>WNGQ01007833.1_pt1 | contig 10234 bp, 5 predicted proteins | sample 5407661 | NCBI WGS metagenome assembly WNGQ01 (sample SAMN13153382, study PRJNA577476) | soil metagenome | isolation source: 60 cm soil or saprolite under Garry oak tree replicate 2 | place: USA:California | collected 2016-06-15 | reverse complement strand
TTCCGAGTTCATTCGTCTGCCTGCGCAGGCTTCCGACCTCGCCACGAAGTCTCAGCAATTCACTCATTTGGTCGTTGGGAAACGTTTGAGCGTTGTTGGCCTGAGCAAGCAGGTTGGAAAGATGCTCGTTCTCGGCCTGGACCGGAGCCAGTTGCTCCATTTGCCGTCGCAAAGACCGGTTCTCCTGCCGCAGTCTTGATTCCTGCTGAATCACTAAAGGAGTCGCCACGCCGACGACGGCGAGCGCGCTGATTATACTGAGTTGAAGCTTGTTCATAGTCATGAGTTTTATGAAGGTCAGTGCTGTTCCGGTGCCCGCCGTGACGCCTGCCAGCGAGGCGCTCGCAAGCGTGGCCGCAAGTCCGGCAGGCGCGACTTGGACGGCGTTGGCTGAAAGCACAGTCGCCAGCGCAGCGGTTGTGGTAATCCCGCGTTTGGAAAGGAAGCAACGCAGTTTTTGCACTGCGCGATCCACACGCTTCCTTGCCGCATCTTCACTAAGGCCCAGTCTTTCCCCGATGTCGCCAAGCTGGCGATTTTCAAAGTAACGCATCAAAATCACCTCGCGGTCGCATGGGTTGAGTTCGTGCATCACCCTATCGAGCACCGGGCGGAGTTTGTCCCAGTCAAAGTCGGGAGCGGGATCGTGAACTAATTCCTGCATGGCGTGAGCCTCCTGTTCGTGCATGTGACGGCGGCGTTCTTTGCGCACGGCTTTGGCAGCGGCGAAATGCGTGCTGGTAAAAAGCCAACCGGTCAGCACCTCCCGATGCGACAGCGCGGCTGCCTTGCGAGCCAAGTCGGTGAAAACCGTTTGGGCAACGTCCTGCGCCAGATGCGCGTCACCGTTGGTCTGGCGCAGTGCTGCCGAATAAACCAGGTCCAGGTGCCGCCGAACCAATTCGGCGAAGGCATCCTCGGATTGCACGTCGGCATAGCGGCGGAGCAGTTCAGCGTCCAGTGTCATTCTCTATATATAGCACCCGGAGAAATGAAAACCGGACATGAAATCTGAGCCGGAGGAATATGGGTCAGGCGCTTGCGCCCCCAGGCAAGATCGGTCGCACATCTGGCCGGTTTTCCTGGGGGCAGGCTGGTCTTATTCCGTCTAACACTATGGGTTAAACCTTGATCAAACCGAGGTGGCAACCATAATGTACGTCGTACGTGTCAACGTGGGTACTAAGACAGTTGAAAGAGGACAGGTGGGAACCCAAGCAGCAAAGTTCAGCAAACAAGCTTCTGAGCAACTCCAAGTCCCAAGCTCCAATGGCCGAGTCGGCTGAACTGCAAGAACCGCTGGTTGATGGCCAGAAGGGCTGGAGCCGTGGGGCCCTGGGCGCGGGGCTGATCTTCCTGCTTGCGCTGGCGGTCTATTGGCCCGCGCTGCGAGGACAATTCGTCTGGGACGACACGTTGCTCATAGATAAGAATCCGCTGGTAAAGGGTGAACTTGGCCTGCGTTCCGTTTGGTTCCAAACGGACTTCCCATTGACAATGATCGGCTTCTGGGTGCAGTGGCTGGCTTGGGGAAAAAGCCCCGCGGGCTATCACGCAGTGAATGTGCTACTGCATGCCACCAGCGCCGTATTGGTGTGGCGCGTCCTGGCGCGGCTGAAGATCGCGGGCCCGTGGCTGGCGGCACTGGTTTTTGCAGTGCATCCGGTGTGCGTGGCGTCGGTCGCCTGGATTTCCGAGCTAAAGAACACGCTGTCGCTGCCGTTCTTTCTGCTGAGCCTGTGGTGGTACTTGCGGGCTGAAGGCCAGGAGGAATCGGAGGTCGGAAGTCGGAGGGCGGAGGGCGGAGGTCAGAGGCCAGAAGTCAGAGGTCAGAGATCGGAGATCCGGCCTCCGACCTCCGACCTCCGACCTCCGACCTCCGGCCTCACCACTCAGAGTTGGTACTGGCTGTCGCTGGCGGCCTTCGTGCTGGCGCTGCTGAGCAAGACCTCGACCGTAATGCTGCCGGTGGTGCTGCTGGGCTGCGCTTGGTGGCAACGCGGACGGCTCACGCGGCTGGATTGCTTGCGGACCAGTCCGTTCTTCGTTTTGGCGCTGGTCTTTGGGTCGCTCTCTATATGGTTTCAAGCCCATCAAGCTATCGGCGGTGAAGCCGTCCAGGCCGAGAACTTTTGGGGACGGTTCGCCGGCGCGGGCCGGGCGATATGGTTCTATCTTGGCAAGGCTTTGCTGCCGCTGGATCTGAACCTGATGTACCCGCGCTGGAAGATTGACGCAATTGCGCCTTCGTCGTATGTGCCGGCGTTGCTGCTGTGCGGCGCCTTCATTCTCTGCTGGCGGTTTCGCCGGCAGTGGGGACGCCCGGTGATGTTCGGGCTGGGATGTTTCGCGGTCACGTTGTTTCCGGTCTTGGGTTTCTTCGACATGTACTTCCTGTCTATCTCGAGGGTATCGGATCATTTCCAGTACTTGCCGATGATCGCAGTGGTCGCGCTGATTGCTGCCGGGCTCAGTTCGGCGTTAAGCCCCAGGGTGCTGCGATTCGTCGGGACTGGATTGGTACTGGCGCTATCGGCCTTGAGCGCGCACCGCGCGCAGGTGTTGGCTAACGATGAGAGGCTGTGGCGCGACACACTGGCAAAGAATCCCGCCGCCTGGTGCGCGCACAACAACCTGGGCTGCATCCTGGCGGAGCACCATCAATATGACCTGGCCATCGGCCATTTTGTGGCTTCGCTGGAGTTGAACCCAAGAGACGCCCAGGCGCACTGCAATTTGGGCAGGGCTTTGTTTGTGCAGGGAAAATTCGCCGAAGCCCAGAGCCACTTCCAGGCCGCCCTCCAAATCAAGCCTAGCGATGCGGAGATCCATCGGTCCTTCGCGTCGGCGTTGGCGGAGCAGGGAAAAAAAGAAGAGGCCGTGGCGCACCTGCGCGAAGCGGTGCGTCTGGGGCCGGACGTTGAAACCCGGCTGCAGTTGACAGCGCTGCTGCATGAAACCGGCAGGGCCCGCGAGGCGGTAGAACAATGTCGCCAGGTGTTGGCCATCCAACCCGACTCGACAGAGGCCCTCAACAACCTGGCCTGGTTGCTGGCCACGTGTCCAGACGACACGGTGCGCAATGGAGCCGAAGCCGTTCGCGTCGCCGAGAGGGCTTGTCGGCTGACCAAATACCAGGAGGTGGTTCCGTTAGGGACTCTTGCGGCGGCCTATGCCGAGGCCGGCCAATTCAACGAGGCAGTGGCAACGGGGGAAAAATCCTTAAGGCTGGCGACGGCGGCTGGTGACGCGCGGTTCGTCGCCCTTAACCGACGTCTGCTGGAGTTCTATCGCGCCGGCAAGCCTTGGCGGGAACCGCAGGCAACGAGCAAACCCGCAGGCAAAGACTGATCCCGGATACTTCCCAGCGCACCAGCCACAACCAAGACGCACAGAATCATGGTGGGACAGAATCATAATGTTATACAGCCTTGTGCGTTGATGATTCTGTCCTGCCATGATTCTGTGTGCCTCCTGTCGTGACGCTCGGACCAACGGCACGAACATTCACTGACTTGTCATCGGGGCGCGGAGAGGTATGCTGGGGGCTGGTGAAAGAGAAATGGAACAAGTGGCTGCCTGGCCTCTTCATGCTCGTAGCGGCTTTGTCGCGCTGGCCGGGGCTGTTCCCGCCGAATTTCAGCGCTTTTTACGCGCTGGCCTTTTGCGGCGGCCTTTACTTTCGAGGACAGACGGCCTGGTGGCTGCCGTTGGGGACGCTGGTGGTCACAGACATTTTGCTGAACAGTTTATATTACCATGAACCGGTGCTGAGCGCGTATATGCTGGTGAAAACTCTTTCCTTGGTCGGCCTTGTGGTTTTGGGCCGCCTGTTTTCCCCGCGCATGGCTTGGGTCAAACTGGTGTGCGGCGGCCTGCTTGGGGCGGTTGTTTTTTATCTGATCACCAACACCGCTTCCTGGTTATACAATCCTGCCTACGCCAAAACCTTGACAGGTTGGCTTCAATCGCTCACCACCGGCATCCCGGGCTACCCGCCCACCTGGACCTTCTTTCGCAATACGCTACTGAGCGGCGGGCTGTTCACCGGTTTGTTCGTCGGCGCTATGAAACTGACCGAGGCGCCGGAATCGGCCAAAGAAAAGGAAGCAGCACCGGCTGGGAGGCCGGACGGGGAAGAGGCGCCGGAGGAGGCCAAGGCGTGAGCCGTGAGCCGCGAAGGGCACGAGAACGGCGGCTCTTTGCGAAAACGCATCGCGCATCACGCATCACGCATCACGCATGACGGTTGGCCCATCACCTATCACCAATGAGAATCGGCATCATCTCCGACACGCACAATTTTTTCGACCCGAAGATTCCCAGGCTCTTCGATGGGGTGGACCACATTCTTCACGCGGGCGACGTGGGGACAGCGTTCATTACTTTCCAACTGGAACAAATCGCTCCGGTGACGGCTGTGCTGGGCAACACCGATTCGTTTCTATCACTTAAGGAAACGGAACTGATGCCGTTGGCGGGTCGAAAGTTTCTGGTGCATCACATCGTGGACCCTCACGCGCCGGCTGAGCCGCTCAGGACCCGCATCGCTCGAGAGCGGCCCGACGCAGTCGTGTTCGGCCATACGCACAAGCCGTTTTGCCAGACCCTCGGCGGAACGCTCTATCTGAATCCGGGTTACGCCGGCAAATCGCGGTTTGGCCTGGCCCGCAGCATGGCCATCCTGCACTGCGATGAGAAAGGCATGCGGACGGAATATGTGAAGCTTTCATGAAGCTTTTTCACGCGGGTTCACCCGTGGCCGAAGCGAGTTGCTGTGCCATCTCACGGACTTTGCGCAAGTCCAGTTTGCCGGTGCCCAAATACGGGAAGGCCTCGACGTGGAAGAAATGGTCGGGGCGAGGTTTCCATAGGTTCGGCAGGTCGGATTGCGCAAGTTTTTCGAGACCGGGTTGCAGTTGGGCATCGGCCAGTTTGTGCAGAACAACCAGTTGTTCGCCTTTTTTCTCATCCGGCAGTCCTGTCACGACAAACGTTTGTTCGGTCGCACCTGTCAACTCGTGCAATTTCTCTTCGATCTTGATGTGCGGCACCATCTCGCCGCCGATTTTGCTGAAGCGGCTTAGGCGGTCGGTGATTTGCAAGAAACCGTCTTCGTCGAGGGTGGCAATGTCGCCAGTCAAGTACCAGCCGTCCCGCAATACCTCGGCAGTTTTTTCTGGCCGACCCAGATAGCCGCGCATCACGTTGGGGCCGCGCACCAGCAGCAAGCCCGGCTGGCCGACCGATAGTGGCGTGGCGCTTTCTGGCGCCTGAGCATCAACGATGCGCACACTTATGCCCGGCAACGGATGCCCAATTTTGCCGCGCTTGGCGCCGACCTGGCGAAACCCAGCGGAACGGAAATCGTGCGTGTTGACCCCCACCGCGGGCCCACATTCAGTGCAGCCGTAGGCTTCGAGGGGGCGAATGCCAAAGCGTTCCTCAAAGGCCGCGGCGAGGCGTTCGGGCAGTTTTTCGGCGCCGGTCATCACGACGCGCAAGCTGCCGAAGTCTTCCGCCGAACACGCCCGCAGGTAGAGCTGTAGGAACGTCGGCGTGGCCAACAGAAAAGTGACGCCATAACGGCTGACAAGCGGGCCAATGGTTTTGGCATCGAGCGGGTTCGGATGATAGACCACGCCCACGCCGAGCACGGCGGGCAGGCAGAGTGTGCCAGTGAACCCGAACGAGTGGAAGAACGGCAGAATCCCCAATACCCGGTCACGGCGGGTCAAACCAAACACCTGCTCGAGCTGCTCGATATTTGAACCGATGTTGTAATGGCTGAGCATGACACCTTTGGGCTCGCCAGTGCTGCCGCTGGAGAAAACGATGGTGGCCAGTTTGTCTAAGGCAGGCGTCCCGGCTGCCGCGAAGAATTCCCGTTCGCGGTCAGGTCGAGCGCCTAAGGGGGAGGTGGGTGCGAGGCGGTCGGCGGCACGCGGGGGCGCGTGCGGTCCCCTTGCGGGCTGTCGCGCGGTTGCCAAAACGTGTTCCAGCAGACCCACCGGCAGGAGCCACGCGCCAGCCAGTGCCAAAATTTTTTCGGCGAATCTCGGTTTCGAGACGACTTCCTCGAGCAAAACCGTTTCGCACGGGATCTTGAGCTTTAGTTTTCCCAGAAAGGTCTTAGACGTGACCACGGTGTTGATTCCGCATTGGCCGATGCAGGAGGCGAGCGTTTCCTCGGAGACGGTGTAATTCAGATTCACCGGCACCTTGCCTGCCAGCAGCGCGGCAAAGTTCACCAGGGCGCCCGGTACCGAGGGGGGCAAGAGCAAGCCGATCATTGCCTGGCCGGCCCAAACCTTCCTTAAGCGCCATGCCAGGAAGATTGAGCGCGCAAGCGCAGAGCCGAAATTGACCCTTGGGTTTTGAGCATCGGCCATCGCGAAACGCAACGGATGCCGCCGCGCCGTACGCGCGAACTCGCGCTGCAGCGGTTTGAGGCGCGCTTTGCGATGCTGCCAGGCTTCGGCCATGAGTTCCTGGACCGCCTGGCGGACTTCAAACGGCGTCGCCGTGTGAGGCATCGGCTTGCCGAAATTCACGGTCACCGGGTAGGGGATTTTGCGCGGCAGCTTCCAAAGAAAACGCTTCCCCTCAAAACTGAAGATGCTGCCCCACACCCCGTCCAGAGCTACGGGAATGATCGGCGCGTCCACGTCTTTCATAATGCGCTCGAAGCCGCGCCGGAAGGGCAGCATTTGGCCGATGCGCGTGATCTGGCCTTCGGCGAAAATGCAAACGACCTGCCCGTTCTTGATCGCCTCGCTGGCCTCGCGCAGCGACTGGATCATTTCGCGCGGACGCAACGCGGACGAGATCGGGATCACCCGTAGGATGCGCGCCAGCGGTTTGACCGCACGCAGCTCGTATATGCCCTTGTACATGAGGAAGCGGATATGGCGATCGGTCGAGGCAAGCAAGAGCAGCGCGTCCACGTGCGAGAGATGATTGCAAACAAAGAGCGCGCCGCCTCTTTCGGGAATGTTGTCGCGACCGAGAATGCTGATGCGGTAAAGTGAATGCGTGAGGCCCCACAACACGAGCCGCAGCAATGAATCGGGGAGCAACCACAGGATGTACGCCGTGCCCGCCAGAGTCATCAGCGCGCTAACCAGGAAGATTTGCGGCGGGGTCAGCTTCAACCAACTCGCGAGGAGGAAATAAATCGCCGAGGCAAGCATAATGCCTACCCAGGAAAGAAACGCCGAGGCGGCGATGACCCCGCCTTTGTTGGCCGGGTCAGGGCGATGCTGGATGAGCGCGTTGATCGGCACCGCGTAAAATCCGCCGGAGAAACCGAGCAGCGCCAGGTTCAACGCCACCGAGGCGAAAGTCAGCCCTGGCCGCGAAAGCAGTCCGCCAAAGGCCGTTAACCCTAAGGCACCCAGCGGCACCAAGCCGTACTCGATTTTGTTGCCTGACAGATACCCGGCTGCAGCGCTGCCGACGCCAATTCCCACCGCCAGCGCTGCCTGCAAATAACCGCTGTGCGTATCATCCAGATGCAGCGCGTCTTTGCCGTAAAAAAGAATCGTCGGCTGAAACAGCGCCGCCAAAAACCAAATGAACGTGCTGCCCAACACGGCCAGCCACAGCACGCGATCCCTGCGGATGGACTGAAATTGAACCCAAAACTCCTCGAGAAAATTCAAGCGAAACCACTTGTCCGGGTTCGCCGCAGGCACGCGGCTGATCCCAAGACTGGTCAGCGTGCCAAACATCGCCAGGCCGATCAAAATCAGCCCCGACCAAATCTGATTGTGTTTGAAGTGGTCCGACATCAACCCTGCGGCCACGGCGCCGCTGATGCTTGCCATGAAGGTGCCCAGTTGAATGATTCCGTTGCCCCAGGACAACTGCTTTTCGCCGAGCAACTCGGGCAAAAGGCCGTACTTGTTCGGACCGAACAACGCGCTGTGGGTGCTCATCAGGAAGACCACGCCGAAGAGCACTGCCACATTCTGGCGCCAGAGACCCAGCATGGCCAGCGACATGATGCCGATCTCGGCCAGCTTGATGCCGATGATCACCTGGCGCTTGCTGAACCGGTCGGCCAGGTAGCCGCCTGTCATTGAGAAAAGCACGAACGGCAGAGCAAAGACGAATGAAACCAGAGGCACGAGTCGATCCCGCTGCGCTTGGGAAAAAATTCCAATGACGATAAAGGCGGTAAGAAACTTGAGGGCATTGTCGCTGAACGCGTTTTGGAATTGCGTGACAAACAGGCTCCAGAACCCGCGCAGCCGCCTTCCGGACGCCGCGGGTGACTCCGACGGAGAGTTTGGCCCGCTCATGCTTGGAGTAAAATGTGCTCCCGGTCCATGCGCTGCGGAGCAGTTTCGACAAATCATCCCAAGAATCAATCTGCGAATGAGCCTTTGCTGCGCCCATCCTCGAAGTACCACCGCATTGTAGCAGGGCAAGCCTCCAGCTGGCCGCTGTGCCGCCGGCCCTCTGGGCTCCATCAGAAAACACAGATAGCAGACAAGAACATCTCTGTTCCCTCCGTTTCCTCCTGTTAAATTCCGGGCGCGACGGCGACACCTGCCTGTGCCGGGAGGGAAGCGGCCACGGCAGGCAGTCCGACTTCAGATTTCTCGCCCGCGACACCTCGCTTGCCATGCCGAAGTCAGACGAAGGCTGTCTTCTCCAGGCTTGAAGCAAAGAGCGGTCCATGGCACCATACTCGTGATGAGCGTAGCAGAACTGAAAGACAGCGTCCTGGCGCTCCCGCAAGCTGAGCGACACGAGTTCGTAGTTTGGGTCAACCAACTGGATGCGGACTGCGGCGATGTGCCGGGCGAGGCCTCGGACCAGCTCGCTGCCGAAATTTGGGATCAGGACGATCGCCATGCCCCTCCCACGCATCCAGCGCGGTGAAATCTGGCCGGTTGACTTGGGCTATCTGGGCAACGTGCGGCCAGTCCTGGTCGTCAGCGTGCCCTTCCTCGAGCACGAACGTACGCTGTGCACCATGATCCCTCGCACCACCACACTGGTTGGGTCGCGCTTCGAGGTCAAAATCGAACACCCGGCGCTCAACGAGGGCGCTTTTGATGTCCAACAAACCGCCGCGGTCCAGGCCGCGAAGTTCGTCCGGCGCCTGGGCGCTTTGGACACTCAGCATTTGCGGGTCGTAGAACAATCTTTGGCACAAGTGCCTGGGCTGAAACTCGCTGGCAGCGCCCCAGATCCGCCCTCGTGACCGGCTCGGCTGATCCCCTTCGCCACCGCAACCGGCTTCAGATCAGAGATCAGAGGCCTTTTCCTCTGTTCCCGCAGTCGGCTCCTGTTAATAAGATCCAAGCAGCGGGAGAGCCGAACACGTATTTGCGAATGGACAACGCTCCCTGCACCACACGGCTTGCATCACAAGCTCTGCGGCAGATTCAGGTTTGAAATCGGACATTGGCAATCGGCGCTCGGGCTGGCAAACTGCCGCAATGAAACCCACCGCTTTCGTCCTCCTTCCATTGTTGCTGGCTGTCTCCACACTGGTTCACGGCGCCAGCCCCGCTATTCCCGATTTCCGCGCGGTCGAGATCGATTCCAAAATCCAGATCGGCTACGCCGTCACCGTGGCAGACGTGGACGGCGACAAAAAACCGGACATTCTCCTGGTGGATAAAAAACAAATCGCGTGGTACCGCAACCCGACCTGGGAGAAATTCGTGATCGCCGAGAACCTCACCACTCTCGACAATGTTTGCATCGCGGCGGCGGACATTGACGGAGATGGCCACGCCGAGATAGCGGTCGGCGCAGGCTGGGACCCTAACGATACCGTTAATAGCGGCGCGGTCTTCTATTTGATACCACCAAAAGACCGGACGCAAAAATGGACGCCAGTGGAGTTGACTCATGAGCCAACGGTCCACCGGATGCGCTGGATGCAAAGCTCATCCGGCAAGTTTGGATTGGTGGTCGTCCCCCTGCATGGCCGTGGCAACAAAGGCGGCGCGGGCGCGGGCGTCAGGGTTTTGTCCTACCAGGTGCCGGCCAATCCACACGACACTTGGAAAACCGATTTGATCAATGACTCACTGCACATGACGCACAATCTGGAGGTGGTGAAATGGACGCGGCAGGGGGGCGCTGAACTGCTGGTCGCGGGCAAAGAAGGCGTCTTTCATTTCGTGAACGAGCCGGGCGGCTGGAAACCACGGCAATTGGTCGGCAACCGGGAAGGCGAAACCACCTTCGCTGGCGCGGGTGAAGTTCG
>WNGQ01013959.1_pt2 | contig 10235 bp, 6 predicted proteins | sample 5407661 | NCBI WGS metagenome assembly WNGQ01 (sample SAMN13153382, study PRJNA577476) | soil metagenome | isolation source: 60 cm soil or saprolite under Garry oak tree replicate 2 | place: USA:California | collected 2016-06-15 | reverse complement strand
AAGCGCGATGCAAACAAAGGAAACAACGGTGTCCAGCGACTGCGATCGCCGGTACCCCCATGAACAATAACGAGGCTGGGCCCCGCGCCCGCGCATTCAACGACGATGCGTGTTCCGTCCTTTGATGCGACGCTGATAATCGAGTTCTTTGAAGCGTCAGCGGCAGCCTGCGGAAAGGAATTTGTCGCTAACAGAACGCCCCAAAAGATGGCTAAGAAAAATCGACTCGCCATAATTTCAGTTCTTACCAGGCGAAGACGCACAACGCTCCTGTTCAGCGGGCGCCGGTGAGCAGCATACAATTTGTGCAGCGAGGAGCATCTTTATAGCGATGCTATCGCGCCGTCAGCTGCAAGCTTTTGTTAGATTTGGCCTTGATCTCCAGAACTCTTCTCATGTCTTTTGCCGCCCGCTTCGCAAGCTTGTACTTTGCGACGCGCCAAGATACCTCCCAGATTGAAATAAGCCTCGTCAATCGCACCCTCTTTGCATTTGACGGCTCGTCGGTGGTACTTCATCGCTTCAGAAAGTTTGCCAGCCTTCACTAACACCGCACCAAGGAATATCAAGTAAGTGGCTTCGCCGGGAGTCATTTTCGCCGCCTTACCAAACCATTCCGCCGCCCTGTGGTAATCTCCCTTGCATTCGTAAAGATGTCCCATGGAGCCGTTGGGGAAATACCTATGCTCAGGCCGCATGTGTTTTATAGTTCGTAAGAGTGCAACTCTGGCTTCATCGTACTTGCGGAAATTAACGAGTGCATTTCCGTAGTCAAGCCAAACTACGCCGGCCTTCGGAAAGTCACGCAAGTATTCTTGCGCTAATTCAATGATGGAAGCATTCAAGCCTTGATTAACTACGGCCTGAAGCTGCCGGAATCTCTGCTTCCTAGTTTTGGTTTTCATAGTTGCGAATGGCGGACACATCTAACGGTTGAGTTGACGCGGCGGCGCGAATCAAAATACCCTCCGCCGCACCAAGCAAGTTGCGAAATGCGCTTCCGCCGCTCGCGTTCAACCAATTGTTGGGTTGCGCCCGAAGTGATGACGCCAGCTGGACAAATGATCAACGCGGATGCCAACGTCAACGAGCCGCGGAGCGGCGACAGAGTTTAGCCCCGGGTGAGCGAGCGCAGTGAGCGTAACCCGGGGACCAGGCCCCCTTTTGATTCCAGCGCCGGCTTTAGCCGGCGAAAACGTCGTGCGTTAACGTCGTGCGTTGCGCATCCGAAATTTATTGCGCCCCTTCAGGGCGCGGAATCTGATCTGACTTGATCCAGGGGCGGTGCGCTCCGCGCTTGCCCCTGGCTACTATCTTCCGCCGCTTCGCGGCTGGTTGGACAGCGCAACCCGACGTTAGAGCAGTTGACAGGGCGCGGCGATTACATCCAACCTTCGATTCAAAGTTACGAAACACGCTTTCCGCGCCCCGGTCAGACTACGTCTGCGTTCGCGATTAGTGCGAACGATTGACGATTTCGAAGTATTCACGTATCCGAGCGGCGACACTGCGTGGTACTTTGTCGTTTACACCCGAGAGTTTCACGCCTCGGCGACCTGCCTCATTAAGAATCCTCTGAGGTTTTACGTTTAGCTCGTCGGCCAATTCGCCCACTGATGGATTCCACATTCTGTCCATAAAAGCGGCGCGCCTTTCGGCGATCTGGCCTTTCGTGGCGATGTAGCCATTCGTCCAGAGAATTCGCTCGACGGACCAGTCGAACCATGCAGGAAATGGACTGACATCGTAACCAGCGCGCCGAATTGTATCGATAGTCGCGTCAATGTCGCACACTTGCCAAGTCCAATAATCATCTTGCTCTTTTTCGGTCCTTACCACGAATGTAGTAACGACCATCGTCACCTTTATTCAAGGTAGGCAGAAGGGTACCTCCATATGATTAGTACAAGCAGATAACGCTGCGCTTCAACTGCGGCGCGCGATCACCGTTCGATCTGAAGGAACAACCTTACTTGAGAAGCATGCTATCGCGCCGGCAGCTGCAAGCGCTTGTTTGTCAAAACTCGGATTCCTTACGCCGGAGGCGTTCGCCAATACCAGCCCAGGGTAACACCCTGGGTGAGCGAGTTCCGTGATGATCATTCAAACCCCGAAGGGGTTGGCCAGGTGAGGCAGGAATAATCCACGATTTCTCCGGTCCTGGCCAACGCCTTCAGCGTTCCCTTTCCATCAACATACCCGTATCCCAGGGTGTTATCCTGGGCTGAAACTCGTCAACGCCTTCGGCGTATGGAGGTTATTTTAATCTTCGCGCCACCGAGTTTGGACACAGGCCTTTGAAAGGCCGGACTATTGATACCGACGTTACGCGTCGAAAGCACTTGATCAGAGTTTCCTAAAAGCGTTCCTACTTCCCTTCCGTCACAAACACGAACGGAAAATCGAGCCGTTTGGCCGTGTCGTTGAGCCGCGCGAGATCTACGCTGATCAATCGTTTGAACTCTGCGTCGTAACCATCAAGCTCTTTTTTCTCGTCCGCATAGACCTCGCGCACGCCTTGCGTCGGCGGGCCATCGCTGTCCGTCAGCGTGTCGTACAACAGAGACATCCGCGAATAGAGTTTTGCGCCGCCGCGCATTGCCAGAATGTCGTAAACAACCTCGGCCTTCGGGTTGTGCATCCTGGCCTCAAGCGCATCCAGCTTACCGATGAAAGCCTCTGAGTCTTTCGTAAGCTCGGCTGCTTTCACATTGCCCTTCAATAAATCGTTGCGCGTAACGAGCTGCTGCCGCACGGATCGCAGCTGCCTGACGATCCGCGTCAAGTGACTGATGTCTTTGTGGACGGCGAGAGCCATGGGCTTTTAGATCTTCGTCCGAGACTTGCACGCGTGGATCCGGCACAACTCTGATCGCGGTGGTCACTGACTTCCCGCCAACAGTCAGACGCACAGTGTAATTTCCCGGCGCGGCCATCGGCCCAACTTCCGGATCGCCCGAGTCGAGTTTCGCGTCCTGAACCAGTTCGGCGCCCGCGTACGTCAGATCCCAGACGGCCTGCTGCACGCCGGCTTCGGTGGACAACGCAGCTTTCTTCGCGGCCTCTTCGGCGGCCGCGAGATTGTCTCCGGTATTGGGTGGCGTCTTTGGTTTGCCGCTGAGCGTATTGACGACAGTTCCCTGCGCGTCGAGGATCTCGATCTTCACCTCGTCTTTGGTAGCGTCTTTAGTCGCGTCTTTCAGCCAGTAGTAGATCACCGCGCCGCGCGGCGGATTCTCGCCTGACCATTTGTCCGCGGGGGCTCCGTAATAACGCCAGCGAATCGCGTCGTTCGCCGAGAAGAGGTTGATCGGAGCGCCTGTGATCTTCGGCGCCAGCTCACGAATCACCGAAAGATGATCGAAGATCCAGAACGAACGTCCATGAGTCGCCAGCGCGAGGCTGTTATCTTTCACAACCACATCATGAACCGCAACCGTCGGCAGATTGAGTTTCAGAGAATGCCACGAAGCGCCACCGTCAGTGGAAAAAGCCACACCGCGTTCGGACCCAAGATAGAGAATCTCAGGACGGACGGGATCGATCTTGACCGAATGCAAATAGACGTCCTGGGGGAGCTTGCTATCCAGACGTGTCCACGTTTCGCCAAAGTTGGTCGTCTTGTAGAGGTAGGGATGCATGTCATCGAGCCGGTGCGCGTCGACGACAACGTACGCAGTGCCGGCGTCGAGGCGCGACGGTTCGATCATGCTTACTGTTCCCCACTCTGGTATTCCATGCATCGCCGCGGTCACATTCTTCCAGGTCTTGCCGCCATCGCGGGTCACGTGAACCAGGCCGTCGTCGCTCCCAACCCAGATCAGATCCTTCTGCGCCGGCGATTCGGCGATGACGAAGATTGTGTCGTAGACCTCGACTCCGGTGTTGTCACCGGTGATTGGCCCGCCGGACCATTTCTGCTTTGACTTGTCATTGCGCGTCAGATCCGGACTGATCGCGTCCCAGCTCTGCCCGCCATTCGAAGTCTTGAAGAGCACATTCCCGCCGTGATAGATAACCTTTGCGTCGTGCGGCGAAGTCGCAATCGGCGCGGTCCACTGAAAACGATACTTCAAATCTTCGGCGCCGTGACCCGACGGATCCTCTGGATAAATGCCGACGTTGCGCGCCTGACGAGTTCGATAATCAAAACGAGAGATGTAGCCGCTATACTCGCCGGCGTAGACGATGTTCGGATCCGAAATGTCAGAAACAACCCAGCCCGCCTCACCGCCTCCGACCCGGTACCAGTCGGTGTTGCGTATGCCGCCACTCTTCAGACTGTTGCTCGGTCCCTGCGCCGTGCCGATGTCCTGCAGCGCGCCGGCAACGTGAAACGGCACGCGGCCGTCAGCCGAGATGTGATAGAACTGACCAATCGGCAGGGCGGGCGCATACCAGGTTGAACCGCCATCGACCGAAATGTTTACGCCGCCGTCGTCTGAATCGATCACACGTTTCGGATTCTTTGAATCGATCCAGATATCGTGATTGTCGCCGTGTGAAATGCCGCGCACGATCGTGAACGTCTTGCCGCCATCGATGCTCTTGAGCATTGGCACCTGCGGGCACCAGACTTCGTTTGCATTTGCCGGATTGATGGTAATCGTCGAGTAGTACCAGGCGCGCTGACGCAACAAACGATTGGCACTCGCCTGCGTCCAGGACTCGCCGCCATCGTCGGAACGAAAGAGTCCACCGTCTTCGGCTTCGATCAACGCATAGACGCGATTGCCATCCGACGGCGCGACTGCGATTCCGATCTTTCCCCAGATTCCTTTGGGCAATCCCTTCTCGGTGAGCTGCTTCCACGTATCGCCGCCGTCGCGCGAAACATATAGTCCGCTGCCTGGTCCGCCGCTGGTCAGTTCCCACGGCCGCCGGCGCGCTTGCCACAGACCCGCAAACACGATGTTTGGATTCGAAGCATCGAGAGCCACTTCCGACGCTCCAGTGTTCTCGTCTTTCTTCAAGACTTGCTGCCAGGTCTTGCCGCCATCCTTGGTGCGATAGACGCCGCGTTCAGCATTAGGACCAAAGGCGTGACCAAGCACCGCCGCAAAGGCGACGTCGGCATTTCGCGGATCGACGATCATCGTGCCGATCTGTCCTTCCTGCTTCCACACCTGCTTCCACGTTTTCCCCGCGTCAACTGATTTGTAGATTCCGTTGCCCGCCGCGACATTCCCGCGAATGTTCGCTTCGCCGGAACCGACATAAATCACGTTTGGGTCAGAAGGCGCGATGGCGATCGAACCGATCGAAGAAATCGGTTGGTCGTCGAAGATTGACTTCCAGGTCAGCCCCGCGTCTGTGGATTTCCAAACACCACCGGACGCGCTGGCGACGTAATAAGTGTTTGCGTCGCCGGGCACGCCGGCCGCGCGCGAGACGCGCCCGCCCCATGCCGGGCCAATTGAGCGATACTTCAAGCTCTTCAGCTCTGGGGGATCAGTTAGTCCGCCCCATCCTTTGGGTGCTTCGCCTGGCTGTTGCGCAGAAGCTTGCGTCAACGCATTCCAGGAGGCGAACGCAAGAGCAAAGAGTACGGCGACAATGGCGAGATAGCGGGGAGCGATCGCTTTACGCATAGGTGTTTTTCCTCATGATGTGCTGTTACAAGTCTCTGCCTAACAGAGGCCGCAGCGCCGCAGGCCCGAAAGAAAACCGAGACCGCAGCGCCAAAGGCGCGAAAGAAGGTAGCCAGGGGCAAGCGAAGCGCCGCCCCTGGTTACAAACTCAGGAAGGATGGCGCGCGCTGAAGGTGCGCGAAGATACTTTTGATGGCAACATGGTCGGCTCAATTTCTGTCGCCCTTTCAGGGCTCACTGCTTAAATACCTGCACTACCAGGGGCCGCGCGCTCCGCGCTTGCCCCTGGCTACCTTCTTTCGCCCGCTCCCGCGGGCTAGTTGACTAGCTACAACTTGCGGTCTTCATTAACTAACTAGATCTTACGGTCGTCATGGGCGCGCGAGCTGCGCATCTCGCGCGCGATCTTCAGGGGCCAGACGGCTTGACGGCGCAGCCGGAGCAAAAGCTTTGTAGTTCGGCGCGTCAGTAAAAACTCCAAACATCGGCACGGCTAAGCGCTCACTCAGGTTGAGTGAATTCAAACCCAGCAACACTTCAATCGTGCGCAGCATGCTGAGCTGATCGTAGCGATCGCTGACGACGGCATCGCGTTTCACGTATGGCCCGGCGGCGAACGCGACGGTGCGCGTGGCATCGACATGATCGGGGCCATTTTGCGCATCGTCTTCAACGACCAGAATCAATGATTCTTTCCAGACGGGACTATGCGAAATCGTCTCCACGATGCGCCCGAGCGCGGCGTCGTTCTGCGCGATGAATTGAAACGCGTCGAGAATTTTCTTGCTCGCCCCATCGGTATGATCGTTTGGCAACCAGATGTAATGAAGCTGCGCTACTTTCCCCAGCTTCAGTTGGGCTTCAAAGTCCTTTTTCCACTCGCGCACTCGATCGAGATCGGAAACCTTGAGATCCCACGTGCGGAAGCTGAAGGGATAATGGTAAAGATAATCCGCAAAGCGATGCCTTAATCGATCATCGCGAGCAATGCCTTTGGCAAAAGTGTCGTCGCCGGTGAGAAAAAGCGAAAGCGCGTGGGCGAATTCCGCCTTGCCGAGCAACTTGTAGGCATCCTCGGGCGTGTTGGCCTGACCGGCAAAAGGCTTTGCCAGGTCGTTGAATTCCTGACCGCGGTCATCGCCCGCGGCCGCGGCAACCGTCTTGTCGTAAAACTTTTTTGCCAGCTCGCTTTCGACGCCGTAAAGCTCGCCAAAGATCTTATAGGCGCGCGTAAACAAAAAATAGTTTTCGCCGTAGATGCGATAGTCCACACCCTTCTCGTCGAGAATGTCCCACAGATAAGTCGGCGACGTGGTTGCCGGTACGGTTCCAAACGGATAGCCCTTCCAGCGATAGGCGTAGTAGGCGTTGCCAAACCATTCCAGGAACGGGCTGGCATAACCGCTGGTGGTATAGGCGTGACCCAGCACACTCATTTCGCCGTTTACAAAAAAATTGTCGAGCGTGACAAACTCTTTCGCAAGCTGGTGATGGATTGGGGTCGCGTCTTTTCCAAACAGTGTCAGTTTCGGATCACCATTTCCGCGCCCGAGGTCGCCGAGTACCTGATCGTAAGTGCGATTCTCCTTGATGATGTAGAAAATGTGGCGAATCGGCAGCTTGAATCCTTCTTTCGGATTGTAGATCGGCGAACCGGCATTAACCTGTTTGGTCCAGGCAGCTGCATTTTTTCGTATGTCGTCCTTCGAAATTATCGACAACGTGCCTTTGAGCAATGTCAGCACGTAATCACCTTCCCGGCTCGGTCCGCTGGGTTGCGGTCCTTTCGGATTGGGACGCCGCGCACGAATGCCTTTCGCGCTCACGACCAGCAATTGTTTGTCGTTAACCAGAACCTTCGTGGGATACCAACCGGTGGGTACCAGCGCCAGTTGTTTGTTCGTGCGCTTGTCGAGCACAGCCACGGCATTGGTGCCGGCGAGGGTGACGTAAAGTCGACTCGCATCCACTGCGCACGAAGACGGCGTCGTACCAAAGCGCGTCTCTTTCGCTGCCAAGGCAATCGTCGATGTGATTCGGTTGCTGCTCGTGTTGACTACCGAAAGACTGTCCGTCCCGGTGTTGACTACATAAAGATTTTTTCCCTCCGTGCACATTTCCTGCGGTGTGCGTCCGACCGCGATTGACTTAACAAGTTTGAGTTGCGGGCTGTAAACAAGCAGCTTGTCTTCGCCAAGCAGTGTTACATACACACTCCCGTTGACGTTGCGCACCGCGTAGGGAAAGTAGCCGACACCTGCTTCGCGTTCGATATTACCAGTGTCGGTATTTAGAATAGCCAACTTGCCACCGACATAGTTTCCCCCAGCGTTCTTCGTCGCCATGTAACCAACCGCGAGATGTTTCGCATCAAGCGCGGCCAGACCACCGCCATAACCACCAATTTTGTATTCCCGGACCACGTTGAATTGCTTATCGAGCCGATAGACTTTCTCGTCGTAACCGCCGCTGATATACAGATCGCCGTCGAGTCCCACTTGCGCGCTCGGGAAAAGCGACTGGAGCTTGACGGTCTTCACGACCTGACCCGATTCGGTGTCAACAATCGAAACCTCCTGCGGCTCGTGATAGTAGTAACCGGTGCCCAGCACGACGATGTGGCCTGCAAACGGAACCGCTTCATAAGGCAGACGGGCGACTTCCACCTGCGCGCCCGCTGGAGCAATGCGCCAACCATTCGGCAATTCAACCTCGGCGGTTTGGGTGGCCTTCGACTGCCTTTGCGCGGCAGCCACATAAGGCAGGATTGCGTCGTAAGGAGTCTTTTTCGCAAACTCCCACAGCTCTCGATTCAGATCTTCCTGATCTTCGGGATCGTCCACGCGTCGCTGCCGCTCCTGGCTATTTGCGACGGTGGGGACAAGAATGATTGAGAGAAAAGAAATGAGTGCGGTTATGGTCGCGAGTCTTCGATTCATGATCTGTTGTTGATGCCACGGGCTTGCCCCGTGGTGCTTCACGCTAGCCCCTATTAAACCATGCGATTCATACTTCGGATGCCACGGGCTTGCCCCGTGGAGTTTCACGTTGATTGCTATTAGACTTTTTCCAGTTCTCAATGTACTTCCCAACCTGTGGACTCGCTAAATCACCATAACCGCCAATGTACGCGCTTGACTGCCACAATCGATTAAGCCCGGCGGAAACCAACCCTTCAGTCATGACTTCTTGCGCGGAGTTCATCAGCGCGACAACTATCTCGGCAGGCGATACCGCCGGATGCGCTCGCAAGGCGACATGCACATGATCCGGCACGATTGATACTTTTATCAAAGCCATGCGCAATCGCGCTTGAAGTTTGAGCCACTCAGTGGCGACCTGCCGACCTTCTCGTGAACCGAAGACACCTGTCCGCCCCGCAGTGGCTAGGACTATGTGGAACCGTGCTACGACGAACGCGTGCTGCGGACTAATTTTAGCTTTGTCCTCATCGTTGTATTCGTAGCTATCAACATAGATCGGCGGAAGCTTCCGATTTGCATAGCCATGATGCTCGTTCTGCCGCGCGAGGTATTTGTCGATAGTTTCGCGTGTCCTTTTCCCTATGGTACAAGCAAAATAACCTTTGCTTAGCAAGTCTGTTGGCAGATTCAATTGAAGCGCTTCGCGCAGCCATTTACTCACCCGGCCTTTTAGCTTGCTCGCGCACTCGGATATTGTTTCTGTCAGTCTCAAACTAACTTCCGCAAGCAGATCCGTCGTCTCACTGGCACATTCCAATACGCTGATACCGTATTCGCTGACGAGTGCAGCCAATCTCGCCCGATCCAATTTTGCTAATGGCGTATATGGTTTGCCCCTGTGCGTACGCCAGCGAATGTACACACGATAGCAGTAAGCGAAGTGAACCTCGTCCTGGTGATATGGCTGAATAAACATCGCTGGCAGCCAACGTGAGACTCCACGGGTCAAGCCCGTGGCATCGCGGCTCTAATCAAACTGTTTGGGTAGCAAAAAGCGTGACACTCCACGGGTCAAGCCCGCGGCATCTTACTAGAACAACTCCGCCAGCGCCTCTTCTACCGAGCGGACCCCGACAACCCGAACGCCCAGCATGCGTTCGAGGCCTGCACTGTTCGACGACGGCATTACGATCTTCTTGAATCCCAACGCCTGCACTTCCTTTGCGCGGACTGACGGCTGCATTGCACCACGCACTTCACCCGTCAAGCCAATTTCACCAAACACGGCAGTGTGCGGATCAACGGGAGCGTTTTTGAAACTCGACGCGATCGCCGCCACCACTCCCAGATCCGCCGCCGGCTCGTCAACTTCCAGTCCGCCGGCGATGTTTACAAACACATCGTCGCCAAGCAACTGCAAGCCGGCGCGCTTTTCCAGCATCGCGATCAGCAGCGCGACCCTATTCTGATCGACACCCTGTGTCATGCGCCGGCCCGTGCCGTACTTTGTGCTCGAAACCAGCGCCTGCACCTCAACCAACAACGGCCGCGTGCCTTCCATGCAGGCTGTCACCACTGAGCCGGCAGCGTTCTGCGGACGTTCTTCGAGAAACAGCTTCGAAGGATTCGCGACCGCGACTAGTCCCGCGCCGGTCATCTCAAAAACGCCGACTTCGTTTGCCGCGCCGAATCGATTCTTGTTGGCGCGCACGATGCGGTG
>WNGQ01010399.1_pt1 | contig 10235 bp, 10 predicted proteins | sample 5407661 | NCBI WGS metagenome assembly WNGQ01 (sample SAMN13153382, study PRJNA577476) | soil metagenome | isolation source: 60 cm soil or saprolite under Garry oak tree replicate 2 | place: USA:California | collected 2016-06-15 | reverse complement strand
GTGCTGTTCGGCGTGGTGTACACCGCGACCGACCTGGGTGTCGTCTACATCCTCACCGGCGGCGGCCCGGCCAACACCACGCACGTGCTGCCCACGCTCGCGTTCCATCGCGGCATCCTGGTCGCCGATCTCGTGCAGGGGGCGGCGATCGCGGTCTTCTTGGTCCCCTTTCTGATCGTTGTGGCGGTCGCGATGCTGCGGCTGGCGCGCCGGACCGAGGTGGGGGCGCGGTGATCAGCGCCCGGGGGCGCGGGGCCGCGAAGCGGGTGGCGCTCTACGCCGCCGCGCTCGGTTTCACGGTGTTCGCCGGTTTCCCGTTCTACTGGATGCTCATCACCACGTTCAAACAGAACCGGGACCTCTACGTGGGCGCCTCGGACCTGAGCCACGTGCCCTGGATCTTCAACGACTCGCCCACCCTCGACCACGTACGGCTGCTGTTCGGGCAAACGGACTTCCCCCGCTGGGTCCTGAATACCCTGCTGGTGGTGGCGGCCGTCGTCGTCATCACTGTGGCGGTGGCGGTGCCGGCGGGCTACAGCCTGGCCCGGCTCGCGGGCCGCTGGGGCGAGCGCATGGGGATCGGGATCTTCTTCACCTATCTCATCCCGCCCACGCTGCTGTTCGTCCCGTTCTCACGACTCGTTTCGCTGCTCGGCCTGCAGAACTCGTTGGGGTCGCTCATCCTGATCTACCCGACGATGACGATCCCGTTCTGCACCTGGCTCGTCATGGGGTTTCTGCGCTCGGTCCCGTGGGAGATCGAGGAGCAGGCGATGATCGACGGATACAGCCGTCTCGCCGTGATTCTCCGGGTCGCGCCCCGGCTCATCGTGCCGGGGATCCTGACCGTGGTGGTCTTCACGTTCACGCTGGTGCTGCAGGAATTCGTCTACGCGCTGACCTTCATCAGCTCGGTGGAGAAGATGACCGTCAGCCTGGGAGTCCCGATTGCGCTGGTCCGGGGCGACGTGTACCACTGGGGTGCCCTGATGGCGGCCGCCCTGTTCACCAGCATCCCGCTGGCCATCGTCTACAACCTCTTTATCGATCGGTTCATACAGGGTTTCACAATGGGCGCCGTGAAAGGATAATCCGTGGTCTAGCGGAGCAGCGGGGCGGGGGTCAGAATAGAACCCCAAGCGGCACCATTACCACCTTTTCACGGGAGGGGATCCTATGAGAACGCGACGAGCATCGTTCTCTGGTCTCGCTGTCGCTGCGGTCTTGATTCTCGCGGGGGCGTCGCCCGCCGCGGCCCAGCAGGTGGTGAAGCTGGGCGAAGGAGAGACCCTGACGATCAGCGGCTTCGTCAGCGCGACCCTGTTCAACGACCGTGGGCTGTTCAGCTCGTTCGGTCAGGGGCAAAACGCCGAGATCGCGGCTTGCCCAGTCCTGCCGACACCGGGATGTACGGTCGCTCAGCCAGGGGTCAACCAGGGTATCTTCGACGGCGACGTCCGGAACACCCGCATCAACTTCAGGGGTCAACCAGGGTATCTTCGACGGCGACGTCCGGAACACCCGCATCAACTTCACCTTCAACGCGCCGCCAGTGCTCGGGAAGTGGGCACCCCGGGCCACGCTCGAGGCCGACTTCTTCGGGGCGTTCAACGGTGTGCCCCCGTTCGGAGACGAGCAGCCTCAATTTCGCGTCCGTCACGCGTTCGTGGACCTCTCGAACGGCAGCACCACCCTCCGAATCGGACAGTACTGGGCACCGCTGTTCGGCGAAACCGCCCCCTTCATCCCCGTGTCGTTGACGCACATCGCCTTTCCGGTCGGCCTTGGCGCGAGCATGATCGGCTGGCGGTTCCCGGGCGTCTTTCTCTTTCACGACTTGACACCCACCAGTCCGCTCAAGCTCCAGCTCGAGGTCGCGGCCTTGAAGGGCTCCGGGGTTCCCGTCTCGCTCAGGGACACGAACAGCGTTATCGGCAGCGGTGAGGCCTCCGGCAAGCCGCAAGTCGAGGCGCGGCTCAATGCGGCGAGGAAATTCGGGAACGTGAGCTGGAACGGCTTCGTCGTGTATCACATCGACTGGAAGGACGCGAACGGTACGGGCGTCCCGGGCTCCAACATCACGGACTGGGGCGTGGAGACGGGCCAGTACGTCGCCATCAGCAGTTTCACCCTGCACGGCAGCTTCTATTCCGGGAAGGGGCTGGGCTCACAGTTCGGCATGATCACGCAGTTTGACCCGCGGATTCGGGGCTGGGGCGCGTGGGCCCAGGCGGGCTACGACTTCACCTCTCACTGGAGCGTCTGGGCCGATTACGGGATAGATCAGCCTGACTACGCGCGGTTCACCAGGGAGACGCTGGGGACCCTAGGGCGTCAGTTGACCCACACCGGCTCGGCGCTGCTGCGGTTCCGCGCCGGGCGCTATGCCGCCGGCCTGGAGTATTTCCGGAACGTGACCCGGTGGAACACAGGCGTCACGAGCGCGGACCAGTACGCCCTCAGCGCGCTTTACACCCTCTGACACGAGCCCGGCTGGCGGCGGAGTGAGGCGCGCTCCGCCGCTAGCCCGGGTGGCGTGCGAAGGGAGCCCGGCCTGATGGTCGACACGCCTGCTTTGGAACGACAGCGCGAACCCGGAGCGGTCCGCCTCGGTCTTGCGATCTCCGACTGGACCGAACGCTGGTTCCCGGACGCGTTCATCTTCGCCCTCGTCGGAATCGTGATCGTGTTCGTCGCCGGCCTCCTCCTCGGGCGGAGCCCGGCGCACATGACGCTCTACTTCGGGGGGGGCTTCTGGTCGCTCATCCCCTTCACGATGCAGATGGCTCTCATCGTCATCTTCGGCTACGTGGTCGCGTCCTCACCGCCCGTCTATCGCCTCGTACAAAGGCTGGCCACGATCCCGAAGGGCCCGCGGACCGCGGTTGCGTGGATCGCGCTGTTCGCGACGGTCTCGTCGCTTGTGTCGTGGGGCTTCAGCCTCGTGTTCAGCGGACTGCTCATTCGCGAGGTGGTGCGCCGGATCCCACAGACCGACTACCGTGCCGCCGGAGCCGCCGGGTACCTCGGTCTCGGTAGCGTCTGGGCGCTCGGCTTGTCGTCGTCCGCCGCGCTGCTCATGGCGACGAAGGGATCAATCCCCGCTTCGCTGCTGCCCATCGCGGGCGTGCTGCCACTCGGCAGCACGATCTTCCTGTGGCAGAGCATCGTCACGGCGATCATCCTCGTCGCGCTCTCGGTCCTCGTCGCGTACCTCACGGCGCCTGACGGCCGGACCGCGCGCACAGCGGAGAGCTTCGGCGTCCGCCCCGAGCCCCTGGAGATCCGCACCCCCGTACGGCAGCGCCCGGGCGAGTGGTTGGAATACAGCCCCCTGCTCACGATCCTCATCGTGCTTGTGGGAATCGCCTACCTCGTGCAGCTCTTCAGGTCGAAGGGCGGCATCGTCGCCGGGATCGCGCAGGCGCTCGACCTGAACACCTACAACTTCATCTTCCTGTTGGCAGGCTTGCTCCTGCACTGGCGGCCGCGCCGGTTCCTCGAGGCCGTCGCGCGGTCCGTCCCCGCGACGGCGGGTGTGCTCATCCAGTTCCCCTTCTACGCGGGCATCTTCGGGATGATCACCGGCACCGCCAACGACCCTTCGCCCATCTCACAGTGGCTCGCCGGGCTCTTCGTCCGGGTCTCGGACACGAACAGCTTTCCGATTCTCGTGTCGGTCTACTCGGGTGTCCTGGGGCTGTTCGTTCCCTCGGGCGGGAGCAAGTGGGTCATCGAAGCGCCATACCTGCTGCAGGCTGCGAACGCCCTCAAGGTGAACCTCGGCTGGGTCGTCCAGATCTACAACGCGGCGGAGGCGCTGCCGAACCTCGTGAACCCGTTCTGGATGCTGCCGCTCCTCGGACTCCTCGGCGTGCGCGCGCGCGATCTCGTCGGCTACGCGGCGGTGCAGCTCCTCGTACACATTCCGGTGGTGCTGTTCCTGATGTGGCTCTTCGCGCGAACCCTGTCGTATGTCGCGCCCGCTGTGCCGCAGTGACAGCTAACGCGCGGTCTTCGACGCAGCCGCGAACGCGTAGGGCAGGACTCGGGTGAGTCCGGACACGCCGCGCACCTCGTCATCGAACAACGGCACGATGGCGCGCACGGCGCCGTCGAAGTCGTGCCAGATCTCCTGCATGTAGGCGTCCTGCATCGCCACGCGGTTCCGGACGAACTCGGGCGAGTCGGGCTGCACCTGATCCTTCTGGATCAGCATGTTCACCACCACGCCCCCCACCGGGATCCCGAAGTCGTGGAACCACTGGATGAAGCGCTTGATCACCGCGATGGGCAGCGCCTCGGGCAGCGTCACGAAGAAGAAGGCGGTCCTCGCCTTGTCGGTCAGCAACTCGCGCGCGTGTGCGATCCGCTCGCGAAATGACACCAGGTAATCCATCAGCGGGTCGGCTTCCTTCTTCTTCGTGAACGAGAGCAGCTCGCGCAGCGAGCGCGCCTCCTCCCGCGACTTCATCATCTTGTTGACCCAGAGCGAATAGACCTTGCTCATGCCCAACAGCCGCCGGGCATTGGCGGTCGGCGCCGTGTCGAACACGTACGCGTCGTATTCGTCCTTGAACATCAGGTCCACCATGCTCTCGAACATGGCCGACTCTTCGAACGCCGGGTTCATGGTCGCCGATTCGACGAACGCGTCCGCCTGGGAGGAAATCTCGGCGAACTTGAGGAACCAGCGGATCTTTTGCTTGATGTCCTGCTTCGACCGCTCGATGTTCTCCTTGGTGTCGATCTCGTAGGCCCACAGATTGGCGACGCCATTCACCGCGACGACCTTGCCATACACGTTCTGGTCCAGTAGGCCGCTCAGGCTGTGCACGGGGTTGGTCGACGCGAGCAGCGTGCGCTTCCCCTGCTCTGCCAGATGCAGCGCGGTGGCGCCGGCCATCACGGTCTTGCCGACGCCCCCCTTGCCGCCGAAGAACAGGTACTTGAGGGTCGGCAGCGACCCGAGGTACGCGCTCAACGACCGTTCGATGCCGGGCATCAGCCGCGGCCGTCGCCGTACATGATGGCCGCCAGCTTCTCGATCATCGGCAGGCCGGTGACGTCGCGCTCGAGCTCCGGCACAGAGCCGACTAGCCGGTCGCCGAACGTGCGCTTGATCTGCTCCAGGTAGCGGCCCTGCACCGCGAGGCGGTTTTGGAGGTAGGGCGGCACGCGCTGCCGGGCGAGCTCCTCCGGCAGGACCCGGTTCACGACATACCCGGCGATGGGCACGTCGAACCGGGAGAACAACTCCGTGGCCTTCTCGGTGTCGAGAATGATCATCTGCTCGGGTACGATCACGAAGAAAAACGCGGTGCGCTCCTTGTCGGTCAGGATGCTGGACGACTGGTTGATGCGGCCCCGGATGTACTGGAGCTCGTGCAGGATCTGGTCTTCCTCGGTGACCTTCTGGCGCTTGATCCGCGCCACCATCTCCTCGTGCTCCCGCATCTGTTCCCGGAGTTGCGTGATGCGGTTGATCCACTCGTCGTACACCTTCGCCATGGACAGGTAATAGAGCGCGTGGCCGAGCGGCACCAAATCGTAGATGTAATAGTCGTAGTCGCCCTTTACCACGATGTCCACCACCGCGTCGAAGATGGCCGACTCCTCCATGGCCGGCTCGGCCGAAGCCGCCTGGATGTATTGCTCGATTTCCTCCGGAATGTGCTCGAAGCCGTACATGTCGATGATCTTCTTGCGGACCTCCTGCTGGTACGCCTTGATGTTGGAGTCGGCGTCGATCTCTTGCGCCCACAGGTTGTCGACGATCTTGACGGCGCCCTTGCCGAAGATGTCCCGCTCGAAGATGTCGCTAAGGGAGGCCTGGGGGTCCACGGAAAACACCAACACCCGGTGTCCCTGCCGGGCCAGCCAGTACGCGGTGGCGGCGGAAAAGGTCGTCTTGCCCAAACCGCCCTTGCCGCCGAACATGATGTAACGGCGGTCGCCGTTACGCTCGAACCATTGTCGCAGTGACATCGGGAGGAGATCGACCTAGAACATGGCGTCGGAGATGTCCTTCTCCCGCAGCATGCGCCGCTTCCAGGTGGCGATATTAGGGACGACGTAGGGCAGCAGCCGCAACGAGTAGTACGGCGGCAGGATCGGCACGCCGATGAGATCGCCCATCGTAATGAGGATAAACAGGTGCTCCATGCTGGCGCGGGTGCGCAGGGCATAGCGCGACATGTCGTGCGCGCCCATCCCGTAGAGGATTTCCTTGAGTTTGGTAAACCAGCCGCGCCTCTCTTGCTCGGTCATCGTCGCCTTCTCCTCGTCAGTCACACGCCGTGCAGATGGAATTCTTCGCCGTCCGAGAATTCGCGCTCGCGCAGCACGCGCCGCTTCCACGTGGCGATGTGCGGCACGGCGTACGGCAGCACGCGGAGCGAGTACACCGGCGGAATGATCGGCAGCCCGAGCATGTCGCCCAGCGTGGTCACGAAGAAGATCGTTTCCAGCGACCCCCGCATTTCCAACGCCTGGCGCTCGAACTCCAGGCCGGTCAGCCCGTACAGGAAGCCGCGGATCGTCTCCAGTGGCCCCATCGTGGCTGGAATCTAGCACAATGGACCTAGGGGGGGGCCGCGCCGCGTTCATCCTCACCGCGCTGATCGTGGTGGGCTGGTTCGCTCTCGGCACGCTCCTCAACATTCGCCGGGGTAACCGCTTGCTCCGCTGGTTCCAGCCTGGAATGACGCTGCTCGGCGAACGCACCACGCTCCGCTGGCTCGGATCGTCCGGCGTCGAGCTGAAGGTGCAGCACGCGCTCCCGCCCCTCAAGTCCGCCGAGGTCTTCGTGCTGCTCGAACCCCGCGACCTGCCCCTCCTGTGGTGGTTGTTCCGGGCCCGGGGGCGATGCGACCTGCTGATCGTGCGCGCCGAGTTGCGCGCCGCGCCACGCTTCGAGCTCGAGGCCCTGCACCCGCGTGCCTGGTCGACCCGCGGCGTCGCGCGCGCGCTCGAGGGCGACCGCTGGACTCCCGCCCCCGTGCCCTCCGGCTCGCGGCTCGTCGCTTACCAGCGCGGCGCGGGGCCGGGGGGGGCGGGGGGGCACACGGTGCCCGAGATGCTCGCCGGCGTCGCGCTTGGCAAGCTCCCGCTGGTGCGTCTGGCCGTGCGCCGCACCACGCCCAACTTGGAAGTGCAGTGGGAGGTGCGCGGGCTGGACCGCGCCGAGTCGCACGACGTGGTGGAGGCGTTCCGTCGGCTCGCGCAGCGACTGTGAGAGCCGGCTCAGTCGCTCCCGGTCGCGGCCGCCGGCCGCAGCGGGCTGGCGCGCAGCTTCTGCCACGCGCCCCATGCATCGTAGGCGATCAGCAGCGCGGCGGCGAACAGCAGGATCGCCACGATGATCATGGCCACCGCCCCGAGCACGTTGATCGGTTGCCCCGCGACGTGCGGGTTGGAAAGGATACTGGCGTACAGGTTGTACGCCGTCACGAGGGTGCCCGCCATCGTCGTGACGTACATGAAGATCATCGGATAGAGCGCGTACGAGGGATTGCGCCCGCTGGACTTGAGCCACAGCGTGACGATCAGCAGGCTCAGCGCTGCCATGAGCTGGTTCGACGCGCCGAACAGCTGCCACAGATAGATCCACGTGCCGCTCATCACCAGCCCCAGCGTCAGTACCATCGACACGATGGCGGCAATGTGGGGATTCTTGAAGCCGACCCAGGCGTCCCCCAGCCATTCGGACAAGGTGACCCGCATCAGGCGGAACACCAGCTGCACCACGGTCAGGACGATCACGACGAAGGCGCCGAACCCGAGGGCCGTGCCGTACGCCGCCGGAATCGCCCCGAACGAGACGATCCCGAGCAGCTTGCCCACGCCCGCGGCAAACGCGCCGCCTCCCGCGCCCCCGGCGATCGAGACGGCGATCAGCGACAGCAGGGCGAGCGTGTTCTCGCTGAACATCGCGCCACCGCCGACGGGCAAGGCGTCGGTTTCATACTCCAGCTGTCGCGCCGTACCGATGGAGCCGAACAGGGCGTGCCACCCGGAGATGGCCCCGCAGGCGATGGTCACGAACAGCATCGGCCAGATCGGCTGGATCGCGGCCACGGCCTGGTCGGGCACTTGCAGCACCGGCATCCAGCTCTTGAAGACGGCGGTCTGGAAGGTCACGGCCTTGAGGGCGTCCGCATTCCCCAGCAAGCCCCAGACGCCACCCACGATCGCACCCAACGCCGAGAGGCCGATCGTCAGGAACGTCACCCAGAACCCGATGTAGTTGACCGGCTGGGCGAAGCGCCAGATCGGCAGGATCGTCCCGAGATAGGAGAAGACGAACAGGAAGATGCACCAGAAGATGAACGAGGGCAGCATCTTGATGCCGCCGCTTTCGTCCACGTACTTGGGCACGACCGTGCCCTGGGCATTCATCGTCGTCGCCGCCAGCCGCGGGTCCGCCTTCGTCGGGTCGGAGACCGTATAGAGGGCCCCGCCGCCGGTGAGGCTGTTGATCGCATCGTCGAGCCCGGCCACGATCGCGTTGATCGGACCGCCGTAGACCAGCGCCGCGGCGGGCTTCCCGTCGGCGGTGGTGCCCTTCTGGACGCTCAGCCCCCGCGCTCCAATCGCCATGGAGCCGAGCGTGACGAAGACGGCGACGGCAGTGACCACGATCAAGTCCATCTTCCAGCGGTACAGCATCTGGCCGGCGAGCAAGCCCATCACGGCCAGCATCAGGATGCCGAAGGGGACGTCCGCTCGCGGGTCCAGGATGCCGGCCAGAATGCCGACGAACGCGCCGGCGAGGAGCAAGAGATAGAAGAAGATGAACACGAAGAGGATCAGCCGGGTGCGGGGCGCGATCAGCCGGTGCGCGATGGCCGACAAGGAATTGCCGTCGTTGCGCACGGCCACCATGATCGCGGAATAGTCGCTCGCCCATCCGATGAACGAGACGCCCAGAATGAGCCACAGGATGGACGGGAGCCAGCCCCACAGGTTCGTGGCGGCGATGACCCCTACAATCGGGCCGGCCGCGGCAATCGACTTGAAGTGGTAACCGTACAGCACGCTCCGGCTGGTCGGCATGAAATCCACGCCGTCCATGTACATTCGCGCGGGCGTGGCCTTTTTCGGGTCCGGCCGAAGCACGTCGCGGTCGATGCGGCGCGCGTAGAGATTGTACGCCAGGTAGATCATCACGCCGCCGAGCACCGCCACGATCGCCGCGTTCATCGGCCAGTGGGCCGCCGCAATGCCGCCCACCACGACGACGGGGATGAGCACCAGGATCAGCACAATCGTCCGGATATTCATTCCGAGCCTCCCGTGACTGCAGCGAGCCGCCGCTCGATGAGCGCGGTCGCGCGTTCGAGATCCGCGCCTGTGCTCTTGTCCTTACCGTCCACAATCACCGCGGGATAGTGCCGCACGCCGTAGCGCAACGATTTGAGACAGCCCTCCACCGACGCGGCGTCGACGATCCGGAACCGCACCCGCCGCCCGTGCGCCTCGTCCATGCGGCGCACCCAGTCGGAAAGCTGCTGGTATTGGTCTCTCAGGTCTGGGGGGAGGGAGGTTTCCAGCTGCTCACGGCGGGCCTTGGCTCTGAGGTCGGTGTGCTGCCAGATCGACTCGCAATGCAGGCAGTGGAAGAAGGCCACCGGAGCGTAGGCAATGACGTCGATTGTGACGGGGGGGTGCGGCGCCGCCCTGACCGGGGTTTCTGCTTGAAACACCATGGTTTGACGAAACCATAGACCGCGCGCACGCTTCCGTCAAGCTGAAAAGGGGCTTCCGTGACCGTTGCCACCGGCGTACCGCCTCGGGCCCCGACCGTGCCGTGGCACGTCAGCGCGCTCGTGCTGGCGTCCACCAGCGCGGTCGTCGGCGTGATCTGGGATATCTCGTGGCACCGCACCATCGGCCGCGACACGTTCTGGACGCCGGCCCACCTGGCCATCTATCTGGGCGGCGTGCTCGCCGGCGTGACGTGCGGCTGGCTCGCGCTTCGCACCACGTTCGCGGGGGCGCCGGAGCAGCGCGCCACCGGGGTCACATTCTGGGGCTTCCGCGCACCGCTCGGCGCGTGGGTCGCGATCTGGGGCACGATCGCGATGATCACCTCGGCCCCGCTCGACAACTGGTGGCACAACGCGTACGGGCTGGACGTGAAGGTCCTGTCCCCACCGCACGCGGTCTTGGCGGCCGGGACCTCGGCGATCAAGCTGGGAGCACTGCTTCTGGTGCTGGCCCTCCAGAAT
>WNGQ01007832.1_pt1 | contig 10235 bp, 6 predicted proteins | sample 5407661 | NCBI WGS metagenome assembly WNGQ01 (sample SAMN13153382, study PRJNA577476) | soil metagenome | isolation source: 60 cm soil or saprolite under Garry oak tree replicate 2 | place: USA:California | collected 2016-06-15 | reverse complement strand
GGACGTGATCGTGATTCTCAACGACCGCGCCGACCGACTCGCTCCGGAGCGGTTCTACGGCGCGCCCACGCTCGCCCTCGAGGTGATCTCCTATTCGAGCAAGCGCACCGATCGCCTGCAGAAACGCCTGTTGTATCAGGAAGAAGCGGTCCCCGAGTACTGGATCGTGGACACCGAGTTGCGGCGCGTCGAGCGGTGGACGCCGGGCGCGGCCGAGCCCGAACTCCTCACCGAGCGGCTCGTGTGGGCTCCCGTCGCCGCAATCCCGCCGCTCACGCTCGATCTCCCCGCCCTGTTCGCGAAGATCTACCGCTCGCCCGGCGGCACGAAGGCGTAGCTGGTGTTCTTGAAGATCGAGTCGGCGTAGAGCAGCGCCTTGGCGGCGAGCTGGGGGTTGGTGGGCCGGAGCGCCTGCGCCAGCGCCTGGTACACGATGCCGTACGTGGCGAGGATCCCCTCCGACGGGCGGTCCACCCAGCCGCGCGGTCGGTGACGCGCCGCGGCGTCGGCGTGATACACGGTGAACGCCAGGGCGCTGGTGCGCGGAACGTTCACCCACCCGAGCGCCGGCAGCGCTTTGACGCTGTCCGACTCGGCGAGCGGCTGCTGGTGCAGCTTGCGCACGAAGCCCTGGCCCTCGAGCAAGCCCGTGAGGCCGAACTGGTCGGCGTACAGCCCCACCGTGCGCGAGAAGTACACCGACCGCTTGCCCGTCTGGTCCCGGATCGCCTGCAACACCACCACGTCGGCGCGCTCGAGATACTGGCGGCCCAGTTGCTGCGGATCGAGGGTCACGGTGACGCCGCCCAAGTTCACCGTGGTCTTCTGCTCCAGCCAGTACACCGGTTGCATGGCCGCGATCCGCTCGTCCGTGTAACTGAGCAGCTTGCCGCCGGGCTTGGGCCAGGCGCGGCTGCGGTAGATCGCGGGCGCACCGGCCGAATCGAACGGCGCGAGCGGCCGCCGCTGCAGCTGCCGCACGTACCAGTCGGTGTTCGCGAGCGACAGGTTGACGACCGTGACGTCCTGGCGGATGTGCTCGACCTCCTGCGCGTACCACAGGGGAAAGGTGTCGTTATCGCCCGCCGTGACGAGAATGCCGTACGGCTCGACCGACTGCAGGATGTCGGAGGCGAAGTCGCGCGCCAGGGTCTCGCCTTTGCGCGAGGCGGTGAGGTGATTGCCGGCGAGCGGGAGGAGCGCGAGTAGCAGGACCGGCGTCGCGACCAGCCAGCGGCGCGCGGCGTCGGGCTCGCGCTGCTCGAGCGCGTCCGCGACCCACTCCATCAGCGTCGCGAGCCCCATCCCGACCCACACGCCCCACAGCGCGAACGAGGCGATGAAGAAGTAATCGCGCTCGCGCACCTCGCGCGGCAGCTGCTGGTGGTCGAGCATCTGCGAGTAGCCGTACTTGAAGTTCAAGTAGAAGATCAAGAGCAGCGTGAGGAACGCCATGAGCGTGGTCATGGCGATCGCGGCCCGGCGGTCCGCCTTCCAGTGGCGCCACGCGCCGAGCACGCCGAGCGAGCCGAACACGACCGCGAGCGCGCGCTGCACCCCGGCGGAGAGATCCCGGCCCCACTGCCAGCTGAAGTACTGGACCCACAACAGCAGCTGTGCCCCGAGCGTCGCCTGCCGCTGCGTCACCGGGGGCTTGCCGTACTGCTGGCGGGTGAGCACCTCCCACAGCGCCTGGCGCGTGGTCGGCTCGCCCTCGTTGATCGGCGGGAAATGAGCGGCGCGGATCGGCAGGAACAGATACACCGAGATGCCCACGATCGCCACGGCGAGCACCGCCAGCGCGAAGTCCCAGTTGCGGGCGTAGACCACGGCGTAGACCAGCGCGGCCGCGAACAGCACGGCGGCGACCTCGAGCGGGGCCGCGCTCTCGAGTCCCGACGCCACGATCATCGCGTACACGCCGGCGAACACGAGCCATTGCGACCACTCGACCCGCCGCGACGCGAGGTCCGGGGGACGCTGCGTCTTGAGCGGCGGAAACAGCAGGATCGCCACCACCGGGCCCACCAACGTGCCCATCATGTGGTTCGTCGCGGTGAGCGCGAGCAGGTACACGATCAGCAGCAGGTGATGGTCGTGCGCCTCCCCCGGCGGCTGGTCGTCCCAGCGCACGATGAGCCACAGCACGAGCGCGATGGAGAGGAGCGAGAGGGTGTACACCTTCTCGTTCACGACGGACTGGTTCCACACGGTGAACGCCGTCGCCGCCACGAGCGCCCCCGCGACCGCGGCGAGCCGGCGCGGCAGCCGCGCGGGCACCCACGCGCGCATCCAGCGCTCGCCGATCAGGAACCAGCACCCGGCGGCGATCGCGCTCGTCGTGGCGGCGAGCAGGTTGATCCGCTCCGCGTACCCCGCCGCGAGGGGCAGCAGGCCCCAGGTGTGGGCAATGAGCGTGAACAGCGGGTTCCCTGGCGGGTGCGGGATGCCGAGGACGTACGCCGCCGCAATGTACTCGGACGTGTCCCAGAACTGCGTGGTCGGCGCGAGCGTGGCCACGTAGATGACCAGCGCGCCGAGCGCGACGCCGGCCGCGATGAGATACGGGGGGCGCTCGTCGCCGGCTAACGCGGTCTGCTGGTCGTTCATGCTCGCTCGATCCGGGGGGTCAGTTGCCGGTGCCGCGCCGTTGGTCCGTGCGGGGCAGTGCGTACGTGGTGTTGGCGAGGATCGCGTCGCGCAGCTCCAGCGCCCGGGCCGCGAGGGCCGGCTCCCGGTCCCGCAGCACGCTGGCGATGGTGTCGTAGACGAAGACGTACGCGAACAGGCTGTTCTGCGACGGGACGTCGATCCAGCCGCGGGGCCGCGGTCGGGCCGCCGTCTCGCCGCCGCGATACACCGCGAACGCGAGCGCGCGTGTGCGCGGCACGTTCACGAAGCCGCGGCCTGCGACGAGCCGCACGCTGTCGCTCGGCGCGACCGGCCGCGGCGTGACGCGCCGCACCAGGCCTTCACCCACCAGATAGGGCGACAGCCCGAGCTGATCCGCGTAGCTGCCCGTCGACGTCGAGAAATAGATCGGCCGCTTGCCCACCTGATCCTTGATGATCTGGAGCACCGCGAGATCCGAGCGCATGAGGTAGGGCCGCCCCAGCGTGCCGGGATCGAGCGGGACATCGATCGGTCCGAGGCGCACGGTGACCCGCTGCGGCAGGGTGACGTACGCCGGGAGCGAGTCGGACGGATCCGCCAGATAGTAGCGGCTCATCCACGGCGCCGGGGGGCGCGGCCAGCTCGAGCCACGATACAGAACGGGGGCCGCCTCGGGATCGAACGTCGGGGCCGGCCGGCGCTGCAGCTGGCGCAGGTACCAGTCGGTGTTCGCGAGCGACAGCACCAGCACGCTCACGTCCTTGCGGACTCCCTCCACCTCCTGGGCGTACCACAGCGGAAACGTGTCGTTGTCCCCGGCCGTGACGACGAGCGCGTACGGGTCCACCGATTGGAGCACGTCACGTGCGTAGTCGCGGGCCATGGTCTCGCCCGCGCGGGAGGCGGTGAGCCGGTTGCCGGCGAGCGGGATGAGCGCGACGAGCAGCACGGGCGCGGACCACGCCCAGCGTCGCCTCGCGCTGGGCGCGCGGTGGGCGAGGCCCTCCTGGATCCACTCCATCACGACCGCGAGTCCCACGCCGACCCAAATGCCCCACACCGCGAACGACGCGATGAAGAAGTAGTCCCGCTCGCGCACCTCGTGCTCGAGTCCCGGCCCGCTGTAGGGCTGGGAGAAGCCCCATTTGAAGTTGAGGTAGAACACGAGGGCGGCGGTGAGCGTGACGACGAGCGTGGTCATCACGAGCGCGGCCCGGCGCTCCGCCCGCCACTGCCGCCGCGCGCCGAGCAAGCCGAGTGCGGCGAACACCACGGCCAGGGCGCGCTGCACCCCGGCGAGCCAGTCCCGGCCGAACTGCCACGTGAAGTACTGCACGTAATTCAGGAGCTGCTGCCCGTAGAGGACGAGCGTGTGCCCGGGGTTGTCGGGGCCGGGCGGGAACATCGGGTTGTCGAAGATCGACGGCTTGCCGAACTGCTCGCGCGTGAGGACGGCCTTGAGCGCCGGCCACGTCGTCGGCTCTCCCTGGTTCAGGTACGGGTCGAAATGCGCCCGGATCGGCAGGAACAGATTCACGCTCGTCCCCACCGCCGCGACGAGCGCCGCGCAGACGAGGAACCGCGGGCGGAGCAGCGCTCTGGGGTCGGTGGCCAGCACGTAGACCAGCACCGCGGGGGCGACGAGGAGCCCCATCAAATGGTTCGTCGCCGTGAGCGCCAGCAGGTAGACGACGGCCAGGAGGTAGTGATCGCGGCGCGCGCCCGCAGGCTGGTCGCTCCACCGCATCACGAGCCAGAGGATGAGCGCGATCGACAGCACGCTCACCGTGTAGACCTTTTCGTTCGCCACCGATTGGTTCCAGACCGTGAAGCTCGTCGCCCCGACGACCGCGCCGGCGAGCGCCGCGAGCCGCCGCGGCCAGGTGGGCGCCACGATGGGCCGGAGCCAGCGCTCGCCGATCAGGAACCAGAATCCGGCCGCCGCGGCACTGGTGACGGCCGCAAAGAGATTGATCCGCCTCGCATAGTCGGCGCCCAGGGGCAGCAGCCCCCACACGTGCCCGAGGATAATGAACAGGGGGTTGCCGGGAGGATGGGCAATGCCGAGGGCGTGCGCGGCGGTCATGTACTCGGACGTGTCCCAGAACTGCGTCGTCGGCGCGAGGGTCAGCACGTAGAGCGCCAACGCGCCCAAGGTGACGCCCAGCGCGACGAGATATGGCGGGCGCTCGGCGTCGGCGTACGGCGTGAGTGGGTCGTGCATGCTCGTCATGTCGGTTAGTGCCGGAACTGTCGAATCCCGGTGAACACCATCGCGAGGCCGGCCTGATCGGCCGCCGCGACGACCTCGGCGTCCTTGACGGAGCCGCCGGGCTGGATGATCGCGCGCACCCCGGCGCGGGCCGCCTCTTCTACCCCGTCCGCGAACGGAAAGAACGCATCGGAAGCTAACACGGCGCCGGTCGGATCGTGTCCCTGTTGGCGCGCCTTGTGCACCGCGAGAAACGCGGCGTCCACGCGCGACGTCTGCCCCGCGCCGATGCCGATCGCGGCTTCATCTCGGGCGAGCAGGATCGCGTTCGATTTGACCGCCCCCACCGCCGCCCAGGCGAACCGCAGGTCGCGCCACTCCGCGTCGCTCGGGGGGCGCCGCGTCACGACCTTCCACGCCGCCTCGTCCGCCGCCTGCTCCGGGCGCGCGCGTTGCTGCACCAGGAAGCCGCCCCGGATGCGCTTGAAGTCCCAGTCGTCGGCGTTGCCGTCCGGGGGAGGCCGCACCACTCGGAGATTCTTCTTCTCGCGGAACACGGCCAGCGCGTCGTCCTGGAACGCGGGAGCCACGACGACCTCCACGAACAGGTCGCGCATCGCCGTGGCCGCGCCTCGGTCCACGGCGACGTTGAACGCGATCACCGAGCCGAACGCGGACGTGCGGTCGGTCGCGAGCGCGCGCTCGTACGCCTCGGCGGGGGAGCGGCCCAGGGCGATGCCGCACGGGGTGGTGTGCTTGATGATCGCGCACGCCGCGCGGTCCGACCCGCTCCACGGTGCGACGGCGAGCCGGGCGGCGTCCACGTCGAGCAGGTTATTGAACGACAGCTCCTTGCCGTGCAGCTGCTCCAGGTCGCGGACCCCCGGCTCGTCGGCGGCGTACAGCGCCGCGGCCTGGTGCGGATTCTCGCCATAGCGCAGCTCCTGGCGGCGCTCGAGCGCCAGCGTGATCCGCTCGGGCCAGCCGGGGGCATCTCGTGTCAGATAGCGGTGGATCGCGGCGTCGTAAGCGGCGGTGTGGGCAAAGACCTTGGCGGCCAGCTGCCGGCGCAACCCCGGGCTTGCGCCCGGGGTCAGTGATCCATCCTTCAGCGCCGCGATGATCACGGGATAATCATCCGGATCGACGACCACGATCACGTCCTGATGATTCTTCGCGGCGGAGCGGAGCATCGAGGGGCCGCCGATGTCGATCTGCTCGATCGCCTGCTCGAACGCGACGTTGGGCCGCGCGACGGTCTCGCGGAACGGGTAGAGGTTCACGGCGACCAGGTCGATCGGTGTGATGCCGTGCTGCTGGAGCGCGGCACGGTCGCCCGGATGGCCGCGGCGGGCGAGCAGGCCGCCGTGCACCTTGGGGTGCAGCGTCTTCACGCGGCCGTCCATCATCTCGGGGAAGCCCGTGACCTGCTCGACGGGAATCACCGGCACGCCGGCCTTGCGGAGCGCCTCCGCCGTCCCGCCGGTAGAGACGATCTCCCACCCGAGCGCGGCGAGTTCGCGGGCGAACTCCACGAGCCCGCGCTTGTCGGAGACCGACAGCAGCGCTCTCACCAGGCTTCGGCCGCGGCCCGAATGATGTCGGCGAGGCTCGCCACGTCCCTCAGGTCCACGACCTCGACCGGGGAGTGGGAATAGCGGAGCGGCCAGCCGATCGCCACGTCCACGACGCCGTAGGGCGTGAACATGGAGCCGTCGTTGCCGCCGTTGGTGGTGCCGACCTGGAGGTGCACGCGGCGGGCGCGGGCGAGCGCGACGAGGGAGTCCACGTACGCGGGAGGCGTGACGGACGAGTTGTCGAGCGCGCGTGCCACCGCGCCCTGGCCGAGCGGCGCGACCGCGAAGCTCGGCAGCTCGAGCGGCGAGTCGGCGGAGACGAAGGTGTCGATCGCGTGCACGCGCCGCGGCGCCGTGCCGAGCGCCGCCGCGGCCGCCCTGGCACCCTCGAGCCCGATCTCCTCGCGCACGCTCCAGATGAAGATCACCTGATGCTTGAGCGCCGCGCGGTCGAGGTGGCGCAGCGCCAGGATCTGGGCCGCGTCACCGACGCGGTCGTCGAACGAGCGGCCGGTGGCGCGGGTGCCCGCGAGCCGGACGAACTGTTTGGGCATCGTGACGGTATGCCCGGGGCCGACGCCCCGGGCCATGGTGGCCGCCCGCGAGGTCGTGCCGATCGAGACGCGGAGCGGCGGCGGCGCGCGGCGCACGAACCCCGTGTCGCGAGGCAGCAAGACGCCGGAGACGTCGCCGGTCGGCGTGTGCACGAGCGCCGGCTGCGCTTCGAACAGCGAGGAGTAGAAGCCGCCACGCGTGCGCAGGTGGAGCGAGCCGTCGTCCAGGATCGAGTCGACCGTGAAGCCGATCTCGTCCAGATGGGCGACGAACACGACCACGGGATCGCCCTGGCCCACGCGCAGCCACAGGTTGCCCGCCGTGTCCGTTTCCGTCTTGGCCCAGGCCGGGAGCAGCCGTTTCACCGTCTCCCGCACCGGGCCCTCGGCGCCGGAAACGCCGTAGGATTCGACCAGCTGAGAGAGGACGGTTTGCGCTTCGGAGATGCGCGCGTCGGCTTGGCCGGATAGGCGGATAGACGGATAGGCGGATAGCAAGATGACGATCAGCGCAGTTCTATCCGTCCATCCGCCTATCCGCCTATCCGACTGCTTCATCTTCCCTCCATCCACGCCACGAGCGCTCGCGCGAGCGAGTCCGCCGCCGCGAGCGACACGGTCTCGACCGGCGTGACGGGGTAGCGCGAGTCGAGGAGCGCCGCCTGCTCGCTCTCGAACGGCCCCTGCCGGGCCTCGACGGCGCGCAGCCCGGTGTTCGCGTAGCTGCTCTGGACCGCAAACGCCACCACCACGGTGCCCCGCACCTGAGGATGTGCCAACACCGCCGCGACGAGCGCGGCGCAGCCGACCCGCTCTCCCGCGCGCGGCGCGGCGAGCAGCGCGTCGTGCTCCCCGTAACGCACCGGACGCTTCGTGAGCGCGACGGGCGTGAGGACGTGGATGCCGAGCCGGTCCACCTCGCCGCGCGACGTGGCGCCGAGGTCGACGAAGGCGTCGTCCGCCGTGAACGGCGGCTCCGCCGCCGCGGCCCGGAAGCGCGCGAGATGGGTGGAGCGCACGGCGACCACTCCGGGGACGACACCGGCGTCGCCGAACAGCGTGACGCGGTGGCCCTCGAGCGCCTGGTCGTACAGCGGGGCCGGCACCGCCCCGGGCACGCGCCGCAGGCGCACGTAGCCGTCGTCCGTGACGTTGCCGACGACGTAGCCCGGCTCGTCGATGCCGCAGCTCACGAGGCGCTTCGGCGTCCCGTGGCCCAGCGTGAGCGTGACGTTGCCCGAGCGGTCACGCGTGCTGCCGGGCAACAGGGCCAGCAGGGAGTCGGTCACGGCGCGCTCGAAGCCGGTGACGGCGGTCATGCCCGCCAGGCGGACCGCGAGGGACTCGACGTCCCTCTGGGCAGCAAGGCGGCGGAATGACGGAAGGACGGAAAGCAAAAGCAAAGCGAGCCGGAGCTTAGTCATGCATCCCCTTTCCGTCGTTCCGTCTTTCCGTCGCAGTGAGGTTCACCGCTGGCTCGTCGGAGACCCGGAAGCCCGTCCCATCAGCGAACAGCCGCACGGGCTCCGCCGGCGCCCCGCGCCGCGCCAGCTCCAGCACCACGTACGGCAGTAACCGGTGCTCCACCTCGAGCACGCGCGCGGCGAGCGACTCGGGTGTGTCGCCCGGCCGGACGGGGACGGGCCACTGCGCGATGATCGGCCCGCGGTCGTACTCGTCGTCCACGTAATGGACCGTCGCGCCCGAGACGGCGGCCCCGCTCGCGAGCACCGCCGCGTGCACGCGTGGCCCGTACATCCCGGCGCCGCCGAAGCCGGGGAGCAACGCCGGATGGATATTAATCACGCGCCAGCGGAAGCGGGCGACCACCGCCGGGGGGATCCGTTTCAGGTATCCCGCCAGGACCACGAGTCGCGCGTCTGCCACGGCGGCGATCATCTCGTCGGCGTTCGCCGGATCGGCGAGCACCGTCGCCGGCACGCCCGACCGGTGCGCCCGCTCGAGCGCCCCCGCGTCGGGGCGGCTCGAGACCACCCGCGCCACCCGCGCCTGCCCCGAATCGCGCAGCGCGTCGAGCAGCGCCTGGAGATTCGTGCCGCCGCCCGAGACGAGGACGGCGACGGGGAGAGGGAGAGGGAGAGGGACGGGGGCCGACGTCAGCGATCGCGCTTGCAGCGCGCCAGCGATTTCTGCTTCGCGCCGCTCGTGACGCTCAGCGAGAACCGGCCGGTCGCTCCGTGGTTGGAGGAGTTCACCACGATCAGGTACTCGTCTGTGCGGGGAAAGGTCAGGGTGATGCGGGCGTTGCAGTTGCCGCCCGAGTCGTCGTCCTGCATCGGCTCCGCGATGCCCGGCCCGGCGACGAACAGGTAAGGATCGAAGGCGTCGGACTCGAGGTCGATGGTGACCGTCTGCCCGGCGGTTCCCGCGATGCTCCAGCCCTGCATGTACGTGCTGTCCCGCTCCTGGTAGCGGTCGCTCGTCGCGAGGCGGCCCTCGACCGACTGCCCCACGGTGATCGTACGCTCCGGCTTCGCCGCCGCGGCCGCCCGCCGGCAGGTTCCCTTCGGCTCGATCGGCAGCGCGCCCTCGGTCACCTTGAGGGTGAACTTGCCCGTCTGGAACTTGCCGATGCTGTTCACCACGACGCGCGTCGGATGGTCGCTCTCCGCCTTGTACACGACGCGCGCGTCGCACCCGCCCGCGCCGTCGTCGTTCGTCGCCAGCTTCTCGCCCCGTCCCGTGACGAGCATGACGAACGCGTCGAAATCGCTCGAGCGGAGATCGATCGTGACCGTCCGGCCGGCCTCGAGCGGCAGGATCCAGCGCTGGTAGTGGGTCGAGTCGCCCGAGAAGGTCGGGTCGTCCGCCTTGAGCTCGCCGGTGACGGTCTGGCCGGGCCGGATCAGGCCGGTGACGATGCCGAAGCCGCGGCACGTCGTGTCGCTGGCCGTCGCGATGCGGCCCCGGGTGAGCGACAGGCGAAACTCGCCGATCTCGTCGCGCGCGCTGGTGTTGGCGTACAGGCGGTATGTGCCGCTCGCCGGCAGGGCGTAGCTGAGCCGGGCGTTGCAGTTGGCGCCGCCGTCGTCGTTCTTGGCGAGCGGGTTCCCGGTCGCATCCGCGAGGATGAGATTCGCGTCGAAGTCGTCCGAGCTGAGCTGCGCCGTGATGGTATCCCCCTTGCTTCCCGTGAACGTGTAGGTCTTGTAGTGGGACCGGTCCTGGAACTGCGAGTCCGCCGGCGTGAACCGGGCTACCACGGTCTGGCCGGGCCGCAGCGCGGTCTGTGCGACAGCGGGCCCGCCGGGCACCAGG
>WNGQ01013521.1_pt1 | contig 10237 bp, 10 predicted proteins | sample 5407661 | NCBI WGS metagenome assembly WNGQ01 (sample SAMN13153382, study PRJNA577476) | soil metagenome | isolation source: 60 cm soil or saprolite under Garry oak tree replicate 2 | place: USA:California | collected 2016-06-15 | reverse complement strand
TCTGGAACTACCAGCTGGGCGGCAAGGACAACTTCCGGGTCGACCGGGAGGCGTCACAGGCGGCCAGCGCGATGATGCGCGACATCGGCGCGCCCACCGGCGAGGACGCCGCCCAGGAAGGCCGCCACCTGCTGCAGCGGATGGTGGACGCCATGCTCGGCCAGGGCATCCGCCAGTTCCTCGATCTTGGCTCCGGGTTCCCCAACATGGCCAACACCCACCAGATCGCCCACCGCAGCGACCCGGCCGCGCGGGTGGTCTACGTTGATCTGGATCCGGTGGTGTCGACCCATGCGGCGGCGCTGATGGCCGGCCCCAACGTGGTCACCCTCAACGCCGACCTGCGCGATCCGCAGCAGGTGCTCGGCAACCCGCAGGTCGGTGGCCTGCTCGACTTCGACCAGCCGATCGGGATCTTGTTTGTCTGCATGCTGCACTGCCTGTGGGACCAGGAGGACCCCTGGGCGGTCGTGCGGGCGTTCCGCGACGCGGTGGTGGCGGGCAGTCCACTGGAGCACCCCGCTGCTGTGCCGCAGCCGCGCCGACATCCTGCGGTTGTTCGACGGCTTCACCCTGGTCGAGCCGGGGCTGGTGTTTCCCGCCCAGTGGCGTGCTGAGCTGCACAACCCGCTCCGCGTCCCCGGAAACCACGACCCCGAGGGCGAACTTGTGCTGCAGCAGCCTGAGGACGCTCGCGCGTCCGACATGCACCTGTGCGGGGTCGGCATCAAGGACTAGGTCGCAGCTTGGGCACGAGCACGTCGAGCAAGCCCGCCCGGGTACGCTGCTGTAGCCCGGCCAGCGCGAACCCGAACGACCTGACCTTCACCGGACTTGGATCAGCCTTGCCCTGCTGGGCCGGCTGATGCGCCCCCTGGTCGCGGAGGACCGGGAAACGCCGAACGGCGTTCGCGCCCCGGACGGAACCGCAAACAGCATCACTTGCCGGCCGATTCGCTCAAGTTGCCTCGCTTGGAAAGCCGAGGGTACTGTGCCCCGAAGTCACAGCCGACGCCGGAAGAGGTACCTCGCCGTGAAGCTTGGACCGTTCGGAGGTCCTGATGTTGAGCTGCGCATCAACCACGAATCCCCGGTAGCAGCCAAGGTCCTCTGGACGCCCACCACCGAGCAGCAAGACCGCAAGGACGAGCTGATGAAAGGTGGCCCCTACGACATCGCAATCCCAACCGGCGAGTCGTGGCGGATGGCACCGAAGGAGTGGCAGGAGACCCCGGACGGCAAGGTCGTTGTCACCTTGCGAAGCGTCCTGCCACCCTCACACGGCCCGGACGGCAGCAGCTTCGAGCTGGACATGGAGGCCGGGGCAACCGAGGCCGAGAAGCGCACGGTCAGCGAGGCGTTTCGTTCGATCGACTTCGAGCCGGACGACATTCGCCAGATGCACCGTCGAAGCCTGGGTGATCACCCGTGGCTCGTCATGGCCTCGTTGCCGTTTGTGATCTTTTTCAAGTCGTTCCTGGAGCAGGCGGGCATGGATGCCGCCGAGGCGTTACACGACTTCATCAAGCAGATCTTCAAAGCGCGGGAGTCATCGGAGCGGGACGGTCAGTTCGTCCTCATCGATAAAGATTCCGGCATCTGGCTGACGATCCTCACGGAACTCTCGACCGAGGCGTGTCGGAAGCTGCTGGAATTTGATCTGTCTCAGCTTAGCAACCAGTGCAACGCTCTGGTCTACAACATGGAAACCGGCGAGTGGGAGCTTTGGTAGCGCGAGAGCGTCACCGAAGACGTAGCTCCGCAGTGATGCGGCGGGCCATCGCCGAGTGCCCTCGCCGTGGTGCAACCAGCCGGCCGGAGTCGACGTTTTTCGTGACTGTGCCCAGGGGAGCCGGCACGGCTGGCGGGCCGGCTTGGTGGCGATTACGTCGGGCACGCGATGATCGTCGGCATCGACGGCAGGCGTGGCAGGGCCGAGAGTTGTGGTAGGCGGCGTCCCTTCATGCGGTGCGTGCGATCCAGCCAGGTCGCACCGAGTTTCGGTCTCCCGGTCGGGTGCATTGAGGCCGGCTGGGGCCGACGACCCCGCGGGCACTATCTGCGTTGTGAGAGTCTGCTTCATGTTACGTTCCGCTGTTATTTAGCTATAACCGACATCGGAATCAAAAGCGAATTCTGCCCCTTCGACAAGATTTATATAGTGATGACGCACATAAACAGTTATCGCGTGATTATTTGGTGGCTCTAAAGAGACTACGTCCAAATACGTACTTCAAGTCCACTCCTGCTGCGTATTCCACGCAATCCAAGCCGGTGGCATCATCCTACCTTGGGATGGAACCATCGACTTCATCGACTTCAAAGGAGAAGTCGAGATGCCGAGGCGGGGGGCGGTTTTTCTTCCGAGGGCGTGGAGCCTTTGTGCTCTGCCGATCTCCCGTCTCCAGCACCAGCACAGCCGACCGTGTTGCCGTGACCCGCCGCCGCGCTCGCCCGACCCGCCCCGGTCCCCTAGTCCCCTAGAGTCCGGGACTCGGGGAGTCGACCAAGGAGCGTGCTATGCGACGCCTTACAGCAGCCCTTGCCCTGGCCCTCGCCCTGCTTCTCGCGATGGCCACCGCGGCCTTCGCCGACAGCCCCCACTTCCTGTTCGCCAACAGCAGCGTCAGCACCAGCACCGGCGCCCTCAGCGTCAACTTCAAGGAAGCTGGACTGGGCACCACCGTGACCACCGAGCAGGTCACCCTGAAGGTGGCCACCGCCACCGCCGTCTACCAGTGCTTCAACAACGGCGGCAAGCACCCCAAGGCCGGCAACAAGGAGACCGTCCAGGCGTCGCTGACCACCAGCGGGACCTTCCCGGTGCGCAACGGCCAGACCACCGGGACCATCTCAGCCGGCCCACCCGGCCAAGGGGACTTCGCCTGCCCGTCGGGCCAGAGCCTGTTCCTGCAGTCGGTGACCTACTCGGGCATCACGGTCGTCGGAGCAGCCGGAGACTCCCTGGGGGCCACCCCCGACCCGATCTCCACTGGGCCAATCCACATCCTGATCTCTTGACCCTGACCTTGACCTTGCCTGCTGCGCACCGCACGTGGCCGGCGTCCGCGGCGTGCCGACCGTCAGACGATGACGGTCGCGCCTGGCTCGCATATCGCTGCTGACGCGGGGGGTCCCACCATGCGGCCTCGCGGCGGGGACCGCCTAGCACACGGGCGGTCCCCGCCGCGAACGGGGTCGTAGATTCTCGACAGGTGATGGAAGGAGGGGGAGCCATGACGCACCCGAACGAGGCGCTTGTGCGCAGGGGCTATGACGCCTTCGCCAAGGGCGACGCCGACACCCTGCGCGAGCTGCTGGCCCCAAACGTGGTCTGGCACCTGCCGGGCCAAAGCACGCTGGCCGGCGACCACCGCGGCATCGACGCGGTCCTCGGCTTGTTCGGCAGGACCATGGAGCTCACGGCCGGGACCTTCTGGGCCGAGCTCCACGGCATCGTCGCCGACGATGAGCATACAGTCGGCCTTCACGTCGCCCGGGCGGAGCGGGGGGGCCGGACGCTTGAGGACCGCCAGGTGCTGGTGTGCCACCTGAGCGCCGGCAAGCTCGTGGAGGTGTGGCAGTACATCGAGAACCAGTACCTCTACGACGGGTTCTTCTCGTAGGCGCATCGGCGGCTTCGTAGGATCATAAGTGGCTCGTCGGCGGCAGCAAGGCAGGCTTGACTTCGCCTGTGCGGCTTTGCACGCAGCGACCACGTCCGTCATCGACTCAAGCCGCGCTTCAAGCCGCCCACCGAGGGCCGGGGCCGGCGGCATCGCGCCTACGCTCCTCACCCGTGTAAGCGCCCTTTTGGCGACACTCGACTACCGGCCAGGATCAGCCTTGCCGTGCCGGCCGGCTGATGTGTAGCGGGCAACGGTGGCGTCCCTCTGAAGGTGGAAAAGCGGCGGACGCGGGCTCCCGATGACGCATACGGCATACTACGTGGCGGCGGTGACAGGCTGGTCGGCCGCCTCCTTGGGCTCAGATCGAGCGGGGTCGCCGACCAGGAGCTGGCGGCGGAGATCCTGCAGCAGCCGCACCCTGGCGGGGGTCTGGGTGACGCCGCGCCAGCCCCGTGAGGCGCGGTCCAGCGCCGCCCACACCAGCGACAGGCAGCTCGTCTCGCCGGCCAGGCGGCCGATCACCTTGACCCGGCGGCGGGTCTCCCCGAAGGTCCGCTCGATGAAGTTGGAGTGGCGGATGCGCCGCCAGTGCTCACGAGGGAAGCGCAGGTGGGCCGTCAGCTCGGCCAGCGTGGAGGTCAGGCAGGCGACTGCGGCTGGTAGCGGCGCTGGTAGCGGTCGCAAAACGCAGCCGCGCGGCGGGTGGCCTCGTCGACGGCGGCCTGGCCGGGTGCGTCGTGGATGTCGTCGAAGATCTGCCAGAACGCGGCCTTGACCTCGGCCTGGTCGGCGGTGGAGACCTTGGCGAGCAGGTTGCGGGCGCGGTGGCGGTCATGCCGAATTCGGCATGACCGCCACAAGGAACGCAACGTGACCGACCACCTGCCCGAGGCCGAGCGGCCGCTGGTCCGGCCAGCCGTAGATCGTGACCTGGCTGGTCAGGTCCGTGGGCCTGCGGCCGATTGCCGGTGGGTCTCCGGGCACCGTGCAGTAGTTGGCGGAACTCCTCACCAGTCGACTGCAGCAGCATCGGCGGGTCATTCCCCACCCGGCTGGCCGAGCGTCTACGAGCCGAGGCCTACGAACGGGCCACGTGGACTCGTTTGAGCACCCAAGCGACGAAGGTCGACGGGGCCTGGGGGTCGGTCGGCGGCGAATCCAGGAGGCCGTGGCCGGCGTCGGGGAAGGTGACGATGGTGAAGTCCTTGCCTTGCCCCTTGAGCGTGGTCAGCAGCGCGACACTCTGGTCGACCGGGACCTCCCGGTCGGCTGTCCCATACAGCCACAGCGCGGGGATCGTCAGCTGCGCCAGGAAGGGTTTGGGATCAAACCCCGACGGTCCGGCGTCACTGAGGCGCTTGGCGATCGTGTCCTTGGATGGGAACGGTGTGCTGCTTTCGTTGCCGCCGGTCAGCTGGGCGTAGGCCTTGACCTGGCCGTAGGGGAGGATCCCGGCGCTGGCCAGCGCGATGAACGCCGCCTGCTGGGAGACCACCGCCGCCCGGGGCACGATCCAGCCCGCCTGGCTCGCCCCGACCAGCCCGATCTGCCGCGGGTCGATGTCGATGTCGGCCCGTGCGCGCAGGGCGTTGATGGCCCCGACCGCGTCGGCGGTCAGCAGGTTGAAATGCCCATAGTCCCCCGGGCAGCACGTGCCCTGGGATTGCCCGCCGCCGCGCTTGTCGTAGGAGAAGAACCCCACCCCGCCGTGGACAAACGCCGCCACCAGCTCGCCATAGGTCAGGCGCGCGGTTTGTTGGCCGCCATGGATCCAGACGACGGCGGGATGGCGGCCGGGGCGGCCGGGGCGGGTGGGCTTGGGCAGGTACAGCGTGCCGGCAAGCCTCGCACCCTCACAGGTGAAGCCCACCGCGACCTCTTGATGGTCGCCGTGGTCGATTGGCTGGCCGAACGTGACGGGAGGTGTGGCGCACTGCGCGCTGGCGGGGTCATCGAAGGAGCGTCCGCACCCGCTCACCACCAGCACGACCATCATCGACAGCAGGCCCGACAGGCAGATCGAACCGAGGCTGCGTCGCCGTTGCATGAGCCTGACCTCGCTGGGCACCATCCAGCACCGGCCATCAGCGCCGGCGCCGGTAGAGCCGCATCGTCGCACTCCCGGACCTGTAGAGCAAGCCGAACCGGACAACCCGCCATGACCGCCGGCCGTCACAGCAAGCCAGCAAGACAGGACGGGCCACGAGCCGACCAGTTCCCCTCGCTGCGCAGGTGGAACAACGTGGGCCACCCGCCGTCGCGCTCACTCCGACTCCCCGGGCAGGACCGCGATTCCGGGGGCACCGGCACGGCTACCTCTCGGTGCGGTCAGGCGCAGGCGCTTGGAGCTGGTCGATCAGTGCCCGGATCTCGGCTTCCGGGTAGCGGCCATGGCCGCCAAGCGTCCGCCGGACCGGAAGCTTTCCCTGCTTCGCCCAGCGTGTCACGGTCTTCGGGGAGACGTGCAGAAGGGCTGCGACCTGGGAGCTATGAAGGTAGGTCGGCGCAGGTGGACGGTCCATCGCTAGGGCCTTTCAGGGGATGTCCTCCACGACACGGATGCTATCGGTTGCGACCGACTGGACTAAATCGGCTGTTCTGCTTAGCTATGGCTTACCGCGTAGATAGCTCATATCGATAATCCGTGAAAGCGCTGCGCCGAACGCGCTGCGCCGCAGCCCTGCGTGTCCTGTGCGCTTGGGTGCCGCGGAGCTTTGCCGGGCTGTGTTGCGTTATGCCAACCCGCGGCACGCTGAAACGACGACCCCGCGTGGGATCAGATCGCCAAGGCAAGCTCATCGAACGCCATTTCTAGTCGGCGGCCCACTGGCGCCTGGACCGCCAGTTCGTAGTGCCCTCGGCGAATGTTCTGCACCAACGCATGCCCCGCGATGATCACCCTGGCGCTGCGATCCTGCTTGAGGCTCCGCATCGGGCGAAGCCGCGCCTTCAACCCGCCGTGGTCAGCCTCAATGTAGTTGTTGGCGTACCGATCGGTGCGATGCCAGGCAGCCGGCAGCAGCTCCTCCAGCACCACCGGGTACGTCGGCGCGTGGTCGGTCACAACCTCGCCCGGCGTGACCTTGGTCGTGTCGATCGCCCGCTCGAAGAACCGGCGGGCCGCCTTAGCATCCCGTCGTACGGAGACGACCACGTCGGCGACCTGCCCGAACTGGTCGATCGCGCGGTAGACGTACCGCCACCGACCGGCCACCTTCACGTAGGTCTCATCGACGTGCCACCGGCCGCCGATGGTGTGCCGGCTGGGCCGGGCGACCTCGGCCAACAGCTCGGTGAACCGAACAACCCAGCGGTAGCCGGTGACGTGGTCGACCTCCACGCCGCACTCGGCGAGAAGCTCCTCGACGTCGCGGTAGGAGAGCCCGAACCGTAGGTACCAGCGGACTGCCAAGACGATGACGTCGAGTGGGAAGCGGAACCCGGCGAAGGCAGACCGGGGAGCGGGAGCAGGGCGAGGGCGGCGGCTTCCCATACCGGGTAGTCTCGCTGCTCAGCCATGGTCACATCGAACGCATGCGCCCCGATCGGCACCCGGGCGACCCTGCGACAGCCCGTAGGGTTCAGAAACCCCGACGTCATGCTGCGACCTTGTAGTACTCGTGAACGAGACCGCCGAGACGGTCCCGGCGTCGGACCGCCGTGGCGGCGACTGTGACAGTGCGCGCCGCGGATTCTCCGTTGATCACACGCGGCGCCAGAAGATCCAGGCTCCGGTGCGGTCGCTCGTCGTTGTAGTGCCGCACATACTCGTCGAGGACCCGCTCAAGGTGACGCCGACCCCAGATCAGCAGCCAGTCCAGGCACTCCTGTCGCACCGTCCGCACCCACCGCTCAGCGACCGCGTTGGCGTTTGGCGCCTGGATGGGTGTCGTGATGATCTGGGTCCCATCGGAGACGAACACGTCGTCGAAGGCGCGGGTGAACTTGGTGTCGCGGTCACGAAGGAGGAACCGAGGCACGGTACACCCTGGCCGCTCGGTCCCCGTCCCCATCTCCCTCTCGATCGACAGCTCCCGTGCCCGCTGGACCACCCAAGGCCCGCTCGGGTGGTCGGTGACGCCACCGAGCCGAACCCGCCGCGTCCCAAGCTCGATGAAGAACAAGACGTAGCGGGTCTTGCGGCCCACCGTCTCAACCGTGAAGCAGTCGGTCGCGACGATGCCGGCGGCCTGCGCCCGCAGGAACGCCCGCCAGGTGACCGATGCCCGCCCAAGCTTCTTCAGCTCGCCCTGGAGGCGCCGGTAGCCCCAGCGCGGGTTCTCCCGGGCCAGCCGCAAGATCAACGCCACCACCTGGTCGGCGAGCGGCGGACGGCCACCCCGACGATCGGGCTTGTGTCCACTTGCGCGTCACCAGCCGACGGTGCCACCGCAGGATCGTGTCCGGCGTCACCAGCAAGCTCGACCAGCACCCGCGAGGAAGCACACTGCTCAACGCCGCGAGCAGCGCACGATCGGCGGGGCGGAACTCGGGTCGCTTGACCTGGCGGCGCAGCACGTCGAGTTGGTGGCGCAGCACCGCGATCTCGACGTCCTTGGCGCGCTCGCTTCGGAAACTCCCAAGCAGCATACCCACGAGTCGCCGCGTCATGCGGTAGAGGAAGGACAGGGCCATCGGCGGATTATGTCCTGACCCGATCCTCGCTGCTCAGCGCACACGGCCGAGTTTCTGAACCCTACGGGCCATGATGTCGGCATCCGGCCCCACCTGCACAGCGGTGTCGAAATAGCGTCGATAGTCCCGATAGCCGCCGAGCAGACGCTCCGGTGCGATGGCGGCGTCGGCGGCGGCGATGTCCATGACGCTGGCGTGGGTGGCGAAGGCCTCGTGCGTACGGCGGCAGGAACGGACCAGATCGCCGAGTGTCGCCTTGAACCGGCCCGGATCGCGCGCATGTCGCACGGCGATCATCAGCGCCTGTAGGAGCGCCCCCCAGGCCGTGCTGCTGTTGAGCGAGGCGTGATGTGCTTCGTGGAGCGAAGCCATAATGCCAAGGAGGCCGGTTGTGTCGGTCTTGGCGTGGATAACCCAGGCGTCATGGGTGAAGTAGCCTGACGGTCCACTAGGTGAACATGGAACGGGCACGGACTCCAGCGATCATATGGATGTCGACGTCAACGCCCATGCCCCATGACCGGCGTGGACGGCCGTGCCTGCCCACCCTCACATCACATCATCGCGGTCGCGCATCCCTGCCCCTCGCGCAGCAGTGCTCAGCTCCTCATAGCCTTGTCCTACGGCCCCGTTCAGCGATGGGTCTCCTCGACCACGATGAACGGCACGACCGCGCTGATTTCCGCGGTCGCGCCGGCGCTCACCGCGAAGGTCGGCCGCACCGAGACGAACGCACGGACCCCGATCTCGATCTCATAGATCCGGCCGGCCCCGGCGAAGACATTGTCGGCTTCCAGGCCCGAGAGGGAACTCTCGGTGCCGTCATAACAGCGGGTCCCCCACGGATTCGCCTCAGTGCGTTCCCAGACGGGCTTCCAGAAGTTGACATCCTCGTGGTAGATGGAGCCGTCCGGCTCAAAGCTGTCGATGTAGATGCCGACCTCGCCCCGGGCCGTCGCCCAGGCCTGCTGGCCAAGGTCAGGGTCGGCGTCAAACGACTGCAGCGCGTCGTCCCCCTGCCACTGCAAATAGGGCCGCACGCTGAGCACGCAGTCGGCCACCGGGGTGAAGCTAACCCCAAGCACCGCCCAGGCGAACGCGTCGCCCTGCGTGGTGAACTCCGATGCCCACAGCTTGGTCGCCGACGCATCCGCCGAGGCCCCGATGCCGACACCCGAGCCACCGTCGGCCTGCCCAACGGCGATGACATAGTCGTCGGCACCGAACACATGCTGCACGTCAACAAGGGGCGGGCCGGGGTCCGTCACGTGCGGGATATGCGTGCCCATGGGCGCGAAGGGAATCCCGCCGCTGACCCGCAGCTTCTTGGTGAGGTCCAGGAACGACGAGCGGAACTCGTCGGCATTGCGCGGCTGGTGCTCCCGCAGGTGCTGGTCGAAGATCTCCCGCCGGCGGGTCGCCCTGGTCGAGGTCCCGATGCGCTCACGCAGCCGGGCGACCAGCTCCTCGTCACCAGGAGAATAGCCCGATCCTGCGCCTGGACTCGACATGCGCTCCCCCTCACCTGGGCTGTGGGCGGCATCGATCCTATCTCAGAGTCCCGGGTGAGACCCAGGGTTCGGCAGCGGCCTGAGTGCCGGAGTGTCGGGGTGCATCGGCTTGCGACGCCACCTTCGCCAAGGACGCCTCCCCGGCGCGCATCGGCACCGCCCCACGGGCCACGGCCAGCCTGCGCAACCTCGCATCGGCATCCTGCGCGCCTGCGGGGACCGCAACATCGCCGCCGCGCCGCGCCGGGACGCCCGCGACGCCGAGTCCTTCCCCTGCTTGGCATCACAAGCCCGTGAAACCGAGAAGCCCGCACTTTGCCGAGACCTTGCCCCCTTGAATGACACTGGCAGCGGTGTGCACAGGGTCGCTCGCCCGCTGCCGACCGGCGCTTGCAGAGCGTCGTATTGGTCCGGTAGCGTCGCGCGGTTGGCCCACCGCGGATGTACTGATATGGGGATGGC
>WNGQ01007825.1_pt1 | contig 10238 bp, 11 predicted proteins | sample 5407661 | NCBI WGS metagenome assembly WNGQ01 (sample SAMN13153382, study PRJNA577476) | soil metagenome | isolation source: 60 cm soil or saprolite under Garry oak tree replicate 2 | place: USA:California | collected 2016-06-15 | reverse complement strand
CAGCTCGCGCTTCGCGGCCACGAGCAGCACGTTCATCTGCAGCCCCTCGGCGTCCGGGTCGAGGATCTGAAAGTCGAGCTCCACGTTGGCCATGTCGAACGGCACGTGCTGCTCGGCCTCCCAGCGGATCACTTCCCGGGCGTCTCCTTCTTTCATGCGGTCCATCTGGATCTTCTTCACGATCACGTCCCGGCCCCCGACCGCCGTGACCACCGACTTCTGCTTGACCCCGGCCGTGGAAAAGAGACCGCGGATCGCTTCCGCCACGATCCCGGGGTCCATGACCTCCCCCTCGACGATCGCGTCGGCGGCGACTTCGGTCGTGGCCACCTTGACCAGCTCCGCCTCGCTGCCGGAATGGTCGATGACGGCCACCTTGATGATGCCGGAGCCGATGTCCAAGCCCACCGCGGTTTTTTTGCCGCCCAGGAACCCAAAAAGGGCCATAAGTGCCTATGAGCTAAAGACAAGGATGGGGCGAGGGCAAACTACAGTAAGCCCCGCCCCTTATCCTGTCAAGCCTCGAACCTACTTGAGGCAAAACGAACAAGTACTTTGCTGGCCTACAGTTAGGTCACTCAAAACAGCTGCACCCACCCCCGCGACGTCAGCATCGTGGCCGTGCCGGTCTTGTTTAACGCCTTGATAATAGCGCACTTAGAGTAGAGCATCGTGGCGCCACCGCTGAAATTGTTGGTGGTATCGGCGAACTGCACAGTGTCCCGCACTATCAACCCGCCCCAGAAGTGGGCCGGGCTGCCGCCACCGCCCGACGTCTTGATCGACCCCCTGATGATCGTGATCCCGTAGAACTGGAACCCGCCCTGGACCGACAAACTGCCGTTCACCAGCAGGATGCCCTGGCCTTCCTGGCCATTGATGTTGGCATCGCCGTTGATGTAAATGATGGGGAGGTAGTTTCCGCACGGCCCCCCAGGGTTCGTCGGGCTCCCCCAGTTCGTCACCACTGTCAGGTCGCACGCGCCGTTCGTCACTATCGGTCCGATCCCGTTGGCGAAATTCTGCCCCGGAAGCTGGATCGTCGCCATGGCGGCGAGCTGCGTGAACGTCACGTCGCCATAGACCGCAAACGCGCTATCCGTGAGCGCCGGGTCATGGATCACCGGCGGTTGCCCGCTAATCTTTGCGTTCCCCGCCTTGGTGATGCTGTCGCCGACCTGCATGCGGACGCCGGCCTTGGTCGAGTCCTTGGGTGGACAACCGGCCCAGCCGGTCGGGACGCTGTCGGTGCCGCTGATGCTGACGTCGCCCGCCACGAAGTTCGCGCCTCCGGACGTGACGGCCGCCTGGATGTTGACCGCCAGCGGGCGGATGCGCGTCATCAGGCCCATCCGTGAGCTCGCCCCGCCGCCGCGGATACGCCCCGCCAGGCTCATCGTGTCCTGTCCGGTCATGTCGATCAGATACATCCCGTCGTTCAGTTTCGTGATAGTCCCGTTGTAGCTGCCCGTCTTGCTCGCCGTCGTTTTCTTCGGGATCGCGGACTGACTCACGGACACCGGAGAGCCGGGATACGGATACATGCCGGCGTACTTCAGTTTGATGCTATCGGTGCTCCAGGTGCGGATGATGTCGTAGACCCCTTCCTCGGCCACGCCGAACGACGCCTGGGCCCGGCGCACGTTCTCGGCCACCCGTTGCTCCTGAGTGCCGGAGAACAGGGCGCCGGCAATGAGCGCGCCCACTATGACGAGCGCGACGATCGCGATTGCGAGCGCCATGCCGCGCTCGTTCTTCAGGACGTGCTTCATACCCGACTCCTTGAGGTTCACGTGTGAGCCGCCCGTCAATTGCACGGGATCGGAGGCAACGAGCCCGGTCCGCAGCGCGGATTGTTCCGCAGCGCCACCCAGGTGTCGACACTATCGACCTTGTAATCCTGCACGCCGGCCCCGCCACTGCGGATCGGCGACGCCGTGCGGGCCCGCAGCACGATCCGGATCTGCGACACCTTGGACGAATCGGCGGTCTGGTTGCCGATGCTGTCCAAGTAGGTGAACGTCACGCCATTCGCGCCGATCAGCGGGCCGATCATCGGCTGGATCGTGCCCCCCTGCGCCGGATTGCGCTGCCCCAGGTACCAGCTGGTGTCCGGCGCGGGCGCCTGGTACAGCTCGTAGGCGACCTTGTCGAACCCGCGCACCGGCGCGCCGCGGGTGATCGCGTTCGGCCTGTTGAGCGTCGGGTCGTTGATCCATTGCGGCTGCAAGGTCAACAGATACGCCGCGTTGTTCGCGACGAGGCTGTCGTTGCAGAACCCCGGATCGGGGTCCTTTTGCAGCTGGGCCGGTACCCACTTGTCGTCAGTCCTGCTCGTGGGATTGCCCTCCCAGTAGACCAGGATCGAGTCGCCCTGCTTGAACGTCTGGCGGGTTCCATAGATCGGCGTCTGCCGCACCGCCAGGATGATTTGGCCGAGGCCCCCGCCCAAGACGGGGTCCGTACACACGAACGCCAGCTCCCGCATCGCCCGGATGCGCAGCGACGTGGGGGTCATGCCCTTGATGTCGCCGTCCGCCGCGTCCAGCTCGCGCAACTCGGCCGGCAGGATCGCCGCCGCCGCGCGGATGTTCTGCTGCAGGTCGATGGTCTGCGTTTGTGCCAGGTACAGACGCTGGTTGTTGACGAGCACCTTGTAGACGGCGGTCGACACCAGCCCCAGCAGCACGAGCGCGATCATCAGCTCGATGAGGGTGAACCCTCGGCGTGCTAGAAGAGGCATGAGACCTCCGTCTCCGTGCTGTCGGTGCGCCACTTGCCCAGCGCCGTCTGGTACTTGCTCCGCACCACCACTTGCCAGTGCTTGGCCGTCTGGTTGGGCAGATCCCATCGCGTGAAGTGCCATGAGATGGAATCGACCGGCGTCCCCCCCCGCGTCCACACCTCGCTCCCCGACGCCTGCGTCTTGCACCCCGTGACGCGCAGCATCTCGAGCCGCCGCTGCGCGTACTGCGCCGCGACCGCCGAGTGCTGTCCCCGGCCGATCATCCGCGTCACCAGCGCCGCCGAGGTTACGAGCCCCAGCAGTCCCACGGTGAGCACCAGGATCGCGATGATCACCTCGACGAGCGTGAACCCCTGTTCGCGTTTCATCAGTGTACCACCTTGCCGAGTGGATTGATCACCGTCGAGTCCACGTTCGATCCCACGCTGCCGGTGAACCTGATCACGGTGTTGGCGTTCAGGTTGTCCAGGCTGAGGCCGCGCGGGTCGTAGCGCACCGAGTCGCGCGTCGCCACCATCGTGACCTTGAAGCGTGTACTGAGCTGCTGCACTCCCGAGACGGTGTCGACTTTCGTCGGGCAGCTCGTCGTCACCCACACGGTGGCGTTGGTCGCGACGAAGTGGATCACCCCCGGACACCCCCGCTGAATCGCGGCGGACCGCGCCGTGGCCGCGAGCGTGCCCACCGCCGCGCGCGCGGAACGGACGTTCGCTTTGTCGAGCGACTGGCGGATCTTCGGGAAGCCGATCGCCGCGATGAGGCCGATCAGGACCACCACGATCACCATCTCGATTGTCGTAAAGCCCGAGCGCTTCATGCCGGTGCCTCCGCTTACGACCAGCATACTATCACGTCCCATGCCATAGTTTAAGTTATTGTATTGATTGATGTTACGTGCGTTGGACGTAGTCGCCGGGACTGCAAATCCCTGCGCAAGTGCAGATTGTTGCACTAGTCGATGGCGTAGCGATCCATCTTGTAGAACAGCGTCCTCAGGCTCACGCCGAGCCGCTTCGCGGCCGCCCGACGGTTGCCCCCGGCTTCGTTCAGAGCCGCGGCGATCGCCCGACGCTCCGCGGTCTCAACCGCATCCCGGAGTGTCCCCGGGGGTGTGCTGACCCCGGGCGCGAGCCCGGGGTGTGTCGGCGGGCTGAAGTCCACCGGCTCGAGTATCTGTTTATCCGTGAGCACCGCCGCGCGCTCGATCGCGTGCTCCACAGCCCGCACGTTCCCCGGCCACGGCTGCTCGCGTAGCCACGCGACGGCCGCCTCGCTCAACTCCAGAGCGTGCCCCAGCCGGCGCGCCAGCTGCATCGCGAAGTGCCTGGCCAGCGGCACTATATCCTCGCGTCGCTCGGCGAGCGGGGGCAAGTGAATCGTCACGACGTTCAGTCGATCGAACAGATCCTGCCGGAACCGGCCCGCCGATCCCTCGGCGGCGAGGTCCTTCGCCGTCGCGGCGAGGAGACGCACGTCGACGCGCCGGGTCTTCTGGTCGCCCACGCGCCGGATCTCACCTTCCTGAAGGACGCGCAACAGCTTCGCCTGCAGCGGCAGCGGCAGCTCGCCGATCTCGTCCAGCAAGAGCGTGCCTCCGTCCGCCTGCTCGAACAGGCCAGGTCGGTCCCCGGAAGCGCCTGTGAAGGCACCCTTCACCGAGCCGAACAGCTCCGATTCGAGCAGCGTCTCCGGTATGGCGGCGCAGTTCACCGCCACGAACGGCCCTGCCGCCCGCGGACCGGCACGGTGGATGGCCTGAGCGATGACTTCCTTACCCGTGCCGCGTTCCCCGGTGATGAGGACGGTCGTGCGGTGCGCGGCCACCCGTGCCACTACGTCGAGCGCCTGCCGCATTGCCGGGCTTTCGGCGATCAGGGCGCGGGCGGCGGGACTGCTGTCGAGTTGTGCTCTTAGTGTCGCGATGGTGTGACCGAGGCGCTCGCGCTCTTCCGCCTTGCGCAGCGTCAGCACGACCTCGTCCGGCCGGAACGGCTTGGCGACGTAGTCGTACGCCCCTTCCTTCATGGCGGCGAGGGCCGACTCCTCCCCGCCGTAGGCGCTCATCATGATCACGAGGGCGGGGCCACCCGCGCTCTTGTAGGCGCGCAGAAACGCGATCCCGTCCATGTCGGCCATGCGCACGTCGCACAGGATCAGGTCGAACGCTTCCGCGCGGGCGCGCTCCAGCGCGCGGGCGCCGTTCCCCTCCGCGACGACGTCGTAGCCCGCGTCGCTGAGCAGCAGGCCGAGTGACTGGCGCAGGCCCGGCTCGTCGTCCACCACGAGCACCCGGCTCATCGGTGCAGGTCCGCCCGGGGGAAGAACATCTTGAACGCGGCGCCCCCTTCGCGCGCTCGGTCCACCCACACGACCCCGCGCATGTCGTCCACGGCGCGGGCCACGATCGCGAGGCCTAGCCCCGTGCCCCGGCCGGGCGTCTTGGTGCTGTAGAACGGATCGAACACTTTGTCGCGGTCGTCGGGTGGCACGCCCGGCCCCGAGTCGGCGACGAACACCAGCGCACCAGGCTGGCCGGGCGCGAACTCCGGCCGCGCCGGCCGGCGTTCCGCCGCGCGGGCGAAGCGCGCCAGCGGCGGGTCCGTGACGCGCTTCGGCTCTGACCGCCGGGGCTGGTAATCCCAGGGGCGCGCGCCCAGGATGACGACGCCACCGGGCGCGGCGTCCAGGGCATTGAGGACCAAATTGACGATGGCCTGCTCCAGCAGATGGGCGCGGCCGAGGATCTGGGGGACCCCGGGCTCGAGCTCGAGCGTGGAGCGCGCCAGCCGCAGCGCCCCCTGGGCCTCGAGCAACCCGTACGCCCCGCGCGCCACGGCCGCCGGATCGATCGGCGCCAGCACCTCTTCCTCGGGGCGGGCGTAGTCCAGCAACCCGCGCACGATCCGGTCGATCCGCTCCAACTCGCGCGTCACGCCGGCGATCACTTCGCCGTCCGCGCCCCGCCGCCGCAGCACCTCCACGTAGGTGCCGAGCGCCCCCAGGGGGTTCCCCACCTCGTGGGCGATCCCCGCGGCGAGACGCCCGATGCTCGCGAGCTTCTCCGAGCGCACCAGCTGGCCCTGGGCGTCGAGCAGGTGGTCGGTCATGCGGTTGAGACGTTCGGCGAGGGTGGAGAAGTCGCTGGTCTCGGCATCGGGCGCGCGCCGCGCCAGGTCGCCGTCTGCCACCGCGTCCGCGGTGGCCACGACGCGGGCGAGCGGCCGGAGCACGAGCCGTTGCACGAGCGATCCGCCGAACACGACGAACACCCCCACCTCGAGGCCGACCAGGAGCAGCAGCAGGACGAAGGTGCGCTGCGGGGCCAGCACGGTCACCACCACCATCGTCGCCACACCGACCAGCAGCGCGGCGGCCGCCAGGAACGAGAGATAAAACAACAGCTCGGTGCGGAGCGCGGGCTTGGACGGCATGGGGGGAATACTCAGCTACTAGTCACAAGCCGCAAGCCGTAAGAGGGTGCCGCGGTGTCTTGCGGCTTACGGCTTACGACTTGTGGCTAGTATGTCGGCCAATTATCCACCCACGCGTTGGAATAGCCGACCAGCTGCCCCATCCCAGCCATCGCCTTGGCGATGTTGCAGGAGTTGAAGTTGAACGACTTGGTCCCATTGCCGATGTCGTCCGCCGGCAGTGTCGCGCCGAGCTTCACGTTCAACCCCGTCACCGTAGCGCCGTTCACCACGTTGTTGCCGTTGGAGGTGAGATTGTCGCCCACCAGCAGCACGCCGTCCCAGGTGATGTTGCCGCTGATCGTGAGGCTGCCCGTGACGATCAGCGTGCCCTGCCCGTTTCCCGGCAGCGCGAAGTCGCCCTTCACGAGGATCGTGGGCCAGGAGTTCGGGTTCGAGAACGAGGGCCATGCGCCCGGGGGAATCGTGATGTCGGGTGTGAGGGCCGTTCCGCCGGAGAGGCCGGCCCAGTCGATCTTCACCGAGTCGGCCATCTGCGCGGGCGTGGGCGCGACGGTATCCACCGGGGGGTTTCCCTGCGGCGCCAGCTGGCCCCCGTTCTGGGTGTAACCCGGATTCCCGGGGACAGCGACGCCGGGCATCGCCGGCTGTTTGCCGCATTGGTCCGCGCCGCTTCCCATGGACGAGGAACCGTTCTTGTGGAGCCCGCTCAGGCTGGTCCAGCCCGCCAGCACGTTCATGGAGCCGGTCTGCCACACGGCGTACTCCGCGACCGAGCGCTCCGCCTGCGGCGTGCCCGACAACGCCGCGACGGTGCTGACGCCGTGGGAGCGGACCGCGTAGCCGTAGCGCCCCGCCAGCGTGTCGTTGCGGATGCGCTTGAGGATGACGTCGGCGTAGCCGCCGCCCAACGCGATGCGGGTGGACTCGCTCAGGGTGGGCGGCGCCGCCGTGAACCCGAACGAGTCGCGCTTGGCAATGAACACCTCGAGCCCCGTCTCGGCCAGCGTAAAGGCATCCAACGCCGCTTCGTCGTTGGCGTGAACGCGGCGCTCGCTCGACAGCGCGGCAAAGCCCGCGGCGAGGAGGATCGTCAGCACGACCAGCACGAGCAGCGCCATCGGCAGCGCGACGCCGCGCCGGCTACGGGGAGGTTCGATCATTTGAGCTGGTTGTTGAAGTACACGGCCGTCACCACTTGCGCCTGGCGCGGAGCGGTGGCGCCTTCCGGCGCCCGGTCGCTCTGGCTCGTGAGGCCCAGCTCCAACCCCCGCGTGTCGCTCAACGGGGTGGGCGGGCCGGCCTGGGCCGTGTCGCTCCCCGCGACCAAGAAGCGGAATTTCGCGGTGGGATCGAACGGGGCGACCAGCTCGTCGGCCTGCCCGGTCGTGATGATGGTGCGCCACAGCGCGGTGCGCCCGGGGAGCGCGACGGATGGCTTGAACTCGTACGTCAACCGTTGGATCAGAAAGACCGGCGTGCCGATGGCGGTCACCGTCGACAGGGTCGCGGGGAGCGGCGGCCGCACGGCGACCACTTTCCCACCCGGCATGGTCACGACGTTGGCCGCCACGCAGAGCGACGCGTTGTCGTTCGAGACGGACGTGCCGGCCTCGACGTAGGTGATGTTGCCGAGCGAGTCGCGCCAGCCATACCCCGAGAACCCGGCGGTCGCATACACGGTCGAGTCGATCGGCCAGAGCGACAGCGTCGTCTGTGCCGCCGTGTTGGCGCACACGACGCCGATCGCATACGGCACCCGCATGGTCACCTGGGTGGGCGTCGCGGAGACCAGGCCGCCAGTGGCTTCGACCATGCGCAGGTCGGACAGGGCGGCGTTGATCGCCATGCGCGACACGAGGCGCGCCCGGCGCAGCTCTCCCTGCTGATCGTAGAAGCGCGACTGCGACAGGTACAGGCGGGTGAGCGCCGCCCCGAGCACGCCCAGCACGACCATGCCGACCACGAGCTCGGCGAGGGTGAAGCCGCGGCGACCGATCATCGTCAGGGCTTCTTGTCGAACGGGTTGTTGCCCGGCTTGGTACGCTGCAGCACGAGCGTGTCGGGCTTGAAGACGGGGTTGAGCGGCGTGACGATGATCGTCACCCGCCTGAGCTTGGGCGACAGGCTGTCCACGGTGACCTTGCGGGTGTACGGCAGGGGCGGCCTGTTGACCGTAATCGTCCCGGCCTTGGCCTTGAGCGAATCGAACGGCAGCGCCGTGAACTGGTTGACCTGCTGCGCCAGGACCGCGTCGCGGGCGCTGCCGCCCGACAGCGCGTAGAAGCGCCGCGCGAGCGTGAAGTTCAGCCGCGCGACGCTCATGAGCACGACCCCCAGCAACGCCATCGCCACCATGATCTCGATGAGCGAGAAACCCGCATCGGCCCGCCTCATGGGACCCGCACCCAGCCCGCGCGCGACATCGTGACCTGCCGGGAATAGGTCCCGGACCACAGCGTCACGCTCAACGCGCTCGACGTCATGCCCGACGGAAACAGATCCACGGGCGCAACGGAGAACGCGATGGAGTCGAGGCCGTAGGCGTCGCCTTTGCCGAGCCAGCGGGTCGAGAGCAGTTTGCCGCTGGCTCGTTCGCTCAGCGTGAGCGACGCCCGGTCCGCGCCGCGCGCGATGCGGATCGGTTTGCGCTCGCGCGCGGCGGCGCTCGAGGCGAGCGACAAGTCCTGCGCGACGACCATCGCCGCCTGATTGACGCGGGAGTGCGTGGTGATCCGCGAGATGGTGGGAAACGTGAGCGCCGTCGCCATGCCCATGAGGCCGAGGACGATCACCAGCTCGAGCAGGGAGAAACCCGCCGCACGCGGCGGTGGCAATTCCATGCCTAGTCCTTTCGGCCGTCCTGGGAAAGCGAACGGCCTCGCGCCCGTGCATGCAGGAGGTGAGGCCGCGGACCCCGCGTGACTCGCGTCACTGGGGGTCCTCGTCCCTGCAGCGGGGCTGTCTCCCAGCGGTACCTGCACCGCGCGAGATCCCTTGGCTTTGCGTCCCGCCGTCACCGGCGGTTTGCCCTCTGGAACGGAGCTACACAGCGAGGCGCGGCAAAAACTACGCCTCTTGCGATGACCTGCACGAACGTCGACGTCTGGAACGCGCACATGTATCGCATTACGCACTCTTTACCGCAAAATGCCATGCAAAACAAAGCGGCGGGGAGAACCCCGCCGCCTGTCCTGTCACTGCTTTGCGACGCCGTTTACTTGCAGGCCGGCGCGCCCTCGCTGATGGCCGCACCCACCGGACCCGCCTCGTTGACGAAGATGGAGCACGTCACGGTAGGAGTGGTCAGGTTGTTGTTCGTCATCGACGCCTCCCAACCACCGCCGTTGATCACGAGCGTGACGAGGTTGTTCCCCGTCGTCGGGCACCAGCTCACGTCACCCGCTGCCGGCGTACAAGCGACGCCGCCGACCTTGCTGGTAACCTTGGTGCTGTACTTGACGGAGTCGGCGAAGTACGCCTCCTCGGCGGTCACCAGGTTACGCAGGTCGGACTTCATCGAGGCCAGGTAGGCCTTGCCCTTCGTATTGGCGAACTTCGGGATCGCGATAGCGGCCAAGATGCCGATGATCACCACCACGATCAGCAGCTCAATGAGCGTAAAACCCTTGCGGTTCATGACTGGCTCCTATGTGTTGAACGACCTCGGGGAACCCTTCCCCACCGCCCCCCCTTGAGGCAAGCAGCGTGCCCGAGTGCAACAATTTGTCAAGTGAATACGCAACATAGGGTTAACACCAGAGGCCCCGGGCCGACCCGACGCAGAGCGCGGACTTTCGCAGCCTGTCTGGATTATTGCAAGGCCATAAGCAACGAGCGGCGGGGAGGTCCCCCGCCGCTCGTCATATCGTTTGCTACGCGCCGCTTACTGGCAGGCCGGCGCGCCCTCGCTGATAGCCGCACCCACCGGACCCGCCTCGTTGACGAAGATGGAGCACGTCACGGTAGGAGTGGTCAGGTTGTTGTTCGTCATCGACGCCTCCCAACCACCGCCGTTGATCACGAGCGTGACGAGGTTGTTCCCCGTCGTGGGGCACCAG
>WNGQ01024573.1_pt1 | contig 10239 bp, 11 predicted proteins | sample 5407661 | NCBI WGS metagenome assembly WNGQ01 (sample SAMN13153382, study PRJNA577476) | soil metagenome | isolation source: 60 cm soil or saprolite under Garry oak tree replicate 2 | place: USA:California | collected 2016-06-15 | reverse complement strand
GTAGAGGGGGTGAACGAGCAGAAGGCGAGCAGGCTCTACAGAGAGTATAGCTGGGGGGAGAAAATGCAGGAGATTATGGCATTTTTTTCCCTGCTCGTTCGGTGAGAAACATGAGCAAGCCGACTATTACACTCATGGTCCAGAGCGCAAGATCATCCGATACTCTCCCCGTGAGCCAGAGGACGAATGTGAGAAAGAGTATGCCGAGTAGCGCTATTGAAAGCTTCATGCTTTCTCCCACATCTATTTGCAGCGAGCGATGATGGGCTGACAGAATACTTGTGTCTCGGTCGAGCTAATGGATATTTACGAGAGAATGGGAATGGGTCTGTAAAGGCGACGCTTACGTTCCATAGACGTCAAGTTAATGCACCAGGCTCGCCACCTGCGTAGGGACAATGGGTGGTGTGGCGGATCCCCGCCTCCACTCCACACCGCCCATTGTCCCTACGTCAAACCCAATCATTACTCCTTGACTGTAAAAGGTTATGGTCTTGCTAAGCCCCAGCGTTCGCGCAAGCGCCGCTCAAGGGGGGCAAAGATCAGCATGTCGATGCCGACTCCGACAACGATGATCAAGACCATCACTGATACCACTTGCGATGCGTCGTTGAGGTCGCGCCCGGTATTGAGCAGATTACCCAGGCTTACCGTGAAGTAAATTAACTCACCGGCCATGAGCGAGCGCCAGGCGAATGTCCAGCCCTGCTTCAAGCCGTTGATGATAGCCGGCATGGCCGCTGGCAGCACCACCTGTGCGGCAAGCGCCACTCCGCGAGCGCCCAGGTTGCGGGCTGCTTTGAGATAGACCGGAGGTGTATTCTTGATACCGGCATCTACTCCGAGCGTGATTGAGAAAAGCGCGCCCATCACGACCACAAAGATGATCGCCTGGTCGTCCAGGCCAAACCAGAGGATGGCCAGAGGCAGCCAGCACACGCTGGGTAAGGCCTGCAGACCGAGGACGAGCGAACCGACTGTCTCTTCGAAGATGGGATAGCTTCCAATCAGCAAACCAAGCACCATGCCGACCACAAGGGCAATGACATATCCAACCACCAGTCGCTGCAAGCTGGCAAGCGTAGACTGGAGGTAGAGGCCGTTTTGGAAACCGTTGACCAGGGAGTTGAATACCGCGAGCGGGCCTGGGAACAGGTAATCAGGCCAGATGGCAAGGCTGGCAAGTAGTTGCCAGAGAACCAGCAAAAGGATGTAGAATACCGTGCGCCGTGCCCACTTTGTCAGAACTGAAGAGTTCACGCTCAGTCGTTTTGTGGGTGCGCTAATTGCTTTTGCCATTGGCTATCTCCTGTTCATGTTCGCCCATCGCCTCATGTAGGACAGTCATGATCTGGGCCGCCTGATCAACTAGCAGGTGATTCTCCAACGAGCGCGGGCGGGGCAGGTCGATAGAAAACTCGCGCACAATGCGTCCTGGCCTCGGTGAGAAGACCAATACGCGGTCACCGAGCGCCACGGCCTCACGCACGTTATGCGTCACAAACACGATCGTCTTGCGAGTTGCCGACCAGATGGATTCTAATTCAGCGTGTAGGCGATCACGGGTCAGCGCATCCAGTGCGCCGAACGGTTCGTCCATGAGCAATATGGCCGGGTCGATGGCCAGCGCTCGCGCAATGGCGACGCGCTGGCGCATCCCGCCAGAAAGTTGGTGCACGAAGCTGCGCTCGAACCCTTTGAGATGCACTAGCTCTATGAAGTGCCTGGCCAGGGCTGCCCGCTCCTTTGCGTGCTTCCCTGCCTGGCGCAGCCCGAACTCGACATTGCGCTGAACATCGAGCCAGGGGAAGAGCGCGGCTTCCTGAAACAGGAGAACCCGGTCGGTACCTGGCCCGCGCACTTCTTTGCCATTGGCTATGATTGTGCCGCTGCTGGCAGCTTCCAGCCCGGCGATAATACTCAGCAGGGTTGACTTGCCGCAGCCACTTGGGCCGAGCAAGCAGATGAACTCACCGGCGGCTATGTCCACGTTCACCGGGCGCAGGGCTTCGACGCTCCCTGCGCGACCAACGAAGGTCTTACTCACACCCTCGATCTTGAGGGGGATACCACCGGGCGCTGGCTGGTCATTGCCCGCGGTTTGCTCAATACGCTGCTCGTTACTCAACGTTAACTGGCGAAACATGTACTGTATCCTCTCTACTTCACTGATTGCGTTATGGGCCCTGTACTGTAGCCAGTCCTTTGGACGCGAGTACCTGGTTAAGCAATCCAAGGTTGTAAATGCCGCTCAGGTCAGGCTTACTGGTGCCCAGAAATCCCAGGGAGTATGCTCTGTCTGCCGACTGCGTCAACGTGGTGGTCAAGGGATCGTAGGTGATGGTAAGGTTGTTGAAGGCAATATCAAGCTCATTGGTCAGCATCCCTTTACCGGTGATGCGCTTAATTTCGCTGTTGATGATACTCTTGGCGCTGTCAGGATTGCTGAGAATCCACTGCACGGTATCGACATGGGCCTGGAGGAACTTGTTGACCAGGTCGGAGTGCTGATCCAGGAATGCTTTGCGTACCACGATATCGGTGGTCACAAACTGTCCATTGGACCATAGTGTGCGTTCATCAACGAACACTTTCCCCTTTCCTTCGACTACCATGCGTGTTGCCCAGGGTTCGGGTACCCATGCGCCATCAATCTTCCCCTGTTTGAACAGCGACAAAATGGTGGCGTTATCAGTAGGCTCGATCTTCACGTTGCCACCTTTGTCAACGGGGGCAAGATTGTTCTGCTGGAGATAGTAGCGCAGGGCAACATCCTGTGTTCCGCCAAGCTGTGGCGTGGCGAATGTCTTGTTCGCCAGGTCTTTGGGCGTTTGAATATGCTCATTCGATTGTACGACAAACAGTGCGCCGCCGCTGGATGCGCCAGCGATGATGCGCAGCGCCGTACCATGGCTTTTCACGTAGCCGTTGATTGCCGGATTAGGGCCAACGTAGCCAATATCGATAGAACCGGCAAAGAGCGCTTCGATTAGTGCGGGACCAGCGTTGAAGTTTTTCGTCTCCAGCTTCACGTTTGAACCGAGGGCATTCTGAAAAGTCCCACGCGCCACGCCTACAATCGCTGCTGCGTGGGTCAGGTTGGGGAAATACCCGAGATTGACAGTGATCGGTCCATTGTTGTTGCTGCTTGATGACTGCGAGCCGCATCCCACCAGGGCAAGAGCCAGCATCACCGCGAGCGCAAGGACTCGAGAACAAGAAGCCAATCGTGTCTGCATCAGATCATTCTCCTTTTTGTGCTTGATAAACACAACATATGGGAACGTAATGTTCGATTACTGTGCTTACTCAACTTTTGCTGGAGCTTCGCTGCGAATTGCTTCCACCTCATCGTAGTAACGAAACTTTCAATTGTAACTTCAGTTACATTTGAATTGACCGAAGTATACCTGACGGACAAAGAAAAGTCAAGGGTTTGAAAAATGTGCTGTAAATTTGCTAAAATTGGCAAAAACATGCCTGGTAATCACAGCACTGGAAATTTATTTGTAACTAAAGTTACAAACTATGTGTACGTTTCAACAAGGTACTACTGCCTGGAGTGGTTCCTATGTGGGGCAACCGAGGGGAGAGGAAAACCCCACCATAGGAACAAGACAAAAGAAAGGATGGGTTTGCTCCTTAACTTGCTGTAAATATCCGATACGTTAGGCGTTGGCAATTTAACGTGCTTTTTTGAAACCTTGGCTTCATTAGGTAAACAATAACATAATAAAACCATGCTTTCAAGTTATTTAATACATAATATTTGGTTATCAAAGATATTGATATAGATGACATAAAAAGCATTCCAAAGGGTTATAAAACACATGCTCTTATGTTATAATCAACAGTAGAGTATGGCCCTTGAGTATAAGCGGAACGAAAAACAACCTTGCCGAAAACATACATCTTTCGATTCACAAAGGAAACAAAACCCTCCCGCCGTGAAAAATGCGAATCGAAAAATATGTGGCTGAGTGCTGAGTTCTCTCCTTGCAGTTTATGAAAGCTCCGATAGAAGATGGAAAAGGGAATACGTTTCCTTTCCCTGTGTTGAAACAGGACTACAGGAGGGGAGAAATCGCGCCTCTAGACGCATGTCAGGTGAGCCTGATGGGGATATACTTGCGTTATCACTTGTGCGAAGGCAAGAAAATCGGCGTCTTTCACCAAAGGAATTAGAAAGGAATATAAGATGAAATTATCTCTATCTCATTCAGAACAGGTACCAATGCATACCGCTCTCAAATTCCAGCGCATGAGCCTGGCGGCCTGCATCATCCTCGCGCCGCTCTCGATCTCGCTCTACCTCGTCACTTGGGCGGGAAATCTCCGCCAGCCTCTCATCGCCAGCGCCATGGCCAGTCCTACCGGCAACACTCTGCACTTCATCGGTGCCATTGCTGCCTCCTTCTTCCTGCCCCTGGGCTACCTGGGCATGTCGCTGCTGGGCATGCGGCGCGCGCCGTGGCTCGCCACCATCTCGGCAGCGCTCTCCCTGGTCGGCTGGATTCCTTGGGCCGCGCTCATGGGCCTCGACGCCTTGGCCTACGACATCACGACATCTGGCAGCACCCCGCAGCTTGTCTCGCTCTGGACACACTTCAACGGCGATGCTGTCATGACGACCTACTTGCTCATCTACATCATCGGCCACCTGCTCAGCGCCGTGCTCATCGGCCTCATGCTGGGTCGGCTGCGCCTCATCCCCGCATGGGCTGCCTGGGCCTTTGCCCTCACCAGTCCGCTCACCATCCTCCTCTTTCCCGTGCATACTATCGTCTTCCAGGACGTGCTCAAATATCTGATCTGCGCCCTCTGGATCATCGGCGCCATCCCCGCTGCCCTCGCCATGCTCACGCACCATCACCTGCTCAATCAATCAAAGAATGATGGAAGACGTTCGTTCTGCTCTCATCGTGGAAATGCAAACGTTCAACTGGTGAAACCGGCCGCTTTCCGTACGAATGGATCGGAAAGCGGCCTATCTCTGCAATGTAGGCAAATAGTCATGTCACCTGATCCAATTTCCTTCGCGTTGTTTTTCGTTCCATTCATACTCAAAGGCCCATTCCTCCTGATCTATGCATAAAGACGCAGTTCGGAGCGAAGTATTGCAGGAAGTTTTGCGAGGTTAACCCTTAGCTGCTTCCTCGACAAAATGCACCAGGGTTTCCATATCGTTAAGGGCTTGCACTGTGACGGGGTTGGGAATGCGCGGCACGCTTGCCAGGCTCTCATGGGCCAGGCGGCACTGTTCGGCAAGAAATGCGCAGCAATAGGCTTTGGTTTCAGTGCGCACGAAAATTGCCAGCACGTCATCGACCTGCTCGTCTGTCACAGGCGTCTCCTGCATGTAGATATGCTGCAAGAGGTCCTGGTCTTGCGGGTTGGTGTGTTCGAGCGCGTGCAGGATGGGCAGGCTTTTCTTACGGCGATAGATATCGCCCGCCGGGGTTTTGCCCGACTCAGCGGTGCTGGCCCACACACCAAGCAAATCATCGCGTACCTGAAACGCGATGCCTATAGCATTGCCAAAACTGCGCAAGCGTTCGATAGTTTTCTCGTTCTTTGTGCCGAGCAGTGCGCCCATTTCGGCGGCGCACGCCATCAACGCGGCAGTTTTGCGCCGGATCATGTCCACATATGCCAGGACGGAGATGCTTTGACGGCTCTCAAAACTGATATCGAGATATTGACCCTCCGCGATGACCAGGCAGGCACGGTCAAGGGCCGCTCCCAGGCGCACGGCGATGGCTGGCTCGACACCTTTCTCTAAGACCCCCCATAACGCCAGGTGGGCCAGCGCGAACATTCCATCACCAGTGTTGATAGCCTGGGGGATACCCCAGACCCTCCACAGTGTCGGGCGGTGGCGGCGCTCGCTATCGATATCTTCGATATCGTCGTGGATCAGCGTGAAATTATGCGTCAATTCAAGCGCGGCGGCGGCGGGCAGTGCGCGTGATAAATAGTCGGTGTTCCGAAGCGTATCGATACTTAAACCGTTTGCGCCGGCAGCTTCATATGCTAACAGCAGCAGCGTGGGGCGCAGAAGCTTACCAGGGTTACTACTTACCGTGGTGAAGGCTGCATCGACCCAGCCCAGGTGATAGCACATCTGTCCGTAGAAATCGGATATATCGGTGTCTCCTGAAACTGCTGCCTCATCAGTGACCTCCTGGAGTACGTGACGAAGTTCGGTGAGAATTTCTCGTTGGTAGCGAAGCAGCATGGATTGGATGGTTGTTGTCATTGCAGCAAGGCGGGCAATACTTCGCCCGCCTGTTTCCTCCTCAACGAAATAGTTATGGGTGCAGGTAGAATAAGACCCCTGCCGCCACTGTTCCCGCAACGACGATCCAGCGTGCCAATCCTTTGATGCCTCCCATGCGATAGAAGGGAGAGCAGAGGTCGCAGTAACGAGTGGTGATCTGATAGCGGTGGCCGCGTAAGCCTTCGCGAATGATATTGACATGCTCGGTTTTGCGCTGCGTATGCAGTTCATCACAAACATGGCGTCCACAGCCCGCGCAACGATACTCGTCGATGTAGTGTGTGGTGCGCGAAAGCGACCACTGGTCGGGATACACCTGCGTGCCGCAGATGTAACAGACCTGCGTTTGCGCCAACCGCATCTGCTGTTCGGCGCAGGGAGAATGCTGCTGCTTGGGAAAGTGATCCTGGCAAAATCCCCTGTGGCAATCAGGACAATGCCCAAGCGCTTCCTCGTCACATTCATGACAGCGGCGCGCGGCGGACATGATATTTCGACGCGCCTGTAATTTCGCGCTATCCCTGGCTCGATCTTCCATTTGATGTTGTCCCCCTTATATTGAGATGAGATTGTATGGTCCTTATATATAGATACGTTTTTCGGAGTAAATAGATACTACAGGGGTTCTGAGAATAGTATACCATTGCCGGGGAATATAGTGGAAGCGCCCTTTCTATTAAAGGGCAGAGTCCTTATGGCAATGTCGTTACCTCTAGCTAGAGGAGGAACGACGATGACGACATTGATGATCCACCTGGTAAATGACCTGAAGGTTCGAACAAAAGTGAGCGTGGACAGCCCCTGTGTCGAACCTTCAGGTCAAAAAGGGATTCATCGCCTGAGAGCATGGCTCCAGAAGCGGTTCACGGCCCTCAACGGTTGTACATTCATAAGCGGGATCATGTGATGTCTCAGGGCTGTAAGAGCCGTGTTTGAGGGGCATCAAGTGATGAAAAGCGACATTGCGGATTTTCCGCCCATGGCCTTCTTCTGGCCCATTTTTCGCGGTTCAGCCCTTGCTAATACTATTGCGATATGCTATAATAAATATAACATATAGCGATATTCTCAAGGACAGGCCATGAAGGGACGAGCAGGGGAATGATTCTCTGAGGAAAGGGAGAGCCGCACCCCACCCTGAAAATGGGACACTTCAGGTTGGGATGCGACTCTCCTCCATCAAGGTTGCTACAGACGAGAAGTTGTCAATTGTGTCCTTCGAAATGAACAGGGGTATAAGATGCTTCGATTCAGAAACTATTGGAGCTACAGCGTCGGCCTCGCCATCGCCTGGGCGGTTGCTCTGATACTCATACTGACGATCCGGGGTAGCGAGAGCGCGCAGACCACCCTGTTGGTCTTTTTCGGCTTCTGTATCGGCTGGGTGTCGACGACGATTGCCCGATACGTCTATCCGCCGCCAAAGCGTTGGGAGTTGAACCGCCGCTAGGAGTGATATCCTCAATCGACTCTCCATGCGGGCCTCTCGCCGACGACACTCAGCGAGCGGCCAGGGCTACTCGCGTTGATTCTCTTTCGCAAGTCGTGGCCGAAGGGTAGTCTGCCACTTCTGTTGGATCGGAAGCCTACCCTTGCCGCGAGAACTGCCCTGCGAAGTGCAGAGAAAAGCGGCTTGTAATCGGCTTCCAGTCACTCTTTCTGGCAATACTTTTCTGGCAACACAACAAAGGAAGTGGCACTGGCTTAACGCATGTAGGCTTCCCAGAACCATTCCATGGCAACTCTTCCCAAAGCAGCCAATTTACAGGATATTGATGGATGAAGCTAGATGGGGAGTGGTTTTCCCAGGCATTTCCATGCCGGTGCTCATGATTGGCGTCAATCATGAGCAGGAGCGATTCGTTGCTTGAGAAAACCGCGACTTTCGGCTGCCTCCTGCACTCGACGGTTGTAAATTGGGAAAGAGAGCGGAATCGGCATCAGAGTGTTATGGATGAGGTGTATCAAAATCGAAAATCGTTGGGTTCTTGCCTTTCTCAGCCTCTGTATGCTATACTTCTTTTGCTCTCGTAGCTGAAATTCTCAGGAAAGGAGGTGGAGCATTTTATGCAATCCCTATGGATCATTTTTTCACGATGCGCGACCTCCAGGAGTGCGTTGCGAGGCATGGAAAGATGTCCGGCCCATGAGAAGCTGTTGGTATAAGCTCTACGGTTTTGCGGCCCCTCTCTTGCTTCTCCTCATTCCTCTCAGGTATGCTCTTCGTGTTCACAATGACATTCCCACTCACCTTTCTCTGAGTGCGTTCTCGAACAGGTAATGCAGAGTATTTTCTCGGCCCTTCGGTACCACGGACGCGCACTCAGGCCCGTGCTTTTTTCATGCCAAATGCACTTGCAACGCACTTGAGCGAAAAGAAGAAAAGAGATGTATGTACGTTCAGTTGAGACGTGACTTTCGGCTGTTGGCCCACTATCTGCGGGAGACAGGCGAGTGATTGCGCGCATTCTCCGCAATCGCCCGGTTGATGGGCGTGATGTTGTGAAGACGTTTTTGCGGTGGACGTATATGCGCGGGGTGTTCCACCGGGGCTACGTGCTTGCGTCCGGCCTCTATTTCGTGGTCGATGCTCATCTTTCCGCCTCCCAGCTCGTCTTTCTCGGCACGGTCATGTCAGTCACATTGGTGCTATCGGACATCCCTACCGGCGTCTGGTCCGACGCGATCGGCCGCAAGTGGCCGCTGGTGATCGGACATATGTTCCTGGCCGCTGGCATGGCGATGACCGGCGTTGTGACTGCGTTTCCATTGATCTTGGTGACGCAAGTCTTGTGGGGATTAGGGTGGGCCTTCTTGACCGGCGCCGACGTCGCGTGGGTCACCGACGAGTTCGATCAACCCCACCGGATCGCCCGAGTGTTGACGGCGAGTGCCCGCTGGGACCTTGCAGGGGGGGCGACGGGGATGGTCGCGTTCGGTGTGCTTGGCTGGGCAACGAGCCTCGCGACAGCGATTGTGGTTTCAGGCGTCGCCATGGCGGTGCTCGGACTCTTCGTCGCGGCGCGGTTCACCGAGCGCAACTTCATTCCCACGCGAGAGAAACGTTGGAGCGCGTCGCTCTCGATCTTCCGGCTCGGAGTCAGCCTTTCGCGCCGCGACCACGAGATTCTGCTTGTATTCGTCGCGACGATGATCATCAACGGCGCGGCTATGGTCGGATGGCTGTTTCCCAAGCAGCTCGTGAACCTTGGCTTCCCGAGTGATCCCGTTCTGTGGTACACGGCACTCGGGATTTTCTCCTCGGCATTCGGCGTCGTCGCGCTGCACATCGTCGAGGCGCGCATCGACGGCGTGGGCGTCGCCCGGCAAATGTATGCGCTCACCTGCTTCATCGGTGTGCTCGGCCTGATCGTGCTGGCCGAGGCCCCTGATGCCATCATCGGCGGCGCTGGTGTGCTGCTTGTGAGCGGCATCGCGTTCAACGTCACGCGGACGGTCAGCGTGATCTGGGTGAACCGGCGCACCACGAGCGACGTGCGGGCGACCGTGCACTCGTTCCTTTCCCAGGCCGAGTCCATCGGTGAGATCTTCGGCGGGTTCGCGCTCGCCGTCACAGCAGGGGCCGCAGGCATTTCGATAGCGCTCATTACCTCGGGTGCACTCATTGCGTTCACAGGTGCGATGGTGGCTCTGTCGGGCGCTGACCGAGCGAGTCCTGGCTCAATATGAGTCTGGTGGTGCGGCATTGCGACGAAACCTGGCCATCTGACCGAACGAGGGGCAACATCGCGCAGTAGCCTTATTCATTTTAGGTTTGCGCGCGATGGGACGACAGCAATTTCGTTCATGACCGTTAAATGGCACAGATGGCTCGGTTTACGAGGCGGCGAGTCAGACTGGAAACGCAAGGAGGGTATGAATTAAGGACTATGAGCGCAAGGTGCCCGCCCTGCGAAACGCTGATCGAGGTGGCGGTGATTCGACTGCTGGTGGCCTGG
>WNGQ01007823.1_pt1 | contig 10239 bp, 6 predicted proteins | sample 5407661 | NCBI WGS metagenome assembly WNGQ01 (sample SAMN13153382, study PRJNA577476) | soil metagenome | isolation source: 60 cm soil or saprolite under Garry oak tree replicate 2 | place: USA:California | collected 2016-06-15 | reverse complement strand
GGCGAGCGGGACATCACGCGCAGGCGCGGCCAGACCCTCAGGCTGGAGCTCAACGCGGCGATCGCCTCGTCGCCCGATGCGGTCGGCCTGATCAGCTGGAACGAGTACAGCGAGAACAGCGAGATCGAGCCCAGCCAGCAGTACGGGGAGACCGCGCTGAAGATGGTCGCGGCCATCGAGCATGCCAAGGCTCCCGTGGTCCAGGACTTCAACTCGAGCGACCCGGCAGGCTTTCATGCCGGGGCCAGCCAGCTGGTGATCCTTTGCATCTTCATCCTGCTGCTCGGCGGCAGCGTGGCGATCGTGATCAGGAGACGGTGAACAGAGATGGCCGCAGGTGCATTTTTCCGCTCCGCTCTGGGCTCCGCTCAGGGTTCCGCCCCGTCGCGGCGGCTTGTCGCCGCGCTAGTCGCGAGCCTGGTCGTGGCCGGTGTCGCGTGGACCGCATTGCCGGCCGCGGCCGCCGTATCGTGCGCGACGAGCGGCCCGGCCGGCGGCGCATACTCGGCTGCTGTGTGCATCACCGCACCCGGCGACGGATCGACGATCACCGGCTCCACGGCCGTCACGGTCTCGATCTCGGTGACCGGAACCAATCCCGGCGTGCAGAAAGTGGTGTTCACGCTGAACGGGTCGGATCTGCTGTGGGACTTCCAGTCCCCCTATGCCTGGACACTGGACTCCACCAGGTGGGTCGACGGGGCGTACACGCTGCGGGCCTCCGCGATCATGCGGGACGGCTTCATTACCGACCAGGCGACAGCGACCCTGAACTTCGGCAACGGCATCAGCACGCCGCCGGTGAACGCCGGCGTCTTCACGCCGGCGACGGGGACGACGCCGCCTGCTGGGCAGTCGTTCGTGGTCGGTGCCGTCGGCGACGGCGGCTCCGGCCAGACCGCGGAGACGAACGTCGTGCACCGCATTTCCTCCTGGAGTCCCAACCTGTTCCTGTATCTCGGCGACGTGTACGAGAACGGCGAGCCGATGGAGTTCAACAACTGGTACGGCCAGCCGGGCCTGCCGGGCGAGTACGGCCAGTTCTACTCGATCAGCGACCCGGCCGTCGGCAATCACGAGTACACGGGCACCGACATCAGCGGATACCGGTGGTACTGGAACAATGTGCCGCACTATTACAGCTACGACGCCGATGGCTGGCATTTCGTCTCGCTTGACAATATTTCTAAATTTATCGGCAACACCCCGACGAACAGCAATTATGTGGCCGAGACGAAGTGGCTGAGTAAAGACCTGGCCAGCAACAAGAAGGCGTGCACGATCGTCTACTACCACGAGCCGGTGTACAACGTCGGCCCGGAGGGCAGCCCCGCGAACGGCCCGGGCATCTGGCAGATCCTGGCGAAGAATCACGTGACGCTCGTGCTCAATGGCCACGACCACGACTACCAGCGCTGGGTGCCGCTGGACGCTAACGGCAACCCGAGCCCGACCGGCGTCACCGAGATCGTGGCCGGCTCCGGCGGCCACGGTCTGCAGCGCCAGGTCCGCACCGACTCGCGGCTGGCGGTCTCGGACTTCACCGACTTCGGGGCCATGCGCCTCGCGCTTGGCACGGCCGGTTTCGGCTACCAGTTCGTGTCGACGGCGGGAACGACCATCGACTCCGGTTCGATCGCCTGTCAGCCGACGGCCCAGGACACCTCGCCGCCCACCCAGCCCGGCAATCTCACCGCGACCGCGCTGTCGCCGACCCAGGTGCAGCTGAATTGGACCGAGTCGGCCGACGACGTTGGCGTGACGAAATACGACATCTACCGCGACGGCACGCTGCTCGCCCGTTCCGCGCCGCCGGCGGGCTACCTCGACCAGACCACGCAGTCCGGGACCACCTACGCCTACACCGTGGTGGCCAGGGACGCCGCGGGGAACTCGTCCCCGGCCAGCGCGCCGGCCACGGTAAACACCGCGGGCACCACGATGTTCTCCGACGGCTTCGAGAGCGGCGACATGTCCAAGTGGACCACGTCAACCGGCATGACCGTGCAGAGCCAGGTCGTCAACGACGGATCGTTCGCGGCCGAAGGAGTGGCGGCGGGCGCGCCTGCCTACGCGTACAAGGCGCTCTCGCAGACCCGGACGTCGCTCTACTACTCCACCCGGTTCGAGGTCGTCAGCCAGGGCTCCAACTCGGCGTACCTGCTCCGATTCCGCACCGGCGCGAAGGCCGCCATCGCCGCGCTGTACGTCGGCTCGACCGGCAAGCTGGGGCTGCGCAACAACGTGACCGGCGTGTCCACGACCAGCTCGACGGCGGTGTCCCGCGGGGCCTGGCACACGGTGGAGATGTTCGGCTCGATCAACACCGCGGACGGCACCCAGGGAGAGATGTCGGTCTGGCTGGACGGCTCGCCCGTGGCCCAGCTCACCGGAATCCAGTCGCTGGGCACCACGCCGATCGGTTACCTGCAGCTCGGCGATACCTCGACCGCACCGACATCGGATGTCTTCTACGACGACGTCAAGGCAGATCCGTCGATGATCCAGCCCTGACCCGCCCGTTTCGCTCGCATCGGGCATTGACGGAAGATAGCGCGCAAAACAGTTATTCGACGCTGCTATCGAATTACGGGAGGTGCAGCGTATACTGCGGGCCAGTGCATGGCTTCCACGGGCGAGGGGGGAATCCATGTTCGGTGTCCACAGCGGGGTGGGCCATTTCGGGGCGAGTGGCAGACGGCCTGGCGCGCCGCGGGCGAGCAAGGGCATGCGCCGCTGGGCTGTCATCGCCGGGCTGGCAATACTCGGCACGATCGGCCTGATACCGGCGCTGTCGCGGCCGGTCAGCGCCGCTGCCGCGGCCCGGCAGCAGGCCACCGTGACCGACCCGGTGATCGCCGCGGCCGGCGATATCGCCTGCGATCCGTCGAACTCGAACTTCAACGGCGGCAACGGCTCGGCGAACTCGTGCCGCCAGCTGTACACCTCCGATCTGCTCGTGAACGCGAACCTGGCGGCCGTACTCGATCTGGGCGACAATCAGTACTACTGCGGCGGCTACCAGGCGTTTCTTCAGTCCTATGACCTGAGCTGGGGCAGGGTGAAGTCGATCACGCACCCAGCGGTCGGCAACCACGAGTACCTGACATCCGGCGGAACCGGCTGCGACACCTCGAACGCGGGCGCCAGCGGCTACTTCAATTACTTCGGGTCCGCCGCCGGGCAGCCCGGGCAGGGGTACTACAGCTTCGACGTCGGAACCTGGCACATCATCGCGCTCAACTCCAACTGCGGCAGCGCGGGCGGGTGCGGAGCCACGTCGCCACAGGGAATCTGGCTGGCGAACGACCTGAAGACGCACACCAACTTCTGCACGCTCGCCTACTGGCACATCCCGCTGTTCAGCTCGGGCGGCCGGGCCAATAACAACTCCAAGGCGTTCTGGCAGCTGCTCTACGACAACAACGCCGACCTCATCCTCAGCGCCCACGATCACACCTACGAGCGCTTCGCGCCGCAGACGCCGTCCGGGACCCTGGACACGTCCCGCGGGATCAGGGAACTCCTCGTGGGCTCGGGCGGGGCCAACCACACGGGCATCGTGTCGGTCGCGGCCAACAGCGAGGTCAGGAATGCGGACACGTTCGGCGTCCTCGACCTCACCCTGCACCCGACCAGCTACGACTGGCAGTTCGTGCCGGAGGCGGGCAAGACATTCACCGACTCGGGGACGACGGCCTGCCATGGTCCTGCCTCGGACACCACGCCGCCGACCGCTCCGGCCAACCTGACGGCCACCGCGGTCAGCTCGAGCCAGGTGAACCTGGCCTGGACCGCGTCCACCGACAACGTCGGCGTGACCGGCTACAAGGTGTACCGGAACGGCACTCTGCTCGCCTCCACCGCGGGAACCAGCTACTCGGACACCACCACCGTGGCGGGCACGACCTACAGCTACACGGTCTACGCCTACGACGCGGCGGGGAATGTGTCTCCGGCCTCCAACACGGCCACGGTGACAACGCCCAGCCAGGACGATACCCAGCCGCCGACCACCCCCGCCGGCGTGACGGCCACCGCGGCCAGCGCGAGCCAGGTGAACGTCGGCTGGAACGCCTCCACCGATAACGTCGGCGTGGCGGGGTACACGGTCTACCGCAACGGCGCCGCGATCGCCACGACCGGGCCGACCTCGACCGCCTACTCCGATGCCACCGTCGCGGCGTCGACCACCTACACGTACACGGTCGACGCGTTCGATGCGGCCGGGAACCACTCCGCGCAGTCGGCTGGCGCCTCGGTCACCACGCCGTCATCGAACCTGCAGACGATCACGCTGAACCCGGTCGCGGACTCGTACATCGACTCCTCGAATCCCACCGCCACGCACGGCACGTCCACGCAGCTTCGGATCGACGGCTCGCCGCTCGTCTACAGCTACCTGAAGTTCGACCTCAGCTCGGTCCCGGGACCGATCACGGGCCTGACGCTGAAGGTGTACGCCACATCCTCGGGGAGCACCGGGTACTCGGTCAGGGGCGTGGCCGACAACACGTGGACCGAGTCCGCGATCGACTGGAACAATGCCCCGCCGATCGGCTCGGCGGATGCCGGTCAGTCGGGAGGCTTCACGAGCAACACGCTGACGTCTGTGAATGTCTCGTCGCTTATCAACGGGAACGGCCTGCTCAGCATGGCCATGATCGAGAGCAACACGACCGCGGTAGCGTTCTCGAGCCGGGAGGGTTCGGTGCCGCCGCAGCTCGTCGTCACCTACCAGGGCTGAGGCGGGACGCGGCGGGCTGCTGCGTCGCCGGCTCGGTCACGCCCGCATCGTGGGCCGCCGCACGAAGACGATCCGCGTGCCGTCGGGCGACCAGGACGGCATCGCGTCGTCCGCCGGGCCGTTCGTCAGCCGGCGCAGGCCCGAGCCGTCCGTCCCGATGACGTACAGGGACCTGAATCCCGCGCTGCGCGCCGCGTCGCTCGCGAACACGACTCTCCTGCCGTCCGGCGCCCAGGCGGGATCGAATTCGTTGTGCGGATCGCGGGTGAGCCTGCTGGCCTTCCCCGTCGCGGTGTCGAACACGTACAGGTCCCAGGTCACGGACTGGTTAGTCGCCTGCATGAACACCACGTGCTTGCCGTCCGGCGACCACTGCGGGTGCGACTGGTCGAAGGCGTTGTCGTGGCGGATGAGCGGTCGCCGGGATCCGCCAGCGGCCGGCACCAGCCACAGAGTGACGTCCTCGTGGTGCAGTTCCCTGGCGAAGACGATCTGCTTCCCGTCCGGCGACCACGCGGGAGTGCTATCGCTGTTGTCGGCGGTCTCCGGCTCGCTGTTGATCACCCGGACCCGATGCGTCCGCAGGCTGACGGCCACGATGAACTCGTCCTCACCGCGCTGGCGCGAGAACACGATCGCGTCGCCGCGCGGGGACCAGGCCGGCGAGTGGACGCCGCCCGGTCCGGTCGGAATCTCGCGCAGGTGCCGCCCGGATGAGGACACGGCGTACAGCCTGGGCGTGCACGTCGGGCATCCGGCGGTGAAGGCGATCTCGCGGCCGTCTGGTGACCACACCGGGTCGGAGACCGACACCAGCCTCGCCGCCTGCGACGGGCTGAGCAGCGGCCGCGGCGCACCGCCGGCGGCCGGCACCAGGTACAGGTACGACGCGGGCCCGGTGACCCGCTCGGCCGGGCTCGCCGACGACGGGACCGGCCCGGAGTGATGACCAGATCCGCCCTGGCCGCTGCATCCGGTCAGCGCCGCGAGCAGCGCGACGGCGACGGCGAGCGCGCGGCGCCTGCACGGCACGGGGCTGCGCACCATGCCCTCCCTTCTCCGCGGCTGCGGCCCGCTCGGTTAGCGAGGAAAGGCGCTGCGCCGCCACGCGCCCGGGCCGGGCGAGAGGCTTTCCCGAAGCCGCCGGGACGGTGCTGACCAGGCCGAACGGCTCGCACCCGCCGGTGTCGGCGGGCCGGCGCGTGCCGCTGCCGCGCGCGAGGCGACGGCCAGGACCGCGATCACGGCGGCCAGCTCGGCCTCGGTCGGCTCGCCGCGGAGCACCGATAGCACGGGCCGGTCGTTTCCGGCCGGATCGGAGCGCGGGGTTGCGGCGGCCGGGGGCGGCGCGGGAGGTCCGGCCGAGTTCGGCGTGACGGCGCCGGCCTGCACGACGGGACCGGCGCCGGACGATTCGTTAGGCATATCGGGTGCGGGTTTCCTGAGCCGCCGGCGGCGTCAGTTCCTCGACTTGCCGACGCCGACGCCGAATTGCCTGTGCACCCGGGCCCAGAACGCGTCGCGCAGCCACTCCCGCGCCTCCTGGTACGAGCGCAGCGAGAGCCCGAGCTCCTTCTCGGCATCCACCAGCAGTTCCTTGTCGATCACCGGGGGCAGGATCGGCCCGGGCAGCAGGTCGCGGATGTTGTCCTCGCCGCGGGTCAGTATCCATTTCTGGGCGACGTGCTCGCCCGCCTCCTCGACCCGCTCGCGGGACGGGCCGAGCCTGGCCGTGGCCAGGTGGGCGTTGACGTGGCCCGTCGAGTTCTGCTTGGCGTGCGAGCGGAACGGGTTCTTGTCACCGAAGAGCTGCGCCGGCGACGGCGCGGTGATCTGCCCGACGCTGATCCCTGACGTCGCGGGAGAGTGGTCGGACCTGGCGTGCCCGTGCGCGCCCGCGTGCGCGGTGTCGGCGGTCGGCTGCGGCGCGAAGTACGGCTCGATGCGCGCGCGCTCCAGCACCTCGACCGTGTCCGACTCCCAGACCAGCCGCTCGGCCTGGTTGGTGCCGTAGGGCGGCTCGACGCCCCACAGGTGCACCCGGACGCCGAACGCCTGGGCGGCCTCGACCGCGGGCACCATGTCCTCGTCGCCGGCCACCAGGATCGCGTCGGTGATCGCCCGGTGCCTGGCCAGCGCCTCCATGTCGGCCCTGATCTGGGCGTCGACGCCCTTCTGCTGGCCGCGCGCGTTCAGGTTGCCCAGGCGCAGCTTGACCAGCGGCATCTGGGCGATGACGCGCTGGTCGAAGGTCGGAACCCGGTCCCTGGCGGCGTCGTACCAGTACACCCGCAGTAGCTGGCCGCGCACCTGGTCGTCGGCCTGCTTGATCAGCGCGGCGATCAGCCGGTCGGCGTCGACGCGGTACTCGCGCCGCGAGGAGGCGCTGAACAGCAGCTCGCCGGCGGACGCGTAGATATACCCGACGTCCACCATGATCGCGTACCGGGACAGCAGCGGGAGCGCGGCTTCGGAGTCAGTCATGTCCCTTCGACTCTAGTCGGCAATGCCGCAGGGTGTCGCGGCCCGAGGACCAATCGTCCCGGCACTGCCCCGATTTCCGCCCTGACGCGGCCCTGCGTGGGCACATCGCAGCTTCGGCACCAGCTAGAGCGGGATGTTGCCGTGTTTCTTCGGCGGGAGGGTCTGGCGCTTGGTGCGCAGGGCGCGCAGGGCCCTGATGACCGCCGGGCGGGTCTCGGCGGGGCGGATCACGGCGTCGACGTAACCGCGTTCGGCCGCGATGTACGGGTTGGCCAGCATGTCCTCGTACTCGGTCGCCCGGTCGGCCCTGATCACGGCCTGCTCGTCCGCGGTGGCCGCGCCGGCCAGTTCCCGCCGGTACAGGATGTTCACCGCGCCCTGCGCGCCCATCACCGCGATCTGGGCCGTCGGCCAGGCCAGGTTGATGTCTCCGCCGAGGTGCTTGGAGCCCATGACGTCGTAGGCGCCGCCGTAGGCCTTCCGCGTGATGATCGTGATCTTGGGTACCGTCGCCTCGGCGTAGGCGTAGATGAGCTTCGCGCCGCGCCTGATGATCCCGCCCCACTCCTGGTCGGTGCCCGGCAGGAAGCCGGGGACGTCGACGAACGTCAGCACGCCGATGCCGAACGCGTCGCAGGTGCGGACGAACCTGGCGGCCTTCTCCGAGGCGTTGATGTCCAGGCAGCCGGCGAAGTGGATCGGCTGGTTGGCCACGACGCCGACCGACGTGCCCTCGACCCGGCCGAAGCCGCAGACGATGTTCTTGGCGAAGTCGGCGTGGACCTCGCAGAACTCGCCGTCGTCGAGTATGTGCTCGATCACCCCGTGCATGTCGTACGGCTGGTTCGCCGAGTCGGGGATGGCCGTGTCGAGTTCGATGTCGGACTCGGTCAGCTCGCAGACCGCCTCGGCGTCGAGGCCGGACGGGACGGTCGGCGGCTCATCGAGGTTGTTCGACGGCAGGTAGGACAGCAGCTCGCGGGCGAAGTCCAGGCAGTCCCGCTCGTCGGCGGCCCGGTAGTGGGCGACGCCGGACTTGGCGTTGTGCGCTTGTGCGCCGCCGAGGTCCTCGAAACTGACCTCCTCGCCGGTCACGGTCTTGATCACATCAGGCCCGGTGATGAACATGTGCGAGATCTTGTCCACCATCAAGGTGAAGTCGGTGATCGCGGGGGAGTAGACCGCGCCCCCCGCGCAGGGTCCCATGATCAGCGAGATCTGCGGGATCACCCCGGAGGCCATGACGTTGCGGCAGAAGATCTCGGCGTACAGGCCGAGCGCGACCACGCCCTCCTGGATCCTGGCGCCGCCGCTGTCGTTGATGCCGATGACCGGGCAGCCGACCTTCAGGGCGTGGTCCATGACCTTGACGATCTTCTCGCCGAACACCTCGCCGAGCGAGCCGCCGAACACCGTGAAGTCCTGGCTGAACACGCACACCGGCCGGCCGTCGATGGTGCCGAACCCGGTCACGACCCCGTCGCCGTACGGCCTGGAGTGCGCGATGCCGAAGTCGTGCGCCCGGTGCCTGGCGAGCTCGTCGAGCTCGGTGAACGAGCCGGGGTCGAGCAGGTAGTCGATCCGTTCCCGCGCGGTCATCTTGCCCTTGGCGTGCTGCCGCTCGACCGCGCGGGCCGACCCGGCGTGAATCGCCTCGTGCCGTCGTTTCTCCAGGTCGGCGAGCTTGCCCGCGGTGGTGTGGATGTCGATCGGCTCGTGTTGCGCGGCAGCGGTGGGTTCGGTGGCGTCGGTGGCCATGCCGCACAGGGTAGGCCAGGTCTCCCCGCCGGCGGGCCTCGGGCTACGCTGTCGCGACCCCGGTGGCCGCTCCCGCGAGCGTCGCGGTCTCGCGCTGCCTGCGGTGCTCGGGCCAGCAGGGGTAGCGGGCATCGGCGCCCTGGCCCGCGATCAGGCTGGCCAGGGCCGCGCCGGTCGCCTCGTCCGCGGGGGTGTAGACCACCATGCGGGTGCCGGGAGCGGCGTGGATGCCGAACGAGGTCGTCGTCATGACCAGCCGGTCATGAGCCGGGTGCCGGAAGACCTTGAGGTAGCTGGCCGGGCTGGCGACCTCGTGCTGCGCCCACAGCCGGGTGAAGTCTCCGCTGGCGGCCTGGAGCCTGCGGACGAACTTGGTCCAGGCCGGCTCGCCGACGTGGCGCCCGTAGGCGCCGCGGAGCTGGGCCACGAGCGTGGCAAGCTGCTCGTCGCGGTTCAGGTAGGGATGGCAGCACGGCGAGTAGGTAAACGACAGCCAGAGCGTGTTCCGCTCGCAGACCGGCTGGCTGACCACGCCGGGGAAGAGCGCGGCGTAGGCGCGGTTCCAGGCCAGCACGTCGAAGCGCTCGTTCATGATGCTGGCGGGCAGCGTGGTCAGCCCGTCGAGTATCCGCTGCAACTCGGGTGCGACCTGGGCGATCTGGGCCGCCGCCTCGGCCGCGGCCGCCGCCTCGGGCACGTCGGCGAGCCGGTACAGGTGCTCGCGTTCCGGCTGGTCGAGCATGAGCGTGCGAGCGACCGCGTCGAGCACCTGGGTGCTCGCGTTGATCGGACGGCCCTGTTCCAGCCAGGTGTACCAGGTCACGCCGACGCCGGCCAGCATCGCGACCTCCTCGCGGCGCAGGCCCGCGGTGCGCCGCCTGCTGCCCGGCGGGAGGCCGACGTCCTCCGGGGTGATCCGTTCCCTCCGGCTGCGCAGGAATGACCCGAGTTCGGCCCTGCGGGTGCAGCTCGCGCTCGGCGTGCTCGTCGTCATGACCCCATCCTCGCCTGGTTCGGCCGGGCTTGCCAGGTAGCGCTAGTACCAGGATAAGCAGGCTCTTGGTAACAGGTTAGCCGAGCGCGCAGGCTAGGTGACATGACGCAGACCCCCGTTCATGCCACCGCGCCCTCGCTCCCGCCGGCCGCGGGCCCGCGCCCGGCCGGCCGCGACCGGCCGCGACCTGTCCGCCGGCGCGCTTCGCGCGCCCGAGCGGTGCGGCCGGCGGCTGTCCTGGCCATCGTGCTGGCCG
>WNGQ01007822.1_pt1 | contig 10239 bp, 10 predicted proteins | sample 5407661 | NCBI WGS metagenome assembly WNGQ01 (sample SAMN13153382, study PRJNA577476) | soil metagenome | isolation source: 60 cm soil or saprolite under Garry oak tree replicate 2 | place: USA:California | collected 2016-06-15 | reverse complement strand
CCCAGCTCCGCCAGGCCGGCTACGCCAGCGCCCAGCTGTACGGCCGCGACACGTCGGTGTACGGCGGGCTCAACTCGTTCTTCCTGCTCATGGACAGTCCGGAGGTGTACGGCCTGCCGACCGGCGCCAGCGCCGGGCTGCCGAGCCGCAACAACCCGGGCGGATACCTGGGCACGGCGATCACGGCGGCCCTCGCCCTCCTGGGCGGCCTGGTCGCCTTCCGGCGACGGCGGGAGCGGCCGGCCGGGCCGCCGGCAGGGGAAGCGCCCGCGGCCGAGGCGCCGGTGGGCGGCGGGGAGGGCGCGCGGTGATCGTCCTCGCCGCGCACTTCACGCAGCCTCCCGAGTGGCGCTGGTACATCCTGGGCTACTTCGTCCTGGCCGGCCTCGCCGGCGGCGCGTACACGATCGGCACCATGCTGCGGCTGTGGGGCCGCCCCGAGGACGAGTCCGCGGCGCGGCTCTGCTTCCTGGTCACCCTGCCGCTGCTGCTGGTCTGCCCGCTGCTGCTGACGGTCGACCTGGGCCACCCCCTCCGCTTCTGGCACATGCTGATCGACACCGGGGCCGTGGGCGGCGGCGTGGTCTTCAAGTACTGGTCGCCGATGTCCCTCGGCGCCTGGACGCTGCTGGCGTTCGCCGTGCTCGCGACGGTGACCTTCCTGGAGGTGGTGGCGCAGGATGGGCGCTATCCGTACCCGCTGAGCGGGCTGGTGGCCAGGGTGCTGGGCGGTCCGGCGGGCCGGCTGGTCAACCTGGCCGGCACGATCCTGGCCCTGTTCGTGGCCGGCTACACCGGCGTCCTGCTCAGCGTGTCCAACCAGCCTGTCTGGAGCGACACCTACGCGCTGGGCGGCCTGTTCCTGGCCTCCGGCCTGAGCGGAGCGGCCGCGCTGGTGACGCTGGCCGTCCGCTGGCGGCCCGGCGCCGCGGCGAGCCTCGAGGCGCTGGCCGATGCCGACCGCCTGTTCGCCCTGCTGGAGCTGGCGCTGATCGCGGTGGTGCTGGTCACGCTGGCCTTCGCCGGCCAGCTCGCGCGCGCCGTCGCCTTCCCCTGGTCGGTGCTCTGGGTCGTGGCGGTCGCGAGCCTGCTGCCGGCGCTGATCGGTCGGTTCGGCGGCCACCTCGCGGTCGGGCCCGACGGCACGGCGGTCGTCACGCGGGCCGGCGTCTCGTCGGCGGCGACGGCGGCCGCGGTGCTGGTCGGCGTGGTGGCGCTGCGGGCCGCGGTCCTCTGGAGCGCCCAGTCCTGACGGGCGCGGGCGCCGCGCCGGCCCCGGACCGGGCCTCCGGCTGCTGCGTGCGGGAGTGGCTGGCGCGGCGGCCGGACGTCACGGCGCGGCGCGCGCTCAGCGCGGTCTGCGCCGGCCGGGGCTCGCCGAGTGGTGCGTGGCGTAATTCCATGACCAGGTGTCGCGTCCCCTCGGCGGGGAGCAGTGCCGCGCCTGGAAGCAGCCAGGCCCACGAAGTCACAAAGGCCACCGAGGAACACGAAGGAACCTCTTCCAAGGTCGATGATCGATTTCCTCCTCGCGCTCCTTCGTGATCGTCGTGCCTTCGTGCGCCTGGCTGCTCCAGAGCAAGGCCTCGCCTGCCCCGCCAACCTGGTCGAGACCTTCGGAAACCGCCTCCGCGTGGTACGTTCGAACCGGGGGAAGATGAGGACCGACCACGTGCTCGTGGCTGCCGTGTGCCTGCTGCTGGGAGCTTCCCTGGCGGGCTGCACGGCAACCGTCACCACCGACCAGCCGGGCTTCGACCCCTCGGCCGGCTCGGGCTCGACAGGGGCTCCGAACCAGCCGGCCGACCTGAGCGGCCTGCCCGCCTCCTGCCACGTCCGGGACAACGCGCTGCCCGACCCGGCCTGCACGCCCGGCGCGACCGACCCCGCGGTGACCCAGGCCAACATCGGCTCCACGATCTGCGTTGCCGGCTACACCACGCGCGTGCGGCCGCCCGTGTCCTACACCACGCCGCTGAAGCGGACCCTGATGGCTCGCTACTGCGAGACCGGACCGGCCGCCGGCTACGAGCTCGACCACCTGGTCCCGCTGGAGATCGGCGGCGCGCCGCGCTCGGTCAGCAACCTGTGGCCGGAGCCCAACGGGCACCCGGGCTCGACGGAGAAGGACCACCTCGAGAACTACCTGCACACTCGGGTCTGCGCCGGCCGCCTCCCGCTGGCCGACGCGCAGCGGATGTTCGAGACCAACTGGCTGCAGTCCTGGGAGCAGGTGGGCCGGCCCTGACCTCCAGCCCTTCGTCCCGGTCGCCGCTCGGCGCGGTCCTCGGCACGGCCTGGCGGCCTGACCGGCCGAGGGCGTCAGCTGATGTCGCGCGTGCGGAACACCACGCCGGCGATCACCCCGAACGCCGCGATGTACGCCGCCAGCACGACCGTCGCCTGCAGCGCCCCGACCGACGCACGCGCCACCGCCGCCGGGCGGACGGTCGCGGAGGGGAAGGAGGCGACCAGGGACCCCGCGTTCGAGCCCGGGAAGGCGCTGACGATCGAGCGGAACGCGTCCGCACCGCCCAGCAGGTTGAGCACGAGCGACTCGATGACGAACGTGTACACCAGCCCCAGGCCGATCGCGAGGGCCGCCTGCCGGAACAGCACGGCCAGCGTGAAGCCCAGGGCGGCGTAGAGGCTCAGGACCAGCCAGGCGACCCCCAGCGCCCTGAGCACCGCGAGCGCGTCCGGCCAGGCGGACGCCTGGCGGTCGATGGTGACCAGCACGGCGCTGGCCGCCGCGCCGGCGGCCAGCAGCGCCACTGTCAGGATGGCGATCGCCGCCTCCATGGCCAGCGCCTTGCCGAACAGGGCCTGGAGGCGCCCCGGCCGCTGCGTGACCATCGTCTTGACCGTCCCCCACGTGTACTCGCTGCCGGCCATCAGCACGCCGAGGATCAGCGCCACCGAGGCGCCCAGCCCGCTGGTGTCCCCGAGCACGGTGTGGAGCCAGTCGGCCGGGTAGAGGACCTTCTTCAGCTCCTGCGGGGTGGTGCCCGGCGTCACGATGCCCCGGGGCGGGAAGGTGAAGATGATCCACACCAGCGCGTAGCTCAGCGTCAGGAGGATCCCCAGCAGGACCGCGGCCAGGACCCAGAACGCCGGCCGGCGGGTCAGCCTCAGCCACTCCGAGCGGAAGCTCGCGATCAACGCCCCTCCTCCGTGAGCTGGATGAAGATGTCCTCCAGCGAGCGCTCCGCGACACGGAGCTCGGTCACGTCCAGGCCCGCCTCCACCAGCCGGCGGTTGATCTCAGCCGCGCGGGACGGCTCCACGGCGAGGCGGAAGAGGCCGTCCTGGCCGGTCACGCCGTCCGCGCCGACCAGCTCCTCGAGGACCGACCGCGCGCGGTCGGGCGGGGCGACCCGCACCACCAGCTTGCTCTCCCCGCGCAGCTCGTCGATCGTGCCCTCGGCGATGAGGCGGCCGGCCTGGATGACGCCGACGCGGTCGCAGACGTGCTCGACCTCGTTCAGCAGGTGGCTCGACAGCAGCACCGTGCGGCGATCCGTGCGCAGCCCGATGATCAGCTGGCGCATCTCGATCATCCCGGCCGGGTCGAGCCCGTTGGTGGGCTCGTCCAGGATGAGGACCTCCGGCTCCTTCAGCAGCGCGGCCGCCACGCCCAGGCGCTGCTTCATGCCCATCGAGTAGGTGCTGAACCGGTCCCCGGCCCGGTTCTCGAGGTCCACGCCGGCGAGCGCCCGCTCGATGCGCTCCCCCGGGGCGCCGACGTAGGCCGCGATCGCCCTGAGGTTGTCGCGACCCGACAGGTAGGGCCAGAACGCCGGCGCCTCCACCAGGGATCCGACCCGGGCGAGGCTCTCCGGCGAGCCGGGAGCGTGACCCGCCACCAGGGCGGTCCCGGACGTCGGCCGGGCCAGCCCCAGCAGCATGCGCAGCGTCGTGGTCTTGCCGGCGCCGTTGGGACCCAGCAGGCCGTAGACCTCCCCGTGGCGCAGGTTCAGGTCCAGGCCGTCGACAGCCAGGATCGTGGGGCCGAACCGCTTGGTCAGGCCCCTGGTCGTGATCGAGAGGTCGGCCGTGTCGGTCACCGCGGGCTCGCCGGCATCGGCAGGGGGACGCCGGCCGGCGGCCGGAACGAGCCCGCGACCACCGCCGCCAAGCCGGGCACTCCCGCCGGGTGGAACGGGCCGAAATCGGGCCGGCACACCCTGCCGGGCGCCGGCTGCCGCGGGCCGACCAGGCGGCGCGCCTCCGCCTCCGGGTGCCGCGGTCGTGCCTGGTCGGTCATTCGCACCTCCGTCTCAGCCGTGTCGTGGGCCGACGCCGGCAGCGCACTCATTGTCGCTCTGTTGGCTGGCCAGAGTGGCCGATGCTAGAATATGATGCTGCCGTACCACTATTACAAGGATCGACCCCGAGGAGGGCACATGCGAATCGGACTGATCGTCTCCGACTTCGAGTGGCCGGGCGGCCCCGCCTGCCTGGGCCCGGACCTGGCCGCCGTGGCCCGCGCCGCCGACGAGGCCGGCTTCGCCTCCATCGGCGTGATGGACCACCTCTTCCAGATCGACCGCAACGGGCCCCCCGAGGACCCGATGCTGGAGGCCTACACCACCCTCGGCTTCCTCGCCGCCCACACCTCGCGGGCAAGGCTGGGCGTGATGGTCACCGCCGCCTGCTTCCGGCACCCGGGCGTGCTGGCCAAGGCGGTGACCACGCTGGACGTGCTGTCGGGCGGCCGGGCGTGGCTGGGCCTGGGCGCCGGCGGCGGCGAGTACGAGAGCCGCTCGCTGGGCGTGCCCTTCCCGCCACTGGCAGAGCGGTTCGAGCGCCTGGAGGACGCCGTCCAGGTCTGCCTCAGGATGTGGAGCGGCGACGAGACGCCGCTGGAGGGCCGGCACGTGCGCCTGGAGCGGCCGCTCAACTCGCCGCAGAGCCTGAGCCGCCCCCACCCGCCGCTGCTGATCGGCGGCATGGGCGAGCGGAGGACGCTGCGCCTGGTCGCCCGCCACGCCGACGCCTGCAACCTGTTCCCCACGCCGGAGATGCCCCGCAAGCTCGAGCTGCTGCGAGCCCACTGCGAGGCGGAGGGCCGCGACTACGAGTCGATCGAGCGGACGTGCATGTTCCAGTTCGACGTCGGCCCGGATGGCGCGGGCGTCGAGCGGCTCCTGGGAGGCCTGCGCTGGCTGGCCGGCATGGGCATCCAGGCCGTCCACGGCGCGGTGAAGGACGTCCACACGCTGGCGCCACTGGCCGTCATGGGCGAGCGGGTCATCCCGGAGGTTGCCGGCTGGTGACCAGGTCGGTGGGAATCGCCCAGTCCGCGAACTCGTCGGGGACCGGCTGCAGGTCGATGACCGCGCACGTGCGGAGGGCCAGCGCCGGCAGCACCAGCCCGGCCAGGCCGAAGATGTGGTCCAGGTCGCGCCGGTTGACGACGTCCGTCCGGTCGTAGGCGATCTCCCGCCGCGCCTGGCGGAGGGTGCGCTCGTTGTCGCGGAGCAGCGTCGCCGGCTGGGGGCTGGCCGGGAAGAGGCCGGCCGCGGCGAGCTGGAACGTCCGCTGGTGAGCGCGCTCGCCGCCGGGCCGCCAGCCATGGGCGCAGAGGAGCGCGTCGGCAGCGTCCTGGAAGGCCTGGTACATGCTGGCGAAGGCGAAGTCCGGATCGTCCGCGAACTGGGGGCTGGTCGCGATCGTGGCCGCTCGGTGCGCCCAGCGCCGCGCCAGCTGCAGCTTCTGGACGGCCACCTCGGCGCGGGCCCCGACCTGCTTCAGGCCGCCGTCGGCGCGCGCCACCTCCGCGAGCTGGCGCTGGAACTCGACGGCCTCTCCGTCCACGACCGTTAGGCTACTGCCCGAGGATGGCGGGGAGGTCCTCCTCGCGGCCGGCCAGCATCAGCTTCGGCTGGCGAAACACCTCCCGGAGGAACCCATCGCCCTCCGCCAGGCGGCGCTCCACCTCCTCGCGCGCGTAGGCCATGGCGTTGACCTCCCTGCCGATCTCCCGCTCGGCCTCCGCGAGCTGGCGGGCGAGCGCGAAGCGGGAGACGTCGCCGACCACGAAGACGTCCAGGTCGCTGGCCAGCGTGTCCTCGGCGCGCGCGGCCGAGCCGAACAGGAAGGCGGCCTCGACCTCGGGCGGCCGCAGCTCGGCCAGGGCCTGCCGGAGCGCCTGCGCGGGGCCGAACAGCTTGGACAGCAGCGTCTTGATCTCGACGAAGATCGGCGCGCCGGCGTCGACCCGGTAGACGTACTGCTTGCCGATCCGCTCCCGGGCGACCAGGCCGGCCTCCACCCCCCGCTGCAGCGCCCGGTACAGGCTGTCGTGGCTGGCGCCCACCCGGCCCTCGAGCTCGGCGGCCGTGAAGGTCCGGTCGGGCGCCGAGGTGAGCTCGGCCAGCAGCCGCGGGAAGGTCTCCGAGCCGAAGAGCGCGACCAGGGTGGACACGCCGATCAGCCTACCAGTTGAGTCGGCATTGCCGATAGATTGGTCGGCATCCCCGACCAGCCGCGCGGCCGGCGGGGGACCTGGACCGCGAGTCAGCCACGGGCGTGGACTGGCGGGACCGGCATGCCCGCACGCCGGCCCCGCTGAGAGGGGGAGGATGTCGTGACACGCCCCTGCCGGCAGATCCGGTGCCGGGCCGGAATGCGTTTCTTCCTCCGCAGCTGTGCTCTCGCGAGCATACGGTGGCCCCGGCGCCGGTGCCCGCCGGGTGTGACAGGAACCTAGACAAGTTGGTGGACGCTCGCCGGACCACCGCCGGGACTATCCTGGGCCCGTGGCCGAGCGCCGCGAGCCGCCCACGCTGGTCCGCCGCTGGGAGTCGCTCAGCGTCCCCTTGCAGGCGGGGATCGCGTTCCCACCCCTGGCCGTCGTGCTCTTCCTCCTCAACGTGGGCGTGTTCAACCAGCCCGTGCCGCGGTCGATCGTCTACGGCCTGATCGAGGCGCTGCCGTTCACCGTGCTGGTGCTGGTCGCCACCGCCAACGAGCGGCGCAAGCGGTCCGGGTAGCGCTGCGGGCGCCCTTCGGAGCAGCGCCGAGACGTCGGGTGCGGCACCGGCCCGCGTCAGGGCCCCCCCTCGCCCTGCGCCGCTCAGGCCGGTGCCACAGGACGACGGGCGACGCGCTCCGGCCGGACCCCGTCGCGATCCGGCTTCGCTCGGCCGACCCGGCGGGGCGAGCCTCGGCCGGCCGCGTGGTGCCGGCACCGCCGCCCTCTTCCACCCCGGGTGTCGCGACGTCTTCGGGCCGGCCCGATCCGCGGTCCCCTGCCCGCGCGGGGCCTGACGGGCGTCAGCCGGCCGACGGCCGGACCGCCCTCCGGAACTCCTCCCAGAAGCCGTTGCGGACGACGGGCTTCAGCTCGGGCCGCTCCCACAGGAAGCCCAGGCGCCCCTCCGCGAAGCGCAGCAGGCGGACGTCGAGGTCGCGAGGGACCTGCCAGCCGGTCACCTTCGACAGCCGCTCGACGTCCGCGGGCGTGGCGTCCTCCAGCAGCTCGCGGGCGAACTCCGCCCCGGCGTCGGCCGCCGCCCGCTCGAATGCGTCCACCTCGGCGCGGGTCTGGCGCAGCAGGGCCCGCACGGAGTCGGGGGCGGCCGTGCTGCTGGCGGCCGCCTCGAAGGCGGCGCGCATGGCTGCGTTGTAGCCGGCGGTCACCCGCGAGCGCTCCGGCGGCGGAGCCGGCTCCGCCACCTCGCGAGCCTCGGCGGGCTGCGCCGGCGGCGGGACGACGGCCGGGACCGCCCGCACGACGGGCGCGCCCTGGAGGCGGAAGTGGCTGCGCCAGAACTCGTCCCCGAACACGCGGTGCTCGTCGGCCTGCTGCACCAGCAGCCGGCTCTGGTTGACGCCCGGCACGCCCAGCAGCGTGACGCGGACGCCATGGTCCTGGGCCTCGACCACGCCCTCGCAGATGTCCTCGTCGCCGGCCGCCAGGTACGCGGCCGCCATGGCGCGGTCGTGGGCGAGCACGATCAGGTCGCGCACGATGCGGCTGTCCACGCCCTTCTGCTCGCCGCGGACCAGGCGGCCCAGGCGCAGCCGGACGCCGGGCAGGTCCGCCACGGTGACCTGGTCGTGCTCGGGCTGGCCGCTCAGGCTGGCGTCGTACCAGTAGGTGCGGAGGAGCGGCATGCCGCTGTCGCGGGCGGCCTCGTCGACCAGGCTGCGCACGAGCTGGCCGTAGTCGCAGCTGATCATGTGACGCTCGGCCGACCCCGCGAGCAGCTCGGCGACGGAGGCCACCACGTATCCGACGTCAACGAAGATCGCGTATCTGTCCAACGGACTCCGAGTGGCCGATTCTCTCACGCGAGGTCGCCCGACCGATTCGTCGGGTTTGCCGACTGATTTGTCGGCTCTGCCGACTGTTGACCTCGTCACCGCACCGCGGGCAGGGTCCGCACCGCTGCCCCGGCACCCGCCCGTGGGGACCTCCGGAAGGCGCACCGCTCCGCCCACCGGGGCCTGTCACCACCACGGTCGAGCAGTTTGCGGCCCGGCGCCGTCCACGACCGGCGGTTCGATTTCAGACTGTACCTCGGTGGTGAGACTCGGCCGCCAGAGCCTGGCGGACCTGGACGCGGCCGCGCGGCGCGAGTGGCTGGTGGCGGACGGCCTCGGGGGCTACGCGATGGGCACAGCGGCCGGCCTGCGGACGCGGCGCTACCACGGCCTGCTCGTCGTCGCCTCGCGGCCGGCGGGCGGCGGCCGCACGCTGGGGCTGGCCGCGCTGGACCCCACGCTGGTGGTGGGCGAGCGGCGCGTCCGGCTGGCCGTCCACGAGTGGACGGGCGGTGCCATCGATCCCACCGGGCACCTGCTGCTGGAGTCCTTCACGCTGGAAGACGGCCTGCCCGCCTGGCGCTGGTCGCTCGGCGAGGTCGTCCTGGAGCGCCGGCTGGCGATGGCGCACGGCCGGCCGGCGGTCGGCATCGTCCACCGGCTGGTGCGCGCGCCGGGCGCGGTGCGGCTGGAGCTCTCCTCCCTCTGCACCTGGCGAGACGCGCACGGCGAGCGGCTGGCCGGCGAGCCGCCGGACGTCGGGGTCACGGCCGACGGCTTCACGTTCGAGGGCGCCTACCGGGTGGCCGGCGCCGGCTTCCGGCCGTCCGGCGGCTGGTACCGCGGCGCCCGCTACCGCGTGGAGGGAGAGCGCGGGCTGACCGACCGGGAGGACCTGTGGCACGCCGGCGACTTCGCGGTGGAGCTGGTGCCCGGCGAGGCCCACCAGGTGGTGGCGTGGGCCGGCGACCTCGACCACGCGCCGCCGCCCGGCGCCGCGGTGGTGGCGGCCGCGGTGGCCCGCGGACACCAGGTGGCGGCCAGGGGCATGGTGGTCGACGAGGCCGACCGGACGCTGCTCCTGGCGGCCGACCAGCACGTCGTGGCCGGTCCGGCGGTCGTGGCCGGCTACCCGTGGTTCGGCGAGTGGTCGCGCGACACGATGACCTCGTACGAAGGACTGCTGCTGGAGACGGGCCGCGAGGACGAGGGCAGGGCCCTCCTGCTGCGGGCGGCGGAGAGCCTGTCCGAGGGCCTGCTGGCCAATACCCACGATGCCGGCGGGACCGAGTACGACACGGCGGACGCGGCGCTGTGGTTCCTGCACGCCGCCGGCCGCCACGTGCAGCGGACCGGCGACCGCGACCTGGCACACCGCCTGCTGCCGGCGCTGACCGGCGTGGTCGACCAGTACCTGCGCGGGACCCGCTTCGGCATCCGGGTGGACAGGGACGGGCTGGTCACCCAGGGCGCCGAGGGGTGGGCGCTGACCTGGATGGACGCCCGGGTCGACGGGCGGCCCGTGACGCCGAGGGCGGGCAAGGCGGTCGAGATCAACGCGCTGTGGGTCAACGGCCTGGCGCTGCTGGTGTGGATGGCCGACCGGGCCGGCCGCGACAGCAGCCGCTACCGGTCGCTGCGTGACACCGCCATGACATCGTTCCGGCGCCGGTTCCTGCGCGGTGGGCGCTGTCTCGACGTTGTCGACGGGCCGGACGGGGACGACGCCACGCTGCGCCCCAACCAGCTGCTGGCGGTCTCGCTGCCGCTCGCTCCCCTGTCGGAGCGGGGCGTCGTCGAGTCGTGCGGCCCGCTGCTGACGTCCCTGGGCCTGCGCACGCTGGCCCCGGACGCCCCCGGCTACCGCGCCCGGCACCGCGGCGGCCCGGCGGAGCGCGACGCCGCCTACCACCAGGGCACGGTCTGGCCGTGGCTGATGGGCCCGTACGTGGAGGCGTCCCGGCG
>WNGQ01016423.1_pt1 | contig 10241 bp, 10 predicted proteins | sample 5407661 | NCBI WGS metagenome assembly WNGQ01 (sample SAMN13153382, study PRJNA577476) | soil metagenome | isolation source: 60 cm soil or saprolite under Garry oak tree replicate 2 | place: USA:California | collected 2016-06-15 | reverse complement strand
GACACTTTCGGGTCTCAGGAGCCCATTTGACTAACGAAAAGGTGCAATCCAAGCTGGATGCCTTAAGTATGCGGAGCCTGAGACGGCCAAAGGAAGCGAAGGGAGATGTTCCGGATGTGCTATCGGAAACGTTCGGCAAATTTTCCTTGGCGAGTGGTCTGCTTTCCTTTTCTCGTCTGCATTTCGAAATACCTGGAACGGAGATTAATCTGACCGGGAAGTACAGCCTCGATGGAAATCAGTTTGATTTTCACGGAAAAGCTCGCATGAATGCCAGGTTGTCGCACATGGTCACCGGTTGGAGGTCTGTCCTACTGAAGCCGGTCGATCCGTTCTTCAGCAAGCACGGCGCCGGAACCGAGGTCCCGGTAAAAATAACCGGAACGAAATCAGAACCGCGCTTTGGTTTGGATTTCAGGCATAAGGACGAAAGTCAAGCCTCAAAATAGGACTGGCAGAAGGAAACGCCCACGTCCTTGAACTGTCACGGGCAGCCAACTTTCATTTCTGGCCGCCAACCCTCTCTTGACTCCGATCAAACGGTAAGAAAATCATGCTGATTCAGCGCGAGCCAGGGTTGCCAACCTATGCGCCGTAATAGTCGTCTTCTTGGCTGCGCGGGGGTTGCGGATTCTGCCGGACTTTGCCGGATTTTGTCGAGCTAAGTTGTTGATTTGCTTTGTTTTCACGAGCCGTTTTGTGACTCTTAATCAGTAGGTTGAAGGTTCGATTCCCTCCGCGCTCACCAACCTTTTCAATCGTTTACGAGTAGTGCGGGTGTTTTTGGAATCGTCACTGTAGGGGAAAATGCAGGGACCCTTTGCACTCTCATGCTTTTATTTTCCTCTCGCAACGCGCGACTTTTTTGCGGTCGCATCGCGGCGTTGCGGTCCAGGCGTGGTCTCCGCCTCAAAAATATCTACATGCAACTCCTGCCTGGCCGAGAACGATCGCAGCCGCTAACCCATTCGGACCTGAACCGATTACGCATGAGTTACGGCTCATCGCAAGTCGCCTGACATTGCAGTTATTTCGATATCCATCAATTCGCTCATCACTTATTGCCAAGGCTGCACATTCGGCCATTCGATGACTTTAATTTCGCCGTCAGACTCTCGCTCCAAGGTTGGCCCATACAGCCCTAACCACTGTCGGCGCCACCACACGCCAGTTGCGCGTTTTTCTCGCGTGGTTGTGAACCAATATTGCCAAAGCACCGAGCGAACCTGATGCGGTGGCTGCTGCGGAAAGGGATTTCCCCCAAACAACCCGAGCACATCTTTGCTGTTCGAGAGCAGCCGTACTTCCGTATTGGGCACGATCGGATACTCCCGCCATGAACCCAGTGACGCGAACCACAAGTTCCAGTCGAATCGAGGCTGATATGGCGCGTAGATCCCAGGCGGCTGACTCAGGGCTTGGGGTTTATAGCGAAATGGATATTCCACCCAATTCTGGCCATCAGCGGAGCCTTGAAACTCGATTTCATATCGTCCGCGGGTCATCACCGCGAAGAGTCCGTACTGGTTAGCAATCCGAAATGGCTCCAGCGCTGCCACGGGAGCTGTTGGCAATGGCATTCGCGCAAACATCCATATCAGTTCCGCGGCAGTTGAGTAGAAAATCCACGTCAGCATTACGGCGCTTGCGGCAAGCTTCAGCGCATTCCAATGCGAATGAATGCTGTCCAACGATGTTTCCGTGTGCGTGCCATTTCCGTTCTTTCGCCGAGCCAGAGCCAATTCTAGTTTCTGTCTCCATTTTCCCGGCACAACACACAATACGAAAGCATCATCGAGTAGCAGCACACCCATCACCAGAACGAGATAATTTAGAAACGTGTAGTTGGCCGTCAGAATTACACCGACCTGCCAGGGAGTCACGATGAAGAAGCAGATAATCCGCCATCGCCGGGGCAGCAAAAACATCCACACCAGCCCTAGCTCCATCGCCAACGTGGCATAAACCGTGCCAGCATGAAACCAGTGCGGCAAATGTTGCACATACCAGCCGATCCATGTGGGCAAAGGGCCGTTCTGGTAGTACTCATCCATCGCGGTGCAGTGGCGCCACTCGGGATCTCCGCTGAGCAGCTTTACCGCGCCGGATTGGAAGTAAATGCGAAACCATTCCCACTGCAGTAAGAACAAACTGGTTCGCGAAGCAGGATGCATTGGACCTAAGCCAGGGCGAAATCCGGGCGGCGCAAAGAAAAAGGAGATAAAGCCAGCTTCAAGCAACATCCCATCCGACTGGTAGCCAGAAAAATCTTGTGCCGCGCCCACGAATGACAGAAAACAAGTGAAGCAAACAACGAGCATTGCGCGCGGCCACAGATTCAGCACCAGCAGCACCGAGGCGATCATTCCTGCCCAGCACAGCGCATTTAACATAACCGAGCTGGTGGAGAACCAGAGCAGGGTCGGCGCATACCACAATCGCTGCCAATGCCCGAGTGATTGGGCAACTGCTTGAAGATAGCTTCCCGCCGGCAAAATCCCTGATGGACTGATGAGCCCGCGGATCTGAAATATGAGAGAGAAGAACGCGGAAAAGTAGATGAGACCCAGCGCGCGCAGGAAAAGCCAGCGCGGAATCAGGCGGGCCGATGTTCCACGTCGCCCGTCAAACAGCCAACCGATCGCGGACGCACCAGCCCAGTCCATGATCGTGGCCAATTATACGAGCTAATCTGGGATATCGGTGCTGGGCATTACTTCATGCAGCGCCCACTTCCTGTTTGGACAGCTTGCGAATCCGCAGCTTGGTTTCAGACATGGTGAAAAGACTTCGGCAGTATTTGCAGGCGATTTCGCGGTTAGTCAGATCCAGTTCGCTATAGACCGATTGAGCCCTCCTAATCACGTTCACGCCGTCGCAGTAGGGGCACTGGCACTCAACGCGCAGGATGTTCAGCTTGTGGTTTGACATTAGCACCCTTCTCAGGACGTGCGAACCAGTGGCATGCACCTTTTTGTCTTATGTTTAACGCTCTGATCTTATGTCTAACGCCGAGTCGGTCGTAGCCGCACCATCGCTACTGTACTCTCCACCCTTCCTTCTCCCAACCAGTATTTCCCCGAATGTCGCAGTTCTGGGAGAAATTCGAAAGATTCGAATTGCGCGGGCAGGTTCGGATCGTGGGTGTGTCGGGATATCTGTCGGGCGGAATACAACTTCCCGTTAGATGTCCACATCACACCTCCCGAATTCAGATGAAACGTACTCTCAAGTCAGTCGTTGCGTTTTTCATCACCGTTCAGGTTGCTATCTTGGCGGTTGCGAGTTTCACCCTAGCCGAGCAGGGAGACACAACTGATGTTGGGAAGCGACTGGAAGCATCGGCGAACGTGCTTGACCAGATCATGTCGTCGCCGGACATGACAATTCCGAGACAGGTTCTCGCTGAGGGCAAATGCATTGCTGTGGTTCCGTCCTTGGTTAAGGTCGCCTTGGGAATAGGTGGCCGTTATGGCAAAGGCGTTGCAACCTGCCGCGTTGGAAAGGGCTGGAGCGCACCTGGCCCGATCAGTGTCAGCGGCGGCAGTATCGGACTTCAGGTCGGCGGTCAGGCTGTTGACGTCGTTATTGTGATCATGGATGAGAATGCCTTCAAGCGCCTGCTTTCGAGCAAATTCAAGATTGGCGCCGATGTCGCTGGAAGCCCTGGTCCGGTGGGTCAGAAGAGTGGTGACACTGATTGGCGCAAAGCTGAGATTCTTAGTTACTCCAAGTCTCACGGTGTTTTCGCGGGCCTGAATCTCAAGGGCGCTGCGGTCAAGCAGGATAAGGATGCAATTGTCGAACTTTATGGACGTTACGTTCCGATTGGAAGCATTCTAGAAGGTAAGTTGCGCGCACCTGCAGAGAGTGATGCCTTTCTGGCGGCCGTTCGCAAGTACACTGCCGAAGCCCTACGTAGCGAAATGCACTCCAAGATCCCGGCAGGACTGTCAGCAGACAACAATGCCGCGGCAAATCCCGCTGTTCACTAGTCCTTCGTAGGTTCGGCCGTCGTCTTTGATCGCTTAACAGCAATGAGCCGCAGAGCAGTAGCCGCGGCGGTGTATTTCACCTCGCCCTCCTCATCGGAGAGATACAGCTCGACGGTCCCAAGAACCGTGGGATTTCCCCTCACCGCCAGCGCCTCCAAAGCGGCTGCACGTATGATCCAGTTTTTATCTCCAACTGCGTTCACAAGCGCTTCTGTCGTTTTCGGATCACGGTCTTTCGCCAATACTGTGGCTGCCGCCGCCCGCGCGGGAGAGGTGTCGCCTTTCTTAACCATCTTAAGAGCACCCCAGCCGAGGCTGCCAAAAGGAATAAAACCCAAGGCTTCGTGAAATCCGACTTCGGCCAATTTCTTTGGATCCTTGTACTCAGCTGCCTGTGCGAGTAAACCTTTCCTGGTTTTGCGCTCTCCGGTGAGGACTTCGTAATAAACCTCGTATGCAGAGTCATCATTCAGCAGGAGCAATGCGTGTGCAGCGGCTAACGCAACGGCTGGATCTTTGTCCTCAGTCGCGACTCTCAATTTTGGAATGCTCTGGCGGGCACGCATCTCTCCCAATGCGGCCGCCGCCGCAGTACGGACTTCTGCGGCTTCGTCCTCTATCCCAGTTTCAGCCATCTTGCGCGCTCGTGGGTCATTCGGGATCAAACCTGTTGCATGAACAGCTGCAGCGCGATCGGCGGGCTTATCGGCAGCTGCTCCGCTTCGCAATATTTCCCAAGCTTGATCTTTGAGAGGACGTGGAGTTGTTGATGGACTCGATTCTGGCTTTGGAGGATTCAGGGGTGTAGAGGGCGGAGTTTGCTGCGGTGCTTCCTGCTCCTTCACCTGCGGATTCGACTGTGTCTCTGCAGGAGGACTGACTGCTTGCTGCGCAAGTAACGGCGCGCAGGTAAACAGCACAAAAGATGTTTTCAGTAAAAGAGACATGGCTACCTTTCGGAGGACCCTAAAGATCACCAGCTTCGGATTGAAATCCACTGGCTTGGTAGAAGCTGATTCGCATCGATTGGTTGTCGCTCCGTGCGGCGTATAGATGTTCGGTGGGGGTCCGTCACGGTAAGCTGAAAATCATTCCTGTCAGGAATTGCCCTAAAAAAGCAGTACTATCCCGAAACACTGGTAACTGCCCGCCGTTTCCCCATCATCATAGGAGCTGCGCAAAGCCTTGCTTTCCGGATGCCATATCAGGCGGATTAAATGAACGCCCTTGAACTCGCGAAGCCGCGGCTTCAGAACAAGATCGGAAAGTCGCGCCTAAAGTGGCTTCCCCTAGTTTTGTTGGTGTGCGTTGCGGTCGCTGGAGCCGCTATTATCTGGGCGTTACGGCATGCCGAGCCGATCTTACAGGCCAGAATCATCGAAACTCTTTCGGCGCGATTTCAAAGCCGGGTAGAGCTGAGTTCGTTCCATGTCTCCCCTCTCACGTGGAATGAGGGTTTGGGGCGGGGGATTGAGGATTTTCGGGAAGACCGACGTAAATATTCACCAGCCTGGCATTCAACCCATCATCGCGGTCGACGAATTCCAATTTGGCGCGGGCATTCTGAACTTATTGCGCACCCCGATGCGAGTTCATCGAGTCTACCTCAAAGGCTTGCAGCTCAATATTCCGCCAAAAGGACAGAGAGGCGAAGGAGGTGATCTACGGTCACGAAAGATCAAGATTTACGTGGATGAGTTCGATTGCGAAAAGGCGCAATTCATCATCAACACGATTGTCCCAGGCAAGCTCCCCCTCGAATTCGATATCAGTAAGCTAGATATGCGGAAGATTGGACTGGGACAGCCGTTGCGCTTTACCGCCACACTCGTAAATCCCAAACCGGTGGGGGACATCCAGTCAACTGGTTTCTTTGGGCCGTGGCAAGCAGACGATCCGCGTAGCACGCCGGTTCGAGGCGATTACTCGTTCAGCAATGCCGACCTCGGCACGATCAATGGTATCGGCGGGATTCTTTCCTCCGTGGGGCGATATGACGGGACGTTGGGAAATATAGTGGTAGACGGTGAGACGAACACGCCCGATTTTCGCATCGCGATTACCGGTCATCCAGTTCCGCTCACGACCAAGTTTCATGCCATCGTCGACGGAACCAGTGGTGACACTTATCTGCAGCCTGTCCAAGCAAAACTCCTGAATTCATCGTTGGTCGCCAAAGGCTCGGTTGTACGGGTAAAAATTCCAGGCGGGCACCGGGTCGTGCTCGATGTCAATGTAGATCCAGCCAAGATTGAGGATTTACTCAAGTTGGGAGTTCGCACCGATCCGCCTGTGATGACTGGCACGGCCCGATTAAAAACCAAGCTCGTCCTGCCGCCAGGCGACGCCGATGTAAGCGAGCGGCTGCGGCTGGCGGGAGACTTTCAGATTTCCCGAGCGCATTTCACAAACGAGAAAATCCAATCGAAATTGGATGTACTGAGCATGCGCGGACAAGGCAGGCCGAAGGAGGCAAAAGGAGACATTCCTGACGTGCCCTCGCTGATGAGTGGTACATACGAACTGTCGAATGGACTGCTTTCCTTTTCCAAGCTGCATTTTCAGATGCCCGGTACACGAGTCGACTTGAGCGGGAAATACAGCCTCGACGGCTTTCAATTGAGATCCCTGTCAAAGTGAGCGGAACCAAATCTGAGCCGCACTTTGGCGTGGACTTCGGTCATAAGAACTAGGTGCAATCTGGGAGAGTCCTGGCGTGTCGGACTCACATCTCGGAGGCAAACAAGTTCTCTTCGTGGACCCGCCGTGATCCTCTTTCTTGATTCTGGAAAAGAAGACCCGCCCTCGTCCAGCCAGCGCTTCACCCGCGGGGTTTCCTCCGACTCGTAGGCTTCTACGCAATCCACCCCGCGAATAAATGATCCGGCAGGAATCTTTACCATTGGCAAAACGATCGCCGTGTCATCCTTGATAAAGAACCCGCGATCCGGACTGTGACCGGCAGTCCGTTCACAATGACTTGAACATTTGTAATACAAGTACCTGCCATTGAAGACCACTCGCCCGGATAACCAACTTTGTCCGCTGAGATGTAGAGTTCTTCAACCGTGTGCCCCACGCTGCCTAATGCCGCTGCCCTTGAAAACCGATTTCGCCTGTGTTTTTCACAACCCCGAAACAACGACCATCGCGATAAAATGGCGCATCGCCGCATGGATTCCCTAGAATTAAAAGCCATCAAATTGCCCGGTTGGGCTGGGCTCCTATACGGGGTTCCACGGCAATCCATCTCACAACTCCAGCACCCGATGAAACACAGATGGAGTCGGCGTTACAGCGGCCAAGCAAAACCGATTCGGGCCCGATTAGCCGTTTCACCGGGACCGATTTTGGGATTAGAGACAGTGAAAGACTTTGACGATCTGGTGAAGTCGGCATTTCGAAACCCGCCTTGCGACAGATTCAGGAGTCATTTCTCGAGTTCTCCCGCAGCCCTTCGATTCCCGACGATGCTCGAGGCGAATCCTTGTGGCTTCCACCCCCGCCCAGCTGGGCTGCGAACTTATGTGTGCTGCTTGTGCCAGTTGGTGAAGCGTGGAATCTCACCGCGGTCTTCTGCATGGAAAAGATGACAATGTCGTGTCCGGCCAAAGTCAGTTTCTGCGCGGTGAACAATCCAGCCGGGCCCAGCTCCGATGATAGATGATGTTGTGATGGTCAACAGATCCTCCCCTGAGAAATTCGCCACAATCTCAACTATGCCCCAAAATACTCCTCTTGGTTGCGCGGGGGTTGCGGATTCTGCCGGACCTTGCCGGAATCTTCCGACCTAACTTGTTGATTCCCTTTGTTTTCAGGAGCGCTTTTTGGACTCTTAATCAGTAGGTTGAAGGTTCGATTCCTTCCGCGCTCACCATCTTATTTATGAACGACTTACCTGTTTTTGACGGCCCTGGTTACAGGGCCGGGAATCAGTAGATCTAAAATTGGAAGCATCTAAAAGTCTGGTATTCCCAAAGGCTTGCCGACGTCCCAACTCCAAAGTGTGCCGTGACGTCAGCCAGGATCAGTAGGTCCAGATCCAGCCTCTTTCATACGCCCTGTGCTTTCAGTTATTTAACGGATTTGAATAATTGTGGTGTGTCGCAGAGTGTGCCGCCTCGTCTCTTGAGGCATGGTTTTCATCGCTATTGGTTCTTCTCCTAAAAGACCAACGGAGCAACAAGCGCACTTCGAGGGGAGAATTCGCAAGTACGACCTCGATGAAGACGGAGAAAAGCAGAGCGCGTCCGAACTAGGCTGGCAACCGTTGGGAGAAAGAGTAACGCGCAGTAGAACGAATCCAATCCAACGGAACAAAGAGCCTGCTTCAGCGATCACATCTGCTTGGCATCGAAGCCGCTGAGTAGTGCCGCCTCCCTCAGCCTTTGATCGGCAGTCAGAAAAACCCGCCCTTGAGGAGCGTCCTCGCACCACTCCAAAGCGGCCGCCAACTGAAATGAGTCAGCGGCCCGCAAATCGAAGCGATCCACAAGCTGTGCTGACTTCGCGCGTAAGGCGTCCGACGGCTGAATCACGGACCATGAATCGGCAAGCCTTTTGGCTAGTTTACGGGCCCTAGTCCAGTCGCTGGGGTCGAGTTGCTTCATCCGCACAAGTCGGGCAAGGGCGCTCGCAATCTCGACCGGCGTAGCCCACCAGACCACAGCGTCGTGGACCCTATACAGGGCAATAGCCCCAGGCGTGACGCTCTGCCGCACACAGAGAGGAACCAGCGCACTGGTATCCCAGAAGGCCGGGATTCGCATTACCGGCTTTCCCGTTCTTCCCGCCGCACCTGCTCCATGACTTCATCGGAAACATTCCCCGGCGGCATCGGCCATGAGACTGACGCAGGCCGCTTCTTCAAGGGTAGCGTGAGAACGCCACGAGCAACCAGTCGCTGCTCCTGCTCGGAATGATCCGTGAGATGGCAGGGCACAATCCGAGCTACAGGCTTGTTACGGTCGCAGACCAGTACCTCTTCGCCGTCCTTTACGAGTTGGATGTGAGCGCTGAGCTGCGCCTTTAGATCGCTGATATTCACAGTTTTCATGCTCCAATTATAGCCAATATGACCATGTTGGTCATCTTCTATTTATCGAACCTGGAACGCAGGGTAAAGGAACGTCCTCCGGCAGAACTGGGGGCATCTGCGTACTAGCGTCAAAAGCGCGAAAGAGCAGTGTGTATGACACCATTCCGGCTCAGTCCGCTGACACATAGCAGCTTCCGCAAATTGTGAGATTATTCCCTAAACGAGTAGCTGACATCAGAGGAGTGCTGATGGCTCCACATGAGCGAACCTGATCCCAAGCCGCTGAACCTCGAGTCTGGTCTAGCTGAGACGCGGCGCCTGCGGGAAGAAAATGCTCGCCTCCAGCGTCTCTTGCAAGAGCATGGCATACAGATTCCAGGATTTCCGTTCACTGATGGGATTCCTGTCGCAACGAGCGCACCTTCAGGTGCTCCTACCCCTGTCTTGAAGGCAGAACAACGAATCGTATTGTTCCGAAGCCTCTTCCACGGGCGCGACGATGTTTATGCAGTTCGCTGGGAGAACACCGACGGGCGGTCCGGGTACATGCCCAAGGCAGATCGTGACTGGAAGGCCTATCTTCGCGCCAAAGACGAAGACCGCAAGAAGGTTGACCGCCAGACTCGGAAGTTCAGACCGCTGACCGACGAGGTAGTACGTGGGCACCTCGTCGGAGATCACACCATCGGCATTTATCCGCTGCTGCAGGATGAGACCTGCTGGTTCCTCGCGGTCGATTTCGACAAGAAAACATGGCAAAAGGATGCCACTGCGTTTCTATCCGTATGCTGCGAACTGAACGTGCCAGGGGCACTAGAGCGTTCACGCTCGGGAAACGGTGGCCACGTGTGGATCTTCTTCGACCGAGCGATCCCCGCAACCACGGCACGAAAACTCGGCTGTGCAATCCTGACTCGTGCTATGGAGTCCCGTCACCAACTTGGGCTGGATTCGTACGACCGCTTTTTCCCCAACCAAGACACCATGCCAAAGGGAGGGCTTGGCAACTTAATCGCTCTGCCTCTGCAAAAACTTCCTCGCGCAGACGGAAACAGCGTCTTCATAGATGCGGAGTTTCGTCCGTACGGTGACCAATGGGCTTTTCTTGCGAGCATGGAACGGATGCCCATTTCTGCTGCCGAGGCCGTGGTTCTGGAAGCCCAACGAAATGGAGACCTTGTCGGAGTGAGAATCAGCTCTGCGGAAGA
>WNGQ01007819.1_pt1 | contig 10242 bp, 12 predicted proteins | sample 5407661 | NCBI WGS metagenome assembly WNGQ01 (sample SAMN13153382, study PRJNA577476) | soil metagenome | isolation source: 60 cm soil or saprolite under Garry oak tree replicate 2 | place: USA:California | collected 2016-06-15 | reverse complement strand
CATTGCGGCGGCAGGCGGGGGGCGCGCACCGGGCAGTTTTTATGGAACGCGGCACGCGCGGCCATCTTGTAGCGTGTCCTGCGTGCGTATCCGGGGGAAGAATTGGGCTCGTCTTTTGGCCAGCCGGAAAATTCGTGCAGAACGAACCCAATTTGGCCGTGAACCAGGGCGTGTGCGATGAGCCGCTTGCTCTCGGCCGAACCCAAGCCGACGGCACAGAAAGGGGGGTCACGTCGCCAACGCGGCGTCGACGCGCCCAGCCTGCGCATTCCGGTGAAGGCGACCATGGATTCCGACGCATGGCGACCACGTGTTCCGGTCGATGACGACCAGGGCGGCGCATGAGCGAGACGGCGCCGTTGGATGCAGGTTTTGATCTCAGTATTCGTGGTTTTGGTCAAGCTTCAGGTGGAGCCCGAGCGCGGCGCGGAGTGACCGCCGCGAGTCAGACGCAGCGCCGCGGACGGGCGGGCGGTTGGTGACGGTGGTCATTTTTTGACGGCCTTCGCCGACTTTGTGGCCGTCGCATCCGCCATTTCCGCGACCGGTCCCGTGGTATCCGACTTGGACATCTTCGGGTCGCGCATTGACGGACCGTCGAGCGCAAGGCGGTAGGCATTGTGCACGAGGCGATCGAGGATGGCGTCAGCGAAGGTTGGTTCGTCGATAACGTCATGCCATGCCTCGACCGGTAGCTGGCTGGTGATCAGCGTCGAGCCGGCGCCGTAGCGGTCTTCAACAATTTCCATCAGGTCGCGCCGCTGGTTGGCCGAGAGCCGATCAGGGCCCCAGTCATCGAGGATCAGCAGATCGGTCCTGGTGAGGGTGCGGAACAGGCGTGCGAAACGGCCGTCACCGTGCGCCAGTTCGAGGTCGGCGAACAGTCGCGGCACGCGCGCATAATGCACGGTGTAACCGTCACGGCAGGCTTTTTGTGCGAGCGCACAACTGAGCCATGACTTTCCGACGCCGCACGGCCCTGTTACCAGTAGGTTGCGATGCTCGGCAATCCAGCGGCCGGCGGCCAGTTGCTGGAAGAGAGCTTTGTCGAGACGGCGTGGGGTGCGGTAATCGACGTCCTCGATCGACGCCTGGCCGTGGCGCAGCCTCGCATTGCGCAGCCGGCTTTTGAACCGCTGCGTGCCGCGATGGGCCGCCTCGCGATCGAGCATCAGCGCCAGCCATTCGGCGGGTGCGAGATCCCTGGCACGGTCTTGTGATTGCAGTTCGACGAAGGCGTCGGCCATGCCGTCGAGCCGCAAGGCTCGGAGCTGGTCGAGGGTTGGGTGTGTGAGCATCGATTGTCGTCTCCTCAGTGGAAGTAGCGGGGGCCACGGATGTTGGAATGAACTATCGCCGGCCCGTCCGTGGCGGGGTCAGACCGTCTGCGATCGAGGTTGGTCTTCAGGATCGAGGTCACCGAAGTGTAGGAGCGGGCGCCGATCTCGAGGGCGCGGGCGCAGGCTGCCTCCAGCCGCTCATGTCCGAAGCTGGTCGCGTGCCGGAGGATACCGATCGTGGCGCGGAAGCCCTGCTCGGGATGCGTACGCTCGCGCAAGACGATCTCGATGAGTGCCGACGTCTTCGGCCCGATCTCGTTCGCTCGCCGCTGGATACGTTCCGGTGTCCAGTCGGCATAGCGTCGATGGCTCGATGGCATATGCTCGCGCACGGTCGTGTGTTTGCGGTTCGATGACGAACGCACGTGGACCGCGACGCGATTGCCGCGATGGAACAGCTCGACGGTACGTGCGGTGATCCGTGCCCACAGCGTCTCGCGCAGCAACGCATGCGGCACCGAGTAGTAATGCTTCTCGACCTCGACGTGATAATCGAGCCCGGCCTTGCACTGCTTCCATTCGGCGTAGACATAAGGTGCCGTCGGCAGCGGCTTCAAAGCTGGTCTATCTGTCGTGCCGAACAGCGCCCGGCGGCTGCTGCCCAGATGCCGGGACACGCGGTCGTTCAGTACGGTCACGCAATCGCGGATCGCCGCGTTCAACTCCGCAAGCGAGAAAAAGGCGGCATTCCTGAGCTTGGCGATAATCCAGCGCGTTGCGACCTGCACGGCGACTTCGACCTTGGCCTTGTCGCGCGGCTTCCTCGGCCGTGCCGGCACGATCGCCGTGTCGTAGTGCGCCGCCATCTCGGCATAGGCGCGATTGACGGCCGGCTCGTAGAAGCAGGCTTTGGTGATGCCGGAGCGCAGATTGTCGGACACCACCATCGCCGGCACGCCACCGAAAAAGGCGAACGCGCGCGTATGCGACCCGATCCAGTCGGGCAGGGTCTGTGTGAACGTCGCCTCGGCGTAGGTGTAGCTCGACGCGCCGAGGGTTGCGACAAACAGCTGACAAGCATGCACCTCCCCGGTCGCGGCATCGACGAGGTCGATCGTCGTGCCGGCATAATCGACGAACAGCTTCTCGCCGGCCACGTGCGCCTGCCGCATCGTGGGGGACAACCGGCCTTCCCAGGCGCGATACAGTTCGCAAAACCGGCTGCGGCTGTAACCGTCGGGATGCGCCGCGCGGTACTCCTCCCATACCAATTGCAGCGTCACGCCCTTGCGGCGCAACTCGCGATGGACCGCCGGCCAGTCCGGCAGCGACCGCCAGTCCTTGGCCGCGGCCGCAGGCGCCGGATACAGGCGGCGTTCCAGCGCGGCGTCGCCGAAATCCTCGGGCAGTGGCCAACTGATACCGGCCTCACGCGCCCGGCGGAGGCACGCCCCGGCAGCGGTTGGGCCGATGCCCAGGCTCGCTGCGATCTGACGCTTGGATAGGCCGGCTGCCGACAGCCGCAGCACGTCCCGGATCTTGCGCATGGGTAATCTCGATTGGGCCATTCCCGCTCCTCTGGAAAAAGGAGCGAGGTCCGGCTGATTCGCGGATCACCCAACGGCGTTCATCACGCCCGTCCACAACCCCGTTGCCCTGGTCGCCATCGACCGGAACAGGTGGTCGCCATCGATCGGAAATGGTGGTCGCCATCAACCGGATTCACCGGTCGCCATGCCCCGGAGCGCGCAATAAAGGGCCTGAAGGTTGCGACAGGCAAACGTCCACTCCGACATCTTGAGCGTTTCATCTTGGTCGGCATCTACAGCGGTTCGCGGACTGGAGCCATTGCAGCCGCATCGCCGTTTCCGACAGTCGGTTGCTATTATGTCGACTTGGAGCGCGGGCGCTATTACCGTCGGAAACAGGGCAGCGCCAAGACCAATAAGCGCCAACCGACGGTCCCGATCCCCTCACGCTTGCTGGCGCATCTGCGGCGCTGGCACGCGATCGATCTAGAGGCGAAGCACTTCGTTGAGTTCAACGGTAGGCCAGTGACTTCGGTCAAAACGGCATTCAAGAGCGCCGTTCGACTCGCCGGCCTAGGTCCCGGAATATCTCCTCATACCCTGCGACACACGGCGGCGACTTGGCTGATGCAGAAGGGCGCAAATCCATGGCAGGCAGCTGGTTATCTTGGAATGTCATTGGAGGTTCTGTTGAACACCTACGGCCACCACCATCCCAACTATTTGTCGGATGCTGTCGAGAAGATCGCCAGGCGCGATCCGATTGGTGAACGAAACGCGCACGTATCTGGTGCGATTTCTGGATCCCGCTCGGCGGAACAAGACCTCATAACAGACTGATTTCGTTGGTGGGTCCGGCAGGACTCGAACCTGCAACCAGACCGCGCCGCGGGGGCGGGTTCTGAGTTTGTGATCCGCAGCAAGATGGAAATTCCTGCCTTCACTACACGAAAAAGCGATCGCATTTTCACCAACCAACTCTGCATTTCCACCGACCAACTGGGTAAGTGACTTTTCCCCACTTTGGGGGGCCCGCTTTGAAAGCGCTTCGCAAGGCACAATCGCGATGCTTGGATCAGTTTCCAGTTTTTGAATTGGTCTTGAAAAAGCGCGGCCGAACATGGCGGTGGGGCGTTTGCACAACCGAAGGGGCCGTCGTCATGCAGGGTTCAGAGAACCGCCCCGCTGCCAAATACAAAGCCGACGGGGCACTCTTCCTGCTGCTGCTATCCGCGCCGTATTGATCCGGCTCAGCACGCCTCGGAACCCTGAAGAAGGTATTTGAAACTTAAAATATTTAGATGTAAATCGGTTCCAATCTTGAAACCGAGGGCCTAGGGAAATTGGCGCACCCGGAAGAATGGGCTGAACGCTTAAGTTGTACCGTTTAGCCTTCACTCGCTTGCATTTGTTTGCGACACTCCAATCTCAACTTTGCGATTTGATTGTCGAGCATCGCTTGGGAGGCCGCGCCAATCGCGACTTTTTTGCCTTTTCCAAAGTGTGAATTAGCGGGCCCTGCCTGCGGTATCTTTTGTAAAAGGTCAGCACCTGAATGCCATCTTCCCCCAACAGGATCGCGGTGTTTATCGATGGCCCGAATTTCTTTGCAACGGCCAAGGCGCTCGGCTTCGACATCGACTACAAGCGCCTGCTGAAGGAATTCCAAAGCCGCGGAACGCTGCTGCGCGCCTTCTACTACACCGCAGTCATTCAAGATGCGGAATTTACGTCGATCCGCCCGTTGATCGACTGGCTGGACTACAACGGCTATACCGTGGTCACCAAGGCGACCAAGGAATTCATCGACGCCAGCGGCCGGCGCAAGGTAAAGCGTAACATGGACATCGAGCTTGCGGTCGATGCTATAGAACTGGCCCAACATATCGACCAGATGGTGCTGTTCTCCGGCGACGGCGACTTCCGCTCGCTGGTGGAAGCGATGCAGCGCCGCGGCGTCCACGTCACCGTAGTCTCGACCATTTCCAGCCAGTCGCCGATGATTGCCGATGAGCTGCGCCGCCAGGCCGATGTCTTCACTGACCTCGTGGAGTTAAAATCCAAGATCGCCCGCGATCCGTCCGAGCGCCTGGCTCCGCGCAATCACGCGCTCCCATCTCTGCAGCGTGCGACTATAGCGGCGCCGAGGGACGATGACGACGATTCCAATGAGTGATAGCCTTTGATGAAGGGCTTGCAGCCGCGCGTGTCGCAGTTCGTTCGCGCTAACATGTAGGCCGCCCTTAAGGTATTTCCGTATGTAGAATGCGCAACAATCCCATCATCGTGCAAAAATACGGCGGCTCCTGTCTTGAAACACCGGCAAAAATCCGCGCGGTCGCGAGCAATCTCGCCGATTTGCATAGCCGTGGTCATCGTGTCGTGGCGATCGTTTCAGCGATGGGTAAAACCACCGACGAACTGGTTAATATGGCGTACCAAGTAAGCCCGCATTCCAATCGCCGTGAACTCGATATGCTGTTAACCACCGGTGAGCGCATCAGCATGGCTTTAATGAGCATGGCGCTGGCTGATCTCGGAGTGCCGGCGATTAGTTTTAGCGCTGCGACCGCGTAAACCATCGCGAAGGCAACAATCACGACTACGACAGTTAAGGCAACGAGGGTTTCCATCGTGCCTATTTCCCCTTAGCCCTCGGCCCGAGTTCGACCAGGCGGCGGATAATGGAACGCAGATTCTTTAATCGCGATTTCCACGAGCGCTACAGTGTGTTTTTTGAGGTTAGAGCTGACCTTGCATGGGTCGCCCGCAATGCTGGCGGAACAGAATGACTGTCCCTGAGTGCATGTTGAGCGTTGATTATTTCGACAGCGTCATGAGGCAGATTGCTGAACGTAACTTGTCACGCAATTTCCGCTATCTGGGAATGATACCGCTATCGCACGTGTATGCTGTTGCGCGTCTGCGCCGCGCTTATCAATCCGTCGCGCTTTGAAGGTTGGAACACCTCGGTTATGAATGAATGGTTAGGAGTTGAAAAGCTTGGTTCCGTCATTGCCAAGTAGGGAACCTTAATCAAGTCCGAGCTATGGAAGTAAGCCGGTCTTCAAAGGCTTAGACGCGTCAACTTACACGTGTCGCTTCATGGGTTGGCCGATTGTCTAATGTTCGATCTTGATCCGGCTCAGCCCCGCCGGTTTGATCCTTGTCAGCTAGTAACCAAAGTGGTTTGATCGGTGCTTCAACGGATTTTTCCTTCGTTATGGATTTTTCCTTCGTTGGAGTAGATCATGGATATGAAAAACCATGCCCGTGCGGTGAGATACCGCCAACTCGCGCTTGCAGAGACCGATAGCGCCAAAGCCGACCTCCTATGCCTGCTCGCTGAGGAAGCGGAGAGGGAAGTTCTCTGTACCGTTGACAGATCGCATGACGGTCTACCGAAGCAGCGGCAGTCGAGGTGTGTTTATCCGTCATCGTCGTTCCATTTTCGATGGGGCTGATCGCCCGAGGTTCAGTCAGAGGATGACGAGAGGTTGATGGAGATGCAGTGCGCCGGCGGGCATGCTTTCGCCTCCGATAAGCGCGAATGCATCAATCTGAAGCATGCCTGACCAAGGCGAGCAGCTGGGGTTGAGTTGGAGAGATGGTGCGCTCCATCTCCTGGGCGGATTTAAAAGGACATGGTCTAGCATAGCAGCGCACGTCACGGTTTTCGTCAGGGTTTTTCCGCAGCAGCCCTATTTGCGCGTCGCTACCGGCGTGCACCACAAGTGTTCAATGCCCTGAATGGTCAAATGCGCGGTGCAGAAGGTAACAGCGCCGGATTGCTGATCGACCGCCCACAGCGGTATCCAACCAAAGGTTTGCGGACCGGTCGGCAACGCGACATTCCCTAAGGGAAGTTTTCCTTCTACGGACACGGCGAGGCATGCGCTCTCGCCGGTAAATTTTTGAAGCTTAGCGTCGAACTGGGCCGAACAGTTGAAAGCGATACCGGCCCCTGTATCCAACAACAACGCGGTGTAGTCGAGCCTTGCGGCGCCCATGTGGGTAATCACCGGCAGAAGCTGATATGTTTCTGCCATTGCTGGCGATGACCACGCGATACAACCTGCTATCGCCGTCAGGAATAGGGTCCTCATTGATCGTCTCCCAATGGTTCTAAGCCGCAGCGGGTCAGCTGGGGTCTATTTCGCTATCGCGTATCTTGCTCGTCCAGGGAACCCGCATCCCAAGAATATTTCCCGTCTATAAAAAAGGCCGGGAAGGGAGTTGCCGCGACAGAGCGGGTCCAAGGAGTGGCCTGGGCCAAGTATTGGAATGAAGGGGCAAAAATGCCGCCTATAAAAAAGGCCCGAAAACCAGTTACGGCGGCAGAGCGGAATCCAAGGCGTGGCCAGGACCCAAGTGTTTGGAATGAAAGGGCAAAATTGGGTTCGTTTGGCGGAAAAAACGCGCAAACTAAACTGATCTTGATATTCATAATCTTAAGAGCGAGATCTCGTGCCACTGCTTGGCTCGTCGGCCGCGAGCACAGCAGCGCACTTCCGAATGGCGCCGGCGATGGCTTCCGGTCCCAACCCGAATCTGCATGTCTGGCGCGGTGGGCCACTTCGTCGTCGGCGGCGAATGGGACTTTGGCTGGGCCGGCAGCCACAACGGCCCTGGGGTTCTCATTCCGGGCGTTGGAACCGTTCAGATCAGCAACCACAGTCGCTGGATCACGACAGTGGCGGCCCGCTTCGGCTATGCCATCGATCAGTGGCTGGTGTACGGCAAGGCTGGCGGCGGCTGGGTCGGCAACTACAACCTGACCGTCACCGACCTCACGACGGGCGTATCGGTCGCCCGCGGGACCTTCACCAACTTCACCAACTGCGGCAACAACACCGGCGGCTGGCTGGTCGGCGCTGGCGCCGAATGGGCGTTCGCGCCGCATTGGTCGCTGAAGTTCGAGTACGACTATCTCGGGCTGGGCAACCGGACTTTCACCATTCCGGCCACGGCCCCGCTTCTTGCCGGCGATACGTTCACCTCCAGCAACCGCAACGTCCAAATGGTGAAAGTTGGTGTGACTTACCTGTGGAACTGGGGCTATGATCGCTACTGAATCCACGTTTGACTTCAGCGGCTCATAAGGGCTCCGGTTCTCGCACCGGAGCCCGTTTTAATTTCTTTGCCGGCCGACGAACACCCGTCGGCGGCTGACACGTCCCCGTCTAAGCCATGCTCGTTCGTTTGCGGCGATCAGGGGCGATCAGTTTTGAGCTGCTGGAAGTGTCCCGATGCACTGCTCGAGTGAGGCAATCGGCCACATCGCCACGCTCCTCGACCTCTTCTTATGAGCGCCAACTATTCAGAAACTCAGGATATCTTTTCTGTCTAAACACAACGCGCTCTGGTCAGATCTGAGTATACGGCAGAAAACCTTGACCGGGAAAAGAAGCTCGTCCAGCGTGATTATCTGAGGTTCTTTGCACCGCGACAGAGGCACCTGGTTGCTTTCTCTTAACAGGAAGGGGCAAGGCCCCATCGGCGGAATGTTGCGACGACGCGCAGGGCGCATACCGAAACCAAGACTACCGGATGGACTCCGTATCTATGCCGTCAGCGACATTCATGGATGTGCCAACCTGCTGGCGAACGTTTTTGCTGCGGTCGATCTTCATCTATCGCGGGCCGAGCCTGTGCGAGCCCTCCATGTGTTCCTCGGCGACTATATCGATCGCGGCCCGGCTTCGTGCCAGACCATCGATATGCTGATCGACCGAAGTCGCCGGCATGAGTGTATTTTTCTCAAAGGCAATCACGAAGCACTTTTATTGGACATCTTGGGGGACGCGGGCGGGCTGGAGCCCTGGAAGTATTATGGCGGCTTTCAAACTTTAATCTCCTATGGGATCGCGCCACCGATGAAGCCGGATCCAGACGAGCAGAAGCAACTTGTTAGCGAGCTGGTAGACAGAATCCCTGACAGCCATCGTCGCTTCTTTGATAACTTGAGGCCGAGTTTCTCCTGCGGAGATTTCTTTTTTTCCCACGCCGGTGTCAGGCCAGGTGTTTCACTCCGGCGCCAACGCGAAGAAGATCTGCTGTGGATTCGTGACGAATTCCTTGAAAGTGAGAGGGATTTCGGAAAATTCGTCGTGCACGGTCATACTCCTGTGCCTAACCCTGATATTCGCTCGAATCGTATCAATATAGATACGGGAGCCTATGCCACGGGCGTTCTCACCTTACTCATTATCGAGGGCGAGCGAATGTTTGCGATTTGATTGCGATTTGGAGCCAACGGAAGGAGCGGAGCCGGCCGCAAGCCGAACAAGATCTGATCTGTGGCGCGCAACGCAAAGTCATCACAGGTGCAAGTTCGGGAATCGGCAGGGCGGCGGCAATCTATAGCTGTTAAGGCTAATGATGATGAGAAGCGGCGGGGCGAGTTCATCTCCAAAACCGACGGAGTCCTCTGTAGACCACGAATTTCGCCAAACCATGATCAAGGCTGTTGAAAGCAGCAACCGAACGCAACCACGTGAAAAGATAGGCGCGTCGAACGTCTCGCTGCCAATTTTGCTTCAAATCGTCCGGCTCCAGACTGTCTTGCGGACGCATGCGCGCTCCGGGGCATGGCGACCGGTGAATCCGGTTGATGACGCAACGCCATCACCAGATCGCCTAGCCCCGCGGCGGCCATTTGTCTGAGAAAATCGCAGACTTGAGGGGCCGCGGTTGACGCATTGAACGTAAAAGTCGCGTAACATCAAAACCTTTTTCGGGCAGACCGAGGCTGCAGCGCAGCAAGGGGTCGAACAGGGCGGCGGTCCGCCTTGATTGCACCAGCAGGGAGGTGTGCGCAACGAACGTGACCCGAGAGCGATCGCGCGCCAAAGTCAAGAAATTCTGTCTTACTCTCTCGGTTTGCTCGATAAAGCCGTCCGATCTCAGGCTAGCCTGTTGCCGCGAGATCCAATCGAGGGCTTCATCAGAAAGACGCGCTCGTAACGTTGCCTGAATTTCGGTTTCGGAATGATCGCCATTTAGAAGGGGCAGGAGTTGCCCAGTGCAGCGAAGCGCTCGAGAGGAAGCTGATACTGTCGACGTCGCGAGGCCGCGCTCACGCTCAATTCAAATCTTAGTCCCTCCAGAGAGGCGGGTTCGCGAAAGAACTCATCGCGCAACGTAAGGGCGACGCATTGCTCAATTTCGTTCAAGTCATAGTACTGGCAGATCTCCGCGGATTCTCTCACGTAGTCCGCAACCTGCCCCGCTTCAACCGTTTGTGAAAGCCGATGAACGATTTCGGGATAGGCGCGCAGAAGTTGCCTATACCGATCGCCCATGAACAAGAGGCGGCAATCAACGTCAAGGTCTGTTCCTGCGTGTTGCGGTAAGATTGTTACACCGGCGGCAATTGCAAGGTTCATGGGTTACGATCTATTTTCGACGAGACGCTTCCGAAATTCGCGACG
>WNGQ01007817.1_pt1 | contig 10242 bp, 10 predicted proteins | sample 5407661 | NCBI WGS metagenome assembly WNGQ01 (sample SAMN13153382, study PRJNA577476) | soil metagenome | isolation source: 60 cm soil or saprolite under Garry oak tree replicate 2 | place: USA:California | collected 2016-06-15 | reverse complement strand
TCTCGAGCCGGCATTGCCGCTCGATCTCCTGCGCGGCACGTTCGGGAATCACCCCGAGCCTTGCCTGAACGCGTGCGAGCGCCGCCTCGATCTCGACGTAATAACGCGTCCTCGTCTCGTCCGAGAATACGCGCCGCATGGCTTGCGTGCTGAAGATGTCCTGGAAGATCGCCGAATCGAGCGCGGTTGCGGGCATGAGCAGGCTCCGGAGCAATGGGTGCCGGACTGCATACCACAGGCGGTCCACCCGCAGCGGGATTTCGCTGGTTGTGCCGGCTGCTAGCGCGCCAGCTTCAAGGACTGCAGGAACTGGTCGATCGCGGCGCGGCGATCGTTCGGCTTGAGCGCGAACGCCGTCACCAGGATCGAGCGTCGGCCGGACATGATCACGACGCCCTTGCCGGCGAGCTTGTCGCTTTCGTAAGTGAACTCCAGCTCCGGCAGCTTCTCGCCGGACGCCGTGCCGACCTGGGTGCGGCGGCGCGATGTCACCGGTGCCTTGACTGCGTCGGCGAAATTCACGGCGTTCGCCTGCAGCTCCTGCTCGACATCGAGATCGGCATTGTATTCGACGTGAGAGCTGCCGTACACGGTGTCACCTTGGCGAACCATGTAGCTGAAGATCTTGGCGTCCGGCTTTGTCTCCACGGTCTCCCGCGGCTCGGCGGGAAACAAGATGGAATAGCCGCCCTGCGCCGAGGTGAAAGGAACCTGCGCGCAGGCGTCGGTGGTCAAAAACAGCGCTGCCGCGAACATCGCGAGCGGTGCGAAACGCAAACGTTCCTGCATTGCCGTTCGCACGGTCAAGCACAGCCTGATGCGCATCAGCGCGTGCTCTTGTCGGAGCCGGCGGGCTGCGGATGCGCGACCTTGATCATGCAATCGGCCATGAAGTGCCAGCTCTTGGGGCCGCGGAGCTTCTGTTCCTTGGCTTGCGAACGGCAATCGGCCCATTTGCCTTTTTCGCGCGCCCACTTGGCCTTCACTTCCTCCCATTTCCATTTGGTCATGGTCGAGCCGCTGGTGATCGTCAGCGACTTCTTATCGGGCGCAGTGGCCGGCTCGCTCGACGGCGGCGCCGCCGAAGGTGTCTGCACTGTGGGTGACGCTTGGGTCGGCGCCGAGTCCGCAGGCGGTTGTGCCGGGGTTTGGCCGAAGGCCAGGCTGCAGCCCAAACAAAGGCTCGCAACTGCCGCGCCTAAAGGCAATCCAGTGCCGAACATGGGTGCGCTCTCCTCGATCGAGCCGTTCTTGCTTGCTGCATGCACCGCTGCCGGCGCCGCGGTCGTCACGGATCCAGATTCCAGGTGACGCTCGGGTAGTCTACCTCCGCGGCGTGGAATCCGCGCAGATATTTACCGGTGCAGATTGTGGTCTTGGTGTGCATTCGCTCAACCGGGCCGATGCGATTGATGCACACTTTCGCATCGCTGCCGGCCCATTCGAAGGCGTCGGTTCCAGATTCCGCGGCATAATAATAGAACCAGCCTTTAGGGAAATTGCCGATCGCCTGGCATTCCCCCGCCGGCACCGTCCACCATCCCCGGATCACGAAATTCTTGTCCGCCGGCGAGACGTGGTGCTCGACCGCGACGCTGGCGGTCCGCCCGGATCGATTGCACACTTTGAAATCGAAATAGGCGGGATCTTGTGCGGCGAACGGGGAGGCGGGCTGGCCCGGGGGCGCGGCAACGGGTGTCGGCTGCGGAGCCGCGGCGGCCTGCGGGCAGGTCTTCGCCGGGCCAGGCCTCGGCACGCAATGACCAGCCTTCTCGCTGTCATCGAAGAAGTCCTGGCAATTGTCCTCGCAGATCTTGCACGCGCGATAAAGGCTATATTCGACCGAACCGAGCTTGGTACAGGCCCAGGGGAATTTTTGGTTCAAGTTCTCGGCCAAAGCTTGACTCGGCACGAAATATTCCGCCGCGCCGATCGCCAGCCAGAGCAGGGCAGCCGCGCGTTTCGATCGTGGCATGCTTCTCCCCCCTTAACCCCGAAAATGCCGACGCTAGCGCTTGCCGGTCTTGAGCTGACTGAACGGCACGTCCTTGTCGACGCGGATGTCGGACGGCAGCCCCAAGACCCGTTCGGCGATGATGTTGCGCAAGATCTCGTCGCTGCCGCCCGCAATGCGCAGGCCCGGCGCATAGAGCAGCGCCTCCTGGAACCAGGCCTGCATCGGCGCGAGTTCGGGATCCATGACGGCGCCGGCCATGCCGAGCAGATCGATGCCGTAGGAAGCGATGTCCTGGAGCTTGCTGGCGCTCACGAGCTTCGTGATCGAGGCCTCGGGGCCCGGAGTATCCCCGCGCGAGAGCGCCGTCATGGTGCGGAATTTGGTGTATTTGAGCCCCTGCGTCTTCACGTACCAGTCGGCGAGCTTTTCGCGCACGGCCGGATTGCGGACCGCCGGACCTTCGCCGAGCTCGACGTTGCGCGCCAGCGCAAAGATATCGTCGAAATCCGGGCCCGGAGCGTCGCCGACCGCGAGACGCTCGGTCATGAGCGTGGTGATCGAGACTTTCCAGCCGTCCCCCACCTTGCCGAGCCGCTGGCGGTCGGGTACGCGCACGTCGGTGAAGAACACTTCGTTGAAATTCGAGCCTCCGGAGATCTGTTTGATGCGGCGCACCTCGATCCCCGGCGATTTCATGTCGATGAAAAAGAAGGTGAGCCCGGCGTGTTTGGGCGCGTTCGGGTCGGTGCGGGTGACGAGGATCCCGTAATCGGAGAAATGCGCGCCAGAGGTCCAGATTTTCTGGCCGTTCACGATCCAATCGTCCCCGTCGCGGACCGCGCGCGTACGCAGGCCCGCGAGATCGGAGCCGGCGGAGGGCTCCGAGAACAGCTGGCACCAGATCTCATTGCCGCGCATCGCCGGCCGCACGTGGCGCTCCAGATGCTCGGGCGTGCCGTAAACCATCAGGACCGGGATGCACATCCCGAGCCCGATCTCGAACACGCCGCGCGGCACGACGTAGTTCTGCTCTTCCTGATTATAGATCACCTGCTGGACCGCCGTGCCGCCGCGGCCGCCCCATTGTTTCGGCCAGGTGATGCCGGCAAAACCGGCGTCTGCCTTCTTGGCCTGCCATTGTTTCGCGGCCCGGATCGTCTCCGGGATGTTGTGCTCGGGGATATAGCGGCCGCGATGGAAGCTCTTCGCCTCGCTCTTGCGCTCGGCGTTCTGGTCCAGGAACGCGCGCACTTCCGCGCGGAACGCGGCTTCCTCGGGCGTATCTTCGAAATCCATGCGTGATCCTTCAAGGCGCGTTGCGCCGTTCGAGCTCGGAGATGAGCCGGTCCTTCCAATAGGGCGCGGTTCCGATCGCGGTCGCGAGCAGCTTCGCGCGGCGATAGTAAAGGTGACAATCCGCCTCCCAGGTGAACCCCATCCCGCCGTGCGTCTGGATGTTCTCCTTCGAGGCGAGATGGAACGCATCGATGCCGGACACGCGCGCGGCGGCGGCGGCGATCGGCAGCTCCGCAGCGTCGCTGGAAAGCGCCCAGGCGCCGTAATAGGCGTTGGAGCGGGCGAGCTCGGTCGCGACATAGACGTCGGCGAGCTTGTGCTTGATCGCCTGGAACGATCCGATCGGCCGCCCGAAGGCATAGCGCTCGGTCGCGTAGGTTCTCGCCATATCGAGGCAGGCCTGCGCGCCGCCTACCTGCTCGAACGCGATGAGGACGGCAGCGCGGTCGAGCAGCGCTCGGATCAGATCGAGACCTTGTCCGGCGGGCCCGAGCGGCTCGGCCGGAACATCCTGGAACTCGAGCTTCGCCTGGTTGCGCGTAGGATCGAGACCTTTCAGGGAAGTTCTTTTCACGCCGGCATCGCGGAGGTCGACGAGATAGAGCGAGGCCTTGCCGACGCCGTCGGCAACGACGACGGCGAAATCCGCGATCCCGCCGTCCGGAACCGGCAGCTTGGTTCCGCTGAGCTTCCCGCTCGCCACGCGCGCCTGAATCCGCGTGGTGTCGGGGTTGCCGGTACCCTCCGCAAACGCCAGCGTGCCGATGCGTTCGCCCGTGACGAGCTTCGGCAGGTAGGCCTGCTTCTGCGCCTCGCTGCCGGCGGCGAGAATTGCTTCGCTCGCGAGATAGATCGAGGAGGAGAACGGGATCGGCGCCAGCGCATGCCCCATCTCCTCCGCGAGCACGCAGAGCCCGTCGTATCCGAGGCCGGCCCCACCGTAGGGCTCCGGGACCGCGGCCCCGAGCCAGCCCATGCCGGCGACTGCCTGCCACAGCTCCGCGTCATAGGGTGCGGCGCCCTCCAGAATTTTTCGCACGGCTTGGGGCGGCGATCGTTCGCCTAAGAATTTGCGGGCCTGCTCGCGCAACAGCTTGAGATCGTCGGAGAAGTCGAAATTCATGTCTGCAGTATCCCCGGTCACGGGGCGAAACGCAAAGCCGTCCATCGCGGCGCTAAGTCGGCCATGCCGGCGGATGCGTGCCGAGCGGCACCGAGGGCCGCGGCGAATGCGGCGGCGTCTCCGAAAGATTTGCAGCGTGCCGCACAAAGGTGAGGCGGCCGAAGCCGGAATCGGCCTCTTCCAGCAGGTCGCGGACGTCGTCGATTTTCGGGTCGGGGTAGCTCAGCCCGTTCTCGATCCGTCCGAGGTTGCGCACCCAGCGCCCGGTCTGGGCGAGCGATACGCGCACGTGCCAGCTGCCGCCTTCCCGGATGCGCCGGGCCAGCGCCGTCATCGCGCCGAATGCCATGAAATAGCCGGTGGCGTGGTCGAGCACCTGCATGGGCAAGGGATGGGGCTTGTCGCTGCCGGCCGCCTGCGCCTCCGCATGATTGAAGCCGCTCGCCGTCTGCACCAAGGAATCATAACCGCGCCGACTGCGCCACGGGCCCTCGTGGCCGTATGCGGAGAGCGAGACGTAGACGATGCCGGGCCGGATCTTTGCGGCCTCCTCCGGACCGAAGCCGAGCCCGGCGAGGCCGCCCGGCCGATAGCCCTGGACGAACACATCGGCGCTCCGCAGCAGCGAGTTGAGCGCATCGCGCCCGGCGGAAACGCGAAGGTCGACGTGGCTCGACAATTTTCCGCGGCCGGTGTCGATGACGAGCTGCTCGACCGACGGCAGATGCGGTGAGGTGACGAGCAGCACGTCGGCGCCGTGGGCGGCGAGCGTGCGCCCGGCGACCGGGCCGGCGATGATGCGGGTCAGATCGAGCACGCGCACGCCGGAAAGTGGACGCGCCCCGGCCGGCAGGGGTTCGGCCGGCGCATCGCCGATCCGTTCGATCGAGAACACCGGCAGGCCTGCGACGGCGCGGCCCTGCGGGTGCGCGTCCCATTCGGCAAAGGAGCGCATCGCGGTCACGACGAGACCGGCTTCGGCCGCCGCCGTCTCCAGGGCTTCCGCGCGCCAGTCCTGCAGCGCGCGCTTCACCGCGTCGCGGTCGTAGGCGCAGCCGAGCAGCTTGAGCACGCCGTCGCGGTGATGCGGGAAATTGGTGTGCAGGCGCACCCAGCGGCCGTCGCCGCAGCGATAGGTGCCGGCGATCTTGTCCCACAGGTCGGGCATCGGTTTGTCGGCGACGCGCAAATAGCGCTCGCTGCGGCACTCGATCGCGGCGTGGCGCATGTCGACGGCGGCGCGCTGGCTTTTGCCGCACCGCAGCCGCCACAGCTCGGCCGCGGCGAGCGCGGCCGCCGCGATGCTCGCCTGCGCGGCGGTGCCGACCGCAAACGAGGAAGGCAGCACCGGCTCCGTTCCGGTGAGCTCGATGCTTTCGAGCGCGGCCGGATCGCCGCCGAACCCGCGCCACAGCGCGGACAGCGCCTGCGTGGCTGTCGTGGCGGGGATGCTGTCCTGGCGCGCGAGCGCGGTCATGAAACGCCCCGGCTGATGGAAAGCGCGCCGTCAATCAGGCTGAACAGGAAGAATGAGAACACCGTGACGTTGGCTTCGAGCCGCAGCTGCTTGCCGAGCACGCGAAGCGGCACCGGCGGATATCCGTTCTCATCATAGGCCTTGCCGCCGTAGATCGGCATGGCGAGGACCGCGATGAAGAACGCGCCGTAGACCACGAGCCCGAACGCGCAGACGAGATAGAGCCGCTCGACGTAGAGCGGGCCCGGAATCCAGATCAGCGCGAAGGCGATGAGGCCGAAGCCGACGTAGCTCGAAACTTGCCAGACCACGTGGAAGCGCGCGTGCGGCGTCCACAGCGGATTGGTGGCATGGGTGCGGTTGAAATCGGCCTTGATGGTGGTGAGTCCGTATCCCGCCGTCATCAAGCTGAGCAGGATGCGGGCAAGCAGATTGTGGTCGTAGCTGGGATCCATCGCGTCCTCCGGTCAGACCAGAAATTTTCAGCGCACCATGCCGGCGCTACGCGGCAGGAACAGGCTCAGCTCCGGAATGCAGATGATCAGCATCAGCCCGATCAAAAGCGCGATGAGATACGGCCAATAGGTGCGTGCGTGGCGGCCGACCGACACGTTGGCGAAACGCAGCGCCATCAGCAGGCCGACCCCCATCGGCGGCAGGAACAGGCCGATGCCCACCGCGGCGGTCTGCACGATATCGAAATGAATCGGGTGAATGCCCAGTTCCTTGGCGATCGGGAACACCACCGGGATCAGCACCACCGCGGCGGGCAGGCCCTCGAGCACCATGCCGAACAGCATGGTCATCAGCGCGGTCCCGAGCAGGAACAGCCAGTGCGCGGCGCCGAGCGGGACCAGGACTTTTGCGAGCAGCGCCGGCACCTCGGTGACGCCCATCAGGTATTGGAAGATCGTCGCCACCGCGAGCAGAAAGATCACCGCCGCCGTGAGCAGCGCGCTCTCGTAGGCGATGAAGAACATCTCGCGCAATGTGACATTGCGATAATAAAAGATCGCGGCGAGGAACGCATAGGCGGCCACGATCGCGCCCGCCTCGGTCGCGGTGAAAACCCCGAAATAGAACCCGCCGAGGATCACGACCGGCACCACCATGGGGACGGCGGCTTCGCGCGCCGCTGCGAGCAGGAATTTCCAGCTCGGCCGCGTGTCGCGCGGCCAGCCGAGGATGTGGGCCTGGATGAACACCAGGATGCACAGGCAAAGACCGACCGTCGCCGCCGGAATGAAACCGGCGAGGAAGAGCGCCACCACCGAGGTATTGGTTACGTCGCCGATGACGATCATGAAGATCGCCGGCGGTACCAGCATGCCCATGGCGGTGCCCGACGAGATCAGCGAGGCGCCGTCCTCGGGCCGGTAGCCGGCGCGCTTGAGCGAGGGGATCAGCGTCGAGCCGAGGGCGGAGACCTCGGCCATCTTCGAGCCGCAGATGTCGGAAAAGAAATAGGACACCACGATCACCGACATGCCGAGCCCGCCGCGCAGCCAGCCGACCAGCGCCCGCGCGAGATCGACCAGCGCATGCGACATGCCGCAGCGCTCCATCAGCGTGCCGGCGAACACGAACGAGGGGATCGCGAGCAGCACCCAGTTCTGCGATCCGGCGACGAGGCTCGAGGGCAGCATCTGCAGCGGAAAGCCGCCGAGCGCCAGTCCGACGATTCCGGCGATGCCGAGCGCGAACACGATCGGCATCGAGAGCGCGACGAAGCTAACGAACACGATGGCGGTCGCGGCGAGCAGCACTCAGGGACCCTCGACCGTGGCCGGCTTGCGCTCGATCAGGCCGAGAGCGATGCCGGCGGAGTAGAACGCAATCAGCGCGCCGCCGGCCGCAGCCGACAGGTAGAGCCAGGCGAGATTGATCTCGAGCGCAGGCGAGAGCAGCACGGAATTGATCGCGGCAAGCCTCCACCCGTAGATCGCCGTGAGCAGCCCGAAGCCCGTGATCAGCCAATAGTTGATGCGCGTGATGAGCTGCTGGGTGCGCTCCGGAAACCGGTGGACGAGGATCGCGAGCTCGAAATGGGTGCGCTCGAGGATGGCGATCCCGGCGCCGACGAGCGTGAGCCAGGCGAGCGTGAACTCGCCAACCTCCTCGACCCAGAAGAAATTCACGCCGGGTAGATCGAAATATTCGGTGACGGCGACGACCACGTAGCGCAGCAGCACGCCGGCGAGCATGTCGAGGATCGCGAGGATAAGCAAACCCGCGAGCAGCACCTTGGGCAGCAATGCCATGAGCCGACGGGCGCGCGCCATGGTCAACGCCCACGCGTACACGAGGCTGGGCTATCAGGTGTAACTGATAGCGTGCAGCAACCGGCTCCCTCCCCCCTTGAGGGGGAGGGATGGGGAGGGGGGTGTTGGCTGCTCCGGCGGCGAGATACCCCCCTCCCGCCTCGCGCGCCAGGCGCGCGAGGCGACCTCCCCCTCAAGGGGGGAGGTAACCGGAGCCAGGCGGCGAGCATGAGCGGTTACGCCTGCGTCTTGACGACTTGCTCCCACATTTCGCTGTACTGCTTCTGATACGCCGGCCACACCTTCTCCTCCGCGACCTTGCGGAAGGCGTCGACATTGGCGGCATTGACCGTCATGCCCTTGGGCTCGAGCAACTCCTTGGCCTTGGCCAGACTGTCGACCGATTCGGTGTCGTGGCGGATCCGCGCCTGCGCCTCGCGGGAGACATCGAGCAGGAGCTTCTGCTCGTCCTTCGACAGCGAGTTCCAGATGCCGAGATTGATCACGGTCACGGTCGGCCCGTAATTGTGGAACGTCATCGAGCAGTATTTCGAGACCTCGTAGGCCTTGAGCGCCAAAATGTTGACGATCGGCAGGTCGGCACCGTCGATCACCCCCTGCTGTGCGGCCGGGATCACCTCGCCCCACGCCATCGGCACGGCGTTGGCGCCGAGACCGTTGATGGTGTCGGCGAATACTTTTGCCTGCTGCACGCGCATCTTCATGCCGCGCAAGTCCTTGGGCTCGACGATCGGCCGCCGGCTGTTCCAGAAATGGCGGAAGCCGTAGTCGAAGAAGCACAGCACCTTGAGCCCGTATTTCTGCTGGAACTGCGCGTCGAGCTGATCGCCGATCGCGCCGTTGAACATGCGGTAGGCCTGATCGTAGCTGCGCACCAGGTAGGGCACGAGAAAAACGCCCATCTCCGGGAACACGGTCGCGGCGGCGCCGGCGGGGCCCCCGACCGCGATATTGCCGGCTTTGACCGCATTCATGATTTCGAGCTCTTTGCTCAGCAGCGTCGCGCCATAGAACTGCATGTCCAGCGCCCCCTTGGAGCGCTTGTTGACCTCCTCGGCCATCCAGCTGAACGCCACCGCGGCGGATTCCGGCGACGGATTGATGTGGGCGAAGACCAGCTTCTTGGCCGCCGTCTGCGCGAATGCCGGCGCGCGGCCGGTCGCCAGAATGCCGGCGAGCCCGGCGGCGCTGGCCAAGAACCCGCGGCGGCTGTGGCCGTCCGTGCGCGCATGCTTGGTCGATTTCATGATTCCCTCCCGGGGGTTGCGATCGATCGATCGAGTTCCAGCTCAGTATGATTTCGGCAATCCGAGCACTTTTTCGGCGATGAAGCAAAGGATGAGCTGCGGGCTCACCGGCGCGATGCGTGGAATCAGGATTTCGCGCATGTAGCGCTCGACGTGATATTCCTTGGCGTAGCCGTAGCCGCCGAGCGTCATCACCGCGGTTTCGCAGGTCTTGAACCCGGCTTCCGCCGCCAAATATTTCGCGGCATTGGCGGCGGGCCCGCACGGCAGGCCCTGATCGTATTGCCAGGCGGCCGAGAGCACCATCAGGTGCGCGGCCTCGAGCTCCATCCAGCATTCGGCGAGCGGGTGCTGGATCGCCTGGTTCTGGCCGATCGGCCGACCGAACACCACACGCTCCTTAGCATAGGCCGTAGCGCGCCGAAGCGCCGCGCGCCCGAGTCCGACGGCTTCGGCCGCGATCAGGATGCGTTCGGGGTTCAGCCCATGGAGGATGTAGCGGAAGCCTTGACCCTCCTCGCCGAGCCGGTCCTCGACCGGTACCTCGAGGCCGTCGATGAACAGCTGGTTGGAATCGACGGCCTTGCGGCCCATCTTTTCGATCTCGCGCACCTCGATGCGGCGCCGGTCGAAAGCGGTGTAGAACAGGCTCAAGCCCCCGGTCGGTTCTTTCACTTCCTCGAGCGGGGTGGTGCGCGCCAGGAGCAGCATCCTGTCGGCGACCTGGGCGGTCGAGATCCACACTTTCGCGCCGTCGACGATGTAGCAATCGCCTCGCCGCACTGCGCGGGTCTGAAGCTTCGTCGTGTCGAGACCCGCATTGGGCTCCGTGACCGCGAAGCAGGCCTTCTCCTGGCCGG
>WNGQ01029857.1_pt1 | contig 10243 bp, 14 predicted proteins | sample 5407661 | NCBI WGS metagenome assembly WNGQ01 (sample SAMN13153382, study PRJNA577476) | soil metagenome | isolation source: 60 cm soil or saprolite under Garry oak tree replicate 2 | place: USA:California | collected 2016-06-15 | reverse complement strand
CCGACTGCGTTATCAACTCGACCGATGCCTACATTGCCAAAAACGGTGAGTTGCTGATGGCGTATCAGAAGGTCCTGGTCGCTGCCGCCAAGGACTTTTATGGAGACTTTGACGCGGCGATCAAGGATTTGCAACCGATCTACGGCGCGCCGAAGGAAATTTTGGCTGTCGCGTTGCGCCGGCAGGCGCCGAATCCTGTGATCGGCGATGCCGGAGCCGCGGGCATCCGCAATGGCGTGAAGTATCTCATCGAACTTGGCTACTTGAAAACTAACATCGCCGACGAGGTCCTCGACTTGAAATATCAGCCCGCCTGATGATGCAGGAAAGCGTCGCAACATGCGAACCGGTGGTCACGAGCCTTATCAGCGCCCGTGATTGCGGCCTGTCCGGTCAGACATTGTCCCACGCCGGACCGCCCTTTGCCGACCGAAAATTGATCCCGAAGCCGGTGCTGCATGCGCTCGCCGGGTCCGCGGTGATCGAAGGATGGGTCAAGACGTTTGACGACGGTATCGCCGCCATTCTCTCCGGTGATATTGCGCTGCTTGCCAATCATTCGATCGGAATCGTGTCGCCGATGTCGGGCGTTGTGCGTCCGAGCCAGCCGCTGTTCGTCGTCCGTGACGCGGGCGGTTCGGGGCGCGTGACGTACGCCACGCTGGCGGAGAAGGGCCGCCGCACACTGCGATTCGGTTGCTACGACGACGATTCGGTTGCCGGCCTTGCCAGGTTGGAGAACGAAATTGCGCCGGCGGTGGCCGGCGCGCTTCCATCCGACGGCATCGCAATCTTGCCGATTCTGGCTGAAGCCATCGCGCTCGGGGATGATGTGCACCAGCGCAATGTGGGCGGGCTGCTGGTATTGCTGCGATCTCTGCCCAAACTCGATCCCGAGACGCGTATCTTCCTGGCGGACCATCCACAGTTCTTCCTCAATTTCGCGATGGCCTCTGCCAAACTCGTGCTTGATGGCTGGTCCGGAATCGCCGGCTCATCGCTGGTGACGGCGATCAGCCGCAATGGATCAACCTGTGGGATCCGGCTGGCCGGAACGGGCGATATCTGGTTCGAAGCGCCCGGTGTCGTACCCGCAGGCGGGATCTTTTCGCCGCATACGGCCGAAGATGCTCAGCCCGATCTCGGCGACAGCGCGATTATGGAAGCCTTTGGTCTCGGCGGTTGCATCGCCCACCTCGCGCCGGAACTGACCCGCGCACTGGCCGTCGATCTGCCGGACGCCATCGCTGCCGGCCGGCGGCAGCGAAAGTTCTTTGTGTTCCGCAATGATCGCCTCAGTCCGGTCGCCTCAGGCGAAGCGGGGATCGGCATGGGGCTCGATGCCCGTCGCGTGCTGGCGTCAGACGAAGATGTCCGGATTCACACCGGTATTGCCCACAAGGACGGCCGTTCGGGTTGGATTGGCATCGGGGTTGCACGGGTTCCACGTGCCTGTTTCGAGCAAGCCGTACGTGCCCTCGATACCAGGGCCGAGTGAACGGAGACCGCTGTTGAGCACGCCTAAGCGGCTGATTGCTACAGATCTCGCATTCGATCAGCCCGGCGAGGTGCGCATCACCATTGTGCCACCCGACGTTACGCCGGCCGGAGCTGCACAAAGCGACATCAAGCCAGTCGCGGGTAACTTCTCGCACGTGCTCGGCATCGGATCTTTCCTGATGGTCTGGCTGGTCGTCGGCTTGTTGTGGGAGCTGCTCGCGGCGAAAGGCATTCTCAATGGCCGCGTGCTGGTGCCGCCGTCGGGCTTCCTGCCATACCTGATACAGGGCCAGGGAGCGGCAGGCATAGGCTACAACAAAGTTACGTTCGACACGGCAATCCTGGCGACGCTGATTCGGGTATTGGTGGGATTCATGCTCGCGCTGGCCGCATCGCTGCTCGGCGCTATTCTGATTTGTGCCGTTCGGCCGTTCCGGCTGGCATTGCTGCCGCTGGCGCGAACGATCGCTCCGATCGCGCCGGTTGCCTGGATTCCGCTCGCCATCACGGTGGTTGGCCTTGGTTCCGGCGCGGCCATTTTTGTCGTATTCATGGGGATCGTCGGATCGGCGACGGTAGCGGCCGTCGCCGCTCTTGACGATGTGCCGGATGAATACCGCAAAGTCGCAAGGCTGCTCGGCGCAGCGGGCGCAAATTACTGGTTGCGGGTCATTGTGCCGGCCGCGGCACCGGCGCTCGTGACGACGATGCGCATGAGCTTTTTTGGCGCGTGGATGGCGGTGCTGGCCGGTGAAATGGCGGGAATAAGCTCCGGACTGGGCGCACTGATTATCCTTGGTCAGCAGCAGTTCAACATGAAGCTCGTGATGTCGGGTATCGTCGTGATCGGCCTTCTTGGGTTTGTCATCGACCAGTTGCTGGCCTGGGTCGGGCGGCGCCTGGTGTGGTGGGAAGGTCGTCAGCAACGGTGGAGCACACCGCGATGACCGAGCTGCAATTCCAGCATGTGAACAAGGCATTTGGTGCGACGCTTGCCGCCCGCGACGTCTGCTTCCGGATTCCATCAAAGTCTTTCGGCGTGGTGATAGGGCCGTCCGGATGCGGTAAGTCTTCGTTGTTATCGCTTGCCGCGGGTCTTGACGAGCCTACCAGCGGCTACGTTTTCCTCGGCGGGAGGGAAGTTCGTGGCATCCGCGACGATGTCGCGTTGCTGTTTCAGAATTACAATCTGTTTCCATGGATGACGGCACAAGCCAACGTGGCGTTTGGGTTGAGCATGCGTGGCATGGGGCAACGGGAAGCGATCGCCAAGGCTCTCGACTATCTCAACGACGTCGGGCTTGGCGCCTGCGCCAATAAGATTCCCGCCGAGCTCTCCGGCGGCATGAAGCAACGCGTCGCGCTGGCGCGCGCGCTGGCATTGAAGCCCGGCCTTTTGCTGATGGACGAGCCGTTTGCAGCCCTCGACTACCAGACGCGGAAAATCATGCAACGATATGTCCTTTCCACCCGAGAGCGAACCGGCGCCACCGTGTTGCTGGTAACGCACGATCTTGCCGAGGCCTTGACGCTGGCGGATCGCCTTGTTCTGATGTCGGGAGCACCTGGTTCGGTACAGGAAGTGATCGACATTGCCGCGCCGCATCCGCGTGATCTGTCCCATCCGGCCCTGGCTGCGCTGATGCGAAAGCTGGAAGCACATTTGGAGGCCGAGGCGGTCCTGAGCGAATTTACGGCAGACGAGCGTGGCCGGATGCTTGCAAATGATTGAGCGATCCAAAGAGACGATCCGCATTCCCGCCCGCGAGGGAGTCGCGCTCGACCTTCGTAAGGGATATCGCGTGAGTGTGGTTGATCTGGCAGGACATCAGGGCGCTGATTGTGTTGCGGTCACGCTTGGCGGCGCCGTCTCTTGCACGCGCACCACGCGCGCCAGGAACCGGAGGCTGTTTCCAAAGATCGGGCAGGCGATTTACGCCGATGACCATGAGGCGATGCTGACGCTGATGGAAGACACCAGTCCCGGGCCACACGGGCTTCTGGTGCCGCCGTGCGATCCAACCATGTACCGTTTGCGGGGAGCTGGCTGCGCGCACCCGTCCTGCCATGACAACTTTCACCATGCTCTCGCGCTGAAGGGGATTCAGCTTGGGCGAACCCCACCATCGATCTGCCTGTTTCAGAACATCGTCGTGGATGAAATCGGAGCCATTGTGATCGGGGTCAACACCAGCAAGGCGGGCGACCGGCTGACCTTCCGCGCCGAGCGGGATTTGGTGTTTGTCGTCTCCGCGTGTCCTAATGATGTCTTCAAACGCCCTCCGTTGCAACCGACCGATCTGGAAATAGCGATCGATACCGCGGAAGCCGCCTGACGATGATGCTGTCCGTACGTTATCCGAGGCCATTGCCATGCACGCTGTCTGCTTCGCAGATCTGGCTGGACGTTGTACCAGCCGGTTCACGTCTCGATCTGACGGCGCACGGTCCCGGGGCAGGGGCTGCGATCTTTTCCTGGTCACTGGCCGCTGTCGGCGATCAGCTTTATTCGACGCTGCGCCGGCCCATGATCTTGGTGGAACGGGATGATACAGACCATGGTATCGATCTTCTCCGACATGATTACTGGTGGCCGCGCGAAAAGTGCCTGGATGCGCTCGTGGAGGAGGCAAGAACCAACGCGATCCCGGCTCCGTTCCGACGTGACTGGCCCTATGCGGCGAACATCTTTGCTCGCACACGCATCAGTGAAAACGGCGATCTGACCGATGACCCCGTGGCAACGAAGGAGGGGGCCCGCATCGAACTGCGTGCGAAGTTTGACGTGGTGGTGGCGGTGATGGCGGCCGGAACGGTCTCACCCGCCATCGACATCCTCGTCGATCCGACGCCCAGTCCTGATCCGTTATAATCCATGCCGATTTGGTCAGCGAGCGGTAGTCGAGCTGGCGATGAAACCAGTAAACGTCGCCACCGACACCTTTCTGTGGAGCGACGCCCTGGATAGGGCTGGAAATAGTCTTGAGGGGGAGCGGTCCGCCGGGAAGACCGCCGCGCGGGTATGCGAGCTGACGGCTGCGGGCGGCTTTGCGCGTCAAATGGAGTCTTCGGCCCGCGCGGCTCATTGGGACACGTGGGCGAGCCTCAGTAACCCGGAGCTAAGGCGGTTTATTCTGATGCTATAGCAGATCGTCGCCGCGAACTCTTTGAAGGTCTGGAAGGGGACAACCCTTCCGAACTGCATTCCGACCAGGCTTGGCTTAGAATCTGTGCACCGTGCCTTGTAAAAGGCAGCAACGATCACCTCTACAGGCTCAGGACGAGTTGCGAAGTGTGCTTCGTAATTCCTCCTGGTGTGGCGGCCGATCTTGACGGCCTTTTGATGCCGTCTTCAGGTACATCGATCGGATTTACGGCGATCTCGCGCCAGACCACCTGGGCCAAGTCGTTCGCCGTTCGTTTGCCGAAGATCTGGCACGTCATTTGCTCAACCGATACCGATGAGTTGGCAGCTAGGGTTCCGCATCCCCTGGGGATGGCTGGTCCAAGAGCTGCCGCCTGCGCGGGAGAAATCCGTACGGGACACGGCGGGATAAAATCCCGGGAGACCTCAGTAGCCAGGAATTGGCGTCGCTCGGGTCTATGCCAATTCCAGAGTTTTGGACGTTGTGGAGTTGGCGATGGACGCTCTGAACTCGCGAGCCAAGGCGGAGACTGCCGCAACATCGCTGTTTGGCGAATATGCCGCCGACCCATCCGCCGCAATTACCATCCGCAATTCCGGGCGGAGGCCGAATTGATGTCGGCCTATGCGGACGCGATCGCACGCCGCTTCGGCGATGGCGGGTCCTCAGGGGAGGGCGCTGAAGACAACGAATTCATCCGCCGGGTTCTTTCGCGAAAGACCGTGCGCCGCTACGGCGACAAGGTGCCGGCGGAAAATCTGCTCGACCTGTTAGTTGCGGCTGCGCTGAGTGCGTCGGCAAAGTCGGATTTCCAGCAGGCCTCGATCCTGCGCCTGCGCAATACGGCGAAACGCGCGGCGATCGGCGAACTGTTCCCGGCCATGCCTTGGATCGCAAACGCGCCGGTGTTCTTCGTCTTCCTCGGTGATGCACGGCGGCTGCAGTGCATCGGCGAGATGCGCGGCAAGCCGGTTCGGAACGGAACGCTGAAAGGTTTCTTCAATGCCAGCATTGATGCCGCGCTTGCGATCCAGGCCATGATCCTGTGCGCGGAATCCGCCGGCCTCGGCACCTGTCCGATCAGCGTGATCCGCAACGAGGTCGACAAGGTCGCGGCGATTCTCGGTTTGCCCGATCTCGTCTTTCCGGTCGCGGGGCTCTGCATCGGTTACCCGCAAGCCGAAGGCTACGTCAGCCTGCGCCTCCCGCGTCTCGCCACGACGCATAGCGATCAGTACGACGACAGCGCACTCGCCGCAGCGATCGACGATTACGACCGCAGGCGAAATGCACGACATGCGATCCCGAGGGACCAGCAGCGCGCGAATGCCGAGTTCGGTGAGGCCACGTTCTATGGCTGGTCGGAAGACAAGGCGCGGCAGGCGGCGAAGGCCGAGGGCGCAGCCTTCCCGCCGTATCTACGCTCACATGGATTCAGTTTTGATTGAAAGGACCGCGCCGATAACGACATCCGCACTCCCCGACTTGTCATCCATCGCAAAGGACGCTTATCATGCCAAAGTCTTCGATCACCTTCCGCAAGTCCTTTTCACGACGTTTGTTGCTCGGTTTGGTCGCTGCCCAGTTTGCCGTTCCGATGTTGGGAGGGGTTCTGCAGGCGGCGAGCCTCGACGAAATCAAGAAGCGCGGCCTCATCGTGGCCACCGAGGACGATTTTCGCCCGTTCGAATTCATCAAGGACGGCAAGCCGACCGGCTTCGACAATGAATTGGTCGAGGACCTGCGCAAATACGCGCCGTTCGAGATCAAGCAGGAGATTTTGCCGTGGACGGGCATTTTGGCCGGCGTCAGCACCGGCAAATACGATGTCGCCATCACCGCGGCGATCATCACCAAGGACCGAAAGAAATCGCTGGATTTCACCAGTCCGATCGCTGATGCGACGCATTATTACGTCAAGCGCAAGGACGACAAGAGCATCACCTCGATCAAGGATCTGAACGGCAAGACGGTCGGCGTTCAGGCCGGCAGCGCGCTGCTAGCGCGCCTTCCAGAGCTCGGCACGATGCTTGAAAAGGAGGGCGGCAAGGTTGGCAAGATCGTCGAATACACCTCCTATCCTGAAGCCTATCAGGATCTGGCGCTCGGCCGCGTCGATTACGTCGTCAACACGATCATCAATATCAAGACGCTCGTAGCTGAGAAGCCCGCTGTGTTTGAGGTCGGGCAGGCGGTGTCCGGAAGATCATTCCCGGCCTGGGCCGTCGCCAAGGACAACACGGAGCTGCGGGACTTCCTGAATGGTTTCATCGCCAAGGAAAAGGAAACCGGCAGGTTTGCCGAACTGCAAAAGAAGTGGTTTGGCGAAACGTTTCCCGACCTGCCCGTGACGTTCGAGCCTGAGTTCTAGAATTCCTGCAAGCGGAAACGATCCATCATGACCGCTGGCGACGTGTTGGCCATTCTGCGGGGTGCCGTCGTGACGGTGACATTGTCACTGGTCGGCATCCTGATCGGCCTGCCGATCGGATTGGGTCTGGCGCTGCTGCGCTGGGCCAACGTCCCCGTCGTCGCCAAAATCGTCGCTGTCTATGTCAGCGTCCTGCGCGCGACGCCGCTGGTGACGCTGCTCCTGCTGCTTTTCTTTGCGTTGCCGAACATCGGAATTCCGGTCAATCCCGTTTCGGCCGCGATTCTCGCCCTCGTCATGAATACTTCCGCTTTCAATTGCGAGGTGTGGCGGGCGGCGCTGGTGAACTTCCCGAAGGACCAGTATGAGGCCGCGCAGTCGGTCGGCATGCGCGCCGGATTACGATTTCGCCGCATCGTCCTGCCACAGATCGTGCGGGTCAGCCTGCCGGGCCTTGTCAACGAGATGTCGCTGCTGATCAAGGTCACGCCGGTGCTCGCGGTGGTCGGCGTCGTCGACATCACGCGGGCAGCGGTGCGAATCGGCGCCCAGACCTACGAGCCGCTGCCGCCGTTTCTGGTCGCGATCGCGCTCTACGCGCCGATCGTGTTTGTGCTGGTGTCGTTGCAACGCTGGATCGAACGGCGGCAGTCGATCGCTGAGGCGGCGGCATGATTCACGATTTCGGCATCGTATGGGACGAACGCAGCCTGCTGCTCAGCGGGTTGGCCAACACGACGATCCTGTCGGTGCTCTCGGCGGCCGCGGCGTTGCTACTGGGATTTGTACTGACACCGGCGTTGATGTCGAAGCGCCGGACGGTGGCGTGGGCCGCACGCGGCTTCGTCGACGGCATGCGGTGCGTCCCGTTCCTGCTGTTTGCCTACATCATCTATTACGGACTTCCGTCCCTTGGCGTCCGGCTGGACAATTGGACCTCGGGCCTGTTGGCGCTGACGATCTACAACGCCGCCTACATGGCGGAGATCCTGCGTGGCGCCTGGGCGGCGCAGCCCCGCGAGCCGATCGAGGCCGGCACTGCCTTCGGATTCTCGGAAGTTAGGTTGTTTCGTCGCCTCATTCTTCCGCCGCTGTTGCTCGCGGCTGGTCCGGTGATCGGCAACCAGATGATCCAGATCATCAAGGACAGCGCCTTCCTGACCATCATCGCGCTTCCGGAGCTGACGCATGCCGCGAGTTCGATTCAGTCGCGCCACTACGTTCCGTTTGCTGCCTTCATTACCGCGGTGTTTCTTTATTGGGGCCTCTGCCTCGTTATCGAAGTGGGTGTCAGCTCGATCGGCCGCGTCGCCGACGCGCGGCGCTAGGGGGCGCGATGGCCGACGGAAGCAAGGTTCTGGACGTGGCCGGCGTGTCAAAACGCTTCGGCGATCTCGGAGTGCTGTCCGACATCAGTTTCCAGGTCGACAAGGGGGAGACAGTCTGCGTGCTCGGACCGTCGGGCTCCGGCAAGTCGACGCTGTTGCGCTGTATCAACTGGCTCGAACGGCCGGACGCCGGTCAGGTCTACCTGAACGGAACGCAAGTCGGCATCAACGGCGCCGGCGTCGTGATGAACGATCGCGAATTGTCCCAGACCAGAACCCGCATCGGCATGGTGTTCCAGCATTTTGCGCTGAAAAGCAGAATGCCTTTCCCGCAAAACTGTCCGGCGGACAGAAGCAGCGCGTCGGCATTGCGCGAGCGCTGGCGATGCGACCGGACTTGCTGCTGTTCGACGAGCCGACCAGCGCGCTGGATCCCGAACTGGTCGGCGAAGTGCTGCTGGTGATGCGCGATCTCGCGCGCGAGGGCAGGACCATGGTGATCGTGACGCACGAAATGGCATTCGCGCGCGAGGCCGCGACGCGCATCCTGTTCCTGGATCGGGGGCGCGTGATCGAAACCGCCGCCCCGGATCGCTTTTTCGCGCATCCCGAAACCGAACGTGCGCGGCAATTCGTGCAGCGTTACGCCGGCGACACCGGCGGGCTGCAATGGCAGCGACTGGGCAAGAGAAGTTAGGATAAGGAACGGTGTCCGCCATGACCGAAAGCAGAATTGAAATCCCGGCGCGACGCGGCAAGGCCGCCTTCATCGCTGCCGGTCAGACCGTCACCGTCATCAATACCCATGGCGAGCAGGTGGTGGACACTTGGGCGTTCAGCCGCGCCGATCTCGGCGAGTTCATGTCGAACGAACATACCCGCGCGCACAGTCTTCATCTGATCCCGCGGCCCGGCGATATCCTGCGCACCAACCGGCGCAGGCCAATCATGACGCTGATCGAGGATACCTCGGGCGGCATCCACGATACGCTGATCGCAGCATGCGACCGGCACCGCTATGCGTTTCTCGGCGTCGAGGGCCATCACGACAATTGCACCGACAATCTGTTTGCCGGGATGAACGAAATCGGCCTGGTCCCGCCGGAGGTGCCGAGCCCGCTCAATCTGTTCATGAACATCCCGTGGTCGGCCGATGGCACGCTCGGTTTCGCGGCACCGCCGCGACCGGTACCCGGTGGCTACGTCAAATTGCGCGTCGAGATGGACCTCGTGATCGCGTTCTCGGCCTGCCCGCAGGACATTCTGCCGATCAACGGCAAGGCCGGAAAACCGGTCGAGGCGCATTTTACGATCGGCTGAGGCGGGATTGAGGATGACATCGGGTGCGGGAGCAAGACAATGACTTCCCTGGAAACGAAGCGAGAGATAGCGGAGGCCAATAGGCGGCGTTACGAAGAGCTGCGTGCCGCCGGGCAGGAAGCGGCGCCCAAGGCGCGTCCGTCGGCGACAGCGCTGGACGCCGCTCCGATCCTTGAGGACGCCGTGATCAGCCGCGAAGAGATCCCGGCCGATTGGTATGCGATCGTCCGTTTGCGGCGCGGGGAGGCGTTGCGGATCGCCGATCCGTCCGGCCGCTCCAGCGTGTCCATGATCGGCTGGCGTGACGAAGACACGTCCGAGCGGATCAATTGCGCCGATACCGTCAAGGTGCAATGGAGCGCTGCCGTTTCAAAGGGCCGCGTCATCCTGTCCGACATGGGGCGGGTGCTGTTCTCGGTGATCGAGGATACCAGCGGCGCCCACGATATTTTGGTCGGTGGATCGACACTGGCTTCGACGCTGGCGGCCTATGGCGCGGCCTCGCGCAACACCCAGGAGAATTTTATCGCCGGCGCCGCCAAGGTCGGGCTTGGCGTGCGCGACATTCCGCCCTGCGT
>WNGQ01022364.1_pt1 | contig 10247 bp, 8 predicted proteins | sample 5407661 | NCBI WGS metagenome assembly WNGQ01 (sample SAMN13153382, study PRJNA577476) | soil metagenome | isolation source: 60 cm soil or saprolite under Garry oak tree replicate 2 | place: USA:California | collected 2016-06-15 | reverse complement strand
AGCGTCGAGGTGTACATACCCACGCCCTTTCGCCGGGCGACCAACAACAAGGACAAGGTGTCCGTGGACGCGCAGGACGTGCGCGGGCTGCTCGACGAGCTCGAGGATCGATTCGGGGCGCTCAAAGGCCTCGTGCGCAACGAGGCGGGGGAGATCCACGATCACGTCAACGTGTACGTGAACAGCGAGGCGATCGAATCGCTGGACGGGCTCGGCACCACTCTGAAGGACGGGGACGAGGTCTCGATTATTCCTGCCCTCGCCGGGGGGGCTGGCCGGCCCTCGCTCGGGGGGGCTGGCCGGCCCTCGCTCGGGGGGGCTGGCCGGCCCTCGTCCGAGGCAGCTCTCGTCTGACGATGGTTGTGCTCACGCCCGAAGAATACGCGCGGGTCGAAGCGCAGGCTGTCGCTGAGTACCCGTCGGAATGCTGTGGCGTGGTCCTGGACAGGCCAGAGCCGCCACTCGAGCGAATCTTGATGCCCTGCCGGAACATGCAGAACGAGCTTCACGCCAAGGATCCCGTGCGCCACCCGCGCGATGCGCGAACCGCCTACTACATCGATCCCGCCGACCTGATCGCCATCGGCCGGCGAGAGGCGCAGGGCTTTCGCGTCCTCACCATCTATCATTCCCACATCGACACGGGCGCCTACTTCTCTCCCACGGACAAGCGCAACGCCCTCGTCAATGGAGAGCCCGCGTATCCGGACGCGACCTACGTCGTGCTCTCGGTGATGGAGGGGCGGGTGGTGGAGGCGGGGGCCTTTCGCTGGGACCCCGCCGCGGGGGACTTCATCGCCTTCGACTGGAAGCGCCCGCAGTCCTGACCGGGGCCATGACGGCTTCTCGCTCGGAATCGCTCTTCGGCCGGGCCCAGCGCGTGCTTCCCGGCGGTGTCAACAGCCCCGTCCGGGCCTTTCGCGGCGTGGGCGGCACTCCCTTCTTCGTCCGGAGCGCCGAGGGCAGCCGCATCACGGATGTCGACGGCCGCTCCTACATCGATTTCCTCGGCTCTTGGGGCCCGCTCATCCTGGGCCACGCCGCCCCCGCCGTGATCGAGGCGGTGGGGGAGGCCCTCGCGCGGGGCACGAGCTATGGCGCGCCGACCCCGGGCGAGGTCGAGCTGGCCGATCTCATCGTGTCCGCGGTCCCGTCCATGGAGATGGTGCGTCTGGTCTCCTCGGGGACGGAGGCGGCCATGAGCGCCATCCGTCTCGCGCGGGGCGCCACCGGCCGTGATCTCATCATCAAGTTCGAGGGCTGCTACCACGGCCACGCCGACAGCCTCCTCGTCAAGGCGGGCTCGGGCGGCGCGACCTTCGGCGTGCCCGACAGCCTGGGCGTGCCGGAAGCCCTGGCCCGGATGACGCTGACCGCGCCCTTCAACGACCTCGGGGCCGTCGAGCGGCTGATGGCCGCGCGCGGGGGCGAGGTCGCGGTGGTCATCGTCGAGCCCGTGGCCGGCAACATGGGCGTGGTGCCGCCCGCCACGGGGTTCCTGGAAGGGCTCCGGCAGCTCTGCGATCGTCACGGCGCCCTCCTACTCTTCGACGAGGTCATCACCGGCTTCCGCCTGGGCTATGGCGGGGCCCAAGCCCGCTACGGAGTGCGTCCGGACCTGACCTGCCTCGGCAAGATCATCGGCGGCGGCCTGCCCGTGGGCGCCTATGGCGGCCCGCGCGCGCTCATGGAGCGCATCTCGCCCCTCGGCGGCGTCTACCAGGCGGGCACGCTCTCGGGGAACCCGCTGGCCGTGGCGGCGGGCCTGACCACGCTCCGCGCTCTCGCCGATCCCGCCGTCTACGCGCGGCTCGAGCGCGCCGGCGCCACCCTCGAAGCCGGGCTCGCGGACGGCGCGCGCGCCTCGGGCATCCCCCTCACGGTCAACCGCGTGGGCTCCATGCTCACCGCCTTCTTCACCGACGGGCCCGTGACGGACTATGCCTCGGCCAAGCGCGCGAGCACCGAGCGCTACGCGCGCTTCTTCCACGCCATGCTCGAGCGCGGCGTCTTTCTCGCCGCCTCGCAATTCGAGGCGGCCTTCGTCTCTCTCGCCCACAGCGACGCGGATCTCGAGGCGGCGGCGCGGGCCGCGCGCGAGGCTCTGGCGACGCTCCGCTGACCCGCGGCCGCGCGGGCGTCCCGCATCGCCAAAATCGGCAAGATGACTATTGACCCTGCTTTTTCTGCGTGATACGGTTCACAAGGCCGTAGCCCGGAGAGTTCGTCCGCCGGCCATCCCGGAGCGCATCACACGCGCGGCAGCTGATCGGCGCGCAAGGAGCGGATGAGCGTCAATGGTGGGTGAGCCCGCTGTGCCTTCTCAGCCCTCGCCCCCCGCTCTCGACGTTTCCGCTTCCCTTCTCGCCACGGGCTCGATCTCGTCATGACGGCCCGGCGGGGCGCGGCATGAGCGAGCCGGGCGAGAGCGGACCAGGCCCCGCGGAAATGAACCGGCGCGCGTTCTTCAGGATCGTCGCCACCTCCGGCGCCGCGGTGGCTGCCGCGGGCTGTGGGAAGGAGGCCGAGGAGCTGCTCGGCCAGACGCCCCTCAAGCTCATTCCCTACGTCGTCCCTCCCGACGGCATCGTGCCCGGCGTCGCCGCCTACTTCTCGACGGTGTGCCGCGAATGTCCATCGGGCTGCGGCCTCGTGGCCAAGAATCGCGACGGCCGCGTCATCAAGCTCGAGGGGAATCCCGATCATCCAGTCAACGCGGGCGCGCTCTGCATCCGCGGCCAGGCCCAGCTCCAGGGGCTCTATCACCCCGATCGATTCCGCGGCGCGCAGTCCGGCGGGAAAGCGGCGGCCTGGGACGATGTCGAGAAGCAGGCGGGCGACAAGCTGACCGCCCTCGTCAAGGGGCGCCAGGGGAGAAGAATCGCGCTGGTGAGCGGTCTCGAGACGGGCAGCCTCGGCCGCCTCATGGACGAGTGGACGCGGGCCCTGGGCGCGCGCCCGCGCATCGCGTACGAGCCCCTGGGCTACGAAGCCCTGCGCGCGGCCAACCGGGCGGCCTTCGGGCGGGACGCCATCCCGCACTACGCCATCGAGGAGGCGGGCTACCTCCTCTCCTTCGGCGCCGATTTCCTCGAGACGTGGATCAACCCCGTGGCCTATGCGGGCGCCTTCGCCCGCATGCACGCCCTCGGCCGCGGCCGCGCGGGCACCTTCGTGCACGTCGAGCCGCGCCAGTCCATGACGGCGGCCAATGCCGACGAGTGGCTGCGCAACGCGCCCGGCACGGAAGGCGTCCTCGCCCTCGCCATGCTCCAGGTCATCCTGGAGGAGGGACGGCACGCCAAGGAAGCCGACGCGGGCGCGCTGCGCGCCGCCGTCAAGGGCGTGGATGTCGCCAAGGCGGCGGAGATCTCGGGCGTTCCCGCGGAGACCATCAAGCGCATCGCCCACGATTTCGCGCAGGCCAACGGCGCCCTCGCCATCGGCGGGGGCGTGGCCATGACGGGGCCGCAGGCCACCGACACCCTCATCGCCGTCAATCTCCTGAACAGCGCCGTGGGCGCCGTGGGCAAGACCATCCGCTTCGGGGCCGACGCCGCGCTGGGCAAGACCGGCTCGTATGCCGACATGACCAAGCTCACGCAGGCCATGGCCGCCGGCGAGATCGACGTCCTCGTCCTCGCCGACGTCAACCCCGTGTACAACATGCCCGCCAAGTCCGGCTTCGGCGAGGCCCTCGCCAAGGTTGGCCTCGTGGTCAGTCTGGCCAGCCATCCGACGGAGACCACGGCCAAGTCCACCGTGGTCCTTCCTGCCCTCCACGCGCTCGAGTCGTGGGGCGACTACGCCGCGCGCGATGGCGTCATCGGCCTCATGCAGCCGACCATGGGGCCGGTGACCATGGACGGCAAGCCCGTGGACGGCAAGTCGACGGGCGATATCCTGCTCTCGCTCGGGCGGCGGGCGCTCGGCACCGAAGAGGGCAAGGGCCCGCTCAAGTGGGGAAGCTTCGAGGAGTATGTCCGCGAGCAGTGGCAAGGGCTCGCGCGCCAGCACGGCGGCGGGAAGGCCTTCGCCGATTTCTGGGAGGAGTCGCTCCGGCGCGGTGGCATGTGGGGTGCGCCCGCCACGGCGGCGGTGGGCAAGGCGAACATCGGAAGACTCACGGGAGAGCCGGCCAAGCTCGAGGGCGACGGCACGCATGCCCTCCTCCTGTACCCTTCCGCACGCTTCTACGATGGCCGCTCGGCGGACAAGCCGTGGCTCCAGGAAGCTCCCGATGTCATGACCCAGGTCGCGTGGGACGGCTGGGTCGAGGTGCCCGTCGAGACGGCGGACAAGCTCGGACTCGGCCGCGGAGACATGGTCAAGCTGACCTCCCCGCACGGGAGCATCGAGCTGCCCGCCTGGCCCTCGAAGACGCTGCACCCAGGCGCGGTGGCCGTGGCCATGGGGCTGGGGCACGATTTTCCGGGCGCTTTCGCCAACGGCGGTCGCATCAGGACGAACACGGAGCACGACGTCTTCCTGAACGGCGGAGCGAGCCCGCTGCAGCTCCTGCCCGCCGCGCCCGAGGCCGCCTCGGGCGGGCTGCCGCATCTCGCGGTGAAGGTGAGGTCTCGCTTGCCAAGACGGGCGCGCGCAGGCCGCTCGCCATCCCGCAGGCCACGTTCGACGAAGAGAACCGCGGAATCGCCGAGATCGTCGGGCTCGCGGCTGCGCGTGAGATGGAGCTGCGCGGGAAGCGGCCAGAGGACGCGAGCCACCCGAGCATGTACCCGCCGGTCAAGTACCCGGACTACCGCTGGGGCATGGCGGTGGATCTCGACGCCTGCACGGGCTGCCAGGCCTGCGTGGTCGCCTGCTCGGCCGAGAACAACGTCCCCGTGGTGGGCAAGGCCCAGGTCGCCTACGGCCGCGCCCAGCAGTGGATCCGCCTCGAGCGATGGGAGAAGGGGCAGGGCGGGAAGACCAACGTGTTCCTGCCCATGTTCTGCCAGCATTGCGCGGTGGCGCCGTGCGAGCCCGTCTGTCCCGTCTACGCCGCCTACCACACGAAGGAAGGTCTCAACGCGCAGGTCTACAACCGCTGCGTGGGCACGCGGTACTGCGGCAACAACTGCCCGTATCACGTCCGCCGCTTCAACTGGTTCAACTACACGTGGACGGCGCCCCTCGACCAGCAGCTGAATCCCGACGTCACCGTCCGCCAGCTCGGCGTCATGGAGAAGTGCACCATGTGCATCCAGCGCATCGAGAAGGGCAAGAACGATGCGCGCGAGGCGGGGCGCGCGGTGAAGGACGGCGACATCCAGACGGCCTGCCAGCAGACCTGCCCGACCCAGGCCATCACCTTCGGCAATCTCAAGGAAGGTGCGGCCCGGGTGGCCAAGCTCTCCGTGAGCCCGCGCAGCTATCACGTGCTGCAGGAGCTGGGGACGAGGCCGGCCGTGACCTATCTCGCCAAGGTCGTGCGGGGCGAGACGGGAGGCCACGGGGCAGAGAAGGGGCACAAGGCATGAGCGTGGCGACCCGGCCGGGCCAGCCCTCCTGGGCGGACGTCAACCGGGACGTCGCCCGCACCGTCAGCATGCCGGGCAATACCTACTTCGCCTGGATGTGCCTCGTCGCCCTCATCCTCGGGTGCGGCGTGCTCGCCTGGGCCTTCCAGATCTGGACGGGCATGGGCGCGGCGGGCAAGCGCACGCCCCAGATGTGGGCGATGTACATCACCACCTTCGTGTTCTGGATCGGCATCGGGCACGCCGGCACCCTCATCTCCGCCATCCTGTACCTCTTCCGCGCGAAGTGGCGCACCTCGATCTACCGGGGCGCCGAAGCCATGACCGTCTTCGCCGTCATGACGGCCGGACTCTTCCCCCTCATCCACGCCGGGCGCATGTGGTTCGCCTACTGGCTGACGCCGTACCCGAACCAGCGCTACCTCTGGCCCAATTTCAAGTCGCCCCTCGTGTGGGACGTCTTCGCCATCTCGACGTACCTGACCATCAGCGTGGTCTTCTTCCTCGTGGGCCTGGTGCCCGACGTGGCCGCCCTGCGGGATCAATCCACCGGGATCAAGAAGAAGATCTACGCCGTCATCTCGCTCGGCTGGGAGGGCTCGGACTCGCAGTGGCGGCATTATCGCCGGGCCTACGGGCTGTTGGCCGCGTTGGCCACCCCTCTCGTGCTCTCCGTGCACAGCGTGGTGTCCTTCGACTTCGCCATGGCCCTCGTGCCCGGCTGGCACTCGACGCTCTTCGCCCCCTTCTTCGTGGACGGGGCCATCTTCTCGGGCTTCGCCATGGTCCTGCTCCTGATGCTCCCCATGCGCTATCTCTTCAATTGGTATGACTACATCACGGACAAGCACCTCGACGCGATGGGCAAGCTGATCCTGGTCACGAGCCTGGTTCTGACCTACTTCTACGCGTGCGAAGCCTTCACGTCGTGGTACAGCGGCGAGCACTTCGAGCGGGCCTCGCTCTTCTACCGGGCCACCCGACAGTACGCGTGGGCCTTCTGGCTCCAGTACTTCTGCAACAGTCTCGTGCCCATCGTGCTGTTCTGGAAGAAAGCGCGCACGCATGTGGTGACGCTCTACATCGTGTCCCTCTTCGTCCTGGTGGGGATGTGGTTCGAACGCTTCAACATCATCGTCCTGGGCCTCGGCTTCGATTTCTACCCGTACACCTGGGGCACGTACTATCCGACGTTGACGGATTCCACGATCATCGTCGGTTCGTTCGCGTGGTTCATGCTCCTGTTCCTGGGCTTCATCCGCGTCATGCCGTCGCTGTCCATCGTCGAGGTCAAGGAGGTGCTACCCCATCCCCTCAAGCACGCGCACGGGGAACGCCACTAGCCATGGCGAGCGTGCTCGGCATCTTCGCCCACGTCGACACGACGCTGGATGCCATCCGGAAGCTCCGCGAGAGGGGTTTCTCGGAGCTGACCGTCTACACGCCGGTGCCCGTGGAGGAGATCGAGGAGGAGGTCGAGCGGGTGCGGCCGCTCTCCAAGGTGCGCCTGTTCACCCTGATCGGCGCCCTCACGGGGACGAGCACGGGCTTTTTCCTGACCATCTGGTCCTCGCTCAAGTGGAGCCTGGTCACGGGGGCGAAGGATCCGGTGTCGTACCCGCCCTTCGTCATCATCGCCTTCGAGCTGACCATCCTCTTCGGCGGCCTGGCCACCGCCCTCGCCATCCTCCTGCTCGGGCGGCTGCCCAAGCTCTCCCCCTCGCCGACGTACGATCCGCGCTTCACCCTCGATCGCTTCGGGGTGGCGGTGAGCTGCCCGCCGGAGACGGCGGCCACGGTGACCTCGCTCCTGACCGCCTCCGGCGCGGAGGAGGTGCGGCGATGATGAAGTACGTCTTCGTCCTCGTCCTCCTCATGGTCGGCGGCGCGGCGTCGGTGCAGGGGATCCTGCTCGTGTATCGGTGGAACCACAACATGACGGTGACCCAGCGGATCATGCCGGGCGAGATGTCGTTCGCCATGGCCCCAGGTAGCCTGCCGCGCGAGGGCGGGCAGCTCTACTACTCCAAGGAGCAGCGCGAGGCCGCCTCCGCGCGCAAGAATCCCGTGCCGCCCACCCCGGAGTCGATCAAGACGGGCGAGAGGCTCTACGTGGTGTACTGCACGCCCTGCCACGGTCCTTCCGGCAAGGGCGACGGGCTCGTGGCGACCAAGTTCGTGCCCCCGGCCGACCTGAGCAATGCGGGGCTCCAGAAGGCCCGCACCGACGGGTACTGGCAGAGCTATCTCTCGGTGGGCGGCGCCGTCATGCCCTCCTACGCCGAGGCGCTCTCTCCGGTGGAGCGCTGGCACGTGGTCAACTACCTGCGCACCCTGGCCCAGAAATGAGCCCCGACGCGACCGGCGACTCCGCGGGCAGGGGGACGGGGCTCCTCTGGCTCCTAGCGCTCCTCGGCGCCGCCGCCTTCCTCTTCGGCGTGTTCCGGGCCGATCCCAAGTCGACCTGGGGCATCTACCTCGTCAACCTCATCTTCTGGTCGTGCCTCGCCATCGTCGGCCCGACCCTGGCGGGGGCGATTCAGGTCACCGAGGGGCGCTGGTCGCCCTCCGTGAAGCGCATCGCGCTCACCACGGCGGGCTTTCTTCCCGTCTCCCTCATCCTTTTCGTGATCCTGTTCTTCGGGCGGGCGACCCTCTATCCCTGGGTGAGCGCGCCCATCGAGAACAAGGCGGTCTGGCTCAACGTGCCCTTCATGGCGATCCGGATCGCCATCGGGACGGCGGCCCTCTACTGGGTGGCCCTGACCTTCGCCAAGGCCGTCTTCGCCCAGGACAAGGGCGGCGCGGACACCCAGGAGGCGGAGGCGCGCCGGAACAAGCTCGCGACCACGCTCCTCATCCTCTTCGTGCTCGTGGTTTCCCTGTGGGCCTTCGACCTCGTGATGACCCTCGACCCCATCTGGTACAGCGGGCTCTTCGGCGGCTACTACGTGGTCAAGGCACTGTACACGGGCTTCGGGCTCGTGACCTTTCTGACCATCCGCGCCAACGCGCGCGGGGTGACCAACGTCGCGCCCTCGGGCATCCAGGACATGGCCAAGCTCACCTTCGCCATGTCGGTCATGTGGATGTACTTCTTCTTCTCGCAGTACCTCGTGATCTGGTACGGCAACGTGCCCATCGAGACCCGCTTCTTCGTGGCGCGCTTCTTCAACCCGCCGTGGGGCGTGGTGGCGTGGCTCGTCTTCATCTTCGGCTGGCTGATCCCCTTCGCCTACCTGCTCAAGCGCCTGACCGGGCGGCCGCCCACCCGGCACAAGGTCCTCGTGGTCATCCTCTTCTTCGGCTGGATCTCGATCTTCGTCGAGCACGTGCTCGTGGTCTTCCCGTCCCTCGACCGGGCGATCGGTTTCCCCCTCGGGGTCAAGGAGGTTCTGATCACCGCGGGCTTCTTCGCCCTCTTCGCGCTCAGCCGCCGCCGCTTCCTCCAGACCTACAATCCCGTCCTCCGCCAGGCCAAGTAACGCCGTCGTCGACACTACGACGAGGCCGAGTCCGGGGCGCGCGATTGCCGCCGCCACTGTGCTCAATCTTCCGCTCGGCTCGCTCTACGCGTTCAGCGTGTTCCTGAAGCCTCTCGAGTCGCTCCTCGGACTGAGCCGCGCCGAGCTCGCGCTCGTCTTCGCGCTCGCCTCCGCGGGATTCGCGGGCGGCGCAAACCTCACGCCCTACGTCTACGGTCTTGCTCCCACGCCCGTTCTGGTGCTCGTCTGCGCGACGTCGACCATGCTCGGCATCACGCTGGCGGCGACGGCAGGCAACCTGCTCCAGCTCGCGGTGGGCTACGGCCTGTGCTTCGGCGCCGGGGGCGGCGCCGCCTATATCCTCTCGCAGCAGGTCGTGAACCTCGCCGTCACGCGACACCATGGCCTGGTGAATGGGTACCTCGTGGGTCTGTATCCCGCGGGCGCCGTGATCGCGGCTCCCCTTTTCGGATGGGGCATTCGCGCGTTCGGTGTCCGCGCCACTCTCGGCGCGCTCGCCACGGTCCTCGGGGTGACGGGCCTGATCAGCGCGTGGCTGATCACACGCGCCGGCGTCACGCTCTCGTCCGGCGCGGCGGTGGCGACCCCGGAAGAGCACGAGCGGCGTCGGTCCGTGTTCTGGACACTCTCGCTCGTGTTCTTTCTCGCGGCCTCGGCCGGGCTCATGGTGCTCAGCCAGGCGGCCGGGATCATCGCCGCGTACGGCGGGGCCGCCGCGGTCGCCATCTCCGGCACGACGTTCATCGCGGCGACGATCGCGGTTGCCCGTGTGGGCGGCGGATGGCTGGTGGACTGGTTCACGGTTCCGACCGTCGCCGCCGTCGCCCATGCGGTCGCGCTCGCCGGCAACGTGGCGCTGACGGTCTGGCCGACGCCCGCGATTGCGGTCGTATCGCTCGCCCTCGTCGGAACGGGCTATGGCCTGATGTCGGGGGTCACGGCCGCCGCCGTCGCCGTGTACTGGCGGCGTGAGCTGTACGGTCGCATCGCCAGCCGGATCTACCTCGCGTGGTGCGCCGGCGCCATCATCCTGCCGATCACCGCGGGCCACCTGTTCGACGTGACGCGGAGCTACGGGGCGGCGATCTTGATCGCGGCGGGCGGCAATGTGCTGGGGCTTTTCGCGGCGTGGACGCTTCCTCGTGAGCCCGAGGAGCGGCAGGACAAGAGCGTCGGTTAGTCCGATTCGCATTGCGACGGACTAGATCGGACGGTCTGGGCGAGAGGATGCAGGACGTCGATCGCCTACCCCACATTC
>WNGQ01007812.1_pt1 | contig 10247 bp, 8 predicted proteins | sample 5407661 | NCBI WGS metagenome assembly WNGQ01 (sample SAMN13153382, study PRJNA577476) | soil metagenome | isolation source: 60 cm soil or saprolite under Garry oak tree replicate 2 | place: USA:California | collected 2016-06-15 | reverse complement strand
AGCCTCCACCCAGTCCACCAGGCGATTCCCAATCAATTCATTTTCCTGAAAGCCAGCTTCGTAGCACCGCCGGTTCGCGTAGCTGATCAGTCCCGCTGTATCCAGCACCAGGATCATGCTCTGCGTTGTATTCAGAATCTTCTGATTGAAATCGCGTTCCCGCTGCAGTTGCGACTGAAACGTCTTCTGCTCCGTAACGTCCAGCATCAGCCCGCGAATTTGCCCGATGCGCCCGCGGGCATCGCGCACCGCGGTGATATTCTGCAGCGTATGCAGTAGCGTCCCATCCTTGCGCCGCAGCGTCTCCTCGTAATTGCGCAGGACGCCTCTCTCGGAAAGCGCCCGCAGGAATTTATCTCGCGCTTCCGGCACGGGATACAGGTGCGGGCTTACGTCCGCGCGCAGTAATTCCTCCCGCGAAGCGTACCCCAGCATCCGCACCATCGCGTCATTCACGTCCAGGAATCTGCCGTCCGGCGTGGCAAAAAACAATCCTTCCTGGATGCTGTCAAACAGCTCGCGATAGCGCCGTTCCGCCTCCCGCCGGTCGGTAATGTCCTTTAAAACATGGATCGTTCGCGTATCGTCATCAGAGACGCCCGGCGCTCGTGAAGTTGACACGAGAAATATTCGTTCCGCCGATGCTGCCACGTACTCTTCCTTCGGTCGCTGCGTGTCGCGGCAGAAAGGACAGGGCAGATCGCTGCCAGTTTCGGCGATCTGCCGCAAGCTGCTCATGGCCTCTCCGACTAGCGCCACCGGTGGAACGCCAAGATGGGACGCCAGCGAGCGGTTCGTTCGAACGATATTCCACGCGCGATCGTGCACCACGATGTAATCGCTGATCGCATCGATGTCCTCTACCCACTGGCGCTTGGAGCGCTCCAGTTGTGAGAATCGCCGAAAATTCTCCAACGAAAGCGCGGCATGACTCGCCAGCGCATGCAGCAATCGCTTCTCATCCGCTCCCAGCGTCTTTCGGCGTCGGAAGAGGCACAGCGTTCCCAGCCTTTCATTATCGCTCGCGGCAATCCTTACGAAGACTGCTGCTTCTGGCTCTTCAGCCAAGAACCACCCCAAGGCAATCTCCTTGGGTATGGTGTGGCTCTCCACATCTCTCTGGCTCTCTCTCGCTCGCGAAGCGAGCCAGTCTACGCCAGCCTCACCCAGGCTGCCGCTGCCTCCTGGCATGGCGTGAAGTTCTGTTTCGCGTCCGCGGTAAACGGCCACGCCTCCCCACACGGCGTCCAGCATGCGCGTCGAACGCAGCGCAAACTGTTCCAGAAAATCCGGCAGGTGTCGCGACTGCGCAGCCTCTACGGCGAGTTCCATTAGTTCTTCTGCCTGTTTCGACAACGGCAGGGCAGACTCCGCTCTTCTACGCTTTGGAGTAGGATGGCGCGACGTTATCGTTTTCATTCTCCGCATTGATGAAAGGGAAGCATCGGCCGTCACTCATTGTGCGACGCTGCACCTCCCACCCTACCGGGGAATCTCAATTTGAGTCAATTGTCAGCCAATCGCGTGTAGCGAAATCGCTATGGCAGCCTCTTCGCGCTTTCGTTCACCCGTCTCAGCCTGAGACCACAGCCTGCAGAGTCCACTCCGGCTGAGACAGTTGCTTCTCCAAAGCCCATCTTCCCTTTTTCTCAAAATCTCCCTTAACCTTTTGCTCTTCTGCCACTTACCGCTGACAGTCGCGCAAGGATTAGAGAATTGCCACACACCCTGTCATGGCATCCCACGTGCCTTCTCTCTCGCGGGGCTTCTTCCGTTCCGAGGAGGAGTGGTGTCCATGAGATTCAGTCAGTGGCGGAAATTCGCCGTCGCGGTGATCGCGGCATTCGTTTTTTCCGGGGTTTCTGGTTTGGCCCAGACGGGTTCGACGGACGAATCGAAGCGCAAGGTCAGGACCAAAACGGCCCCGATCTATCCCGACCTGGCAAAGCGCATGAACGTCGGAGGCAAAGTCAAAATTGAAATCGTCATCACGCCGGACGGTCATGTCAAGAGCACGCGCGTCGTCGGCGGACATCCCTTACTCGTTCAGGCCTGTCAGGACGCCGTCAAGGAATGGAAGTTTATGCCTGCGCCGGAGGAGACCACGCAGGTGGTTGAATTTGAGTTTCACGGCAATTAGGGAAACGCTTGAGTGTGGGTTGTTTCGGCAGAGGCAGCCAGTCCCAGATGGCTCTGCCGCGGTGAGCGGAGGAATTTTGCAATGACCATCGGAAAAAAGTTGTACGCGGGTTTCGGCCTGATCCTGGGCATCCTGTCGCTGCTGTTCGTTGTGAACATCATCGCGGGGTGGAAGGAGAGTTCGGCCCGCAAGGATGCTGGCGCCGCTCTCGACAGCGTTCGCACCGTCGAATCCGTGCGCTACCAGATCATGTTGAATCGCCTCAACATGAATAATTTCCTCCTCAGCGGAGATCCCCGCGATGAGGAGAAAGTGAATAAGGGTCTGACGGACATCACCGACCAGGTCAAGCGCGGTGAGTCACAATCCGGTAACGAAGCGGTTCGCACCGCTTTGATCCAGGTCGAGAGCACGGAGGCCAGCTGGGCCGACAATTTCGCCAAGCCGCTCATCGCCAAACGCCATCAAGTCGATTCTGGCGACGCCACCGTCTCCGACTTGCAGATTTTTTACCTGCAGAAGGATCCCTCTTCGTGGCTCAACAAATCATCGGTTGTTCTGGATCAAAGCAATGCCGATATCACCAAGTTTCGTGAGGAAACCACAAGATCCGCAGACCGTTGGAGCGCCGTCAGCACTTGGATTACGACGGGGGGCACTTTTTTTGCCCTGGCCGCGGGAATCCTCATCGCCATTTGGACCGCCAAGTCCATCACCGAACCCTTGACCCATCTCATCACGGTCGCGCGGGAAATTGGTGACTCCGGCGATCTCGATCAGAACATCGACATTCACCGCAACGACGAAATCGGCGCCCTGGCCACTACTTTTAACAACATGGTCGCTTATCTGAAAGAAATGGCCAGCGTCTCCATGGCTGTTGCTGAAGGCGACTTGACCGTCGAAGTTGTTCCACGGTCGAAGCGTGACACCCTCGGCAATGCCTTCCTTCGTATGTCCCACGGTTTGCAGGAGCTTGTCCGCACCACCCGCGATTCGGCTGGCCAGGTTTCCTCTGGCTCCAATCAAGTCGCTGGTGCCGCTGATGAGTCCGCCAAGGTCAGCGTTCAGGCCTCTTCGGCGATCGAGGAAGTCACCAGCACCATGCACGAGATGAGCATCAACGTGCAGAACGTCGTGAAGAACACGCAAGTCCAGGCTTCCAGCGTCGCGGAAACCTCCGCTTCCATCGATCAGATGGTCACTTCCATTCAGCGCGTGGCCGATACTGCCAAAGTCTTGCTGGATATCGCAAACCGCTCTCGCGAGGAAGTCGTCACCGGCATCCAGACCATGGAGAAGGCCACTGATGGCCTCAACCGCACCAATCAGGCCATTCAGTCTTCCGCGGAAATCATCAACATTCTCGGTCACCGTGCCGATGACATCGGAAAGATCATTGAAGTCATCGATGACCTGGCCGAACAGACCAACTTGCTCGCCCTGAACGCCGCCATTGAAGCGGCCCGCGCCGGTGAACATGGACTTGGTTTCGCCGTCGTTGCCGATGAAGTTCGCAAACTCGCTGAGAAGTCTACCCAATCCACCAAGGAAATCGCCGACCTGATTCAGAGTATTCAGCGCGAAGCCCGCCAGGCCGTCGAAAACATGGAGCGCAGCACGCGCATCGTCGAGGAGGGTTTGACTCTCGGAAACGATCTCGGCTCCGCGCTTCACAAGATTTCCAACGTCGTCACTGAAGTTTACAAATTCTCCCAGGAGATTGGCGCCGCCACCAACGAACAGTCGGTTGGTTCTTCGCAGATCGCCAAAGCCACTAGCCGCCTCACCGAAATCACTCAGGAAATCAATTCCGCCGTCGAGGAACAGGCTTCCGGCGCGCAAGCCGTTGTCCGCGCCATGGACAAGATGCGCGAACTAGTTCAGCAGTCCGCTTCCAGTTCCACCGAGCTTTCTGCTGCCGCCGAGCAGATGCTCAAGCTCTCGCGCAACCTGCTCGATAGCATGGACCGTTTTGTTCTCGACCGTGCCAGCCAGCCGCGCGCCCGCCGTGGTGACTCCTTCGCCAAGCGGCGTGGCTCGGAGGCGGATCGCTCCCAGCAACTCGAGTACGCCGAATTGGCGCGGTCTTAGGGGCCGGAGACCTTTCCATGGAAAAGGATCTTCAAGTCGTCGGTTTTCGCATCGGCAATGAAACGTACGGCGTTCGCATCGCCTCCGTGCGTGAAATTGTCCGTGTCCCGGAAATTACCGCCGTTCCCAGCGCGCCCGATCTGATTGAAGGGGTCATCAATCTCCGCGGCAAAATCATTCCGGTCATGGACCTTCGCAAACGATTCGGTCAGACCGAGATTCAATCCGACAAGAAGAATCGCATTCTCGTCGTCGAGTTGGACAACAAGTTGCTCGGCCTAATCGTTAACGCAGCTTCCGAAGTACTCAAGATTCCCCCCTCCGAGATCGAAGCCCCGGGCAGTGTCTTTGCGGAAGGCGAATCCGGATACGTCACCGGCGTGGGCAAACTGAAGGGCCGTCTCATCATTCTGCTGGACATTACCAAACTCTTGCATCGCCCGGAGTTCAAACGACTCGAGGAGGCTGCGGAACCCGTCACTACCGCAAGGTAACGTTTCTCCGGCTTGCGCTTGACACCGCCGATTGCGGGTCCGCCTCACAAATTAAATGGGAACGATCACTGCCCAGGTCCAACTTACCGAAGCGGAGCTGAAGCTTCTTCAAACCCTTGTCTATCAGGAATGCGGCATGTTTTTCGATGAGCGCCGCTCTCACTTCTTGAAGGATCGCTTGCAGCGCCGCCTCAAAGCCTGTCAGCTCGACTCTTTCTATGCTTATTACCGCTTGCTGACCAGCAGGGAAGGACGTGCTGAACTCGCTCTCCTGCTTGAAAACCTGACCGTGAACGAGACCAGTTTCTTTCGAAATCGTCCGCAGCTCGATCTCCTTCAAAAGTCCGTCCTCGAAGAGATCCTTCGCCGCAAGCAGGAGCGTCGCGATTACACTCTCCGGGTATGGAGCGCCGGTTGCTCCTCTGGCCAGGAGCCCTATACCGTCGCGGTTTTGATCTGCGATGCGCTCGCCTACTACTACTTGCGGAATCCGCTTCCTTTCGAAATGCCTTCGCCGAAGCCGCTCATTCCTCCGCCTTGGAAAGTCGAAATCGTTGCTTCGGATATCAGCTATGCCAGCCTTCGCGTCGGACAGGAAGGCCTCTACACGGCGCAGCAGATGGAACCCGTGGACTACACCTGCCGTCTCCGCTATTTCGAAAAAGTCGGCGACAAGTACAAGATCAAGCCGCAATTGAAGGAACTCGTGCAGTTCGACTTTCACAACTTGAAGACCGAGTTCTTGCCCCGCCGCAACGACATCATTCTCTGTCGCAACGTCATGATCTACTTCGACGAAGCCGAACAGAAGCGCTTGATCGAAAAGTTCTGGCACTGCTTGAATCCCGCTGGATACCTTTTCGTCGGGCACGCCGAAAGCTTGTTCGGTCTCAGCCAGAAATTCCGCATGATTCATGAGAATAACGGCACCGCCTATCAGCGCAACGAGGTCGGCACGTGAGTCGCCTCCCCGAGGATCGCGGCGGCGAGTTGCGCTCTCTCTTCTTTGAGAGCGCCGGCGAACTGCTCCAATCGCTCAACGAAGCAGGGCTCGAGCTCGAATCGCGTCCGGCTGACGAGGAAGTCATTCGTCGCGTCCGCCGCGCCGTGCATACCTTGAAAGGCGATTCCGCCGCGTGTGGATTTCACAAGTTGAGCGAACTCGCGCATGTGCTTGAAGATGTGCTCACCCCGCAGGTTGCGCAAGCGCGTGGAGCTGATCTCGCGGAGCTCGTCCTCGCTGCTGCGGATAGTTTTGGCACCATGCTCACCGCCTATCAACGCAACGCCGACCCGCCTCCTGTCGAAGCACTCCACGTCATGATCCGCAAATTGCTGGACGAACCCACTCCTGCAAACCACGATCCCTCTGCGCCACTTCAATTGCCCGCGCAGTTTGCCTGGACGGAATACGAGCAGCTCATGATTTCTGAAGCTGTGCATCGCGGCGAGATCGTCTACAATATCGCGCTCCGCATCGATCCCAATAGCTTGATGCGCGCGGCCGCTTTCCAGCTCATTCGAAACGTTCTTCACGGCAGCGGCACCGTCATCGCTTTGCGCCCCGAAGACAACTTGGCCGCCGCAACCGTGGAGATTGTCGAAGCCGCCCTCGCGACCTCCCAGCCAGAGGAGAGACTTCTACAGCGCTGCCGGATTCCCTCGATCGTTTCCGACGTGCGTCTCGAACGTGCTGCCACCGCGGAGGCATCCGAGCATGAATTGCTCGGTGATGTCTTGGAGGCGCAAGCCGCGAGTTCTATGGCCGCCGCCGCCGAGCCCGGCGAAATCGGAGCCTCTGCCAAACGAGCCATTTCCGGTTCTGCCGCGAATGTCGTTGCCGAAAGCACGCTTCGTGTCGATGCTACCCGCATCGACGCGGTTATGAATCTTGTCGGCGAATTGATCATTGGAAAGTCCATGCTCAATCGCACGCTCACCGAATTTGACCAGAAGCATGCGCGGGACCCCCTGCGCGCCAAACTTGCGGACGCCATGGCGTTCCAGGCCCGCATTCTCGATGAGCTTCACAAGTGTGTCCTGAAAATCCGCATGGTGCCCGTCGAGCAACTCTTCCGCCGCTTCCCGCGCGTCGTTCGCGACGTTGCCAAGCAATGCGGCAAGGATGTGGCCCTGGAACTTTCTGGCCAGAACACCGACCTCGACAAGGGCATTCTGGACTCTCTTTCCGAACCGCTCATGCATCTTGTCCGCAACTCAGTTGATCATGGTATCGAACCGGCGGATGAGCGCCTGACTGCCGGCAAGCCTGCGCGTGGCACCGTCTATCTCAACGCTTTTCATCAGGGCACCCAGGTCGTCGTAGAAATCCGCGACGATGGCCGGGGCATCGATCCCGCGCGTTTGCGCGCCCAGGCCGTTGAACGCGGAATTCTGAAACCTGCCGAGGCCCAGCGTCTCACGGAGCAGGAGACTCTTAATCTTATTTTCGAGTCCGGCTTGAGCACGGCTTCCGCGGTTACGGAAGTGTCTGGCCGTGGCATCGGCATGGATGTCGTTCGAACCGTCCTCGACCGCCTCAAGGGAACCGTCCAAGTTTCTTCGAAAATAGGCCGCGGCACGACCATTCAGCTTCGTGCCCCGCTCACTCTTGCCAGTATCCAGACGTTGCTTTTCCGCGTTGGCGGCCGCCTGTTCGCTGTCCCGCTCTCTTCCGTTGTGGAAATCACCCGCATCACGGACCCGGAGATTCATCGTGTCGACCAGCGTGAAGTGCTGCGTCTTCGCGATCAGATTCTCACTCTCGTTCGGTTGAATCATCTCAGCCGTTTGCACAGCATCGACACTCAGCCCGTTCGAAAGAAGCATTTCGTCATCGTCATCGGCGCTTCCGAAAAGCGCTTTGGCCTCGTCGTGGATAGCCTGGTCGGCGAAGAAGAACTGGTGATTAAAGCCCTCCCCGCCGAAATTATCTCCAGCGACCTGGTCAGCGGCGCTTCCATTCTCGGCGACGGCACGGTTGTTCTTATTTTGAATGTGCCCGCGGTCCTTTCTCGTCTCTCTCGCTCCGTGCCGATTGGAGCGATCGCATGAGTGAACGCATTCGTGTTCTCGTCGTCGATGATTCCGCTCTTATGCGCAAGCTGATTCCCGCCATCCTGGCGCGCGAATCTTCCATCGAGGTTGTTGGCACCGCCATGGACGGTGCGTTCGCCTTGAAAAAGATTGAGGAACTGCAGCCGGATGTCGTGACCCTGGATCTGGAGATGCCGCGCATGGACGGCATGGAAACGCTGCGCCTGATCATGAAGCGCGCTCCGCTGCCCGTCATTCTCTTCAGCACTCATTCGAAAGAGGGCGGCTATGCCACCTTCAAAGCCCTCGCCCTGGGCGCCGTCGATTTTCTCGCCAAGCCCAAGGATGCGGCTATCGGGCACCTTGAGGAAATCGCCGATCAGCTCATCGCCAAAATTAAAGTCGCCAAACGCGCCTCTGGCCGCAAGCTTCCCCCCGCCGTCGTCGGCGAAGAGCCGGCCGCGCCGAAAAAAGGATCCCGCACTGCGTTGCCGCCGCGCCGCGTCATCGCCATTGGCATTTCCACCGGTGGTCCAAACGCTTTGCAATTTGTTTTGTCGCAAATCCCCGCGGATTTTCAATCCACCATCATTATTGTCCAGCACATGCCCGAAGGCTTCACGGAAATGTTTGCCAAGCGCCTCGACGAATGCTGCGCTCTTGAAGTTCACGAAGCGCGCTCCGGCGATCTATTGCTGTCTGGCCGTGTTCTGATTTGTCCGGGGAATCGCCACATTATGGTTCGCCGCATGCCTCGGGGCAGCATGGTGGTTCTCTCCGACGGGCCGCCAGTCAATGGACATCGCCCGTCCGCGGATGTACTTTTCCATTCCGTCGCGCAGGAGTTCGGCCTCACCGTCGTCGGCGTGTTGATGACCGGCATGGGCGATGACGGCGCCGAAGGGCTCGGTGCGATCAAGGCCGCGGGCGGAATGACCATCGCGCAGAGCGAAGATACCTGCGTGGTCAGCGGAATGCCGCGCGCCGCAATCCTAAAAGGCTACGCCAACAAAATTATTCCTCTCGATGGACTCGCTGCGTACTTGGTGAGCAATTACGGCGCGGAGCGAAATCCAGCGGATAAATTTGAAAAGAACGACAAAAATGAAAGGACCCCCGTTTCTTCCCATCGCTCGTGAAAGCGAGTGCGGGGATAAGGAGAAGGCCATGAAACAGTTCGCCGCTCTACTTCGAAAAGACAATCAGCCGGTTCGCTACCTGGTGGTAGACGATTCCGTCTTCGCGCGCAAAAATCTCATCAAAATGATCGAGATGTTCGGCGGCGAAGTCGCCGGAGAAGCTGGAGATGGCCTGACCGCCATCGCCGAATTCAACCGCATTACCCCGGACATCGTGCTCATGGACATCACCATGCCGCAGATGGAAGGGATCGAGGCGGTCGAGCGCATCGTGCGACAGCACCCCAGCGCGCGCATCGTCATGGTCTCGTCCGTCGGATACCAGGAGAACATCCTGGCGGCGCTCCAGAAGGGCGCAAAGCATTTCGTGCAGAAGCCGGTGAAGCCGGAAGTGCTGTACGAAATTCTCCGATACGTGCTCAGCGACGATCCCAACGCCGTCGGCTCGCCAGTGGCGCTCGCGGGAGAACATCGCTCATGAGAATGGAACTGATCCAGCCGTTCATCAGCGCCGCGGATGCCGTTTTTGCGGAGTCGCTGCAAGCGCCCACGAATATCGTGGACCTCTCGATGGATGAGGATGCCTATCGCCGCAAAGGTGTCGCCGCGCTGATCGCCATCAAGGGCGACATTGAAGGGCGAGTGATTCTCGATCTCTCGCAGGAAGTGGCGATGAAAGTGGCCAGCCAGCTTGCAGGCTCGGAAGTCGAAGCCAGCGAGCAAGTGGTGAAAGAAACGGTTTGCGAAATGGCGAACATGGTCATCGGCAATTCGGTGACGCTGCTGAACGACCAGGGATTTCATTTTAAAGTGTTTCCGCCGGAAATCCACATGGACGAAACGGGGCTGGCGGGCAGCGCGGACACGGAAGCGCTGGTGATTTGCATCGAGACGCCCTGCGGAGAGATTTACCTGAACATCGCCATGCACTACCTGCATCGTCGCCGCAAAGAGCGCAACGCTGCCCCGGCGCTGGATTGAACGAGTTGAGTTCCAGAATGGGAAGAATACCCCCTCCCCCGGTTTTTTGTAAGTGTTGCATCTAAAGGGTTTAGCAATTTCTGTAAGCCTTTTGTTTGCAACACTTGCGGGGAGGTGCGTAGGTGTTGCAGCTAAAGCACTTAAAGCAAGAGTGGTCAGTGACCCGACAGGGGCGGGCGCGTCCCCCTCCCGCCATGTTTTTGTAAAAGATTGTAGCGTATAAGTTTAAGGGGTGGGGGTCGGCAAAAGGATTGAAGGGTAAGGACTTACAATTCAAACACGTTGGAAGGTTTGCAGGTTGAAGGTTGGAATGTTGGGAAGACCAAGCTACCCCAGAGAACAAGGATAGAGGGGGCGCTGTGA
>WNGQ01007811.1_pt1 | contig 10247 bp, 12 predicted proteins | sample 5407661 | NCBI WGS metagenome assembly WNGQ01 (sample SAMN13153382, study PRJNA577476) | soil metagenome | isolation source: 60 cm soil or saprolite under Garry oak tree replicate 2 | place: USA:California | collected 2016-06-15 | reverse complement strand
GCTTTCTCTCTATCCAGAGACGAGTCCAAGAGCGGACTGTCAATCCTTCACCACCTCTCCCAGTAACCAATATAACCAGTCAACACCTCGGACCCGAAACAGCGCCCCGGTGGCTCAGCCTGGTAGATGGGCAACCAGCCCAAAGCATTGCCTTGGTAAGCCCGTAAAACCCGGAAAGTCAAGGGTCACGAGGTCAAATCTCGTCCGGGGCTCCAACATAACCATCAATCCAAAGACACCAAAACCTAGCCTATACAGTAACTTAGAGGCTCTCGCCTTAGACTTCGGAAATCCGATACTTGCCTTCTAGGTATAACCCCGTCACGACACCAAATAATGATACCATGAGTGGAAATGGAAAGACGTACCTAAACGCGATTAGGAACGACTGGTTGAGGAATCTATCCTGGATAATAGGATCTTGAAGCCCTAGAAACGGAGCCACTGCCAAGGCAACAAGGAAGAAAAACACTGCAATTCCAAGAGAGATCACGAAGCCGATGATGGCAATCCTCTCATCAGCCATTGCCAGTCCCGCCCCGACAGCAACGGCAAAGATGAAGACTAGGTCAATGAATGATAGACAAGGGTCTCCTGGGTCACCCTGCGTGAAGCTCGAACAGCCACGGTGATAAAATGTGTTGAGCATTATTCCAGTCAACAGTCCTGCCCAGGCCAAGACAATCCATAAATCGTGAAGCCTAGCTAGTTGACGATAGATTCCGGAAACCGTCGAAACGGGGCGATTCACCTTTGGAACCAACTAAGAAGCAACTCGTAGCCCTCGTATATGTAGGAGTATCCCTGATAGTAGCAGCCTGGGGAGTCCAACTGACCTCGGTACAAACACAGTGGTTCTCTGCCTTCAGCAACCTCCGGCCAGATGTCGGCCCAGTCTCATTCGCCTTCTATCCCAACAACAGTACGGGCTTGGCATCACTTACCGCGTCCGTAACGAATCCAACAAATTTTGGCCTGAGTCTTACTTCGATCTCCTTTGTAATCTTCGCTAATTCGACAAGTGAGGACTTTTCAGCCCGAGGGAGCTCGGAGGTCGCGTCATCTGGAGTAGGCCTAGATGCTCTACTCCCGGCACATGGATATATCAACGTGACCTCATCAGCGACAATCTATATTGACGCAGTCAACCAGCTCAACGCATTTCTCGCGAACCACACTGCGGACGCGCGGATCTTTGTACAGACGAATCTCTACCTCCGGTCACCATTCGGGATTCTTGCGCCCACTTATTGCTTCGAGGCACCTGGAAGACCTGTCTCAGTATGCCCTCTCTCAAGGTTCGGCTAGATTGGAAGGACGCTACAACTACCATCAGATGCTGGCATCAACACATAGACTTCAGGAAGACACGTATTTTCGCTGAAAGAGGCCTCGGTTAGCGGCCGAGGGACCCTTGAATCCGTTGCCTCCACGCCGGCATCTCAGCCATTTGGGCGAGAGCAGCCCTAGCGGCCTCCTCCCTGACCAAGCCACGCCCGCTCATAGCAACTTCGACGAACTCCTCAAATTTCTTTTCGAAGGGTAACAGCTTTCCATTCAAGTCGGTGCAATGAGTACAGTATGGATTATCCGGATTCTGTGCACCATGATCCTGCTTGGATCCCATTGGCCGACCGCAACTCTCACAAGTAATCGCAAACGACAAGATTCACAGTCTCGACAGGAAAAGCCAGGCCGACAAAGAGTAATAACAATACTCTCACAAAAGACCTCCTAGCAATGGTTACAAGGTGACCGGACGAGCCGGAAACCTATATAGTCCCGGCCGGGTCAAACTCGTAAATACGTTAGAGGAATGCTTCTGTTGCGGGGGAAGGGCCCAAAATCCCTTTACACGATTCTCATACTCGCCATGCTACTATTCGGCCGCAAGAAACCAGCGGTCGAAGAACAGCCCACCCCAAAACCTCGAGAACCATTTCCAATACCCGACGTCCTCAAGAAAACAGTCACGACCACCGACCTAGGAAAAGCCCGCGACCGTCTTAGAATAGCAAGCCTCGAACGTGACATCATCGGCAACGCTCTCACCACAATCTACGAAGCAGAGGCCAAAGGACAACTGAGTGAGCCCGAGCGGAACCAGCTCACACAGCGGTACAAGAGTGATCTGAAGCGTGTCGATGGGGAGATTGATACTAACAAGAAGGTCGTTGACCTACATGAGCTCGAGTCAGCTAAGGAGGACCTGCTGACGAGCTTCCACGAGAAACTAATGGAGATAGATCTCAGAATCAACCAGATCAAACCGTCAATCTCAGGCCTGCCCGCGGCCGAGGAGATCATTTTCAAGCCCGCTCCATCAGCTTCCAAAGCCGAGCCAGAACCCGCAACAGCCGCCCAGTCCGCGCAGAAGCAGGAGAAGCCAAAGGAGAAGCCTAAGAACAAGGCCGAAGAGAGACTCGAAGCCATAAGGGAAGAAGTACTCAAAGCAATGGAACGACTCGAACAAATAGAAACGGAAGGCTGACAAATGTCCTGGGTTGAAAAGGCAAGATTAAGTGCCGCAGCACAATCCCTCAGGGAAATCCGAGACGGCACAACCATCGGACTCGGAAGCGGCTCAACGGTGCTGAAAGCACTGGAACTCGCTACCGAGAAAATCCGCAAAGAACGCCTCCAAGTAACCTTCGTACCAACAAGCTACCAGATGGAACTCGCCGCAAGACGCCTTGGCCTGAAGACGACACATCTAGAGGAAGACACTGAGCTAGACATGGCGATAGACGGGGCAGACCAGATTCAATGGAGAACTTTGGACATGGTGAAGGGCGGAGGAGCGGCACTGCTAAGGGAAAAAATCGTCGATTCATCAACAAGGAAACTGGTCATTGTGGTTGACGAGAAGAAACTGGCTAAGACACTCGGGGGGGACCAGCCCATACCCCTGGAGATTGTCCCGTTTGGGTATCACTCAACATTCGGTAAGATCAAACGCCTTAGTGAAAAAGCAGTGCTTCGCGAGGGAAACGGGAAAGTCGGCCCGATCGTTACGGACAACGGCAACCTCATAGTCGACGCCTACTTCCGAAACCTTCGACGACCAGAAATTATCGAAGAGAAGCTCAGGAAAATTCCAGGGGTAGTAGAGACTGGCTTATTCCTTCAGATGTGCGATATAGCATACGTGGGACGAAAAGACGGACGAGTAGACATCCTCAGAGGGAATTAGCCAAAAAGAATACCCGGTCCTAGCTCGACCAGAAGAATCGCAGAAACCAGTTCAGGCTGAAAACTATTCCATCGAGAAAAGGGCCGCCTTACTAGCCATCTGGAACCTTCTCATAGTCCTCGCTTCAGCATAGGCGTGGGTTCGCTGGGGCAGATATCGGTCGAAATCAAGACCCTTCGGCTACGGACTTACCCTGGAAACGATCCGAAAGATCTGAGAGAAGACCATATTCCGAGAAACCACAGCCAAGGTTGCCCAGTCATCACAGACAACGGTAACCTCATCAGATTCCTTCTTCAGGAATCTCCGCCCCTCAGACACTAATCATGACAAGACGAAGAAGATCCCGGGAGTAGTGGAAACCGGACTTGCCCTAAGATGTGACACACAGCCTGCGTCGGAAGAACTCATGGACATGTCGATTTCCTCCGACAGAGCTAACAATCCAAATCGTATACATCCGGTCCTCCAATTCCATCGCGAAGGAAGCGGCTAGTCTTCGATGCGCGAATATGCTAGATAGAACGCAACTGCGAACATGATAGCAGGAATCAGGCTCAGTAAGCCCCACAGCACGAGCTGGGTCTCAAAAGCATAGGCGGCTCCATAGTCCCAGTTGTTTAGGAAACCACCGGGGAAACTGAAAGCAATTGTTCCGATAACAATATGCACGAAATGTGTCCGCCCGTACCGATGACGCCCCTCCAACAGCAAGGTGATACCGGCAAGTGTAACGAAGCAGCCGGCGGGTCTTATGATCGGCAGCGAGCTGACGGCAGCGAGCTGACGACCGCCCCAATCGCAAGAAGAATCAAACCCCTCTTGGTCTGGTCGGCCCACGTTCGCCTTTCATGATCGATTGTTGTAAAAACTTCGGTCATGTCTACGTTCTAGCCCAGTCTCTATGTCGATTGATAAGTCAAAGGTCTTTCTCACGCTAGGCTGAATCTCGACAATCGCGCCAAGGTCCAGAGAAGCGTGTCTCTTGGTGAGTGCCGGGGGCGGGACTCCCGAACCATATCGTCTCATGACGGTGGCAATTCGAGCCCGCGACCTCCGGATATCCCTTCTAGGGGATTATGAGTCCGGCGCTTGGACTCCCCTCTGGTGAGGGGTCTAGCCAGGCTGAGCCACCCCGGCAAAGCTACGCCCGGATTAGGACCCGTAAAAAGGATTAACCTAGACACCAGTGTGGGCCGCTTCACATGAGGATTTTCTCGACACCTCGGTGTAGCTATGGGGGATAGACTGAACTACAATCGCAAGCTTATCCTGTGTCAGTTGACAAAACCAGGGACGAAAGGCAAGAAGAGGAGGTATTGGGAGGTTGATCCTTCAATCTTCAAGCCAGGACCCAGAGACAACTGGAGGCGGCGCTATTTCATCGAGCCGGCCCGGTCACTGGCAAAGTTCGCGTTCTTCGGCTTGCTTCTCATCTACCCGTTGGGCTTGGTATTATCGGGTCTAGTGTTCGGAGCCGTTTTCTTCTGGAGTTCCTTCATTGGCTCGATCGGCTTGATAGGCGTCATCATATGGAAGGCGGGTTATTCCGCGAATTTTGCGGCCTGGAACCCGGATTTCCGGAGACAAATCCTCGGGCTCACCGTTAGCTTCTTTCTAACGGCAGGATTCTTTCTCGGATTGATAAACTTCCTCAAGCACCTAGAACTGGTGATCTGGGTCGTCGCAGTATTGGGCGCAATCATCATCATAGCAGTTGGGTTCATGATAAGCAGATCTCGCCAGTAAAGAAGGCCTAACTAGTCTACGAACATTCGGTCTCAACAAGCAAATTAAGCAAGCCGCATCTGCGACCTCTGCAGACGGAGAGAAGACCCATTGACAAGATACGACTTCCTCACCCTGGACGACGTCCAGACAGATGGAAAACGGGTCTTCCTCCGAGTCGACATAAACGTCCCACTAGACCCGTCAACACAAGAGATTCTGGACGATACGAGAATCAGAGCGCTATGCGCAACGCTCCAGGAACTAGAAAACGCACGCGTAATCCTCGGATCACATCAGAGCAGACCTGGAAAGGACGACTTCACATCGTTAGAGCCCCATAGCGAGGTTCTGAAACAGTACTGCAAACAAAAAGTGAGATTTGTTGATGACGTTTTAGGCCCACACGCCCGTCAGGAGATCAGCAAAGTGCAACCGGGTGAGATACTGGTCCTCGACAACCTCCGCTTCTGTTCGGAAGAGAACATTGACGACAAGCCCGAGAAGTTGGTGAAGACCCATATGGTCAAACGCCTCTCGAACCAGTTCGACCTCTACATCAACGACGCTTTCGCAGCCGCTCACCGATCACAACCATCCATCGCGGGACTATCAGAGATGCTTCCCAGCGCGGCAGGTCGTCTGATGGAAAAAGAACTAGGGGCAGTTTCGATGCTCCTTCTGCAACCGCGCCGCCCTTCAGTCTATGTTCTCGGAGGCGCTAAGGTGGAAGACAAGGTCCCGGTGATCGAGCATATCCTCTCGAAAGACAAAGCGGACAAGATACTGCTCGGCGGAGTCCCGGCAAAACTCTTCCTCAAAGCACAGGGGGCAAAAGTGGCATTCGATGAGAAAGAGGTCTTCGATCTTGGAGCGTTCGCGGAACGCGCGAAGAAACTCGTCAAGACATACGGGGAACGAATCGTGACACCGGTAGACCTTGCGTACGAGGTAAAGGGACGAAGAGAAGACCAGTCAATAGACTCACCTCCGACATCTGACGCCTCGCTCGACATCGGAAAGAAAACCGTGGAGAAATATTCCAGGATTCTAGATGAAGCCGCGACCGCGGTCGCCAATGGTCCCCTCGGAGTTTTCGAGAAGAACGGTTTCGACCTAGGCACGAAATCAGTGTTGGAATCAATGGCGAAAATCAAAGGTTACACGGTCATAGGCGGAGGACACTTAGTAGGCCTCGCAACGATTCACGGAATTGAGAGCAGGTTCTCACACGTCAGTACCGCAGGGGGCGCGATGCTATCACTGCTAGCTGGCCAGAATCTCCCGGGCGTCGATGCACTCGTCAGGGCCGCGGCTAGGACCCACGGGTCTGAAAATAATTCTGAGCCTGACTAGTGGGAGAATTTATCTTCACGAGGCCAGCGGGGCCTGGCTCGTACGGGATGCCTCGGTAGCTCAGTGGTAGAGCGACGGCTTTGTAACCCCATGATGGGGCATGAGAGCCGTAGGTCCTGGGTTCAATCCCCAGCCGAGGCTCCAGCCGTCGCGGGGCTCGGAACCTGCGACACAAGGCTTGCGTTTCCGCTTCCCCTAAGAACTGAGAAGACCGCGGAGAACAAAGTCACAGCTGCAAATCCCAGCAACGCGTGCTGGATTCCCGCCAATAACGGGGGAATGTCGGCCGCAGCAATCTTGACCTGTGTCGAGGTTCCCCCAGGTCCAATCAGGTTGACGAGTGTGGAGTATGGAATGTCGGCAGTCATCAATGCGACCGTGAGCGGAATGCTTGCGACAATGCTGCTGTTGATTATGGTAGCCCTTATGCCGGAGGCAACGCCTCTCTCGTGCGCTGGGACAGATCCCATCACCGAACTTGCGTTGGGACTTCGGAAGAGGCCAATCCCGAGACCCACGATGGCAAAGCAGACTAGTATGAAGCCGTATGAGGTTGAGAGATTGATTCCTGAAAGTAGGACAAAACCGGCGGAGGCGATCACGAGGCCGAGCGTACTCAGTCCCCTTGACCCGTATTTGTCTGATAGGGTTCCGCTTAGCGGACCAATGATTATCAGAGTGACATCAAGCGGAATCAGAGCAATTCCAGCGGAGATGGCGGAGTAGCCTCGCACCAGCTCGAAGTAGAGACTGGCCATTACAAATGCGAGAGCTGCGAAAGCAAGACCGCTCAGCAGGTTCGCAATGTTCCCGGCGACGAAGAGTCGAATCCTGAAGAGCGTCAAGTCCATTACGGGATGCAGAGTTCTTCTCTCCAGCCGCAGGAAGACCAGCATCAGGACTACGCTTAGACTGACCAGTGAAATCGTCGTAGCTGAGGTAATGTCGCCCAGGGTTAGGCCGAGCAGGAGCACGGTAATGCTGGTGGAGAATGTGAGTGCTCCCGGGAGGTCGAACTTGGAGCCGGCTACCGGCTTCGAAATCTCTCTCAGTCTACGCCGTGACCATATGGTTCCGAAAACTCCGACGGGGACGTTTACGAGAAATATTGAACGCCATCCGTAGAGTCCGATTAGCACTCCGCTCAGGATATACCCGGTTATCGTCCCGGCGTTAATCGCGACCTGGTTGATGCCTATGCCTTTTCCAAGCTCGGGACCCTGAAACGCATCAGTGACAAGGGCGACGCTGTTCACGAAAAGCAGTGCAGCGCCCACCCCCTGCACCACTCGAGAGGCAAGCAACTGATAGGCGCTGAACGAGAGACCGCTCAGGAGGCTACCAATGGTGAAAATTGCAAAACCCCAGACGTACAAGCGAACCCTCCCATGCATGTCGGCCACCCGTCCGAGTGTGACGAGGAGAATCGCGACCATCAATCGGTAGATCGTGATAATCCAGACGCCGATAACGATGCTAGTGTTTAGTTGCGAGACTACTTCGGGCAGACCCACGACCACGATGCTGCTGTCGAGAGTTGCCATGAAGATGCCGACAGTAGTGACGGTGAGAACTGTCCACTTGTATTCCATACAGGTTCAACGTGTCCCGCGGGCGCGTGAAATTATCCGGCGGGACCCGCAGCCTGCTATAAAGAGCCGATTACCAGACCACCAACAATCAGTGTGCATTGAGCAATGAGAAAGAGCCCAGTTTACGTTTCAAACTTGGAAGTGTCACGTCTTTTGAGGACCTCGGACTCTATCCGTCTGGCAAGAGACGCGTACATCAAACTCGCCAGGCGTCAGGCACTGAGTCCGGAACGATTTGTCCTCACTGTTCCTCGGAAAACCTCGTTCTTTATCATGCCAGCTCACATTCTAGGCCAGAAGACAGTGACTGTCAAGATTGCTCGACTGAGTCCCGCGAACGCGGCCAGGGGCTTGCCGTCGGTTATGGCGAGCCTCTACGTGTACGATTCGACGACGGGGGTCGAGCTGGCGCGTGTAGAAGGTGAAGAGTTGACGGCGATCCGAACCGCAGCAGGCTCCGCCGTTGCAACCGACCTGCTTGCACCAGGCAGCTGCGATACGTTGGGCATCATAGGAACAGGAAAACAGGCCAGGGCACAGGTCCCGGCCCTTTTGAAGGTCAGAAGATTCTCAGAGATACTCGTCTATTCCAGAAGAAGAGCTCACCGGAACAAGTTCGCAGAGCAGATTCAGAAAACCCATCAAGTACGAGTCAGGCCAGCCGCTTCACCGGAAGAGGTGGCAGGCTCATCCCAGGTCCTCGTCCTAGCAACTAACTCAGAGACTCCTCTATTCGACGGAAAAATAGTAAACCGGGGTACTCACGTGAACGCGATCGGCTCAGCCCTTCCCACAACCAGAGAGGTCGACGACAATCTGGTCGCGAGATCCTTCATCGTAGTAGATTCTATCCCACAAGCCATCTCCACGTATGGGGACATCATGATCCCTCTCAAGCAGAGAAAAATCAACCTAGAGGACCTGAACGAATTGGGACAGCTTCTGACCCATCCCATCCCATTACCAGGAAGAGAGATGATCAGCCTGTTCAAATCTGGAGGCTTGGCAGTGCTTGATGCCGTCTTTGCAGACTACGTTCGACGCCTAAAGCAACAATAGCGCGACCCGCCCTCACATTCAGGTCAACCTACTGGATAACGTGTTCCGCAAAAATCGGCCCAGTCCGCAGTTACTACTTTTCCTAGTCAAAAATAGCAAAAAACTCTTCTCAGAGGGGAGAGGCTCTGTGTTGATTCCCTATCCTACCCCAGAAATAGCCCAAAACAAGCCCCAATCCCGAAAATAAACCACCCCGTCAACCTGCATTAGGCCGCTCGGCACTTTGCTTAGGACTTGCACGAACCGGAACAGGCTGATACCAAGCCCTGAACCCTTCATATCGCCGAAAACAAGCCCAGAAACCAACCTTTCTCAGAAGAAAAAAATTCTAGGCGACACGCTTCTCAAGACACCCAGAGAGCTCTTCTCCCACAAGAAAAAATTTCACCGGTCCAAGAAATTTGACCCTGAATCTTTCTCGACCCCCGGCGGGCCAATGAAAAAGCGCGCCCCCGCCCTTCGTGAGAGAAGCCCATCTAGGAGGCGGGAACCTTCAAGGCGCCAGCGTCGACCATGCTGGTCTCCTCCTCCTCCAGACGGGTCTTAATCCGTTTCAGGCGGAAAAAGTCCTCCCGAGCTCTCTCCTGAAGACTCATCTCAATGTATCGAATTGTGTTCTGAATCCTCGGGACCACGATATACTCGAGACTATTGACCCGCCTCTTCGTCGCCGCTATCGCCTCCGCCAATCGCCGGATCGCGGCCTCAGCTGCAGACAGTTCAGCCACGTTCTTCACCGCCTCAACCATCAAAGCAACAGCTTCATCGAGCTTTGCGCTTGTCCCTATCATCGAATACGGATAACCCTCCAACGGCAGCACCTTGACCTGCGCATACGGAATGCTGACCCCGATCACATTCCGGGTGGAAGCCTCGACCTCAAACCGGTCCTGAACACTAATCGCCGTCTCCTCCATCCGGCCAAAACCCATCAGCATTTGAGCTTCAATAAAGCGGGTATAGGTCTGGTTCAGCAAGTCCTGTGTCTTGGCGCGTAGCGCGGATATTTCCCGGGCGAACTGGAAGAACTCGATCATCAGCGCGTCGAGTTTCTCCCTCAGCAATTCCCCGCCTCTCTCCGCAATCTTACGTCTCTTGCGTAGAGCGATTAGCTCCATGCGGGTTGTGCGAGCGCCCTGGATAATCTCGGACACTAGTTGACAGTGCTCCCCCGGTACTTTGGAAGATACTTCTTGATCGTCGCAGGATCAATCCTCTTCAGCTCATTCTCAGGAAGCGCGCTGAGCAAGTTCCAGCCCATGTCCAGAGTCGTGTCAATATCTCGGTCCTCATACACGCCTTGGCTGATGAACTTCTTC
>WNGQ01017216.1_pt1 | contig 10248 bp, 7 predicted proteins | sample 5407661 | NCBI WGS metagenome assembly WNGQ01 (sample SAMN13153382, study PRJNA577476) | soil metagenome | isolation source: 60 cm soil or saprolite under Garry oak tree replicate 2 | place: USA:California | collected 2016-06-15 | reverse complement strand
CCACACCTGCCGCGTTCTGTTCTCGAAGACGCGTTCGAAACGCTGGCCGCACATGACGTGGTCGTGGGACCGACGCACGACGGAGGCTACTATCTCGTCGGGGCAAAGGCTTCTCATCCTACGCTTTTCGCACGCGATGGAATTGGCACCAGCAGCGCGCTGGAGAGACTCCTGGCGCGCGCGCGAGCTCTTGAGCTATCCGTAGGTTTCGCAGATCGTTTTTATGACATCGACGTCGCAGACGACTTGAGTCGACTAGCAGGGGAGTTGCGGCTGGCTCCGGAAAGGGCGCCACGCACGGCGCGGTGGCTTAAAGAGTGGGGGTTTGTGGCGACACAATTACGAACGGGCACGGGAGCACTGTGAAGCTCACGCCATCCACCAGACTGTACGGGCTCGGCGCCATCTTGCTTGTGGCGCTAACGATCTGCTCACGCAACTTCGGCGATAGGGGTGGACCGTACTTCATGGCCTCTTTGACGCTTGCGGGCATCGTGTACCTCTTAGCGATCCGTGAGTTTTTCGCTACGCCAAGATTTCCCCGGAGTGTTGTCGTCATTGGGCTCGTCCTGGCTGCCGTGTGGCACATCGAATTTCTTCGGCTGCCCCCGGGCGCCGATGATGATATTCATCGATATCTTTGGGATGGCCGCCTGCAGCGGCTCGGCTACAACCCCTACATTGTCGTTCCCAGTGATCCTGCCGTTAAAGGGCTGCATACCCCTGAAACCCGCAACTTGAACAACCCGGATCTACCGAGCCCATATCCAGCAGGAGCGCAGCTTTTTTCCCGCGCAGTGACCGCGATTCATGAGTCCACCTTTGCACTGAAAGTAGCATTTGTGGTTTGCGAACTCGCGATTGTTTTCCTGTTGCTCGATGTCTTGCGTTGTACCCGGCAGGGAGCGCACTTGGTTCTGGCGTTCGCCTGGAACCCATTGTTGGCCATTGAAGTTGCGGGAAGCGGTCACATTGATATTGTTGGCGCGTTGCTGCTGCTGGTGTCCTTTGCCGCACTGGTGCGCCGCTGGCGTAGCGTTGCGGCTCTGGCATTTGGGCTAGCTGTAGCGGTGAAATTTCTGCCGGTCGTACTCGTACCCCTCTACTGGAAGCGGGTTCGCATTCGCGACGCGGCGCTGGCGGCAGCCGTGGTCGGACTCCTGTACGTGCCATTTCTTAATCACGGCCGCATTCCAATCGGCTCACTTGGTACGTATGTGCAGAGTTTCCGCTTTAATGGCCCCGTGTTTGCGGCACTCGATCAGGTGGCGCCTCCGCAGTTGCTGGCCGGGCTGGCAGTGCTCGTCGGATTAGTGACTGCAACCTGGCTAAGAAGCGCAACGCCTGAGTGGTCTCCGGACGTATTTGCCTGGGACGTATTTGTCTGGCCCATGGCAGCCTCTCTCTTGTTCGCGCCCGTCGTATTCCCATGGTATCTTCTCTGGCTGCTGCCATTTCTGATGTCGGCCTCGACGCTGCTGATCATCGTCTGGACCGTGAGCATCATCCCGGTTTACGTCATGTGGCACTTGCGCGCACTTGGGCGTCCTTGGGGGGCGCTTCCTGGTTGGGTAATGCTGGTCGAATATGGATGCGTCGCAGCGGCAGGTGCAATTCTCGTCTTGCACAAGGTCACACGACCGACGGTGCAATGCTCAACCAACGAGGTCCTGTGATGTGTACCGCACCCGATACGAATTAATGTATCTTTAACTTTCGCCGGTCATCTCTGGCCTTATCCTTTCGATCTCGTAGAGGAGCGCACCCGTGACAAATACCCGTCGTTTAAACATGATCGGCCTTCTACTTTGCAGAGTGCAGCTCTTTGCCCCAAACTGCAGCACAAACAAACAAATTTAAATCTACCCAAAAAGGAGGGCATCATGACCCAAACCAGTGCTACACAACCAGCCGGCAAGCAGGCAGCTGACAAGAATGCAATTCGTCCGTTCCAAGTGAATTTTCCGGAAGCAGAACTGACCGAACTGCGCAGGCGCATCAACGCGACAAAGTGGCCTGAACGAGAAACCGTTACAGATGCATCCCAAGGAGTACAGCTCGCGACGGTCCAGGCGCTCGCGCGCTATTGGGCGACAGAGTATGACTGGCGCAAGATCGAGGCAAAAATGAACTCCCTGCCGCAGTTCATCACCGAGATCGATGGACTGGACATTCATTTCCTTCACGTCCGTTCAAAACACGAAAATGCGTTGCCGCTGATCGTTACGCACGGATGGCCCGGCTCGATCGTCGAGCAGCTGAAGATCATCGATCCTCTGACCAATCCCACGGCACATGGCGCGAGCGCATCGGACGCGTTCCACCTGGTGATCCCGTCAATCCCGGGCTACGGATACTCAGGCAAGCCGACCACCACCGGCTGGGATGCCGCCCACATCGCGCGTGCCTGGGTCGTACTGATGAAGCGCCTGGGATACTCGCAATTTGTGGCGCAAGGCGGCGATTGGGGCGCGATCATCACTGATCTAATGGGCCTGCAGGCGCCTCCGGAGTTGCTCGGCATTCACACCAACATGCCTGGCATCTTTCCAGTCGACATTGACCAAGCGGCTTTTTCCGGGACGCCGGCGCCATCGGGTCTCTCAGCCGATGAGAAGGTCGCCTACGAGCGTTTGCAGTTCGAATATCAAAAGGGAATCGCCTACGGGTACCAGATGGGGCTGCGACCGCAGACATTATATGGAATCGCGGACTCACCCGTCGGCTTGGCGGCTTATTTCCTTGATCACGACGCGCGCAGCTACGAGCTGATCTCACGCGTCTTTGCGGGAGAATCCGAAGGCCTCACGCGCGACGACATCCTCGACAACATCACGATCGCCTGGTTGACGAACACGGCGCTTTCTGGCGCCCGTCTCTATTGGGAGAATTGGGGCAAACTCGGGTTTTTCAATGCCAAGGGCGTCTCCATCCCGGTTGCCGTGAGCGTCTTCCCTGACGAAATCTATCCCGCCCCGCGGAGCTGGGCGGAGCGGGCGTATCCCAAACTGATCCATTACAACAAGCTCGACAAAGGCGGTCACTTCGCGGCGTGGGAACAGCCCCAACTTCTTTCAGAAGAGGTTCGCGCGGGTTTCCGATCATTGCGGTCAGGCATGGCGAGGGCGGCAGCCTGATGTGATCTTGGCCAATCCAGGCTAATTGTTGGCAAAGCAGCAGGAGAGCTTCGATGGTAGAGGTTCTCCTGTTTTGCCGTCATCAACATCGTTCGAAATTCACCGAGGAGAACATCCACATGACACATTCGAGCCGCGTAACGATTATTGGTCTTATGGGACTCTGGGTGCTGCTCTTTGCTCCAGCCTCCTGGGCGCAGGCGCCACAACGCGCGCCGATTCTCGATCAAGTCGCCAAGACCTTCGGTATCGATTCGTGGGATCAAGTTGAGGCTGTCCGCTACACCTGGAACGGGGAAATTACCGGGCTCTTCAAAGCTGCGCACAAGTGGGAATGGGAGCCCAAGACCAATAAGGTCTCCTTTGAAGGGACGGATAAAGACGGCAAGCCCGTCAAGGTTAGCTACGTTCGCACCGACCTTAGCAGCCAATCCGACGCCGTGAAAAACCAAATTGATCCGTCTTTCATCAACGACAATTATTGGGTTCTGTTCCCCTTCCATGCTTATTGGGACAAGAGCGCCAGCGCGATCGATCGGGCAGGCTACAAAAAGGCAGGTCCAATTCTGTTCTCAACCGAGCATCGCGGCTTCGCCGACGGCAAGCCCCTGCACATCTTTATTTCGGATGTGGCAGTTAAGCTGACGGGATCAGATGCCTGGATGAAGGCGCAATAAACGGACGGCGGGCTTATTCGGACAGCTTAGGTTGAATTCTTTATTTTCTGCAGGTGAGGGTCTCGGTGTCCGCGACCTGGACTAACTTGATCTGACGCAAGACGTCATGAATATTGGTATCGCGGAAGTTCCCGTCAGAAGCGGAGGCGCAGTTGAACCCAATGTTAAGCCTCAAATCTGGTACTCTCCATAACGAATCGCGACCAGAACATGACCCAACAAGATTCAGAGTCCATTGCCCCAGCGGGAGAAGTGTTCATCAGCTACAGTTGGGACAGCGAGGCACATCTCCGTGGAGTGCTCGAACTCTCAAATCGGCTGCGCTCGGAGGGTATTGACTGTGTTATCGACCAATACGAAGTGTCGCCACCTGATGGTTGGCCTCGTTGGATGGACAAGAAGATCAGAGACTCGCGACTCATCTTAATGATCTGCACAGAGACATACTGCAAGCGCGTCATGGGCGAGGAAAGTCCGGACAAAGGGATGGGAGTACGGTGGGAAGGCGGGCTGATCTACCAACATTTATACAACGCAGGTGCAAACCAGAAGTTTATCCCCGTGCTGTTTCGAGCCGCAGACAAGAAATTTATCCCGACTCCCCTGCAATCAGCAACGCATTATGAGTTGGACTCTGAGGCTGGATACGACAGACTCTATGCCCGTCTGCTCAACAGACCAGGTGTCAGAAAGCCTGAATTAGGCCGAGTTCGTCCTGCACCGAAGAAGGAGGTGAAGACGAACCTTTCGATGTACGTAACAGGTCCGATCAACGTCGATCTGTGGAATCAGGCGAAATGGCGTGGCACCTTATTCTTGCAATACGACGGGCAACCGCCGATATTGGGACTCGGCTTTCTTGATGAAAAACACGCACGGCAGATTTTCGAGGAATGGCACAAGCGATACGGCGAACGCGATGCGTTTGAAGAGCTGCGCATCTCGATTATTGAAGGCGACATCAAGGGAGAGCTGCCAGGGTACACGGTTCACATCGGCATTGACCTTGAGAACACCATCAAAAGGTACAAGGATGCGGGTCTGGCTATAGACCCAGAAAACTCTATGTTCATGATGGTCAGTCGTCTTAACCGAATGAATCCAGGACCCGGCTCAAAAAATCTCGAAATGTTTAAGGACCTCTATCGACATTACAAAACGTACTCGTTGGTTCCTGCCGTTATGAAGCTTGACGGTTCGGCGGTGAAGCCGATGCTCGAATTGGGTATTTTCAAGAACGCCATCCATTTTCGGCAGGCTAGTGAAATTGACCCGAAGCACGACCCGGATGCGCCGGTTCTCGGAAGCAGCCGTGTGAAGCGCCCCCTGACGCACTACGGTAGAAGCCTGAAGCGCAAAAAACGCAAAAAGAAACCGTGATCTCCGGGGTAGTTTCGCGGCGAAATGTGGCGAGAAACTATTCCGCTACATCTCCATCCGGTTCGAGGGGAAAAGGTGGGTTGCATCCGTCCCCACGTGTAAGTCGGATCGGTTATTTTTTTACGCCGACTTGGCAAATAGCCGGTCCCTGGCGATCACGACGGTAGTGCAGGAACTGCTCAGCTTGGGCAAATCGCGATTTGCGGCCATGCGGATATCGAGTCGTGGGTGCTCGCCCCGAATGATCGGACAATAACAATCAGGCTGGAGGAGTGCGCCCTGCAAGCGTCGCCGTCCGGCACATCCTCCGCGACACGACTCGCGGAACTCGCAAGGCTGGCACGCGTCCGGAAGAATGCGAGCTTGCTCGAATGGTGCGGAGTCCAGAATGTCGAGCCCCATCGAGATCAAGTCTGACAGCGGCTCCCCCGATCCTGGCCAATAAACGCAGGGTTGTGTCGTGCCTCTTGGCGTCACTCGTACGGTGCTCAGGCCACAACCGGCTCGGAACGGTGGGAGCCCCGCCATTGCCCGAACCAGCGGCTCGCCAATAGCGATTACATCGGTCTCCTCAAAGAGGCGCCGGAACCCCTCCCAGTACTCTTCGTAACTGAGGGCATAGATGTCCGATCGCACGGCTTGGTACACATTTACTCGTAAAGGAGCGTCGAACTGTTTGGCTACTCGCGCCACATCCGCTAAACGCAAGTAGTTCGACTTCATCATGACGGCGACGATGGTTACAGGGATACGCAGCCTGAGACACCGTTCTGCCTGCTGGTGGATGAGTGCCCAATTGCCATGCCCGCGCTGTGCATCCTGCTCGGCTTGCGTGGCGTAATCTAGAGAGAACTCGATGTCATGGAAGGCACAGAGCTCATTGTCTTCTAGAACAGCAACACTGTGACCGTTGGAAGTGATAGTGAGCTTGACCGGTTTCGTTCGCAGGTAGGCCAGTATTGCCTTGAAGTCGGGATGCATGCCGTTCTCACCGGTGCCGAGATTCACCGAGTGCACGGGCAGGCGTTCCATGACTGCCTTCACCTGATCCAGGGAGAGACGATCCGAGCGAGTTGGATCGCGGTAGCAGAAGGCGCAGGCAAGATTACACTCGTTGGTAAGCCCCAGCCCGAGCGCAATACCGCCATCAGGCGTCATCATGCGAGATCCGGACGACGAGGACTGGGCTGTGACGTTGTTCATGTAACATCCTTCATCACCGGACCTGCACGATGTGCCAGGAAATGCGTGTAGCGGGCGACTGCGCCAAACTCCGGTCGCTTGCCCAGATTACGCTCTAGCTCAAAAATCCGCTCGTACTCATCATTTCGGGAAACTCTTGGCGGCAAGTAATCTGATATGACCCGTACGCCACGCTCCGCAGTTACCGCGAGTGACGATTCTAGCAGCATGGCTTGCAGGCTCTCCGCCGTAAATAGCCGCACTCTTCCTCCGTACAGGGACTCATGTCCCCACTCAGCGGTGAGATTATTCTCGGCCGCGGCCAAGTCGCCGTCTTTTATCGCGGCCTTTAACACCTCACCTGCCTGGTTCCGCACCAACACCGAGATTATGCTAGAGGGACCTCGCAAGGCGCGAGCCGCAATGCGCAACACAGCACGCGGGTCGTCAACATATTCCAGGATATTGTGGCAAAGAATTACGTCAAACGACTCCCCGTGGAACAAGTTTGCCAATTCCGCGGCATCGGCGTGTTTCAGCGCAATCCTCTCCGTAACTCCTGCTTCCCGCGCGGCACGCTTGGCGAAATCCAGCATCGGTAGGGACGTATCCAGCAACGTGACATGAAGGCCAAGCCGTGCCAGGCGCACGGCAATGGCACCGGTACCGCACCCAAGATCCAGAGCGTGCAAAGACCGTGTGGCCTGCGGGAGAAAGTCCTGCAAGTTGGCAAAGGCGAGATCGAGGCGCAGTCGGCCCTCGGGCGTATCGAGGTAAGCGGCATACTTCTCTGCGCCGGTCCGGAACCGTTCGAAGTCGTCATTGGCGGTCATTTCCTTCATGCGCCACTAAGGCGAAGTCGCCCAGTTCGAGTCGCAGGTGAGTACCAGAGCGTATACCGGAAGAATCAGGAACGACAAGTCGGCTTGGGGAACCCGATCGCGATTACTCCGGCTGACGGGCAACCCGGAAGTTAGGGTCGAAAAATGATCGCGATTCGGGGTATTTCTTCGATCGCGTGAATGCGGAATGTCTGGAAGTTGTTCCGGGCCAGAAGTCGGCTTGGAGGAGATCGGCCCCGACACTTGCCACTCCGCTGCCATCGGGCCGACGACATCTCTCCGAAGCCCGTCTTCTTTGAACCTTACACGCGTAATGAGTATCCCGTATGATTCGGGCTGCGGGTCCGCGGCTTTAGTCGAGGGAGAACCGTGCCGCCGACTGCTCCAATGCGGAAAGAGTAACGCTCTTTCGGATTTGGGGCGGCGCGTTGACAGGGTAGCCGTAACGACCCTAGACTTTCTTGATCATGGCGAGCGATGTTCAGCTCGCGGCAGGTCCTTTCTCTCCGAGCCCGCTGAGGTTTGATGTTTCCGACGTTGCGCGCCTAAGAAAGCGAGTTGGACGCGCTTCTGCGTCGCTCAAATTCATTGCACTGCTCCTGGCGATTGCCATTCTGTTTGGTCTCGACACGTATGTAGGCACGACCCTTGCACTTGTAACCGGTGTTCTTGTGGGATGGGGTCTTTTCTATGCGGCCAATCGGCTGCGCTCGGGAAGTACTGGAGCGGCGATAGTGGCGGCGGTCTTGTGGCTGCTGTGGGCCGGATTCAATGGATTTGACGCGTTGCCACAGACATCGAGAAATGGAATCAACGGCTTTAGCGTTGTTGGAATCGTGATGCTCCTGGCCCCGCTGTACTTCCTAGGGCTTGGGCTGGTGGAGTTCATGAAGCACCAGAGACATGCGTCGACCGCCACGCTTGAAAGCCGTAGGGTAGGACTGAACCCGTGGGAGACACGTCTTCCGGTTAACAGGCGTCCATATTTCGTGAATAGGAGCAGCACTGCCGCCTATTTGTTTCTAGTCCTGTCCCCATTACCCTGGCTGTTCTTTGTGGCATCTGCAATAAATGGGGGCGCCCCTACATCCTCGGACAGCGCAGAACTTTTTGGCAGGTCCATAGCCCGTATCATGATGCATGCTGCTGCATGGCTGGGGGTCGCGTGCATTTATCGCCATGCTCGCAGGAATGCGATGTTGCCCGGAAACGACCTACAAAGGACAGACCCACGCAAACCCATACTCTACTTGCGTTCTTTTCAGGAGGACAATCGCAGCAAGGTGTGGGCGCGAGCTACTGACGGACGAATCTTCCTGGAGCGATTCGTCAGAATCACGTTGGAGGAACTGGTAACGGATCACCTGTGGGGTTATGGACCCGTGATGGCCATCGGCGATCCGGCCGGGAGAAACAAGCTCGCACCGCTCGGGGCGGCGAGAGATTACGCCACGAATACGGAGTGGCAGCGCGTCGCCATTGCTTCCATGCGGAGGGCTTCGATAATCGTCGCGATCGCAGGAAAGACCCTAGGGCTTGTTTGGGAAATCGAGACCATCATGAAACTGGGGTTGGGTCCGAAGCTGGTGCTTCTGTTTCCCCCCACGCGAACCGACGAACTGAGGCGCAGGTGGCAGTTCCTGGTCCGCTCGATCAAAGTGGTAAACCTTCCTGCGGAAATCGATCTGGTGCACACACGCGCGGTGCTCTGGCCGGATGGGAACCCGGTGCTGATATCAGGAGACGGCCAAAACGACTGGACGTATGAAGCAGTCCTGGACGAGGCTGTCTGGGTCCTCGCGGCTCACCAATTGAATGTGCCGCAACGATTGCTAGCCTGCCCGAAATGCAATACCTCGCAAAAGCGACCAGGCTATCCAGCTTGGGCTATTGTCGTGAGCGTTTGTTTGTTCCCATTCGGGTTGGTGGCTTTGCTGGTAGGTCGTAAGCCGACGAAGTGCGCACAATGTGGTTTTACTTGGAAGGCTTCCCTGCAGGTGGATGTGCCGCTACGTTTTTTGACTTGCCCGAAATGCAACACTTCGCAGAAGCGTGCAGGCTATCCAGCGTGGGCTATTGTCGCGAGCGTGTGTTTGTTCCCACTTGGGTTGCTGGCTCTGATGCTAGGTCGTAAGTCCACGAAGTGCATACAATGTGGTTTTACTTGGAAGGCTTAGTCCGCCCCGTTGCATACCAAGGTGGAACCGGCAGCGGCAAGGGAGCGCATCATGCAAATGCACACTGTGCCGAGATATGGGCACAACGAAACCTACCAGCCGCTAAGGCCTATTCGCCCTAATCCTTACCGTCTCCCCGTGTGCAACACATGTTGAAAACCGCCACTCGAAAATTATTCCTGTCCAGAAGTCCTCTCCGAGGAATCGAAGCCCGTTTATGTATCCCGTGCGAGTTTTCGAGTCGTCCCCGCATCCACATTCTCCGAAATTCCAGACTAACGCCAAGCTTCAGGCGCGGGCAGTGGAGCACAGCGGAACCGCCGTCGCCTGCAACTCTTCGTTAGTCTCATGAGGGGCATGGCAGAACAGCTTTGCGTCCATGTTTTCACTCTCGGAGGAGATGGTCCATCAGTTCCACGGCGCGCACACGATGCGGTTCGATCTTGTCGTTAATTTCATCGGGAATCTCTGGTTGCTTGTCCGGCCCAACCGGAAACCTAATCTCCTTTGGCAGATGAGCCTTAAACGTGGTTTTGCCGATATGTGCCTCGATTTCGTTGTAATCGACACCTGGCTCGAAAAGCAGCGCACCCATTTGCATGCAGTATTTATCGACCTCCATCACGAGGTCACGGTAGATCGGATATCTATCAGCAGCGGTGTCCCTGACGTTACGCACGTAGCCCTGGAGAACCTTTAGCGTCTGATAAGCTGAGTCGACGCGGTCGCCCCAACGCTGTTCTGGACAGCCTCGCAGCGCCTCGAAGCGAAACGTCTTGCGGCTGAACAGCAGATCGAGTTCTGGAAGAAGCTCACGCCAAGCAAGAAATTCAGTACCGTGATCTTCATGCAG
>WNGQ01007809.1_pt1 | contig 10248 bp, 10 predicted proteins | sample 5407661 | NCBI WGS metagenome assembly WNGQ01 (sample SAMN13153382, study PRJNA577476) | soil metagenome | isolation source: 60 cm soil or saprolite under Garry oak tree replicate 2 | place: USA:California | collected 2016-06-15 | reverse complement strand
AGCCACGGCTACAGTATAACATAAATTCCTGCTCTATTGCTGGTTGCGAAATATTCTCTAGTAATACTTTTGTTTCAATCTCAACCGAGATGCCGCGCCATTAGCGACCTTATGTTTTTGATCATCAGAAGGGGGTTCATCCTCACATTTTATACTGGTGGCGAAGTCGAAGACTCCATCTCAGGCTGCTTGCTCCATGACCCGCTTAAAGGCCGAGGTGCGAGTCTGTTCCGGCGCTTCTCCCCGTAACCAGCTCATCAGTTGAATGACATTGACGGCGGCAGCAATCGCTACATGACCCAGATGGGTTTTACGCAGACCGAGATACCGCGAGCGGCGTAAGCCCATCGTGCGCACGGCCTGAGAATGGGTGCCTTCAATGCCTGCCCGATGGCGAGAGGTCTGCTTGAAGACCTCCGTCTCCTCCCGCTTGCGCGCCGCCAGAAGCGCCTGCATCTGCTCCCGTGGGTGCAAGGTGAGCGTGCGCCGAGTCGTTCCGGTACAGCAGGCTCGAGCGGGGCAGACCTTACAGTCGCTTTGAGAAAACTTCACCTTGATGAGCGATTTGCCAGCATCCTGGACCGGGGTCCAACTCGAACTGATCCGACCTTGTGGACAGGTGACCGTCTCGGCTTGCCAATCGATGCCGAAGTGCGTGAGGTCGTAGCCGGTCTCCGCCTGGTAGCAGTGCGTCTTGAGGGTAGGGCCACCGAGGTCCACCCCATAGCCCGATTGCGTCTTGACGAGATTGGGCGCCCTGACATATCCCGCATCGACCAGATGCTGATCGGGGAGGAGGTCCTTCTCCGCCAGGCCGCTATGGATCGCCGAGAGGCGGCCCTCATCGCTCAGGGGAGCAGGAGTGGTCTCGACGTGGGTAATCAGTTGTGGGGCGTCTTCATCGCAGGTCTGGGTGAAATGCACCTTATACCCCACCCACACCGTCGTCCTTTTCTTGCCATAACGCGCATCCAGGTCATAGGGAGAGTTGATGAGCTGAGCTGCAGGCAGAGCTGGCTCTTGCCTCCATTGTCCCCCAAGATCCCGTGGTTCAAACTGCTGCTCCCAGATAGTGCGGAGCGTCGTGACAGCAGGCAGCGTTTTCATCCAGTCCGGGGTGGCAGCCGCATCTAGGGCCGCAAGCAGCATCCAGCCATCGGTTCCCACTTGATTGGCGTATTGCTTGCGCTCTTGCTCCTCTTTGGGCAAGCGTTCATACTCCAACCGTTCCCCATAGCGCTCCACCCACTCGCCTGACACGTGGGCGCGAACCCACTCGGGCGCAACCTCTGAGAGGACATTCAACACGTAGACCATGGTCTGAGCAACACACAGTGTGCGATTGAGTGCGCGGATCTTGGCCAGGACATGAGTCGAGTCGGTGCGCTGCTGTCCGTGAGCTTTGAGCCATCCTCCCTCCCGACACCGCTGGAGGAGGAGATCTCACAGACGCTGCTCGGCATGGCCCTCGACCAGACGTGAGCGGAACTCGGAGAGGACGGTATGATCAAAGCCGGGGTCAGTCAGTTCCAAGCTGAGAAGATACTTCACTTCCAAGCGGCCGCGTACGGCGTCTGCGGCTTGACGATCAGTGAGATTATCCAGAAATTGTATGATGGTGACCAATGCGAGCCGCCACGGGGCTTCAGCAGGTTGGCCATGCCTGGAGAACAGATCAGCAAACTGTTCATCAGTGTAGAGAGTGTCAAGCGTGTCACGCAGCTGCATCAGGACATGCCCACGAGGAAATGCCGCACGGGCGACACGAGCCGTTTCTTCTGGCACAGGAGGAATGGGATGAGATTTGAGTGACATCATAGTCTCCTTCTCGACTAGCAACACACCGTTCATCCTCCTCATGCTAATGGATGAGGTCTAGTCCCCCCTTTGACTTCGCCACCAGTATCACATGTGAGGATGAACCCGAAACTGAGTCCAGGTAAGCCAGGTCAACAGCATTTTGATCATCACATGGAGACCACCTGTCGCTGAGATTATCCCCGCACTTTTTGAGCTTCGCTCATAAGTTCTGGATTTTCATAGATATTCCCAATGATTTCACATTCATCATTATGAAGAGCGAACGGATCGTCAAGGCCAGCCACTATAAACATGCCGCTCTCTCGTTCAAAAGCAACCACGTCCTTTATAATCGTCTCTTGTGTTTCGCCATTCTCCTGCTTCAGAAGGAAGGGGAACTGAATAATATCCCCGACATATATGCCCTGTCCTTTTGGATACTCCGATGTGTGTTTGCGATCATGCAGTCCCGAATATTGCATGAGGATAAAGAGATCCTCTATTGGATACCATATCGGTATTCCATTGGTGGCAATCATTACCTTCTGGTTGAACCAATCTAACCCTAACACAAGGTACATTTTCTTTTCTTCTGTATACCAGGCGCGGTAGCGGCTATCCTTCAAAGCTTTCTTGAGCATCTTCTTCCGTGCTGTCAAAGGTTGTCCGACCTGGTGCTTAAAGGTGCGCTCTATGGTATCTTTATGTACTCCGTACTTGTTTCTGGACTCCTAGACTCTCGCCCCCTCACCCATTTTACTACTTTTCTTCCTTAAGTGGGACTGTAGTACTAAGAGTTATGCTGGCCGCATGCAGAAAGTGGAGAATTTCCGTATAGGATTGAAGCATGCTCGTCTCGTAATAGGGGATGGAGTGTGCCTCACAGTAAGCTCTGACGATTTGCTGCACTTCTCTCAATTTGTTTCTTGATATGGTTGGAAACAGATGGTGTTCGATCTGGTAGTTCAGTCCACCATACCAGAAATCAGTCAATGGGTGAGATTTCACATTTCTGGTTGTAAGCGACGCAGGAAGTCCAGTTGACAGTCCTTATCCAAAATGGGCATGCCTTTATGGTTGGGGGCAAAGATCGAACCCAGGTAGAGACCTAAAAGTGCCTGGTGGACGACGATGAACAATACCGCGTGCCAGGCACCCAACAGGGAAAGCAGCAAGCCAAAGTACATCACATAATGGACAACTATGAGTACTGCTTCTGTTAGGCGGTACTTTGCTTTTTTCTGAACTAGAAATTGTATGCTCCATATCAGTATCCCAATCGCTGCGAGAACCTGTAATGGGAAGAAGAAGTAGGCCTGGTATTTCACTATGAACTGCAGAAACTTCGACTTGCCACGAGCATTTTCTTCACTCAAGGAAAAGAATGGGGTATCAATATCAGGGTCAAGATCGAGTTGATTGGGATGCGCATGATGCCGATTATGCCTATCGATCCACCAACTCCAACTCCAGCCGAGCAGCACATTGATCACCACACAGTTAAATATAAGCGCCTTCCAAGTAGTGCGGAAAATCTGCCGATGACCATTGTCGTGGGCAAGGGTTGCAATTTGTGTGAAGACAAAGGCCAAATACCCAGCATTCAGGAGTTGTAGCCAGAAATTGTGTACAACTATCAGTAAGGCTAGACTCACAGCTAGCAAGCCCATTGTAAAAAGGAACTTGTAGGTGTAGTAGATTGGTTGCTTATCTAACAAACCTTTCTGCTTAATGAGTCGTTTCAACTCGACATATTCATTTGTAAAGACTGGGGAAGCAGGCAAATTGAAATCGGAGGGGATCTGCTTATTACCTGGCATGTCAAGTGCAGAACTCTCAATTAGCTCAACAGCTCTGTTCTTTTGCGTTTGGGTGCTCACATGCTCTTGCATTTTTTTACCATCCTGAGCTTTCTAATAGCACAAAAACTATCTTTTCTGGAACACCATCCTCTGATGATCTATTACTTCTTTTTTGAAACATTCTTTAATATAGTTCTCACGAAGAAATTCAATTTTATAGCGGAGGTTTTGCGAATCAGAAAGCGTAGTAGAAGTCTGGCGACTACAAATAACTTTGGGAAACTAAATTTCCACAACTCGTCATGCCATTGTTCCGCAGTTTCAATGTAATCGAGCCGACCATTATTATCAGAAATGAGTTCAAAGTAGGGTTTTGCCATTCTAAGAATATGTTCTTCTCCAAAAGATAGCCAGGAACCGGGGAAAAATTTTTCTCCTACAGCCAACATATATTCGTTAGATCCCTTTTTTGCCTTTAAAGAGAAACGCGAATAATCAGGAGCATTTTTACCCCACATCATGGTTTGTAAATAGAGCCTTCCGCCTGCTGGTAGAAGCTCGTAACACAGACGAAAGAAATGATCATAAATTTGATCTTGTTTACCTGCTAAATAGTCCTCTACCGAACAGAAATGTTCAAACGCGCCTACGCTCACAATCCCATCAAATGAGCCAAAAGTAGCAACGCTCACCTCTTTCCAATCCTTTAGATATGCTTCTAGTCCACTGCGTCTACATACCTCTACTTGTTTCCTGGATAAGGTCAACCCAATGGCATGTCCTCCTCTTTCTTTGACTGCTTTTAAGATTGACCCAAGTCCACAGCCTATATCAAGCACCCTTGAACCAGTTTTGAAATTGATAGCACTGATAATGAAGTCATGTTTATCTTCTTGGGCCTGTACCAGATTCTTAGAAAAATCACCGTTATACCAGGCACAAGTAAGATCGGCATTTTCACCAAAGCTTAAACAGAAAATCTCATCTATAAAGTTGTATGTTTCTTCGATGTCTTGCTGCTTTGCCATTGCCGTCCCCTCGCATTTGAAACCGAGTCCTCCTCTTCGAATCCTTAAGAGTCCTCATGCTTTCCTCTTGTTGTGAGTTCTCAAAGAAGAGAGCTTGGTCGTGTCTCAAACAGAGACATGCCTTTTTCCCCTCAAGATCACTGGAGGGGTAGCATCCAAGCGTGATTCGAATTTTTTCTTTGTCTTCCTACCCCTCCACTTCCTCATTCAAACACAAAAGGGACGTGAGGACTGGTGGGACTCCATAGAGGTGCAGACGCACACGTGGGGGACCCCACCAGGCATTACGTTCAAGCCGTTCTTTCCAACTCAAGCGCTGATGGCGACGAACGGGGCGTTCGGGCCGAGGAGGAGGCAGTGATCTCACCTGCTGCGTGAGGGGAATCACCTCCACGGATTGACTGCGCCAGTGCCTGATCCAGTGCCGACGGATCATTCGCCCTGCAACATCCACCCAGCGGATGGCGAAGAGTGCCTCCTCTCGCTCACATGGGGAACGGGAGAGGGGCAGGAGACGACGGACGGCACTCACCCGACGTGGGCGATTGCCTCGCGCACCTCGTCCCAAGCACTGCTCCCGCAGGAGACAGTGCTCACAATCTTCCCTGAGCGCACAGAACACCAGGCGCTGCGAATAGGGTGTCTCCTGCCGCTGTTCTTGAAGCCAGAGTGAGGCACCAGCAGGACAGCGTAGGGTGCCATCTTCCTGTAAAACAAAGGCAGAGCCTCCAAAGCGCCCACGTGCACCGGCCCAGTTCAAGGCTCCGTACGCTTCTTCTGTACTCTCCACAGGTTCGAGAGAAGGGGCCGTGGCAGCATGGGTGTCTGGGATCGGTGACCACTCGATATCACGAAGGGGAGCAGTTTGCAAGGGAGATCCCAGGGTCAAGCGGATGTTCCACACCCATTGACACACGATTTGCCAGAGTTCTTGCCCCAGTGGAGTGTAGGAGCACCATCGATCCGGGTCCTGCTCCACGTCCTCATCGGCCAAGACCCCCTCAAAGGCTCCACGTCCGTGATAGAGTTCCACAATGTCCTGAGCCAGAAAAGCATCATCCTCTGTCGTGGTCATGAAGAGCTCATAGACCATATCGCCCACGCGTTTGCCCACGGTAACAGCCTGTGGCGCAGGTGGAGCTGCTCGTCGTGCAACAATCACCCGACATCGTGGCAGAACCTCGTCGATCCAGAGCCATCCTCCGTCAAAGAGATCGTAGACGACCCCACTGTTTGTGTGGGTCACGACTGAGGCGGGTGGTTGGTCCAGCACCTGTTGGATCTGCGGATGGTTGAGCAGATGAGAGGCTCTTCCGCGTACGACCACGGGGAGTCCAACGTCACCCATCTGGGCAATCACGGCTGCGTCGCCATATTGCCCATCCAGACGGAGCAATCCCATGGCATGTGGGAGCTGATAGGCGTCCAGATAGGTATGAATGGCACGACAGGCCGACCTCAGTTCCTCTCGGTAGTCCCCATTGCCTGCTCCAGAAGAGGTTCCCACCCATTGACGCGAATGCATCTGGAGCACAACGGTGCGAGTACGCACCACCTCCCCTCGCTTACGCCCCAGATATCCTGGAGCACAGACCTGATCGAATCGTCGTCGTGCCTCGGGCAGGTCCTCGCCTGCGGGCAAGGCCCGTTGCCGGGCCGCTTGCCGAGTGGCATCAACATCGAAGACCACATGACGTTGTCCTTGCCGATCCCACACTCCTCCAATGGCGTCTTTCGACCACTCCTGCCGCGATCAGTCTTTTCGAATTGAGTCCGCAACGCCTCCAGACAAGGACGATCGACGGCGGCGAGAAAGCGACTCAAGCTGGATCGATGAGGGAGCTCAGAGCGTCCGAACAAGGCCAGAAAGGGCATGGCAAACGGCGTGAGACGGGTAAAGAAGTCTTGCAGGGTGCGTTCCCCACTGATGGCATAGCCAAAGAGCAGCACAAGGAAATCGATGACCTCATACTCCCCAAAGCGTCCTCGCACCAGACGCACCTGGTGCGTGAGGGCTTCCAATGCCCCATGATGGGTGAGATACTGCGCTATGAGGACAACTTCGGCAAGCCAAGGGGGGACGGATGGCCTTTCCTCGGCAGAGGCCTGGAGAACAATACATGCGGTGTCTGTGATCATCAGAGCGACCTCCTGACAGGTACCTCGTCATAGCCTATTTGATACTATCTAAGGCAATGATTCTGGACATAACCGCAGCATCGAAGTGCAGGAAATCGACAAGGAGAGCCAGATGATGACCATCCCTTTTTTCCCACGACCCACTGCGAGATCCATCAGCTATGATACGACAACGGATCCTGCTGATCTGGGAACAGGAACTGGTTTCCCTTGAGGTCTATTGCTCGCTTGCTTATATCTCGTTGCGCATCCCGTGGGAAGAGGCAAGAATTCCTGCAAATCACACATCCATCTGTTCTGTGCTTGTTTCTTTCATAGACACAGCTTACAGATCGATGCTCGTTTTTTCCACTCACCCGGACTTCTCTCCACCACTTAGTGGAGTCCTACCGGATAGGACAACGATTCGTGCAAAAATGGGCCATTTGACGGAACGTGTCATAGGTCCGCTTTTGCTGGCATCGTTGTCCTATCCAATATTCTTTCATGAGACAGAACTAGACGTCGAAGTATCAAGCGAAAGAACACGTTCGTGACGACCTGACCGTGTTGAGTCACGGACGGCCAGGGCAATTGCAAGCGAGTGGACACCATCCTCACCAGTAGCCGCTGGTTGGCCCTCGCCACGAACGGCAGCATTGAAGAGGCGCACGGAGCGCTCGTACAAGTCTTCAGGCCGGCCGGTATCGATCTCCGTGCCCTGCCCAGCGCGCCACAGCATGATGCGACCGATTGGGTCCTGGGTCATCACATCCGTGGCATAGAGTGACCCCTCTGTACCGTGGACCTCGAAGCCGGTCTGAGCGTGGGGGATGGTGAAGGCGTCGTGGTGCTGGACTAGAGCCCCGTTCGCAAACCGCATCACTCCCATTACGGCGTCCTCAAGGTCATTGGCCGCAAGGCTCTGTCGCCCTGCAAGAGCGGTCACTTCGACGATCTCATCCTGCATGACAAAGCGTAGTGTATCGGCGTCATGGACCGTGATGTCGAGGATCACGCCGCCACCAGCCTCTGGCCGGGTAATTCGCCAGCCCTGCAAGCGCGAAGGCAGAGAGACGGCATGGAAGACGCGCACAGCAAGTGGTTGACCGACCGCCCCCTCCGCGACCAGCTGGCGGAGGGTTCGATGGGTCACCGCATTACGAAGATGATAATTGGTTCCCAGCACGACACTGGCCGCATGGCAGGCCTTGACCATTTCCTGGGCGTCTTGCAGGGTCAAGGCCAGCGGCTTCTCGCAGAGCACATGCTTGCCCGCTCGCGCAGCGGCAATGGTCTGCTCCTTGTGGAGTTCGTTGGTCGTGCTGATATAGACAACATCGACCTCCAGATCAGCCAGGACAGCCTCCAGGCTCCCGTAGGCGCGTGGAATACTGTTGTGCTCCGCGTAGTGACGAGCACGCTCAAGTTGACTGCTCATTACAGCCACAACACGGCTGTCTGGCTGCGTGTTGATTGCCGGAATCACACGCGTCTGTGCGATGTCACTTGCTCCAATCAAGCCCCAGCCAAGCACGCGCGCTCCAGCTTTTGCAGTGTTCATACAATAACCTCCTGATGTTCATGCCGCACACCTCTCTTGTACGCGGCTTCACCAACTCGATCCCAGTAGACCGGAAATCTGTCTTTCATTATCCTTTGACAGCTCCCAGGCTCAGGCCACGGACGAGGTAACGCTGCACAGCGAACCCGAGTAGCAAAGGAGGAATCATGCCGATTCCCGTGGCCGCGGCGACTTCTCTCCACTGGGGATAGGACAACAATTCGTGCAAAATTGGTTCTGGCTCACTTTGCGTGAAAGCCCTAGCATATGAAAGAAAGGCGCGAAATAAACCTACTTGAGAAGCTGTCTCGGTGGGCAAGGCTGCTTACAGAATTCCGATTCACAGAAAATGAGCCAGAACCGCAAAAAATGGGCCATTTGACGGAACGTGTCATAGGTCGGTATATGGCAAGGATTCCTTCCCACAACAGCCATATTCGCCCGTAATATTGCTCTTATCAAGATGTATTAACTAGTACATCTGTTGCCGGAGTGAACACTACTTCTGAGAAGTACGGTTAGCAGACATCACCTCCCCGAAAAGAGGCGGTGTATGTCTGCTAATGCTTCCAAAAACCTGCACATTCGATGTTTGCTAAGGTTCTTATGGCATCGGGCAAACATAGCTGCCTCAAGAACGAATCCTTGTTATCTACCCCATTGAGATGTGCAAGAGGAATTTTACCCAAAAACTCTACCTAGACCAACAGCACGACTTCTCCCGTCGTTATGCGGTGGGCAATAGCCCGGTGTGCTTCTGCTGCCTCAGCTAAAGGGAACGTGTGTTCAGCAACAATCTCCAACTGACCAGTAGCCAAGTACTGCATGAGTTCCCTAGCTGCTACCACAGTGTGGTCTGGGTGACTACTCATCCATCCACTGAACCAGTAGCCAATGATGGCCTGATTTTCGTACATCAACTGCACATCGGAAAATTGTGCGTTCTGGCCGCTGACCCTTCCATAGATGACCATGCGACCAAAGGGCGCCAAGCAGTCGAAGCACCGTTCAGCCTGCCTGCCCCCGACCATCTCCAGGATGATGTCAGTCCCCCGGCCACCCGTTGCCTCCTTCACCTGCTCAATCCAGTTCTTCTCAGTGTGATTAATGGCGACATCAGCTCCCAGGCGGTGTACCAGATCGAGTTTGTTCTGGGTACTGGCCGTACTAATCACGGTGCCCGCCCCCATCAGTTTGGCAAGCTGGAGGGCCAGTGTCCCTACCCCTCCTGCTGCTGCATACACCAACACGCTCTCTCTCGCTTGAAGACGAGCCGCTTCCCGTAGCAATTGGTAAGCCATAATCCCCTGGACAGGAAACGTGGCCGCATGCACAAAATCCAGAGTGGGTGGAATGGGAATAACCGTCGTGGCCTTGGCGCTTGCATATTCAGCATAGCCCCCCTCTACGAGGGAAACCACACGCGTCCCCTCCGCTGGTGTGCTGACTCCTGGGCCCAGTGCCACTACCGTCCCGGCGACCTCCAAGCCTAAGGTCATCGGCGTGCGCGTGCGCGTAAGATAGGTCCCTTGGCGTTGTGCCAGGTCTGCCTGTGTGACCCCTGCTGCTGCTACCTTGATGAGCACCTCGCCCTCTTGCGGTGTTGGCGTCTCGATCTCCTCTAGCTGCATGACCTCTGGGCCACCGATCTCGTTGATACGGATTGCCTTCATCGGGATGTCCTTTCCAAACTGTGCCAGCTTCCTTCTGCGGTGGGGAAGGAGATTTTCTTCCAATTGTGCACCTACTGTCCCTTGAGATAGTGTGGATGTGGGGAGTCGGTTTCGACAAAGCAGTCGTCCCAGGTTGGCATAACGTGACTCCTTTGCGGATGGCATATATGCTGGTTCTTTCCTCAAGAACCAGCATACCCCAGCCTGAATCATTATACTCCTTTTTTGGTAGCAACGTGAAGAGAGATGAGCCGCACAATATT
>WNGQ01007804.1_pt1 | contig 10250 bp, 15 predicted proteins | sample 5407661 | NCBI WGS metagenome assembly WNGQ01 (sample SAMN13153382, study PRJNA577476) | soil metagenome | isolation source: 60 cm soil or saprolite under Garry oak tree replicate 2 | place: USA:California | collected 2016-06-15 | reverse complement strand
ATCCGGAAAGCGTACAGGCGCTTGGATAAAACACCGACTGAATCGCGGGCAGGAGCTTGTCATCGGCGGATACGTGCCGGGCACGCACGGTCTGGACTCCCTTATCCTTGGATATTACAAAAACGATGACTTGACCTAGGTGGCGCGAGTGCGAAACGGGTTCGTGCCAGCGTCTCGGCGACAGGTCTTCGAGAAACTTCGACCTCTTGTGATGTCGGAGTGTCCGTTTGCCAATCTCCCTGAAACCCATCGCTCACGTTGGGGCGAGGGCCTGACCGCCGATGACATGAAAAAGTGCGTTTGGCTCCGGCCTGAACTCGTGGCGCAAATCGAATTCTTGGAGTGGACCGAAAGCGACCATCTGAGACACTCGAAGTTCGTCGGACTGCGACCTGACAAAGAAGCACGTAGTGTAGTCAAAGAGCACGAACAAGAGAGTTGATGCATTCACGAGAATCTCGTAAGAACGCCCACGAGGCTTCACGACCGCCCTCAAACTTCAACCTTCTCATCGTGTTCGATGCCGGAAGGTGTAGTATTACGTCACTCGGCAGCTCTACCCCACGTTTCGGTGCTTCTCTCTCCAGCTGCCTAGATTTCATCAATGAGGTGTCGTATGAAGAGACTTATCACGCTGGTGCTGCTCCTTGCGCCCGGCACGTTGTTTGCACAGAGCGCGTTTGACGGAACCTGGCGTATAGACCCACACAGCATGCAATACGTTGGGACTGAAAAGTATTCGCTTCAGAATGGTGTATATCGATGCGATTCGTGCTTTCCCAAAGTCGACGTAAAGGCCGACGGCCAAGACCACAAGGTGAGTGGGTCGCCGTACTCGGACACCGTTAATGTTCGAGCGCTCGATGACCATACTGTCGAGGTTGTGAACAGGAAAGACGGAAAGGTCGTTGGCAATTTGAAATTGACCGCATCGGAGGACGGAAAGGAATTGACGAACGAATTTACGTTCGTAACCGAGGGCGGCCAGAGCGGTGGCGGGAAGTATGGCTCGACGCGAGTTGGGTCAGCTACAACTGGAGCCAACAAGATTTCAGGCGTATGGCAACCCGGACCAATGCAGAGCGCCACCGAAAGCATAGTCGTAGTGACCTACAAGGCAAGCGGAGACGAGCTTAGTATGAGCGACCAAACCGGTGACTCGTATAGCGCTAAGCTCGACGGGAAAGAGTACCCCTTCAAAGGTGACCCCGGCGTCACAAGTGTGTCGCTCAAGAAACTCGATGCGAACACGATAGAGGAGACAGCTAAGCGCAATGGAAAGGTGGTTAGCGTCAATCGAATAACGGTAGCACCTGATGGAAAGACGCTGTCCTACGTCTATGAAGATAAGCTCCGCGACGTGACTTACAAGTCCACGGCGACGAAGCAATAGCGCGACATACGACCGAGGTCTGGAGAAGGGTCCATAGAATTTCCGCTGCATTTTTGCCGTCAGACATGGCGCTCTTGAAGTTCCAGGCAGTTGTGTTCGTCGTCAAAACCGATTTCAATGTGGACCAACGGTATATTTCTTGACCACGGGTCACTATCGGACTTTCCGACCTTTGCATAGAATTCTGAGTAATCTTTGTTGCGCGTGCCCGCGGGCACGCGACAACTCATCTAGGTCTGCGTGTGAATTGTGAGCCGGGATTCTAATTAGTTAGGAGGGACCGATGCGTCCCAAAGCCGATGGCCTTCTTGAATCGTCATTATACGTGAGCAATGTGCCTCGCTCAGTTCGCTTCTACGAGGAAACTTTTGGATTCCGCGTCATCAGCGAGTTCGGCGAGCGTGGTTGTGCAATGCACGCGGGTACACGTCAGGTGCTGCTTCTGTTCAAGAAGGCAGCTTCGCGCATGACCCAATCGCCTCACGACGGGGGACGGCGAATTGCACGTCGCGTTCGCCATCCCCTCCGCCGAATTGGCCAACTGGGAGTCGTGGCTCCAAACGAGGGGAATCGCGGTGGAAGAGAAGCGGAGGTGGGAATTGGGAGGCTGGAGCCTCTACTTCCGGGACCCGGACCGTCATTTGGTTGAACTCGCCACGCCGGGCACGTGGTCGGTCTACTGAAAAGAGATGTCCGGCAAGTGCGTCAGGCACGGGCTAGGGATAAGCCGCTGAATAAATTCGTCAAATCATAAAGAATTCGGACAGGCGGGAGGACAAAAGGAGAGAGGCGCTCGGTAACCTCACAAGCGCCTCCCCTACTGCGTCAACGTAAACCGTACCTCACTGGATCACCTCCTTCTCGGCAGGAACGCCGATGTCGACAAGAATCACCCTAAGATGAACACCCGATGGCGGACTCCTCATCTTTCAGGAGGGCACCACGAATCGAGAACGGGCGCTGAAGATTGTGTTGGTGTTGGTGGGACTGCTCTTTTTGGCTGGCGTCTATCCCGTGACGGATTCCTTATGGCACGCGAATCAGTCGATGTATACCGAGGTTATGATTTTTAGCCTGTATGTCGCGCTCGGCATTTTCCTGCTGATAGCGGTGCGTAACCCCTCGGCAAATCGCAGCCTGATCGCCTTCACAGCATGGTCGAGTTTCGCTCATGCCGCTGTTATGGCGGTGATGGCATTCCAGAAGGCGGACGAACGCCGAGAACTGCTGATCGCCGTGGCTGTGCTTGGTATCATCGGTGTAGCCCTGATCGTGATGGCTCCGGCAAAGCCAGGCGAGCGGGCGTCCGCAGCCGGTGCGTAGGCTCACACTCTCGGAAAACGCCGAGGCCCACAGCCCCCGTCATACAGCAATTCACCTTGAAGTAGTTTCCTATGTTCCTGATTTATCGCGCGCGCATGAAGCTCTCATAGACCAGCAGGGCTCCTACGGCCATAAATGCCAAAATCAAAGAGGAAATCCCGAACATTAGTTCCCAGTTGAATACGCGCGCTCGTTTCCAGCCCCCCATCCTAACCTCTCTTCCCGCCTCATGCAGTCTTTTGCAGTTCGGCACCCCGCCCGGAGCGTACGAGGCGACTTCAGTGGAGGGCAATGGAGCAGTCGTATCAATTTTAGGGGTGGTACTACAGTTCCATGACCGCATTCCCAGGACTCGCCTATATTTATGCCGCGTTCAGCAATCGCTCACTCAAGCACGCAACTGCCGCTAATGGCCACTCGCTCCAGGGAAAGGTCTCGACCGAGAGATATGAATCTTCGAGTTCTACGCCTTCGTCATAGCCGAGACATGCGACCGTGAGACCTGGCGTCTCGAGTAGCACCTCCCAAATCGACTGGTAGTCTTTCCCGGTGTATTCGATGGTGCCCAAATAAAAGGAACGTTTTGTTTCGTCAAGGGAAGGTGCCAATAGTAGAAGGCTACGTGGAGGGCCGCTCAATGGAACCCATCAGGGAACAGACCGAAAATTCCAGGAAACCGAAAATCGGCCCTTCGATGACGACCACGAGCGTCGAAAACTCCAATCGGCTCAGAGAGTTACTGCGCGAAACGCAGAAGGAGAACCCGGAGAAGGGATTTCCCGGCGCGCCCGCTTCTGCTCTGCGGGAATAAATTTCCACGTTTCTGACGCGGCAAGATGCGCACTCCGCTCTACAGCGTTCCACACGCTGTTCCTCAGATGCTCCGTCTCAGGCAGCGCAATCCTCGATTATTGCTTGGGGAGGTGCTCTCCAGTGCGCTTGAGAGTGCAATCGGAGACGCCAAAAAGTCGCGAGGATATTGAGGGAGAAATCAAACTCGGCGCGACGGTCGGCCTTTTCCGTCCGGGAACCGGAATCGTTCTATGGCAACGCAGACTGGAAACTGAACGATGCTACGCGGTCGCGGCTTTGCCGTATCCCTTTACCGCTTTCTCAATCCCAGAACCAGCAATCGCCAGGTCCTTTGAATTCATGGCAGGTCGGACCGTAAGCCTGGCGTTGAAGGCAAGGAACCACGGTTCGGCGATGGCGGGCAACTCCGAAGAGTCCTTCATGTCGAAAAATATGTACCCTGTTCGCTCGCCGTTATCTTCGGAAAAGTATGCCGCTTCGGGCTTCAAGTCATCGACGATGTTTTTGATTGTTGTCCCTAATGTTGTGATACCTTCGCATTGCTGTGCCTTCTTGCCGAATATGAAAGCAGAGGTGCCACGCGAGATCCTATCGAACGATTCCAAAGGAACTCGTTGATGAAGTCCGCGCTCACTTTCTTCCTCCATCAATTCATCGGTATGTACGGTATTCCTTACACTGCGCCTCTGGTGTTCGCCTTGGCTTTCAAGTTTCTCTTGCTTTTTGGTCGCAGCTATTCGCAGAGAACCTTCTATTCAATCGTGGGTGAGAAGCCTTACTTTCCTGTCCAAATCATCTTCGCATTGATTCTAGGATGGCTGCTTGGGCGCACCCTTCGCCACAGGTCAATGGTTTGGGTTTGGGTGCTTCCCCTGGCAATACTTGGATATTCGCTGGTTACAGCCAGAGTTCTAATCCCAACCTCAGTATTCGCCAGTCCTGGTGTTTTTCAATCTCGGTTCTCGCACTACTTCGGGTCGGGCTGCCAACCAGCGGCGCACTGTTTGGACCAATTGTTAATCACTATGCCGTTTTATTCTTCCCTGGCCTATTCCATTGGGGCAGCGCTGGCACGGAAAACGCTCGGGTACGCCTACTCTCAAAATAAGAATCATTCCCAGGCTGTCACGCTCGCTGGCCTTATGGTCCTCGCCGCGTTCGTAATTGACCTAGCCATTTCCATTCGGCAGAGTGGATGGCACAGCATTTACTTGTTGCTTGCGCTGACGCCTACAGGATTAGGCGTACCCCTGCTCTACCTGGGTTCGACAATCCGCCGACAGCCCATCTCAACTGTGTGACCCCTTCTGAATTCCGCTTACCGTCGAGTCTCCACTTCGACGGTATGCGCGTGAATCAGGAGTTGAGAAGAGACTCGTCGAATTAGCGTACCAATCCTTTGTTTGCTTTACATTTCGAGAGCCGTGGTTGTAGCCTGATTCCTCTCAGAACTCCATCAACCCGTAGGTCGCCTCGTGACAAATGCAGAAACGCCCGAATTGACCGCAGAGTTAGAAGAAGGCTTCGTTGACCTTTGTTTGAAAATGGAAGGTCTAGTTCGTGACGAAGACGGCATGCAGCACTTTGAAGCCAAAGCCTTACACAAAGGGCGACGAGTTGCCTTCGCAGTTGCGCTAGGCACAACGTGGAGTCCGCTCGAAGGGACGCCGGAATCATTTTATTGGGGTGAGGCTCGATTAATTTCTCTTGGCGACGAAAGCCACAATTTCATCCAGGTACTTGATCAATTGTATGAAACCAAGGTTGGTGCTCAGCGCATGCGTGATGATGTCGCGTTCACAGCCGTCAGTCTTGCAGGTCATCCCCTTCGGCTTGCCGTCGAGCCTTTGAAGATGAAGCTGTTCTTTGAAGATGAGAGTGATGACCTTTGCGCTGAGTTCTATTTGAATTGCGACACAATTAAGCACCACGTTGAGTTCCGTGAGAAGGACACGGACTTTCGACGCGCTGTTGTCCTCGCACTCGCCCGGAACGCGAGCTAGGCTTCACACGCAGGCCGAACTCTTGAGCTGTTGGACAACCCTCCGTTGGCCTTGTGCCTGATGAGTCGGAAAAACCGTACAAGTAGTTTTGGGCCGATTACACATTTTACGATAGAGCGTTTACCAGGACCTATTTCACTGGTGGAAAATCTTGATCTCTTATTTCGGAGCCATGTGGCTGCTGGGCTATAATACTAGGAGATTAATTCAATCTCTTGGTAACACTCTCTAACATTTGTTCCCAGGCAGGTGCGTCCGTGGCTGAATACAGGCTATCCGTTCGGTCCTTATTTCTCTTGCTCGCCTTTGTCGGCGTTTCCTTTGGAAAAGAGCCGCCAGGTCAAGTGATCGTCTGGCCTGCCTCAGGCCAACCGGTTGTGCGTTTTAGCTTTGGCAAGTTTAGGGAATCTGGTTCGTCAGGCAAACAGCACAGCTATACAATCGACGTTACTGCGGAAAATCTTTGGGGCAAGAAGATTTCTAACGCCAACTTTTCGCTTTATCTCTTCGACAAGGACAAGATAAGAATTGGAGAAGGGTGGATCTCAATCAGTGATGTGGCGCCCGCACAGGTGCTGAAATTTCAGATCTTTGCTCAAGCATCCGGAACTCCCATTTCAACGGTACTCAGTCCTCGGTCCCTTCCCCCGGAGCTGCAGTCGTACCTTCCGCCGAAGACGATTTCGATAACGGTGAACTCCGTGCCGCAGGGAGCCACACTAAAAGTCGACAGCACTGAGATAGGGGTTACGCCGAAGATCATTCAAGTCGCGCCCGGAAAGCACATGTTGGAGTTCAGTAAGGACGGATTCAATAAAGGACATTTTCCGCTAGAGATCACGCCCGATGATGCATCTGGAGGCAGCGTGAGCTACGAACTGGGAGCATCGGCTCACGACACTATAGAGCTTCGAGACGGATCCGTCCTAAGTGGTGACGTGGAATCGGTGTCAGCAACAGAGGTCTTGATGAGAATCGGCGGGAATGTTCAGCGTTTTGATCGAAATCAAGTAAAGCGGATCGGTTTGGTTCCTCGCGAGACCTCACCGCAGTAGCAGCATCTATCCTCATTTGGCCATGACGAATCTTATTTCAGGGGGCTGTGAACACTGCACCGAGACTTTTGGCTGACGCCGACACCGCCGCGCGAGTCATCAATATTGCGCCCTATCCCTACAAGCTGATGTTCCTCATTGGCGCAGTGTGCGGCCTTCGCATCGGCGAAGTGACAGCCTAGAAAGTCGCGAGCGTCGACTTCAAACGCAAACTCCTTCGGGTGACAGGCGCGCTGGACTAAGCCACTCGGAAGGAAAGCACGCCGAAGAGTGGTAACAGCGCTGCTCCGGCCCGCATGTCCGAGTTACTCGCGAAACACCTTCGCGATTGGCTGGACAAGCACTACAAGCCAAACCTCGACGGCTATCTCTTCACAAACTCCAAGGGCAAGCCCTACCTGTCGGACAATGTAGTCAAGTACGGTATTCATCGGGCAATGGCGAAACTTGGGATTGAAACCGCGAAAGGCGTTCACGTCGGGATTCACTGCTTCCGGCACGGCGTAACTTCGGAGCTGCTCGAATCAGGAACCCCGATTCACGTTGTCACCCGGCTCATGCGCCATGCTGATTCCAACGTCACGCTGGAGCACTACGCGCACATCGTCGGCGATGCCGAGCGCGTCGCGTCTGAGAAGTTCTCTCAGCGGATCGGGCAGAACCTCACCCAATTGGAGTCAGACGCCGAATTGGGGTCAGCTTCAGCAGCTAAGAATTTGTAAAGAAAGGACTTGGCGGAAGCGTGTGGGAGTCGAAACTAGGAACTAAATTCCTAAGTCCTATGCTTAGACGGCGTTGCGACCCACGCAAAATTCCAACTGGTACAAACGGTACAAACCACGAAGCTAATTCCCTGCTCTTTTAAATAGGCAAATGGGCTACACTTCCATACCGCACGGAACGCACACTATGCAGCGATTCCAGCGTAATCTCTGTGCATGAACGCCAAGCGCCTAAAGAACATAGCAGCGAAGGGCTTACTTGTATTCGTTCTGGTCCTTCTCTTTGTTTCTCTTCTGGCGCATCGAATTTTCCATCCACGGTGAACTATAAAGCTCACTTCCACTGGGTGCTTGATCTCGGCACCGAAGACATTTGACTATGTTATGGCCGGAACGGTTTGAAGAACGATTACACATCATCGCGCACGGTGAAAGATTTGACATTGACGCCTTCTTGGGAAAGTCAACGCTTCGTCCAGACTTTGTGTGGCGGCGCGAAGCTCCCGTGACCAGCGGCGTAGAGTTCTTTCTGGGCGATGGCCGAGCAATCGGGCTTCGGGATCAGGAAAACCTGGCGATTATGTACCTCAAGGCGCACCGTGATGAGCTTCGAGCCATAGCAAAATTTCCTGGAGTAGACGCATTCATCCTCGGACTGGTCTACATTGCCAAGCTGGAAGACCATATCTTCGGAGCGGCCTTACATTGGTCACGAGAACTTATGTTGCCCGCTCTCGATACCGGAATTACGCCGATCCACTACATTAAATATGACCCTCCTAAGAGGACTTCCGCCCGGTAGTAAATCGACCTGTTTTCATATCTTTTCGAACTTCCGCCCCGTCCATCCCATATGCCGCCAGTGAAACAGTGATCGTCTGCATAGTGTGCAGACAAGATAGCGAAGATACTAACGAATATGCGGAAGCGGGCTGCACTCTGTTCAATATGACGGTTACCGGGCTGGCGTGGAACAAAGACTTCGAATAATGCCGTTTCAACTTCGTTTCGCGGCGTTCACGCACAAGAATAACCGGCACTGCAACTTTGCGCGGTCAAGTACTTAGTTAGGCAAAGCTAGCGATCGTCGCGCTAATAGGCTAGGAATGCGTTCTACGGGCGTCGAGCCGTGGACGATTGTGGACTTCGAAGACTTTCGCCGGGTTCTCGAAAGAGCGTACCCGGTTTCCAAGAAGAACACGAAAGGCAAGAAAAAGTGATAATCAGCATAACGGCAATTGACGAGTATTTCGCACAGCCCGATACACCCGCTGCAAACTCTCCGGTCGGCGTCCTGATGTCGAAGATCATCGGCAAGAACCCCGGTATAACTTTCGAGGATGCGCGGGCAGAGGCCACGAAGCTAGGCTGCGGCACTATCTTGCAAACCATTGGAGGCCCAACACGCCCGGATTGCTATTCCCGAACCGCAAGGGCACACGTCCACGGAGCCGGGACAACGTATGTAAGTACGGCCTACATCGCGTTCTCAAGGCGTTAGGGATGCCGACGAAGGAGGTAGGGCTGCACGCCTTCAGGCATGGCCTAGCGACCGAACTAGCAGACGCCTCTGCACCACTACCTGTATTGCAGCGGCAGATGCGTCACGCGGACGTGCGTACCCCGTTGCGAATCTACAGCCATCTGGTGTCCGAGACTCATCGGGAGTGCATGGAGAGAATCGGCCAGCGGTCAATTGGAACAAATGTTCTAATTGGAACAGAACAGAATGCTTAAAGTGTTTGTTTCCGAATAGTTGGCGGAAGCGTGTGGGAGTCGAACCCTATTGGGGTATTGAAAACACGTAAGTTGTTGATTCGACTATGCCGATGTAGCGAACGTAAGGGACGTAGGGGAGGGTGTCTGTACAATTCTGTACAATTTTCCACCGCGAAGTTTCTATTTGCTACGAATCTGGAGTGCGGATAGCGTCCTGGCAATCCTGAGCCGAAAACATTTTCAGGATGTTGCCTTCGGCGTCCACTTGAACTACTTCGCTACCGCCAGGAGACTCCTTTAGCACCCTACAAGCTCCCGACAGCGTTGGAAAGCTGCCGATGGACTTACCGTTGAAACGGATTTCAAAAAACTCTTGTGCCATTTGAGCCACCGACCAATTTTACCACCCCAGCATTGTAGCTGGTGAAACGAGTAATCGCGATTTCAATTGTCCCTGCTCTTCCGCCACGCCGCCAACAGCCTAATCGTTTTCAATTCCTTATCCGCCTGCCGGAAGAACGCAATGCATTGTTGGCACTTATCGTTCTTCATGTGGTCCGCAAAGCGGTAAATGTTGGCGTGCAGGAACCTTCTGCAAGGCATCAGATTAGGCGAGCATTCGGTGACGATGCGGACTTCCTCTGGCAGTTCCCGTTCTGGTTTCTTCTTGCGGCCCACGTTCGTTCACTGTTCGCCGGATTGTACATCAATCTCGCGGAGTGGCTGTATCGTCAAACTCTGCGAAGAGCGAATTATGTTGCTATTTATGCCCTGAACCTATAGAGTTCCCGGCACTGCGCCTGCCCCACGCAGAATCGCGTCAATTAAGGACTTATATGCCCGGCCTATTCAAAACTATTGGTGCAGTGCTCTGTCTAGTTTTCGCTTTGAGTTTCGCAGCGCCCAACGCCCACGCAGATTACATTTACACAGTGAGCGTGGGCTCCGAACAGTTCAGCTTTATTGAGCCTACGATTGCTAGCTCAGGATTTGTTGATTCGGGTCTGACGGATATTAGCGATTCTACTGCGACAGCAGTTCAGTGGAATTCCGCCGCGAGCGCCGTCTGTTTCGGTATTAGTTCCGCCGGTGACGCATGCGTAGGGATAGCGAACGTCGGTGGCGGTCAGAGAATAAACTTTTTTGCTGCGGGTTCCTTCTTGGCCGTGGGAACCTACACAGACATTGAATTTGGGGCCGTGACCGTGAACATCGCTCAGAC
>WNGQ01017167.1_pt1 | contig 10251 bp, 9 predicted proteins | sample 5407661 | NCBI WGS metagenome assembly WNGQ01 (sample SAMN13153382, study PRJNA577476) | soil metagenome | isolation source: 60 cm soil or saprolite under Garry oak tree replicate 2 | place: USA:California | collected 2016-06-15 | reverse complement strand
TGACCGCATCTTATTTGTAGCGGGCGAATTCGATTCAATTGCCCGGCCAGCAGACCTTGAGACGATTCAACAGAAATGGAGCGGATCGGAGCTGCTCCGCGTCCGGCAAGGACACTTCGGTTACCGAATGTTTCGTGAAACAATCACCCGACTGAAAGAGCGTGGCTTCTAATCGAGCCAATCCAGCGCAGTCAGAATACGCCGGAACTCAGCATCATCGGTAGATAAAGCAGGCAGCCATTCGCCGATTGGTTCGCGTTTCCACCAAGTTCGATCGCCAATCGGTGCGAATCGATAGCGGTAAAGTCGCGCCCGGATGTAATGGGGCGGCGCGTTGGGAAACGGGTTGTCGGCAAGGAGCGAGAGCGTGCCACGATCGTTGTGCAGAAGTTTCCAGACGAATACCAGCGTCCAGGGATATTCGGCGGGCGACGCCATGGCGGCGAACCAGATTTGCCAATCGATCCGGCATTGGTACGGAGCGATGATCGCGGGACGCCGGTGGGGATCGCCCGGTTTGGCTTTGAATTCATATTCTTTCCACTGCGTGTTGCCGGTAATCAGCGCGTCATCGGTTCCCTCAAAAATAATTTCGGGCCGCTCACGGCCGACGGTGCCAAATGCGCCGTACGTATTTACGAGGTCAAGCGGATCATACGAGTAATTCATCAGTTGCCGCCCGGAAACCAGATTCAAGACAGGAGCGATGCTCAGATAGACAACCAGGATCGACAACGCCATGGCGATCGTATTGTTAATGCGCGATGGTTCCGATTGCTGAGCCGCTTGTTCGGCGCGCCTGACGAGTCGCGCCGGTAGAACGTGGCGCAGAAACGTATCATCGAAGCAGGCAAGAAACGGAATGATCGTGATATAATTTAGGAATGAAAGATTGCCGCTAATGATGAGAACGATTTGAAAACTGACGAGCAATATGCCTGCGATGTGCCGCGCGCTGCGTGGACCGAATGAAAACCACGGCACGATCAGTTCGATGAAATGGTTCCAAGCCGTCTCGAATTGATGAAACCAATGCGGCGCGAAATGCAGGTAACGACTGAGAGGGTTCGGGATCGGCTGCGTCTCGTAGTGGTAATAAAGGCAGGTGAGATCACGCCAGCATGGATCGCCCCGCAGTTTGATGAGACCGGCACCGATCATGATGCGAAAACCGAGCCAGCGAAACAGCCAGATGACAAGTAACGGCGGCCGACATTTCGGAAATGGGCGGCCGTCAATGAGCGGACAAAGAAAGATCGATAGAAACCCGGTTTCGAGCAGCTGAATTTCCCAACCGTAGCCGTACCAAATTTGGCCAACGTGCACGATCGACATGTACATCGCCCAGAGAATCGCGAGGAGGATGGCGTTGGCGTAGCCAGCGAGAACAATAAGCGACAAAGCAAAACCGAACCATGCAAAGATCGACAACGCGTGGTCGGAGATTCCGAACCAAAAAAGCGTCGGAACTCGCAGCATACTGGCCATGTCCGAACCAAGCTGCGTATGGATTGAAGCGAGAAAGCGATTTGCCGGTGTGAGACCATGTTCACCGATCAACGGAAGGAGCTGTTGCGCAGCTATGAGAAATGCGACCGCGTAAACGAACCCGATCAGACGAAGAATGACAAAGCGTGTCAGCCAATAGGAATTTCCGCGCGCGAAAAGTTTTCCAAGAAAATTTTCCGGATTCATCGCAAAGACGCAGCGCAACGTCCAACGTCCGGCGTCCAACGTCGAACAAAATCCGGACAAATGGCACCTTCCGATTGGGACACACCGCGAGCCAGCTGCAATCGAAAATCCCCGAAAGGGAAAATCTAAAACGATCCTGCCAGGAAGGAGAATTGAACTCCCGACCAACCCCGAATGCTTTCGGGGCTGCTCTAACGTTGTAAATGGTAGATTGCGAGCTTGAGATTCTTCTTTCGCTTTAATGAGCGCTCAATTTCTCGAGCTTCTGCAAGAGTTGGAACTTCCTTCTTGGCGACGATTTCGAGCGAATCGCCGAGTCGCTTAGTGGTCCCGGTGTGACCGCGCAAATGCTGTGCAAATCGCGAATTAAGATCAACAGCTGAACCAATGCCAGGGGGGAGAATTGAACTCCCGACCAAGGGCTTATGAGTCCCCTGCTCTACCGCTGAGCTACCCTGGCGCGCTGTTTATTTCGTAAAGTTTATCGCAAGACCTCTGTCCTACCAACCCCGAATGCGTTCGGGGCTGCTCTACCGGTGAGCTACCCTAGCGTTGCGGCCAAAAGGTTTCGACGGCGCGTCCTGACATGTCAACGCGCGACGCTTCTACTGCTTCGCCGTCGCAAGATATGGCGTCAGATCTTTTTCGGGACCCCGGAGCGCAGCCATGAAGCAGACCCCGTTACGTTCTGTGACCGCTCCAACCCAACCCTCTTGATGGACATACCGCCATCCAGAAAACTGCAACGCGGCGCCGGTCTTGGCATCTCTCTCAGCTGGGAAAAGAAAGAATTGCATGCGTTTCTCGGCTACCCAAATCTGGGCGATGCGCTGGGATTCATCGCCTTCAAAAACACGGCAGCCAATGGTTTGAAAATCGGCGAATTCCGCCGGCACGTCGTAGTGTTCCAGTCCGTGTTTTAGAAAAAACAAGTCGCTCAGCGTTCCCGCATCGCCAGTCACCGGATCGAGGAGGACCGATCGTGTTGAGCCCGCGATAGTTAACAATTTCCGTGCCGTTCCCGATCCTGGAAAATCATTCAGCCGGCCGACGAAATTGAAGACAAACACGCCTGCGATTACTATGAGTGCAATCCCGATCGCGAGAACAGCTGGATTACGCGCTGTTTTCTTCCACGTCCATTTTGACGGAGAGGTCAGGTCCTTATCAGAAAACCACTCGACCGCCTCCGCCGGAATGGGGATAGCACGAACCAACGCCGCCACCGCGCGATCGAAACCCTGTTGATTTGTAAATTCATCGGAGCCGCGAGCGCGGGATACCGCTGCCCGCATAGAACGGTCGCGTATCCGCTCCTCACTCACGGGCGCGCAATTCGCAAGTGCGCGTTGTCGGCGCGATAGTCGGCGCGTTTTCATACGGGTGGCCTCTCCGGGAACGTCGCACCCAGCCAGGCTTGAAACTGTCGCCGCCCCACCGCTAGCAATCGAGAAAGCTCGCTCAGTTTCAACTCCGCTAAATCGGCAATCTCGCGATGATCGAATTCATCGAGATAAAAGAACGCCAGCGCCGTCCTCTGCGGCTCGGGCGCAGCTGAAATCCAAATCGCTAACTGTATTGGCTCAAGCCGCTCAATCTGTGACGCGGTTCCTGCAGTTATCTCCTGCTCCTCGATTTCGAGTGGTTCCGCTTGCAAGTCGGTCTCGCTTGCTTCCAAACAACGCCAGCGTGCATCGCGAAAAAGCCAAAACCGCTCATTTGGCAATCCCTCACGGGCTGCTCGCCGCGTCGCCTCATGCAAAGTCCTTTGAAAGACCTCCTGCGCTTTGCCTGAGTCACCTAACATCAGGAAACAGAAACGATAAAGCTGCGCCAGATTTTGTTTCGGAGCGGACACACTGATTTGGAATCCCCAAACGTTACGCGCCTCGATTTCATCGACAAGAGTGTTTCCAAGTCCTGTGGTTGCTTCTTTGCCTACCACGTCGTGGCGTTGAGGACGCTAGTGCGAAGCGCGCGGCTATATGTTAGTCTTAGCTGCAGCGCTGCGAAGCTTAGCGAAGACCTTCCAAACGCCGCGCCACTTCTTCAGCATTGTCCCGGCTATTGAAAGCAGAGATTCGAAAATAGCCTTCGCCTTGCGCACCGAAACCGCTACCGGGCGTGACGACCACGTTTATATCACGGAGCATACGATCGAACATTTTCCAACTCGTTAGGCCATCCGGCGTTTTTACCCAAAGGTAAGGCGCATTCACGCCGCCAAATATTTCCATACCAGCCTTGGCCATAGCTTCACGCAAGATTTTCGCGTTGCCCATATAATGATTAATTAGTGCGCGCACTTGTTTGCGGCCTTCGGGTGAATACAACGCTTCCGCGCCGCGTTGCACGGGATAGCTCACGCTGTTCGCCTTTGTGCTCCAGCGCCGATGCCAAAGTTGATGGAGAGCGAATCGCTGTCCGCGCTCCGTCCGCCCGAGAAGCGACTTTGGCATGACCGTAAACCCGCAGCGCACTCCAGTGAAGCCGCAGTTCTTGGAAAAACTACGTAGTTCAATCGCGCACTCGCGTGCACCCGGGATTTCGAAAATCGAACGTGGAATTTCCGGCTCCGAAATGTACGCGGCGTAAGCAGCGTCAAAGAGCAAAAGCGCTTCGTGCGCACGCGCATACTCAACCCAGCGCGACAGCTCTTCCCGAGATGCAACTGCGCCCGTGGGATTGTTCGGAAAACAAAGATAAACAAGATCGGCATGTTCCTTGGGCGGCTCAGGAACGAAATTATTTTCCGCAGTGCATGGCAGATAAACGATCTCTTCGTAACCGCCGTCCTTGCGCGCTGGTCCGGTGTGACCGGCCATCACGTTGGTATCCACATAGACCGGATAGACCGGATCCGGGACCGCTACTTTGTTTTGGTCGCCGAGAATGTCGAGAATGTATCCGCAATCGCATTTTGATCCGTCGGAGACAAAAATCTCGTCATCGGCGATGTCGATGTTACGGCTCCGATAATCATGCTGCGCGATTGTTGATCTCAGAAATTCATAGCCTTGTTCCGGTCCGTAGCCCCGAAATGTTTCGCGTTTCCCGAGTTCGTCGATCGCGCGCTTCATCGCCTCGATAGCTGCGGGCGGGAGCGGCTCGGTTACGTCCCCAATTCCGCAACGAATCAATCGTTTGGCTGGTTCCGGATTGGCTTCGCAAAACTCACGGACGCGTCGCGCGATCTCGGGAAACAAATATCCCGCCTGAAGCTTGAGATAATTCTCGTTTAGATAAGGCATGTTTTGGGTAGCGCACGCGTCTCGCGTGCTGGCGAAAGCGTCTCGCTTTCGCGAACTCCCTCACATTCGGCAGCGATGGACGTTCGCAAGCACAAGTTAAGTGCGTTTTGGCGGTACGCCAAAACCAACACGCGAAACGCGTGCGCTACCCGGCAGCTGAATTCGCTGACGCAGATCAGTAATTTTTAGCGACCGCGTCCCAGTTTACGACATTCCACCACGCTTTAATGTAATCGGGCCGGCGATTTTGATAATTCAAGTAATAGGCGTGTTCCCAAACGTCGAGGCCGAGAAGCGGCGTATTTCCGTCCATGAGCGGACTGTCCTGGTTCGGGGTGGATATGATCTCAAGTTTTCCACTTTTGTTTTTAATCAACCACGCCCAGCCGCTGCCGAAGCGACCCGTTCCAGCTGCAGCGAACTTCTCTTTAAATGCATCGAAACTTCCGAACGCTGATTTGATATCATCGGCGAGTTTGCCTTTCGGTTCGCCGCCAGCGTTCGGGCCCATGATCTTCCAGAAGAAGGAATGGTTGGCGTGTCCGCCGCCATTATTTCGCACCACTGTGCGTATATCTTCCGGGACAGCGCTCAGATCGCTGATCAAATCCTCCACTGATTTCTTCTCAAGATCGGCTTTGCCTTTGATCGCGTTGTTGACATTGGTAATGTAGGTCTGGTGATGCTTGGTGTGATGGATCTCCATCGTGCGCACGTCGATGTGCGGCTCCAACGCATCATAAGCGTAGGGTAGTTTTGGTAATTCGTAAGCCATAATGACCACGTTAGGCCACGAACAATTTAGGTCAATCGTTAGACCACAAGAATGGGTGCGATGTTGCCAATCGCCGATCTTACGTTAGCGACGCTGCGCTGCGGCGCCCACGACCGATATGCGCACCGACCCTACACTTTGCTGCGATAAAAGCTGGGCTGATGGCCCAGGCCACGGCGGTAATTGACATATGTCGCCAGAGCGAGCAACGGAAAATTCTGTCGATACATGTCGTATTTCAAATAGAACACACCGGGAAATCCAGTACCGGTGGTTTGCGGCTCCTTCCATGATCCATCGGAATGTTGCGAGCTCAGCAAGTAACGCAGGCCGCGCTGAATGCTTGGCCGATCAAGGTCGCCGCACGCGCAAATCCCCATTACCGCCCACGCTGTTTGCGACGCTGTACTCTCCCCAATGCCCTTGGCTGCTGGATTTTCATACGTCGCGCACGTTTCACCCCAGCCACCGTCATCGTTCTGGCAGCTCTCCAACCAATCGCGACCACGCAATATCCAATCCTGCGTCATGTCCTGGCCGATCGCGCGCAGACCACGCAGAACCTGCCATGTGCCATAGGTGTAATTGACGCCCCAACGACCGTACCACGAACCGTCATCTTCCTGGGTCTCGATCAGATATTTGAGAGCGTTTCGCACCGACGGATGATTCGGGTCGACGCATTGTGATCTGCGAAAGGCACGTCTTCGAGCCACTGGGTCGTCACGTTTTTGTCGAACGCGGCCAAGCCACCATCTTTGCATTGGAAACTGAGTTGCCATCCAATTGCGCGGCGAAACAGTTCGTCGAGTGAACGTCGATCTTGCGGACGCACCAGGCGCAGCGCCATCAACACCATCGCGGTGTCGTCGGTATCCGGATAGTAAACGTTATCGTATTCGAACGCCCAGCCGCTCGCTTCGGGATGCGGATTGTTCACCGTCCAATCGCCACGCATCCGTACTTCCTTGTTGACCAGCCATTCGGCCGCCTTTTGCAGCGCGGGATGCTCCGGGGATGCGCCGGATTCCGCCAAGGCGATAATGTTGATCGCGGTGTCCCAGACCGGCGAGAAACAAGGTTGAATGCGAAAATCCTCCGAATCATCAACAAATAGCCCGGCGAAATCTTTTTCCGCCTTCACGTAGACCGGATTTTTTTTCGAATACCCGAGGGCGCGCAATGCGATCAGACAGTTCAGCATTGCCGGAAAAACAGTCGCGAGGCCATCACTCCCTTCGCCGATGCGCTCGAGCATCCACCGTTCCGCTTCTTCAAGCGCACGTCTGCGCATGGGTCGAAGCCGCAGCGGATGCAGGAATTTTAGAGTATCATCGACCCGGAGAAAGAAATTGCGCCAAGTCCAGAAAGGCTCGCTCCGTGGCAGGCGCAAATCGGTTTGCTCGGTGCCAAGCGGGTAGAGCTCGTGCAATTGCTTTTCACCAGGCAAAACCCGCGTTGGTTTGAAGTGGCTGATGATGGACAGGGGCATCAGCATAGCGCGACTCCAGGATGACATCTTATAGATGTGAAACGGCGCCCAGCTTGGCAACAGCACCATCTCGACCGGGATGGTTGGCAAATATTTCCATGGAAATTGGCCGAGGAGCGCAAGATAAAGCTTGCTGAATGTGTTCATCTGCGGGATGCCGCCTAACCGCATGATGTTGGCACGGGCGTCCTGCATAAACGGCGCGTCCGCGGAACAACCCGCGAGTTTGAGGGCGAAATACGCTTTCACCGACGCGTTAACTTCGCTCGGACCACCGTAATAAATGTTCCAACCCCCGTCGGGCAGTTGCCGTCTCACAATATGACGCACGCAACGCTGTTGCAGCTGTGGATCGACGTCGCCACACCAATGCATGAACAGCACGTAATCGGAGCAAAGCGTGCTATCCACCATCAGCTCGCCGCACCAGTGACCGTCCGGTCGTTGTTGCCGCAAGAGATTTTCCTGTGCCCGACTGATCGCTTGTGCAATCCCGGAGTCGCTTGCGGAATATGACTGCGCAAGATCCGGTCGTGCGCTCGGCAAAGGGATTACGTCAGAGGACGGCTTCATAATGTCGATCTTGTCGATTCAATGAAGGTCGATCTTATGATGCTTGCGCGGAAGCCTCGGCACGCTTGCCCGTGAGATGTCCGTTACCAGAAGTCACTCCGTTAAAAGCAAGAACTTCGCTGCCAAGCCCGGTTGGCTTCGGCTTCGGACCGAAATTGAATTTAACGGTTTTCCACGTATCGCCGCGCTGTGCCTGCAGACCCAAACTTGCGGTAGGTTCATAGCCGCAGTGCACCATGCAATTTTCGCACCGGCTATCACGCGCCACTCCGTTTACGACGCCGTACCGCTCCCATTGTGTTTTCTCCAGCAATTCTGCATAGCTCGAGTAATGCGCGTCGGTCATGAGGTAGCATGGACCTTTCCAACCCCGAATGTTCCGTGTCGGGATGGCCCAGGCTGAACAGGTCAAATCGCGTTTGCCGGCCAGAAATTCAAAATAAACCGGCGTTCCGAAAAGATTGTAGCGCTGCATCCATTCCTCTATCTTCTGGAACTTTTCGATTGTCATCTTCCGGGTAAGAAAGAAATTTTCCGGTTGCAAATTCAACCGCTTGACCATGTCCTTTTTCGCCGCGTCATATTCGTAACCAGGCGAAATCGTGTGGCCGTCCACGCCGAGATCGGAAAGATAATCGAACATCTGCTCGACCTCTTGCATGTCGGTTTCTTTGTAGATGGTCGTGTTGGTTGCGACCTGATAGCCGAGAATCTTCGCCATCTTGATCGCGAGAATACATTCTTTGAACACACCTTCGCGCTCGACGATGAGATCGTGAATTCTCTCGAGACCGTCGAGGTGGACATTCCAGTACATCCAGGTACTGGGCCCGATGGTTGGCTTGGCGGGATCCTTGGGCCCTTTGCGAATTTCCGTCGCATCTTTCTCGCTAATAAGGCCTGCTTGAACCAAAGCAGTAATTTTCGATTCAACGAACTCTTTCTTGCAGATGTAAACGATCCGCTTCTGTTCAAGTAGGCCTTTGACAAGCGCTTCGATATGCGGATAAATCAGTGGTTCGCCCCCGCAGATTGAGATCATCGGCGCGTTGCATTCTTGCGCCGCGGTGAGGCAATCCTCCAAGTCCATCATGTCTTTGAGCGACGTAGAATATTCTCGAATTCGGCCGCAGCCAGTGCAGGTGAGGTTGCAGGTGTGCAACGGCTCAAGTTGAAGCACAGTGGCAAACTTCTTCGTGCCACGAAGCTTCTGGGCGATCATGTAGCCCGCGATCTTGGTCGTTAATGGGAGAGGAAATCTCATAAAGGCGACGATAGTAATGACGTTCGCTAGCGTGTCAACGGACGTGTCGAACGACACGCCGAGGCTTTTTCTTCGAAACTAATGAAATCTTGTGCAAGACCGTGACAAACGCAACGGTTTAATAGCTGGTAACAAAGGTTGCTTACAAAACAAAACGTAAGTTGCACAATATGAAACAATTATTGGTGCCGCTAGCCTCATTAGCTGTGCGGAACAACGCAGATATTAGCCGACAGTGTGCCACCCACGCCGAATGAGGCTGATGGCGATCGCGGCCAGAAGAAGTGCGATTATTTTCGACACGCCGCGCAATCCCTGTTTGCCCATCCAGCGGGTAAACTGGTCCGCGTTGCAAAACGCAATCGCCACCAGTCCCAGATTCACCAGAAGCGAGATTAGGGTAAAGACGAGACCGACTGTATCGACCAAAATCAGGAGCGCTGTCAGCAGCGCTGGCCCAGCAATAAGCGGCATGCCGAGTGGAACCACGCCGAATTCATCGCTGCCGCCGCGATCGTGCGGGCCAAGGCTGAGCAATTCACGTCCGGCTAAGCCGAGCAAAATCAGGCCACCGGCGACTTGAAAGTCCGCCACTGTAATCCCGAGCGCCGCGAAGATAATTTTTCCGAGAAAAATAAAGCCGACCGCGATGCAAAGGGCGGTGAAGATTCCGAGAAGGGCCTGTCGTTTCCGGCGTTCGCGCGAAGCGTTTGTGCCGAGGCCCATGAAAATCGCCACGAGCCCAATCGGATCGATCGCAACAAAGACAGGAATAAAGGCGAGGAAGAACTTTTCAATCATCGGCGGATTGTCTGCGTTTTCGCTTTACCGGACAAATCTTCTACACAATGTTCGCTGTCTTCATCAATCAAACCTTTCCGCATGAAAAACTTGTGTTTGTCGATCTTATCTCCTGGTTTTGCGCTCGCTCTTGCTCTGGCTCTTGATCTTTCCGCTGCTGAAACAAAATCGGTCGACGACTTTCGGGCCGCTGCCGCGAAAGCAAATGCCGTCTTAACAATTCCAGAATGGGAACAAACGCCGGAAGCGGTCGAAGCTTTTATGAAAGATGCGATCGCCAAAGCGAACACAGTATTGGATCAAATCGGCGCGCAAGATCCCGCCAAAGTGACGTTTAAGAGCACAGTCGTTGCGCTCGACGATCTGACCTACCAAGCCGGACTTGCGGCGAACAAAGCAA
>WNGQ01008278.1_pt1 | contig 10254 bp, 7 predicted proteins | sample 5407661 | NCBI WGS metagenome assembly WNGQ01 (sample SAMN13153382, study PRJNA577476) | soil metagenome | isolation source: 60 cm soil or saprolite under Garry oak tree replicate 2 | place: USA:California | collected 2016-06-15 | reverse complement strand
TCGGGCAGAAAGGTGGAGGAGCTGATCGCACGCTTGGCCCAGAAAGCGCGCGCGGCGGGCGTGCACCTGATCCTCGCGACGCAGCGTCCGTCCGTGGACGTGATTACCGGGCTTATCAAGGCCAACATTCCGACGCGCATCGCCTTCCAGGTCTCGAGCAAAGTGGATTCGCGCACCATCCTCGACCAGCAAGGCGCGGAGTCGCTGATCGGCCAGGGCGACATGCTCTACTTGCCGCCCGGCAGCGGAATGTCCCAGCGCGTGCACGGTGCTTACGTCGCCGACCAGGAAGTGCACAAGGTTGTCGCCTATCTCAAATCGCTCGGACGCCCCGAATACGTGGGCGGCCTCCTCGAAGGCGACGAAACCGATGGGGGACCCGAGCTGGGCCTCGACGAACAGGGGGAAGAGGCCGATCCGCTTTACGATCAGGCCGTGGAGATCGTGATGCGCACGCGGCGGGCGTCGATCTCCCTCGTTCAGCGCCATTTGCGGATCGGGTACAACCGCGCGGCACGTCTCATCGAGCAGGTGGAGCAGGCGGGGCTCGTATCTTCCATGCAATCGAACGGCAATCGCGAGGTGCTGGTGCCCGCGAAAGTGGACTAGCTGCCGCGATGGCCTTGCGTTCCGGGTCCGTGGCGGTTTTGCTGGGAGCGCTTCTCGCATGTGCGGCGTCGGGCGCCGGAGCCTCGAGCCTGGAGCGCTTCGCCGAGTTTGTCGCCAAGACCCTCACCGCAAGGGGAGAATTCGAACAGAAAATCTTCGATCGCAACCTCAAGCTGCTGCAGGAGTCACGCGGCGCACTCGCGTTTTCGCGGCCGGGGAAATTTCGCTGGAACTACGTGAAGCCTTATGCCCAGCTCATCGTCGGTGACGGCTCCAGGGTATGGATCTATGACGAAGATCTCAAGCAGGTCACGGTGAGGAAACTCGATCAGGCGCTCGGTTCCACGCCCGCTGCCCTTCTCGCGGGAAATAACGAAGCCATGCGGGCGTTCAAGCTTTCGGACAAGGGTGCGAAGGACGGTCTCGAATGGCTCGAAGCGCTGCCTCGGGACAAGGAAGGCAATTTCGAGAAGATCCGTATGGGCTTCGGTCCTTCCGGCCTCGAAGTCATGGAGCTTGGCGACAATTTCGGACAGACCACGGTGCTCAGGTTCGAGTCGCTTGAGCGCAACCCCGAGTTGGATCCTGCACTCTTCCGGTTCTCGCCGCCTAAGGGTGCCGACGTGATAGGCGACGTCAAATAGCCCCTCTTCGCTTGGCCAGCGAATGACCGATCTGTTCCCCGCCCCTGCGCCCGTGCCGCCGATGGCGGAAGCCCTGCGGCCCAGGTCGCTCGACAAATTCGTGGGACAGCAGCACCTGCTCGGTCCGGGCAAGCCCCTGCGACTTGCGTTCGAGTCGGGCAAGCCGCATTCGATGATCCTGTGGGGACCTCCCGGGGTCGGCAAGACGACTCTCGCACGTCTGATGGCCGACGCATTCGACGCACAGTTCATCGCGCTTTCCGCGGTATTCTCCGGCGTAAAGGACATCAAGGATGCCGTACGGCGCGCCGAGGAGGCGCTTGCGACATCCGGGAAACGCACTATCCTCTTTGTCGATGAAGTGCACCGCTTCAACAAGGCGCAGCAGGACGCGTTCCTGCCTTACGTCGAGCGCGGGCTGCTCACTTTCGTAGGCGCAACGACCGAGAACCCCTCTTTTGAAGTAATCGGCGCGTTGCTTTCGCGCACCACGGTGTACGTGCTCAAGAGTCTGTCACAGGCTGAGCTTGGAGAGCTGTTCGACCGCGCCGCGGGGGAAGTGCTCCCGGGGCTCGCGTTCGACCCCGACGCGCGCGAACGGGTTATCGGACTTGCTGACGGTGACGCGCGCCGTTTGCTCAATTTGCTTGAATTGATCCAGACGGGCGCTGCCCAGGCCGGGGTGAGTAAGATCGGGGGCGACTGGGTGCAGAACGCGCTCGCGCGCAACCTGCGCCGCTTCGACAAGGGCGGTGATGCGTTTTACGACCAGATTTCTGCTCTGCATAAGTCGGTGCGCGGCTCGAGCCCCGACGCGTCTCTGTACTGGCTTGTGCGCATGCTCGATGGGGGCGCCGATCCGCTCTACGTCGGGCGGCGCATGGTCAGAATGGCGGTCGAGGACGTCGGCCTTGCCGACCCGCGCGCGCTGCGGGTCGCGCTCGATGCGTGCGAAACCTACGAGCGCTTGGGGAGCCCCGAAGGCGAGCTCGCGCTTGCGGAGGCGGCGGTCTATCTTGCCTGCACCGAAAAATCGAACGCCGTGTACGATGCGTACAGTCGGGCCCGCGGTTTCGTGGCGGAAGACGGATCGCGACCGGTGCCTGCGCATCTGCGCAACGCACCGACGAAGCTCATGAAGGAGCTCGGCTTCGGTAAGAATTACCGCTACGCGCACGACGAGTCCGGCGCTTATGCGGCGGGCGAGAATTATTTTCCGGAGGACATGCCGGAGGTGAAGTGGTACGAGCCGACCGATCGTGGGCTCGAAGCGAGAATCGCCGAGAGACTCGCGTATCTGCGTGGACTCGACAGCAAAGCGAAGAAAAAGAAATAGGCATGCTTGATCCGCAGCTCTTCCGCAGCGACATCGACGCCGTGGCACGGCGACTCGCGGCGAGGTCGTTCGTATTCGATGTCACGGCCTTCGAGTCGGTCGAGCGGGAGCGCAAGAGCGTGCAGACCCGCGCACAGGAGCTGCAGGCTGCGCGCAACCAGTTCGCCAAGCGCATCGGCCAGGCGAAGGCGAGGGGCGAGGACTTCTCCGGATTGACGGCCGAGGCGACTCGCGCCAACAGCGAGCTCGCCGACCTCGAGCGGCACCTGGAATCGGTCCGGATCAAGCTGCAGGACCTTCTGCTCGGCGTCCCCAATCTTCCGCACGAATCGGTGCCTGTCGGCAAGTCCTCGGAAGACAACGTCGAGGTCCGGCGCCTTGGCTCGCCGAAAGAGTTCGGCTTTGCGCTCAAAGACCACGTCGATTTGGGCGCGGGGCTGAAAATGCTCGACTTCGACGCCGCGGGCAAGATCGCCGGCGCGCGCTTTGCGTTGATGAAAGGACCGCTCGCGCGGTTGCATCGCGCCGCCGCGCAGTTCATGCTCGATGTGCATACGCAGGAGCATGGATACACGGAAGTCTACGCTCCGTATCTCGTCAACGCCGACAGCCTGCGCGGAACGGGCCAGCTCCCGAAATTCGAAGAAGACCTGTTTGCGGTGCTGCGCACGGACGGAAAGACGCGCGAAAAGTTTTACCTGATTCCGACCTCCGAAGTGCCGGTCACCAACATCGTGCGCGACGAGATCGTGCCGCTCGAGCAGCTCCCGCTCAAGTTCGTTTGCCATTCCCCCTGCTTTCGCAGCGAAGCTGGGTCCTACGGCAAGGACACGCGCGGCATGATCCGCAACCACCAGTTCGACAAGGTGGAGCTGGTGCACATCGTGCACCCGGACAAATCGTACGAAGCACTGGAGGGGCTCACTGCGCACGCCGAAGAGATCCTGAAGCGTCTGGAGCTGCCTTACCGCGTGGTCACGCTGTGCACGGGCGACATCGGGTTTCAAGCCGCGAAGACTTACGACATCGAAGTCTGGCTACCGGGTCAGAATACCTATCGCGAGATCTCCTCGTGCAGCAACTGCGAGGCGTTCCAGGCGCGGCGAATGCAGGCGCGCTTCCGAAACGAGAAGGGGAGGCCCGAGCTGGTGCACACGCTGAACGGATCGGGGCTCGCGGTGGGCAGGACCCTGATCGCGATCATGGAGAACTATCAACGCGCCGACGGCGGCATAGATATTCCTTCCGCGCTGCTGCCTTACATGGGTCGGTTGAAGGCGATCGTTCCAGCGCGCTGATCCTCTGCTGGTAAAATCCGCCCGACCGGAGAGGTGACGGAGCGGTTGAACGTGCCGGTCTCGAAAACCGGAATACGCGAAAGCGTATCGTGGGTTCGAATCCCACCCTCTCCGCCAAGACCCGTCCCGAGAAGTCCCAGAACGTCCCGCAGCAGCCGATTTCCCTCCTATGAAGTCCCGAGTGGAGGTCTTGACGCGACCACATGTCCGGCAAAGTCCCGCCATCAAGTGTGGGTAGAAAAGGGGGTAGGCGCGACCGCCGAGGTTAGCATGGGGCGCGAAGTGCATCGGCTCTCGGCGAAGGCGCCCGAGCGCGCCAAGCCCCCGGGCTGTCATTGCGACGGTGGGGAGCTGTAGCTGCAGGTGGGGTCCACGTAGAGCCAGAACTGGATCTTCCGCTACACGCGGGCGGGCAGGTCGCCCGGGGTGGGTCTCGGATCGGCGCGACATGAGCCTCGCTCAAGCGAGTCTTAAGCCATTGAATATTACATAGAACAACGCGCTCGAACGGACAAGAAAGCCACTCTCAGACGCCCGCCATAAACCCTAGGCGTGGTTGACATAATCCCCGCGTTTGAAATTGGAGTGGGGCGTTCGCATGTCTTCCGTCCAACGGGACCCGGATCGGCGTTTCGCCGAAATGGTCCCTACCCGCCCAAGCCGTAACGCGATCATCTGTTTCATCTATTGCGGAGAAACACTGGATCGCCTAGCATTGACACCCCCCGTTAAGCCGGTAGAAGGGCACAAGAGAACCGATCCAAGCGGACTATAAGGGTCGGTGATAAGAGATTTGGCGACGGAGCGTTAGCTTGCTGGGCAGAGGCAGTAAAGCAGTAAAAGTAAGAAGCAGTAAAGAAGCCTTAAAAATAGATGGGAGGCGTAGTGAGCGTTCGTATTTTCGGCCATTACGTGTCGCTGCCGCTGGTGCTACTCATGCTGGTAGAAGCAGGGATGCACGTGGGCGCCGTCTATCTCGCCGGGACCTTGCGTTTCCTGGATATCCACTTCCTGATCGATCCCTCCAGCGGGAATTATGGGTCGTTGCTGCCTCGGGCCCTGTTGTATTCGCTCGTGATGCTGAGCGTCATGACCGCCTTTGGCCTGTACGGGACGGCGCTGCACAAGGCTGACCGCGAGTATCAGGTGCGGTTCCTGGCGAGCTACCCCGCCGGGGCCCTCCTGATGGTGATCGTCTTCTACGTCATACCGGCGAGCTTCCTCGGGCGCGGGATCTTGGCCTTGAGTTTTCTGTTTTCGCTTATCCTCACGGTGCTGGCGCGGGTGGTGTTCTTCCGGATTGTCGGTGGCGACACGTTGAAGCGCCGTGTTCTCGTGCTTGGGAGCGGATCGCGTGCGGCCGAGGTTGAAGCGCTGCTGAGCAGGCTCGGTTCGCGCGCAGGATTTCATCTGGTCGGCTTCGTTTTGTGCGGTGACGAACAGCCGGGGCGGGACAAGTCCAAGTTGCTTGGCGACTGCGATGCCTTGCGCTCTCTCGTCGGGCAGCACCGAATCGACGAGATCGTGGTAGGAGTGAGGGACAGGCGCAACGGACACTTTCCCATGTCCAAGCTTCTGGAGTGCAAGCTTGAGGGAACCAGCATCGTGGATTTGCCGACCTTCTTCGAACGGGAGACCGGCCATGTTCAGCTGAATTCACTGAGCGCGAGCTGGATGGTCTTTTCCGAGGGATTCTCCAAGACCGGTTTTCAGAAGCTCTTGAAGCGCGCGTTCGATATCGGCGTAAGCGGAGCCATGCTGGTCGCTACCCTGCCGATCATGTTGGCTGCGGCGCTGGCTATCTGGCTCGAGACCGGCCGGCCGATTCTGTATCGGCAGAAGCGGGTCGGTGAGTCAGGACAGGTATTCGAAATCTTCAAGTTTCGCAGCATGCGTGTCGACGCGGAGAAGGACGGCGTCGCGCGATGGGCCAACAAAAACGACGATCGCATCACGCGGGTGGGGAAATTCGTCAGATTGACGCGCGTGGATGAATTGCCGCAGCTCATCAACGTCATGCGCGGCGACATGAGCTTCGTCGGCCCGCGTCCGGAACGTCCGCCGTTCGTGCATGAACTCAGCCGGAAAGTGCCCTTCTACGCAAGCAGGCACTCCGTGAAGCCGGGTATCACGGGTTGGGCGCAGGTTCGCTATCCCTACGGAGCGTCGGTGGACGACGCGGTGCAGAAACTGCAATTCGATCTTTACTATGTGAAGAACCACTCCCTGTTCCTGGATCTGGTTATTCTCTTACAAACGGCGCAGGTCGTTTTGTTTGGCCAGGGCGCTCGCTAGATGCTAAAGTCAGGGTTGCCTCGTTGTCGACCTGCCGAGGCAGGCGACGAATCTCAGACCTCAGACCAGACCGAAACAACTGGGTTCCCGCGGGGCGTTGAGATGAAACAGTGGTGCTGGGCTGGTGCGCTTGTGGCGACATTCATCATGGCCGGCTGCGAGAATGTGCCCCGGGTCGCGGAGCCCGCCGACGACACGGCTCAACGGTTCGCAAGCTTCGAGGGGAGTTATCGTATCGGGGTAGACGATCGAGTGCAGATCGCGGTATGGCGCAACCCGGAGTTGTCGGTGACTGCACCGGTGCGGCCGGATGGGAAAATCTCGGTGCCGATCATCGGTGACGTTGAAGCCGGCGGCCGCACGCCCAGCGAGGTTGCCGAAATCATCAAGAAGCGGCTGTCCGAGTATATTCGCGAGCCCAATGTCGTAGTGATCCTCACGGAATTGCGCTCCCACGAGTTTCTGTCGCGCGTGCGTGTGACCGGGGCCGTGCGCACTCCGCGTTCGATACCTCACCGCCAGGGAATGACCGTGCTTGACGCGGTACTCGAGGCCGGGGGAGTCAATGACTTTTCCTCGCCCAATCGCAGCAGGCTGTACCGCAAGGTCAAGGAGAAGACGGAAGTATTCGAGATCGATCTTGGCGACATACTCAATAAGGGCCGGCTTGAGTCGAATTACTTGCTCAGGCCGGGGGATGTGATCACCGTTCCCGAGCGTCTATTCTAGGGTCGCCGCTTTCCCAGAAGAGCCCACACCGTGGAAATGGATCCAGAACAGGTCGCCAAGACGCTCTTTAACGAGTCCTTCCACTCGCGCCGGCTGTTCGTGGCCTTGTTCGTGGTTGTGAACTTGGTGGCGCTGGCGGCGGGATTCATCTGGCCGAAGATCTATACGTCGTCTACCAGCATACTTGTCGACGACAAGAACGTCATCCAGCCGCTGATGCTGGGGGCTGCAGTGGCGACCGATGTCGCCGACCGCGGCAAGAACGCGCGCGAGGTTATTTTCAGCCGCAAGATTATGGACGGCGTTCTTGAGCGGGGCGGATGGATGAAGGACCGCCCTTCCGCCGTGGAGCAGGACCAGCTCATCGAGCAGATCAAGAAGCGCACGACGTTCTCCAACGCACCCGGCGGAGGCAAGGCGATCATCAACATCGACTACCGCGACGACCAGCCGCAACGCGCGTATCTCGTGACGAAAGCTTTTGCCGAACTGTTCATCGCCGAGGTTGTCGCCGAGAAGAAAACGGAGATTCTCGCTGCATTCGAATTCATCGACAAGCAGGCGCAGGAGTACCAGCATAAGCTCACCATCGCCGAAGACGAACTCAGACAGTTGCGGGGGTCGAACCTGGATGCACGCCCCGGTGGCGAAGCCGAACTTAGCGCGCGGCTGATTGCGCTCAATACCCGCATCGAGAATACGACTCTGGAGCTGCGGGAGGCCGAGATGAAGCGCGCGTCGCTCGAGCGGCAGGTGAACGGCGAAGCCGAAGTGACCGTTTTGGCTACCCGTGAAGGACAGTTTCGGGCACGCATCGCCGAATTGCAGGCGAAGCTCGATACGCTGCGGCTGACTTTCTACGATACTCATCCGGACATCGTTCAACTCAAGAACCAGATCCAGGATCTCAGGGCGGAAGCCGGTGTCCAGCGCGAGCGCCGCGAGAAAGCAAAGCCGTCCGAGCGCCTGGACCCGGACGAAACAGTCGTGAACAATCCGGTCTATCAGCAGCTGCGCCGCGAATTGTCGCAAAATCAGCTCACGATCGACGCGCTGAAATCGCGTATCGCCGAGGCGCAGCGGCTCTTGCGGGAGGAGGCCAATCGGAGCAAGGACCTGAACGGCGGGGATGCGCGCCTCGCCGAACTCACGCGCGATTACCAGATCAACCGCGATATCTATCAGGACCTGCTGCGTCGGCGCGAGCGGGCGCGGGTTTCGATGAATCTGGACAGCGACAGCCTGGGACTGACTCTCAGGATTCTGGAGCCCGCGGCCCCCGCGCCGCGGGCGAGCGGGCCGCGTTTCTGGCAATTCGTTCTAGGCGGTCTTGCGCTCGGCATCCTGGTTCCCCTCGGGCTGTTTTACTCTCGAATGCGATTCGATCCTCGTGTTCGTATGGCAAGCGCGATTTCGCTGAGACACAGCGTCCCGGTCGCGGCAATCGTGCCTCATCTTTGGAGTCCAGAGGCCCTCATCGGTTTGCGTAAGGAACTGGCGATACTGGCGCTGGTTGTTGCCGCCACAGTTGCCCTTTCGGCGACGCTCTCCGTAGGGCGTTTCCTGGGAGTGCTGTGACATGAGCAAGATCGAGAAGGCGCTGAAAAGAGCTGGAGACGAACGGGGGGATCTCCAGCTCGTGGCTGCCGCGGCTGCAGGAGGAAGACCCGCGTCGTGGACGGCCCTCCTGGGCCAGCAAATCGAGAATCCCGAAACCATCCCTCGCATGGCCGAAAACGAGGGAAGGCTTCTGAGCACGGACGAGCTCTGGGAGCGAGGCATCATCCACCCTCAACATACCGAGGAGCCCGTAGCCCAGGTGTTCCGCGAGCTGCGAACCAAGATCATTCAACAGAACCATGGACAAAACGCCGTCATTCTCGTTGTCGCGGTGAGCAAAGGGCACGGCGCCAGTTTCATCGCGCGGAACCTCGGGGCAGCGTTTGCCTTCGATTCGGCGAAGACGGCCTTGCTCGTCGACTGCAATCTCAGAAATCCGAGCGTTCACCGACTCCTTCCTGACCCGTTGCTGCCCGGACTGGCGGATTACTTTGACAATCCGAAGATCGGCGTATCCAAGATCATCCACCCAGTAGGTATAGCGCGTTTTCGCGCGATTCCGACCGGTGGATTGCGAGAGGTTCCGGCGGAGTACTTCGTTTCTACGAAAATGCGGCACCTGATGGATTCCTTGCGCGAACGCTACCGCGAGCGCTTCATCATCCTCGATGGCCCCCCGATGTCGGATATCGCCGATGCCCGGATCCTCTCCGAACTGTCCGACTACGTGCTCGTCGTTGCGCGCCACGGACGCGCCACGAACGCGCAGATCGAGAGCGGCCTGAGCGCAATCAGCGACAAGAAACTGCTTGGCATTGTCTTCAACGACGAACCGCGGATTCCCTGGACTCGCTGACCCCAATGCCTCCGGCGCCCGGAAACAGCGCTCGCGGCAACCGGTTCCGGCGCCGGCATCGGCAGTCCGCGGGGACTCCCGGGCGAGCGATGCGTGTCGCGCAAGCTTCCACCGGCTGGGGGCCTGCTGTTTTGCAGCCGTTTCCCTTACCTACCTTGGATGCGCCCCGGCCCTGGCCGGGCAGTATGACTATGGAGCGGGGTTCGCGCTGACGCACGACAGCAATATCACGCGAACGTCCACGGACCCGCGCGCCGAATGGACGGAAGCGCTGTTCGCTGGTATCGCCTACGCAGAACGCACCGTTGACCTCACTGCGCGGCTTCTTGCGCAGGTGGAAAGGCCGCTCCTCAATCTTACGGCCCCGGACACACCAGCCAACCGCACCAAGACCAATTCCCTGAGCACCGGTCCGGAATTCGCCTTTCGGGTTAATCCCGCGAACCAGCCGATTATCGGCGCCAGATACGGTCGCTACGATATCCAGGGCCCTGGAGACAACCAGCGCTACACAGGGTACGCGCGCTGGTTGCACCGATTGTCGGAGCCTGAAAAACTGTCTCTCAATTATGAGGTGACACGCGTGGATTTCACGCCCCCGGCGCTCTTCCCGAATTTTCTTCGACAGGATCAATTCCTGGGCTACGAAACGCTTTCACCGCTCAACAGTCTTATTTTCGAGGCTGGCACCACGCGTGTCCAGCGATATGGCGGTGATCAAACGAATGGACGGCTCGTCCGTCTGGCGGCGTTGCATGCGCCGACGTCCGAGACCGCGGTGCGACTGAACCTCTCGGACCAGATCTCGGATACCGCGACCGATCTTATCCGTGGGGTAGCCCGGGTGACTTCGACGATGACTCCAGCGACTCCGTTTGAGTCAGCCGCCGCAGTACCGCTCACGGGTTCCAACGTGACCACGGGAGA
>WNGQ01028504.1_pt1 | contig 10255 bp, 7 predicted proteins | sample 5407661 | NCBI WGS metagenome assembly WNGQ01 (sample SAMN13153382, study PRJNA577476) | soil metagenome | isolation source: 60 cm soil or saprolite under Garry oak tree replicate 2 | place: USA:California | collected 2016-06-15 | reverse complement strand
CCCACCGGAATGCGCGCGCTCACCTGATAAGTACGCGCATCGAGAATCCAGACGTAGCCCGCTTGAGTGCTGACGCCCAGGATTTCGGGCCGTGTGGGATGTTCGCGCATGCCGGAAAGCCCTGGCCCGACGGGGATGTGGGCGACCGCCTTGAGCTTGACGAGATCAACTACGGTGACGGAGTCATCCGCCGTCGTGACGTAAGCGCACAGATGGAGGTCGGGCCGCAGAAAAGATGGACGATGCTCCCGCAGCAGGACGATGAGCGCCCCAATACCAAGCACCACAGAAGCGGAATACACACGAAAATTTCTCGGTCGGTCCATGTTGGCGTCGAAATTCTCCCATGCATGCCGCCCTGCTGGCTAGACAGACCGGGAAATGGTCTCAAACCTGTCTTTCCACGATGTCCGGTTTTGGCTTTCTCGCTCGTCATATAGATGGGGGCCAAATAGGAGGCCTCAAGAGCCGTAACGTCGGCTAACGCCAAGAATCAAAGGAATAGAAGGGAAGGTACAACCGTGGAAAGCTTGACCTCGGATCGCTCTAAAGCGGAAACCATGAATATGGACACATTTCTTCCGCCCATCGAAAAACCCAAAGGGTTGATGATGAAACTGGCGTATTACTTTACGCGCCGTCAATTTGGCAAGGTGCTTACGCCGCATTCCGCGCGATTGCCGATTGCCTTCGGCCAGTTTTACGTAAAGATCGGCCAACTGGAAAAGAAGCTCAGTCTCCCGCCCGAAACCGTCATGCTCATTCGTGAGCAGGTGGCGCGGATTAACGTTTGTCTGTTCTGCATTGATATCGGGCGCTCGTTCACGATCAAGGCCTCCATGAATCAAGCCAAGTTCGACGCTTTGGAGCAATACCGTACGAGCTCACTATTTTCCGATGCAGAGCGCGCGGCGCTGGACTATGTAACCGAACTCACAAAAACAAAAAGCGCGAGCCCCGAAACGTTTTCCCGCTTGCGCCGCTGCTACTCCGAGCGCGAGGTGTGCGAAATCGTTTGGCTGGTGGCTACCGAGCACGTCTATAACTTGACCAACATCGGCCTCAATATTCATTCGGACATGCTCTGCGACATCGCCAAGAGGAACAGCCAGAAGCAGAATTGAACCCGCATGCTTTCTTTGAACTCTTAAGCTTCGGCGTGGCGAACTGGCAATTTCGCCGCTTCCCACGCTGCAATGCCGCCTGCGATTTCGCAGACAGAATCAAATCCGCTGCCCTGCAGCAAGCTTGCAGCAATGGATGACCGGTAGCCGCCGGCGCAATAAACCACCAGGGAACGGTTCTTGGGCAATCTCTCGAGATTTTCAGCCAGGCGATTCAACGGAATGCTCAGGCTCCCGCCAATGTGTTTTTGTTCGCGCTCGCGCGGCGCGCGGACATCGACGACCAGCGGTGGCTGATTCGACGAGAGGAGTTCTGCCGCAAACGGCGCGCTCAAGTGCTCGGTCTTCGTAATCAATTCAGGCCGCGATTCAAGACTGTGCAAACCGTTCTGCAAATATCCAGCCACGTGATCGAACCCGATGCGCCCAAGCCGGATAGCTGATTCAGCTTCACGCCCGGGGGCTGCGATAATCACAATCGGATGCTTTCGATCGAGCATGGTTCCAGCCCACGTCGCGTATTGGCCGCCAAGCCCAATGTTGATGCTGCCCGCCAGGTGTGCCGCGCCAAATTCGTCCGGATCCCGTGTGTCAAGAATCTGCGCGCCGTCGGCCTTCAGCGCCAGCACAGCTTCGAGCGTCAGCGCATTCATCTCTCTCGCCAGCGCTTCGTCCAGCGTGGGCCTTTCTTCGCTGTTCAACACCGCATCGTAGGTGAAGTAGGGCGGGGCTTCCGGCTGGTCTGCGGTCACTACCTCAATGAACGCTTCCTTGCTCATGGGCTGCAGCGCATAGTTCAATCGCCGTTGTTCTCCGAGTGTGGATACTGTCTCCTTGCTGAGGGCTTTTCCGCACAACGAACCCGCGCCATGCGCCGGATAGACCAGACTTTCGTCCGGCAGAGCCAGCAACTTTTTATGCAGCGAATCGAACAGCAGGCTGCCCAATTCCGTTGCCGACCAGCCCAGTGCCGCGCGCAAGTCGGGACGCCCCACGTCCCCGATGAACAAAGTATCCCCTGTGAGCACTGCATGCGGTCGCGTATCGCTGAAGTTCAGGTCATAAACGAGAATGGAGATCGACTCCGGCGTGTGTCCCGGCGTCTCCAGCGCTTTCAGGCGCACGCGCCCGAATTCAAGGCTGTCCCCGTCGTGAAGCGGAGTGAAGGCATAACCCGCTTTGGCGTTAGCCCCTAGGTAAATCGCCGCGCCCACTCGATCGCGCAGCTCCAGATGCCCGGCGACAAAATCCGCATGAAGGTGCGTCAGGATCACGTGCTTGATCTGGAGCGCGTGCTCGGCGGCAAACGCAATGTATTGGTCGGTGTCTCGTTGCGGGTCAACGACGGCCGCTGTCCCCCCGGCCTCGTCCCCAATCAAGTAGGAAGCGTGCGCCAGGCACGGCAGATAGAACTGTTTGAAGATCACGCGGCACCGTCCTCGCTCACTGACAGCTACTTCGGTTGAGGGACAATCCTTATATAAGGACGCGGCGCCTTCCATCCGCCCGGGAATTTCTTTCGGGCATCGTCGTCCGAAACACTTCCGCTGATGATGACGTCTTCGCCGGGTTTCCAATTCACAGGTGTGGAGACCTGGTGCTTGGCCGTGAGTTGAATCGAATCGAGCACGCGCAGCACCTCGTCGAAATTGCGCCCGGTACTCATCGGATAGCTCAGCATCAGCTTGATCTTTTTGTCGGGGCCGATCACAAAAACGGTTCGCACCGTAGCGTTGGTCGCAGCAGTCCTCCCGTCGCAGGTATTCCCGGCGTCGGCTGGCAGCATGTCATAGAGCTTTGCAATCTTGAGTTCCGGGTCGCCGATCATCGGGTAGTTCACTTTGTGTCCCTGGGTCTCTTCAATGTCCACCGCCCACTTGCTGTGACTGCTAACCGGGTCCACACTCAAACCAACAATCTTGCAATTCCGCTTCGCGAAGTCCGGCTGCAACCCGGCCATGTAACCCAGCTCCGTTGTGCACACTGGCGTAAAGTCCTTGGGATGCGAGAACAAAATGGCCCACCCATTGCCGATCCATTCGTGCAAATTGATCGTGCCTTGGGATGTTTCCGCAGTGAAATTGGGGGCTTCGTCGTTGATTCGCAACATGGTCTTGTCTTTCTCCTGGGTGATGTGTTTTTGTGTTCTAGGGACTGATGCCGCAAAACATTTTCCGGCCATCCAAGACTCAAAGGAGGGATCCACAGAAGTCTCCATCTTGGCCGGGCTTTGTACCATCCTACGCTGCTCCTGCTTCGTAGACAACATATTTGGCGATGAGGCGATGCCGAGAAGCAGCTTCTTCTCACTTGGTCGAGGACAAAAGTCTTGCGTCCTGCCGAACTAACCGCGCGGCCCGCTGACCCAAACCTGTCCCTCTGGCCGTTGCTTTTAAGCCGCGATTCAGCTATTTATTTACTCACTAGAGTTGTACTTCGATAGGTCTTTTCTCGCTTGTTTTCGATCCGGGATTAGCACGTCCTGGTAGGAGTTCTCGGCCCATGAGGACCCGGCCATCGAGTATTCCCTCCGTAGACTCGCACCCTCTTATTTGGGGGTTGCCGTCCTTCATCCCGAGATGTGTCTGGGGTAAGTCTTAGGTTAAGAAGGAGACCCATGTTTCGCAAAACGGGGTTCTTCGCCGTAGTTGTCCTCGTCGCTCTAATGGCTGCGCCTTTTGTTTTTGCGCAAGTTGAATCCGCCCAGCATCCTCGCACGAAAATCCCTCAAGCCCGAATCACTCAAGCCATTGATGAAACGAATCGCGTCACGCTCCGTGGCAACACGCGTCCTGAGGCGGTTCTTGCGAACGACCGCGGCCCGGTGGCCACTGATTTTGCGATGGAGCACGTGCTTCTGCAACTGAAGCGTTCCCCGGAGCAAGAGCAAGCTCTGCAGCAATTCCTCGATGAACTCCACACCGCCGGTTCGCCCAATTTCCATCACTGGCTTACGGCGCAAGAGTTCGGTGAAAGGTTCGGCCTTGCGAAAACCGACCTCGACCTCATCACCGCCTGGCTTGAATCTCATGGTTTCCGCGTCAACGTGGTTTATCCCAGCGGCATGCTCATCGATTTCTCCGGGACCGCCGCGCAGGCGCGCCGGGCCTTCCAAACGGAGATTCATCATTTTGTCGTCAAAGGTGAGAAGCACGTTGCCAACGTCAGCGATCCACAAATCCCCGCCGCACTCGCTCCCGTGGTGGCAGGTATCGTCTCTTTACACGATTTCCGGCCAAACGCTATGCACAAGATGCACCAACCCCGCCCGCAATTCACTTTTCAGGATCAGTTTGGCTTTGACACTTACGCCGTTGTCCCTGCGGATCTGGCTACCATCTACAACTTAAACCCTCTCTTCAACGCGGGCATTTCTGGCCAGGGTCAGACCATCGTTCTCATTGAAGACACCGACGTCTTCACGGCGGCGGACTGGAGCACTTTCCGCTCGACCTTTGGCCTTTCCGCTTACACTTCGGCTTCCTTCACGCAAGTCCATCCGCCCGCGCCGCCCTCGCAACCCGCCAACAATTGCGGCGCTCCGGGAGTCATTTCTCCCAACGATGCGGAAGCTATCTTGGACGCCGAATGGGCCAGCGCCTCCGCACCCAGCGCTGCCATCGAAATGGCTGCCTGCGCGGACACGACCACCACCTTCGGCGGACTCATCGCTATCCAAAACCTGATCAACGCGGCAACTCCGCCGCCCTCCATCATGAGCATCAGCTATGGCCAGTGCGAAACCGTCAACGGTGCCGCTGCCAACGCGCTGCGGGCGATAGCGGTGCGGCTGGCTGCGACAATAGCGTCACCGAAGCCACTCACGGAATTGGCGTCAACGCCTTTGCCTCCACCCCAAACAATGTGGCTGTTGGCGGCACTGACTTCAGCGACACCTACTCCGGTACCAATGCCACGTATTGGAATTCCAGCAACACTTCCACATTTGGTTCCGCGCTTTCCTACATTCCGGAAATTCCCTGGAACGACTCTTGCGCCGGCCAACTCGTCTCAGCTTATGAAGGCTACAGTCTGACTTACGGCTCTTCGAGCTTCTGCAACGACCCTACGATCGGCTCACTTCTGCAAACTACGGTTGCTGGCGGTGGCGGTCCCAGCCAATGCGCGACGGGCACGGCCTCCATCAATGGTGTGGTCGGCGGCACGTGCGCTGGTTGGCCTAAGCCTTCGTGGCAATCGGTCCTCGGCAATCCCAATGATGGTGTGCGCGATACGCCGGACGTCTCGCTCTTTGCCGCTGACGGTCTCTGGAGCCACTTCTACGTTTTCTGCTGGTCGAACACGGCTCAGGGTGGCGCGACTTGCGGCTCTGATCCCAGCGCATGGTCCGGCGCGGGCGGAACTTCTTTTGCCTCTCCCATCATGGCGGGCATCCAGGCGCTCATCAACCAAAAAGCCGGCGGCCCGCAAGGCAATCCCGCTCCCGCCTACTACCAGCTCGCCGCCGCGGAGTACGGGTCGAGCGGCAGCAGTTCCTGCAATTCAAATAACGGGAATGCCGTCGCCGCGAGCTGCATTTTCTTCGACGTAACCATGGGCGACATGGATGTGGATTGCACCGGCCCCAACTGCTTCCTCTCGGATGGTTCCGTCGGCGTGCTTTCCACTTCCAATACGTCTTTCGCTCCAGCGTATGGGACTACCACAGGATGGGACTTCGCTACTGGCATCGGCACCGTGAACGCGGCTAACTTGGTCAACAACTGGCCCACGTCCACAACGCAACCAGGTTTCCTTCTCTCAGCCTCTCCGGCTAACGTGACTATTCTCCAAGGGGCCTCCGGTTCCACCACCATCGCAATCAATCCTCTCAATGGCTTCAACGGCAGCGTGAGTCTGACGGCGTCCGGCGTACCAAACGGAGTCAGCGCCACGTTTGGCACGAATACCGCAACCGCCAGCAGCCTCTTGACTCTATCCGCCACGGGCACGGCGACCACCGGCACCTTCACAGTAACCATCACAGGAACATCGCGTGGTTTAACAAGCACCACGACTCTTTCTCTCACCCTAAATCCTCAGGGGAGCTTCACGCTTTCCACGTCCCCAAGCACATTGACCATCGTCCAGGGAGCCAGCGGAACCAGCACCATCTCCATCAATCCGCTGAGCGGTTTCAATGGCAGCGTCAGCTTGTCCGCCTCCGGCCTACCTGCTGGCGTGAGTGCATCGTTCAACCCCACCAGCACAACCGGTACAAGCACCCTGACGCTGACAGCCACGGGAACCGCGGCGACGGGCACCGCCACGGTGACCATTACAGGCTCGTCAGGCAATCTGTCTAGTTCGACCACGCTTTCTCTGACTGTCAATCCACCGCCAAACTTCACACTTTCCGCCTCACCCAACAGCCTGACCTTTACGCAGGGTGCCACCGGCACGAGCACCATCTCTGTCAATGCTCTAAATGGCTTCAATGGCAGCGTCACCTTGTCCGCTTCTGGTTTGCCCTCCGGCGTGACCGCTTCGTTCAACCCTGGCAACACCACCAGCACAAGCACGCTGACACTGACCGCGAGCAGTACCGCAACCACGGGATCCGTCACTGTAACTGTCACGGGAACTTCGGGTGCCCTGACCAAGACCACAACCATTTCCCTCACAATCCGCGTTCTTCCGACGCTTCCTTCCGTCTGGTCGGACGGCGACATCGGTTCAGTCGGTGTGGCTGGTGCCGCCAGCTACGCGAATGGAACCTTCACGGTATCTGGAGCCGGATCCGGGACAATGATCACCAGCTCCGATAGCTTCCACTTTGTCTATCAGCCATTCAACGGCGACGGCTCGATCGTCGCGCGCGTGCTGACCGTGCAGGGAAGTAGCGCCGCACAGGCCGGCATCATGATCCGCGAGACGCTTGGCACGGGCGCCAACCACGTGTTCCTGTTCGACTACTCCACTTCGATTCTAGCAACCGAGCGCACTACCACTGGGGCCAGCAGCTCCTACCAGTCGGTGGGGAGTGCGGCGCTGCCGAATTGGATCAAGCTCACGCGAAGCGGGAACGTGTTCAACATGTACGGCTCCTCCGATGGCGTGAACTGGACGCAATTAGGAACCAGCCAGACGGTGACCATGGCGCAGAGCGTTTACGTGGGCTTGGCGGTGAGTAATCGCAACACCACCTCCTTGGCGACGGCCACATTTGACAGCGTCTCGGTGAACTCCGCAGCCGCACCGGCGCCGCTGATTACAGCGGTATCCGCCACCACGGGCTCGATCGGCAGTCAGGTGCTNNNAGCGCGGTGCTCCTGAACGGCGCCGCGGTCACGATCAACAATTGGAGTGACACGTCCATAACGATCACCATTCCATTGGGTGCGACGACCGGGCCGCTGTTCGTGTCAGTCGCTCCTGGCATGAATAACAGCAACGCAATCCGCTTCACAGTCACACCGCAGCCGCTGCCGGTTTCCTGGTTGGACCAGGATGTTGGCGCGGTCGGCGTTTTGGGGAGCGCCGGTTACACCAACGGCACGTTCACCGTGTCAGGCGCGGGGAATGGGACGATGATCACCAGCGCCGACAGCTTCCATTTCGTGTACCAGCCCTTGTCCGGCGACGGAACGATCATCGCGCGCGTGGCGAGCGTGCAAGGAAGCAGCGCCGCGCAAGTAGGCGTGATGATTCGCGAGACGCTGAACCCCGGAGCGAATCATGTGTACCTGTTCGACTACTCCTCATCTCTGTTGATGACCGAGCGCACCAGCACGGGAACGAGCAGTACCTACTCATCGGTAGGGAGTGCGACGCTGCCGAACTGGCTGAAGCTGGTGCGAAGCGGGAATGTATTCACGATGCTCGCTTCGAGCAACGGAACGACTTGGACGCAGTTGGGGACGAGCCAGACAGTGACCATGGCGCAAAACGTGTACGTGGGCCTGGCGGTGAGCAATCGCAACATCTCTTCCTTGGCTACCGCCACCTTCGACAATGTCTCTCTCACCACGCCTGCACCACCGTCGCCGAACTTCTCGCTCTCGACTTCCTTGAGCAGCATGACGATGACGCAAGGCGCGAGCAGCACAAACACCATCACCATTACTCCGCAGTTCGGCTTCAATGGCAGCGTCAGCTTGTCGGCTTCCGGCTTGCCCGCTGGCATGACAGCGTCGTTCAATCCCACCACCACCGCGACCACGAGCACCCTCACCCTTACCGCCGCTGGCACCGCAGCCGTTGGAACATTCCCTGTAACGATAACGGGTACTTCCGGCAGCTTGACGAATACCGTGACGATTTCCCTCATCCTGAATCCTCAGGGGAGCTTCACCATTTCCGCCGGGCCAACCGGCTTGACGGTTCCGCAAGGCTCCAGCGGTACGAGCACGATCACGGTTGCTCTACAAGGTGGCTTCAATGGCACCATCAGTCTGTCCGCCTCCGGCCTGCCTTTCGGTGTCACGGCTTCGTTCAACCCCAGCAGTACAACGACCACTAGCACTTTGACTCTGACCGCCAGCAGCACTGCGTCCACCGGAACCGTCACAGTCACTGTTACGGGCTCTTCGCTCGGCTTGACCAGCACCGCCACGATCAACCTGACCGTAACGCAAGTTATCTTGCCTTTGCCGTCTGTCTGGTCGGACGGAGATATCGGCACGGTGGGTGTGGCCGGGAGCGCCAGCTATTCCAACGGAACATTCGCCGTCACCGGAGCCGGGCTCGGCACCATGATCACCACTTCCGACGGATTCCACTTCGTGTACCAACCGCTCAACGGAGACGGATCGATCGCAGCTCGCGTAGTGAGCGTGCAGGGAAGCAGCGCCGCGCAAGTTGGCCTGATGGTCCGCGAGACGCTGGGTGCCGGGGCTAACCACATGTTCGTGTTTGACTACGGTTCGTCAATCTTGGCAACCGAACGCAACAGTACGGGAACGAGCAGTAACTACCAGTCGGTGGGCAGCGCGACGCTCCCGTATTGGCTGAAGCTGGTGCGGAGCGGCAATGTGTTCACCATGTTCGGCTCCTCCGATGGAGTGAACTGGGTGCAGTTAGGGACGAGCCAGACCGTGAGCATGGCGCCGAGCGTTTACGTGGGGCTAGCGGTAAGCAATCGCACCACGTCCTCGACGGCCACTGGCGTATTCGATAGCGTGTCGGTGAATTCGGCGGCCGCTCCGGCGCCGTTGATCACCGCAGTTTCCGCGACGACGGGATCGGTGGGCAGCCAGGTGGTGATCAGCGGCACTGGTTTTGGCTCCACGCAAAGTGGCAGCGCGGTACTGCTGAACGGCGCGCCAGTAACGATCAACAGTTGGAGCGCGACGTCGCTCACGATCACCATTCCCAATGGAGCCACGACCGGGCCGCTGCTGGTCTCCGTCGCGCCGAGCATGAATGACAGCAATGCGATTCGCTTCACAGTGACCACGCAGCCGCTGCCGGTATCTTGGCTAGACCAGGATGTGGGTGCGGTAGGCGTACTAGGGAGCGCCGGTTACGCCAACGGGACATTCACCGTGGCAGGAGCCGGGAATGGGACGATGATCACCACGTCCGATAGCTTCCACTTTGTCTACCAAACGTGGACGGGAGACGCGACGTTTATCGCTCGCGTCGCGAGCGTGCAGGGCAGCAGCGCCGCGCAAATTGGAATCATGATGCGCGAAACGCTAAGTCCTGGTGCAAACCATGTCTTCGTGTTTGACTATGTGCCGTCGGTATTGGCGACCGAGAGGACCAGCACGGGTTCCAGCAGCACCTACCAGTTCGTGGGAAGCGCCACGCCGCCGAATTGGCTGAAGCTGGTGCGCACCGGGGACGTTTTCACCATGTACGGGTCCAGCAACGGAACGACATGGACGCAATTGGGAACGAGCCAAACGGTGACCATGGCCCCGGGCGTGTACGTGGGCTTGGCGGTGAGCAATCGCAACACGTCATCGTTGGCCACCGCCACCTTCGACAACGTCTCTATTCAATAGTGTCCTGACCCAGGAGCTCGCAGGGCGCTTTGTCAAACGGTCACGTTTTAAGGGCGGTGCTTGCCCCGCCCGCCCTTTCGCCTACGCCTCAGGCCTTTACCGGACCGTAGAACGCGGCCTCTTCCGCCCTAAAATTCCCGTCCCTACTCGATTGAAAACCCGCACGCGGCGGCTATAGTG
>WNGQ01026718.1_pt1 | contig 10256 bp, 10 predicted proteins | sample 5407661 | NCBI WGS metagenome assembly WNGQ01 (sample SAMN13153382, study PRJNA577476) | soil metagenome | isolation source: 60 cm soil or saprolite under Garry oak tree replicate 2 | place: USA:California | collected 2016-06-15 | reverse complement strand
GGTCATAGCAGAGTTTGGCCGCGCCAATGGTTGCTCCATGCTGTATCAAGGCCGTATGCTGGCTATAGCCCGTATAGGGGACGATCACCCGACCCGCAAGCGTCAGGATGCTCACCCGTTGGTCTGTCTTGAAGCCGTAGTCATGTCCCAGCTGGTACTCAAGGGTGGGGGAGACGTACTTGGGAGCCGCATCCAGCCCCTGGTAGCGTTTCTTGGTCAGTCCCGCCTTGCGCAGAGCCGCATGCTTCTTGGCCTTGGTCCAGAGTCCCTTGTAGGTGGCTCCGACCTGCCGGGCAATGGAGCAGGCCATCTGCGCCGGGATGGCGTAGTGGGCGCGTATCTCGCGGTAGGTGCCGTCTTGCAAGCGCACCTTGTTGCTCATCTTGCCATGCTCGAAGGCATAGCGACTCACATAGTTCAGCGCATCGCGGTAGACCAACTGGGTCTGGCGCAATGCCTGGAACTGCTCCGGCGTGGTCTGCAATTTGAGTTTGGCGGTCAGGGCTTGCTTCATCGAACAAGTGTGCCATATTTTCACGAGAATTGCAAGAGAGAGAAATTGATGAAAGCATTTCCGCCTGCAGGCGGCGCGGCTTTCCTCACCATGCCTGAAGGCAGAGGCATCTCGCCGCGATCTGGTGAAGATGCAAGAAAGGGGGCAGAGAACCACGCATGATTACGCAGATCGAGATAGACGGCTTCAAGACTTTCAAAGACTTCAAAGTAGAGCTGGCTCCTTTTCAGGTCATCGTCGGGCCAAATGGGTCGGGGAAGAGTAATCTGTTTGACGCGCTGCATTTGCTGTCGAGACTCATGGAAGATGATATAGCTACAGCTTTCCAGAATTTACGCGGCGATGTCAGTGAATTGTTCACAAAGTTATCGAATAGCAAAACATCCGATCAAATGAGAATAGCGGTTGAAATGCTGGTTGATCGCAAGATACGGGATGATTTTGGCAAATCGGCTGAATTAATATTCACACGCCTGCGTTATGAACTCGAAATAACTTCGGGTGTTGATACATACGGCTTAGAGAGGCTGTATGTTACATATGAATCCTTAAAATCAATCTCACCAGATGAAGATAACTGGAGTAAAAAAAATGGGCTTTTAGCGCAAAATAATTGGATACCAGAACCAAACAATCGGGTACCGGCTTATATACAGGGGGGTATACCTTTCATTACTACTGATAAACTAGATGAAACAGGAAAGTCTACAATTCATTTGTATATCGAGGAACATCCTTATGAACATCGAGGTAGTATTCCACATCAAGCAGAAGCAGCCCAACGCACTGTATTAAGTAGTGCGACTAATATAATAGGCTTCTCACATGCCTTTGCTGCACGCAAAGAACTCCTTTCATTAAGCTTTTTGCACTTAAATCCAGAAGCATTACGCCAACCTAGTTTAACTAAAGGACCCCGGTATCTTTCACACGATGGAGGTAATTTACCGAGAGTACTAGTGCGTATACAGGCAGAAGATAAGTTCGCCTTTCATAGCGTTTCTCTCGATATGGCAAATCTAGTGCCAGGGATTCTGAGAATCAAAGTAGAACAGGATAAACCAAGTGATAAGTATATCATTTATGCTGAAACTTCAGATCAACGCAATTTTTCAGCAATGGTACTTTCTGATGGAACATTACGTCTACTTGCACTGGCGACGCTCAGAAATGACCCTCAATTTCATGGTGTGCTTTGTCTCGAAGAACCTGAAAATGGTGTAGACCCTTTGCACATGAAGAACATGGTTCGTTTATTACGTGAAATGGCAACGGATTTCAATGCTCTTGAACAAGCAGATGAACCACTGCGACAAGTCCTAATTACTACACACTCTCCAACATTCATCAGTCAACCCGACACAATCGACTCACTACTCCTGGCTATTATGCCAACACACATTCAAGGTAAGAGTGGGCCAGCATTAAGAGTAACAAGAATGATACCGGTAGTCACATCCGATACAGTTCCTATGCTTGAGACCGAAACTCGTGAAGATAAGGCAGTAGAAGCTTATACCATTGATATGATCAGAAAATACCTGGACAGTGAAACATTGAATGAAGCAGCTGATCAATTAAAAAACGCACGCGCTACTCTGACTGAGAGGTAACATCTTAATGAATCTGTTGGTATTGGGGCTGTATGCTGAAGGACGTACAGATGAGCGTTTTTTACCCATAGTCATTCAAAGAACTACTGAGCGGATTTTGCTGCAACATATGGAAACTAATATAGAAGTGTTAGTGCCCATCATCATAAAAAAGAGGCCAGGCCTAGGTGAACTGGATAGATGCATTTTTCAAGCTGCTCGTGAAGCGGAAGGGTATCACGCTCTCATCATTCATTCAGATGCTGATAGCCGCACATTTCATGAAACCTTTGATCAAAGATTTAAGCCGGGATATGAGCTAGTCAAGCAGAGCCATGAACGCATCTGCAAAGATTTAATACCGGTTATCCCAGTACGTATGGTCGAAGCTTGGATGTTAGCAGATCACGGGAAGTTGAAAGAAGTACTTAATACTAGCTTGAGTATACGAGATCTCGGTTTATTTGACAGATTAAACCAGATCGAACCATGTCGAGATCCTAAAGAAAAGCTCAAGCAAGCAGTGAAGATAGCCTATCCGCATCAAGATCAGAAATGGCATAGAATTATGGGAGAACTTTACGCTGAGTTAGCACCAGTAATTAGCCTCGAGCGTTTAGACAGGCTGTATGCATATCAAAGATTCACGGAAGACCTGGAAAATGCGATGAAAAACCTCGGCATTATAACTACAAGATATGTTATGTGACAGAGAAAGATAGAGAGTCCATGCCCTACCAATCAATCACCGAAGCCGCCAACGACCTGCGTTCCGGCATGACAACACCAACCGAACTGCTTGTGGAAACCCTTGAGCGCATAGACCAGCTTGATGGCGAGATCAAGGCTTTTGTGACGGTGATGCGCGATGAGGCGATGGCGGACGCGGAGAAGGCGGAGCAGGAGCAGCGCACGGGACTGTTTCGTAGTCCACTGCACGGCATTCCTATCGGGGTGAAAGACATTGTGGCTGTGAAGGATGTGCGCTTGACGGCAGGCTCCAAAGTGTTGGCGGATTATATCGCGACGGAAGATGCGGCGGTGGTTGAGCAGTTGCGCAGGGCGGGGGCGATTATCGTTGGCAAGACCAATACGCACGAGTTTGCATATGGCACGTATACGCCGCCGACGCGCAATCCCTGGGATACGACGCGCATTCCTGGCGGCTCCAGTGGTGGCTCGGCGGCGGCGCTGGCGGCTGGAATGTGCCTGGGTGCTATTGGCAGTGATACGGGCGGCTCGATTCGCATTCCGGCGGCGTGCTGCGGTATTACGGGACTCAAGCCGACGTATGGGCGCGTCAGTTGTTATGGGGTCATTCCATTAAGCTGGTCGCTTGATCATGTTGGGTCAATGGGACGGAGCGTCGAGGATTGCGCTATTATCTTTGATGCAATCGCCCGCTATGACCCGCGCGACCCCAATAGCGTTTCGGGACCACCGGCTGCCGCCAGCGCATCGCTGATTGCCGGGGCTGAGGGACGAGACCCGCTCTCTTTGCAGGGCATCAAGCTTGGAGTGCCTTCGGAAACGTTTGTGGCTCCGCTCGATGCAGAAGTACGCGCCGCGTGGCAGGCAGCGCTGCTGGTTTTGAAAGAGGAGGGCGTGGAGGTAGTCGATGTTGATCTGCCTTTGGCTACAATGACGATGTACCGCAATATCCAGCGTCCTGAAGCTACGCTCGCGCATATGCAAAAAGGCTGGTTTCCCGCTCACCTCAATGAGTACACTGAACAGACACGAGAGCTGCTGAAAGGGCAGCACATTCCCGCGATTGAGTACCTGCAGGCGCAGCACGAGCGGCGTCTTTTCTCAAGCGCGGTGCGCGCCGTTATGCAGGAGGTGAATGCCCTGGTATTGCCTACTATCCCCATACCCGCCTTCCCAGTCGAGCAGATTGGCCAGGAGATCGCTATTGATGGCGTCATGGAAGATACTACCTCCGCTCTCTTGCGCCTGACACGAGCGTTTAATCTGGCAGGGCTGCCTGCTATCACGCTTCCCTGCGGCTTCACAGCGAACGGCTTGCCGATTGGCTTACAGGTGGCGGGCAAGCCGTTTGAGGAGGCGATGATTTTGCGCGTGGCGCATGCTTATCAATTGTTGACGGACTGGCATCGAAGAGAGATTGATACAACATCTTGAACCAACGTACATATTTACAATTGCCACATGGAACGCTACAGCTTCCTGCATTCCTGCCGGATGCCACGTTGGGCGTAGTGCGCAACGTTGATAGCGCGGACCTGGAACAGTGCGGCATAGAGGCAGTTGTCATGAATACCTTCCATCTCATGCAGCGTCCAGGCTCCTCTACGATCACGTCGCTGGGGGGATTGCATGCTATGGCCGGTTGGCCGCATCCCATCATCACCGATTCGGGGGGATTCCAGGCGTATTCGTTGATCCGGCAGAATGACAAGTTTGGCTATATGAATGACAAGGGGATTACTTTTCAGCCCGAGGGGTCTGACCGCAAATTTCATTTGACGCCGGAGAAGAGTATTCAGCTACAAGTCGCTTATGGTGCGGATATCGTTGTCTGTTTGGATGATTGCACGCACGTGGATGAGCCATTTGAGACGCAGCAGGAGTCGGTCAGGAGGACGATCGCGTGGGCCAGGCGCTGTAAGGACGAGTTTACGCGGCTCATGCAGCAGAAACGCCTCGCGCCGGAAAAAAGACCGCTATTGTTTGGTGTGATTCAGGGTGGTGGATTTCATGAACTGCGCAAGCAATGCGCCGACGCGCTGCTGGAGATAGGCTTCGATGGTTTCGGCTATGGCGGTTGGCCGTTGGATGGCAAGGGGAATTTGCTGGTTGATATGGTGCGCTATACCCGGGAACTCGTTCCGCCAGAACTACCCATGCACGCGCTGGGGATAGGGCATCCGGCTAATGTGGTGGAATGCGCGCGTATGGGGTACGATATTTTTGACAGCGCGATGCCGACGCGCGATGCTCGTCATTTCCGCCTGTACGTTTTTACCGGCGAAGATGGTTTACCGGAGGGCGCACTGATATGTGAATGATGACAAGGCTATCAAGAACGTTGGCCCGGTCTCGCCTTATTGTGATTGCCTGTGCTGCACGCGCTATTCGGTGGCCTATCTGCACCATCTCTACAAAATCAATGATGGTCTTTTCCTGCGGCTCGCAACTATGCACAATTTGCGCTTTATGGCACAGTTGACCGAGCGCCTGAGGAAGGAAATAGTGTAGGGGTATGGATGAACATACAACACAAAATTTGGACCAGCTGCTTGAAGCGGTGCTGGCGAGTTCGAAATACCGGTATGTTGATAGCGATTTCATCCGGTCTATTGGCGCGGGAGAACTGGGCAAACGGCGCAATCTAAAAGAGGCTATCAAGGCCACCAAGAATAAGCTACACCAGGTCGGTGGCGTATATCAACAGGATGAGCCACGTTACGCGCGCTGGTTGGATGAACTACGACGAGCGACACGGCGAGAGGAGAGGGCACAGGTGCTGGCGGTGTGTAAAGACATCATGAGCCGCCATGCCTCGACGCGCGAACGACTTCCACTGCTCGAAGATTTCTATAGCACGATCCTGGCGGAGATTGCGCCGGTTCGCTCGGTGATCGACATTGCGTGCGGCCTGCACCCACTGGCTATTCCCTGGATGCCGTTGGCGGAGGACGCGCGGTATTACGCCTACGATATCTACTCGGATATGATGGATTTTTTGGAGGCGTGCTTCTCATGTTTACACGTGCAGGGCCAGGCGCGGGTCTGCGATGTGATACATACTTGCCCGACGCAGAGAGCCGATGTGGCTTTTCTGCTTAAGGCGATTCCTTGCCTGGAACAGGTGGATAAAAGCGCGGGGCTGCGGCTGCTGGAAACGATCAATGCCGATCACCTGGTTGTCTCGTTTCCGGCTGCCAGTCTTGGTGGCAGGAACAAAGGGATGGTGATGAACTACGAGGCTCATTTCGTAGAAGTTATAAGGGATAAAAACTGGTCAATGAAACGCTTTGTTTTTCCGACTGAACTGGTGTTTTTGATTTCCAAATAGAAGTGAACCTTTTCCCAACGATATGCTACTCACCCATTGGTGGATGGAGTATGGTAATTATACAGTGAAAAGTGTACGGACGCGACAAATCGGATCCCTACGCTGTTTCTACCAACTGTTATGAAAGGACTAGCAATAAGCAGTATGACAGAAAGAGTAATGACCATGCCAGGAGTTGATACATCTTCATCGCGTTCTGGCGAAGTAGTGCTACGTACTCGTAATCTCTCTAAACAATATGGGAAGCGGCTCGCCGTGAATGATCTGAACCTTGAGGTGCGGCGCGGCGAGATTTTTGGCTTTCTGGGTCCCAATGGCGCGGGGAAAACGACGACTATTCGCATGATGTTGGGGTTGATAGCGGCAAACGCGGGCAGTGTGGAGATTCTTGGGAAGAATGTCATCACGCACCGGGCGCAGATTCTGCCGCGCGTCGGCGCGCTGGTAGAAACACCTGCGCTGTACCTGTACCTGTCCGGTCGCAACAATTTGCGTGTGGTTGGTTCCGCGCTAGGGGGAGTGTCGAAAGCGCGTATTGACGCGATATTGGAACTGGTTGGATTGCAGAATCGGCAGAAAGATCGTGTGCGCACCTACTCGCTGGGTATGAAGCAGCGCCTGGGTGTGGCGATGGCCTTGCTGCAAGACCCGGATGTACTGATACTCGACGAGCCTGCCAACGGGCTTGATCCCGCCGGTATCGTCGAGATGCGCGACCTGATGCACCAGTTGTCAGCGGCAGGCAAGACCGTCTTTATATCCAGTCACCTTTTGACTGAGGTACAGCAGATTTGTACGAGAGTTGCCATCATCAACCTGGGCAAACTGGTAACGGAATCCACGATTGAGGAACTCACCAATGGACGCGGAGAGTTCTCTGTTACAGTGGAGCGCGCACAGGAGGCGCTGGCGCTCGTGCAGGCCCAGACATGGGGGGCGAGCGCACACCTGGATGGGAACGGCGCATTGATAACGCCCGCCCCCAACAATCGCGGACGAGAACTCAATCTCTTCCTCGTAAACGCAGGCTTCGCACCCGATACCATCGCGCAGGCGACACAGGATTTGGAAGAGGTCTTCCTACGACTCACAGGCAATGGAGGAGGTGTACAGTGAGTACCGTTATTGCACCCGCACCTGCGGAACAGATAAAGTTACATCACGCCACACCCAGCTTTTTCGGGCTGGTACGCGGCGAATTTCTCAAAGTGATGCGCCAATGGAGTACCTGGATTTTATTGATACTGCTGGTCGGTGCGACTGTTCTACCATACATTGTTGAGACAGTCAGGCCGCGTTTCCAAGAAAATATTGTGAACAACCCGTTGACTGTCTACTACGACCAGATGTCCATTGGCCTATCGGTCCTGCGCGTTTTCACCGGCTTTTTTCTCCTGATCGTGACGGCGCGCATGGTCGGCCAGGAGTACCAACTTGGCACCATTCGCGTCCTCCTATCGCGCGGCGTTGGGCGACTGCAATTGCTCTTTGCCAAGCTGACGACCATGGCGATCATCGCGATCATCCTGTTGATAGTCGGAATCCTGTTCAATCTGCTGCTGACCATTATGCTGGTGGCCGGTGTCGCGGGAAATCTCAACTCTCTCAGCTCGCTCACCTCGCAGTTCTGGTCAGATAGCGGGATCTATGTCCTCTCTATCCTGCTGAATATGGGCGTGAGCATCTTGCTGGCAACGACGGCAGCGGTCATTGGCCGGGCATCGGTCTTCGGAATAAGCGCCGCGCTGGCCTTTTTCCCGCTGGACAATTTCGGCACTGTCATCATGTTACTGGCTAATCGCGTTACGAGCAGCGATTTCTGGCTGAGCATCACGGCCTACTTCCTGGGGCCGAACCTGAACCAGATGCCAACCGCGCTGACCAACAATCCGAAGGTTCTCTCCATAGGATTTGGGCCGCTGTACGCTACAGACCCTGCAAATGTGGGACACGGCATCCTGGTGGATGGCACGCATACGCTGGTAGTCGCGGCGGTATACGCGGCGATCTTTGCGGCAGTGGCCATCTTGCTGACGTGGAAACGCGATGTGAAAGAGTAAGATATATCAGAGATGAAAAGGGGTGTCGACGGCGTCGACACCCCTTTTCATCTCTGATATTACATTAACCCTCGATAGCGGTTGGTGATGGGAAGGCGCCTGTCTCTGCCGAAAGCGCGGGTGGTGATCTTCACGCCGGGAGGAGCTTGCCGACGTTTGTATTCGCTGGAATCCACCAGGCGCATGACACGCTCCACCGTTTTGCGGTCAAAACCTATGGCTACGATCTCTTCGAGGCTGCGGTCTTCTTCGGCGTAGGCACGCAGGATAGGGTCGAGCACTTCGTAGGGCGGCAGGGTATCGGTGTCTTTCTGACCGGGGCGCAGTTCGGCGGAGGGCGGCTTTTCGATGACGGATGGAGGTATGACAGGTCGATCTCCCAGCGTGTTGCGATAGCGGGAGAGTTCGTAGACCAGCGTCTTCAAGACATCTTTGATCACGGCGAAGCCGCCCGCCATGTCACCATAGAGTGTGCTGTAGCCGGTTGCCATTTCGGATTTATTGCCGGTGGTGAGCACGAGGGCATTTTGCTTGTTGGAGATGGCCATGAGGATGTTACCGCGAATGCGCGCCTGGAGGTTTTCAGCTGCGATTCCGGGATCGCCCTCGCCCAGCGCGGGCTGGAGCACTTTAAGCGAGGTGCGAAAGATCTCCTCAATGGGGATGGTCAGCATGTGTATGCCGAGGTTGTCAGCGAGTTCCTGCGCGTCGGTGCGGCTGCCTTCTGAGGAGTAGCCGGAGGGCATGGAGACGCCTAGGACATTTTCGGCTCCCAGCGCATCAACGGCGATGGTTGCGGTGAGCGACGAGTCGATGCCGCCTGAGAGGCCGATGATGACTTGTTTGAAGTTGTTTTTGCGCACGTAATCGCCGGTGCAGAGCACGAGGGCGGAGTAGATTTCTTGTAGGCGCTCCATTTTTGGCTCGATGCGCTGTGGCGCGCCAAGGACGACAGGCGAAGGAGCAGCAGAGCCAGCAGAATCTTTCGGCGCCTCGCTAATGGTAATAATCGGGACGTCGTCGGGGCGGACTTGCAGGCGGTCCTGGCGGCGGCGCGGGTCGTGCAGGCGCGTGCGGAAGACGGAGGCGGTATCGAGGTCAACGGTGAGCATATCTTCGGCAAATTCTTTGCCGCGCGCGATCAGCTCTCCTTGCTCGTTGAGAACCATGCTGCCACCGTCGAAGACTAATTCATCCTGTCCGCCAACCATGTTGACGTAAGCGACGATGACGCCATTATCGGAGGCGCGGGTGGCGAGCATCTCCTGGCGAAAGATGCCTTTGCCCGCGTAATAGGGGGAGCCATTGATGTTGAGGATGACTTCAGCCCCAGCATGCGCCTGCATGGTCAAGGGGCCGGTGGGATACCAGACATCTTCACAGATGTTGACGCCGACGTGTACGCCGTTGACGAGGAAGAGCGGGGCTTTGCGACCGGCCTGGAAGTAGCGATACTCGTCGAAGACGCCGTAGTTGGGCAGGTAGTGCTTGTGGTATTTCCCGTAGAGCTTTCCCTCGGAAATGATGGCCGCCGCGTTATAGATATCGTGATCACGATCAACGAAGCCGATGACGGTAGTCAGCCCAGGGAAAGCGCGGCTGGCCTGGATGAGTTCCTGCAAGGCGCGCAAATTGTCATCTACAAAGCCCGGCTTGAGCAGCAGATCCTCGGGAGGATAGCCTGTCAGGGCCAGTTCGGGAGTACCCAGAATCTGCGCTCTGGCTGCGGATGCCTGCTGCATGGCAGCCAGGATCTTTTGGGAGTTACCCTCAAGGTCGCCAACAGTCACGTTTATCTGTGCAAGCGCGACACGAAGCGGTAGAATATTCATGAGAGGTGTCCTTTCTCAATGATTCATCGAGGGCTTTTATGGATATACAAATTTATGCTATACATGTTGTACCTTTTGTCATTATCGTCTATTTTGCCTTTGTGCTGTTTCTGCATCCGCCAAAGGCGGTGATACTTGCGTCGCTGGTGGGCGGGCTGGTGATGGCGGTTATCAATGCGCTGGCCGATTTGCTTGCGTATTATGCCTCCTGGTGGC
>WNGQ01015566.1_pt1 | contig 10256 bp, 6 predicted proteins | sample 5407661 | NCBI WGS metagenome assembly WNGQ01 (sample SAMN13153382, study PRJNA577476) | soil metagenome | isolation source: 60 cm soil or saprolite under Garry oak tree replicate 2 | place: USA:California | collected 2016-06-15 | reverse complement strand
CGCGCCCGACGCCGCCGTGCACGTGACCAGGGTGCTGAGCCTGGCCGGGGCGACGCTGGAGACCGAGATCGTCAGGCACCTGGACGCGGCCCTCGGCCTCGGCCCCGACATCATCAGCCTGTCCGCGGGCGGGACCAGCCGGGGTGATCGGCCCATGCTCGGGTTCGAGGCCTTCTGGGAACGGTACCGCAAGCACAAGGGCACCGTGCTGGTCGCCGCGGCGGGCAACAACAGCGGCCGCCGGCCGTTCTGGCCCGCCGCGCTGCCCGGCGTGGTCTCGGTGGGCGCGCTGTCCGCGGACCTGCGCAGCCGGGCCTACTTCAGCGACTACGGACCGTGGGTCGATGTGTACGCTCCGGGCGAGCGGCTGATCAACGCCTACGCGCACGGCAGCTACCGGTACAACGAACCGCCGCGCACCGGTGAGCGCCGCGAATTCTGGGGCATGGCGCTGTGGAGCGGCACCTCGTTCGCGACCCCGGTGGTCGCGGGCCTGATCGCGGCGCGGATGTCGCGCACCGGCGAGAACGGCCGCCGCGCCGCCGACGCGGTGCTCGCCGCCGCCCGCGCGCAGGCACTGTCCGGCGTCGGGCCGGTGGTCGCCGCGGGCGGCGTGGGCGGCACGGGGATCGGCGGCTGGCGGCCCGGTGAATGAGGCCCAGGCATCGACGGCTGGCCACTGGTGGCCTGGTGACAGTAGTCGGCACTAGTCGTGCCGTGTAGACTACCTACGAGCGGACGAGCACCGGCTAGGTTCCACATCAGCCGGCACCGGGAAGGAATAGAGCGTGACCCATCACGACGCCAGGCCTGCCGAGCTGGTCCCCGACGCCTCGGCGGTCAGGGGCGGGCCGGAGTGGCGGCAGCTGTCCTTCCGGACCAGCGGCCTGACCATCGAGCTCGAGATCACAGAAAGCGGGGACTACCGGCGGCTGCTGGGCCAGCTGATCCCCCGGCAGCCGGCCGTGGTGGAGATCAGGCACGGTCAGGGTGTAATCACCGTCGAGGCGGACTCGCTCGGGCGGTTCAGCGCCGACGAGGTCCCGTTCGGCCAGATCAGCCTGCGCTGCCGGCTGGGCTCGGACCAGTCCCCCGTCGTCACCGGCTGGATCAACTTGTGAGGCCCGCCCAGGGACAGTTACGCACGGGCAGCTCGGGCCATTTGTCACTGTCTAAAGTGGATGCGGCCGAAGCCGCAAATCATCACCCACATTGGGTGATGGACTCGCGCTGTCCGATCCTATAGAACGGGCATGGAGGCTGGCCGTCAGAATCAGCAGGCGCCGCGATCACGTCGGAGAAGGTCGGTACGACACATGGACTGCGCGGTACATCGGAACGCGATAGGGGCTGGCAGTGGGCGCTGAGCGGGATCGGGTGGCGGGGTTCGGGCGGCTGGAGGACGGGCTGCGGCAGGCGGGGGAATGGTACCGGTGGGGGCCGTACGTGAGCGAGCGCCAGTGGGGCACGGTGCGGGAGGATTACAGCGCGGACGGCGAGGCATGGGACTACTTGCCGCACGATCATGCGCGGTCGCGCGCCTACCGGTGGGGTGAGGATGGCCTCGCCGGGTTCTGCGACGTGGAGCAGCGTCTGTGCCTGGGCCTGGCGCTGTGGAATGGCAAGGATCCGATCCTGAAGGAGCGGGCGTTCGGCCTGACCGGCGCGCAGGGCAATCACGGCGAGGATGTCAAGGAGTACTGGTGGTACCTGGACGCGCTGCCGAGTCATGCGTGGAACCGGTGGCGGTATCACTATCCGCAAGGCCCGTTTCCCTATCAGGACCTCATCAATCAGAACAGGTCACGTAACCGCGAGCAGCCCGAGTACGAGCTGCTGGATACCGGGGTGTTCGACGGCGACCGGTACTGGATCACCGAGGTGCACTACGCCAAGGCCAGTGCGGATGATCTGCTGATGAGCGTGCAGGTGACGAACGCGGGCCCGGAGCCTGCGACGCTGCACGTGCTGCCGACCGCCTGGTTCCGCAACACCTGGTCCTGGGACGTCGACGCGCCCAAACCGCAGATGAGGGCGGTGGGTGATTCGGTGGTGGGGATCGATCATCCGTTCATCGGCCCGATGGAGCTTATCGCCGGCCCTGGACCAGACGGGACACCGCCGACCGCGGTGTTCTGCGAGAACGAGACGAACGACCAGCGGCTGTTCGGCGCCGCGCCGTTGACGCCGTACCCGAAGGACGGCATCAACGACCACGTGGTGAGCGGGGCGCCCACCGTGAACCCGGATCGCACCGGCACCAAGGCCGCGTTCTGGTACCAGGTGACGGTTGCAGCCGGTGACACCGTTGAGCTGCGGCTGCGGCTGCGGCCGACGCCCGCCCAGGCTCCCAGGGGACCGGCGGACTCCCCGCTCGGCGCCCAGTTCGACCAGGTCATCGCCCAGCGGCGGGCCGAGGCCGACGAGTTCTACGCCGAGCTCACGCCGACAAGCGCGTCGGCGGATGAGGCGATGGTGATGCGGCAGGCGTTCGCCGGGATGCTGTGGAGCAAGCAGCTGTTCTATTACGACGTGGCCCGCTGGCTGGACGGGGACCCGACGCAGCCGACGCCGCCGCCGCAGCGGCTGACGGGCCGGAACTCGCGGTGGCGCAACTTCGACGCGTTCGACATCATGTCGATGCCGGACAAGTGGGAGTACCCGTGGTACGCGGCCTGGGACCTGGCGTTCCACTGCGTCGCCCTGGCGCACGTGGACCCGGCGTTCGCGAAGTACCAGCTGATCTTGCTGTGCCGGGAATGGTTCCAGCATCCCAACGGGGCGCTGCCCGCCTATGAGTGGGACTTCGGGGACGTCAACCCGCCGGTGCAGGCGTGGGCCGCCGTCGAGGTGTTCGCGATCGACGGTGCCCGCGACATCGACTTCGTCAGCCGGATCTTCGACAAGCTGCTGGTCAACTTCACCTGGTGGGTCAACAGAGAGGACGCCGAAGGCAACAACCTGTTCGAGGGCGGCTTCCTCGGCCTGGATAACATCGGCCCGATCGACCGGTCGCACCTGCCGGTCGGCGGCATCCTGGAGCAATCCGATGCCACCGGCTGGATGGGCTTCTACGCGATCGCCATGGCCTCCATGGCGGTGATCCTGAACCGGTCTGGCCAGCGCCCCGGCATCGACCTGGTGCTCAAGTTCCTGGAGCATTTCGCCGCCATCACCGAGGCGCTCGAGGGCCTCGGGCTGTGGGACGAGACCGACGGGCTCTACTACGACAGGCTCCTGACGCCAAGCGGACAGGCCGTCTCGGTGAAGGTCCGCTCGATGGTGGGCATCATCCCGATCCTGGCCGCCGCGGTCATCGACGATCAGGATCTTCAGCAATCGCTCGTCGTCGGCAAGCAGTTCGCGGACTTCCTGAACCGCCAGGGCCTGGCCGACCGGGAAAAGCTCAGCGAGATCGGCCTGCTGCGCGGGGAGCCGGGCCAGCAGCGGATGCTGCTCAGCCTGGCCGGCGTGGACCGGCTGGAGCGGCTGTTCGCGAAGCTCTTCGACCAGAGCGAGTTCTTGTCCCCGCACGGCCTGCGGGCGCTGTCGGCCTATCACAGGGAGCACCCGTACGTGCTCGACGTCGAGGGCATCCGGGCGAGCATCGACTACGAGCCGGCCGAGTCCACCACCGCCATGTTCGGAGGGAACTCTAACTGGCGCGGTCCGCTCTGGTTCCCGCTGAACTACCTGGTAATCGCGGCCCTGGAACGCTATTACCGGTTCTTCGGCGACGAGTTCACCATCGAGTACCCGACCGGATCAGGCGCACAGCTCACTCTGGACAAGGTCGCCGCCGACCTGCAGGACCGGCTGATCTCGATCTTTACCCGCGGCCCAGACGGCCGGCGGGCCTGCTTCGGCGGGACCGAGCGGCTACAGCACGATCCGGCCTGGCACGACAACCTGATCTTCAGCGAGTACTTCCACGGCGACAACGGAGCCGCGATCGGCGCCTTCCACCAGACCGGCTGGACCGGGATTATCGCCGACGTGATCCGCCGCCGACACGGAGCCGTGGATCCCGTCGGGGACGTCATCCGCCGCATCAGCAGGGAGGGCGAGCGATGATCGCCGTATCAGGGCTGGCCGTAGCCGCGCTGCCCGGCAGCCCGTTCCCGCTGGGCGCCACCGCCGGCGACGGGGGCACGAACTTCGCGGTGGCCTCCGGCGTCGCCGACGGCATGACGCTGTGCCTGTTCGACGAAGCAGGCGCGGAAACGCAGATTCCGCTGCGGGACTACGACGCTGGCGTCTGGCACGCCTTCGTGCCGGGGATCGGGGAGGGCCAGGCCTACGGGTACCGGGCCGCCGGGCGCTACGATCCGGCTCGGGGCCTGCGCTGCAATCCGGCCAAGCTCCTACTGGATCCCTACGCGCGGGCGATCAGCGGATCGGTCACGTTCGGGCCGGAGGTGCTCGGATACGCCGCCGGGGATCCGGATGCGCCGAGCGCCGGGGACTCCGCCGCCAGCGTGCCACGAAGCCTGGTGGTGGTCGACGACGCATTCCGCTGGCGCGACGGCACCCATCCGCGGCACCGGTTCTCCGACACGATCATCTACGAACTGCACGTCAAGGGGTTCACCATGCGGCATCCGGAGATCCCGCCGGAGCTGCGCGGAACCTACGCTGGCCTAGGCCATGAAGCCGCCATCGGCCACCTGCTCGACCTCGGGGTGACCGCCGTCGAGCTGCTGCCGGTACACGAAAGCGTCCCCGAGCCGTTCCTGCTGCAGCGCGGGCTCACGAACTACTGGGGCTACAACACGATCGGCTACTTCGCCCCGCACCAGGGCTACTCGGCGGCGGTCCGCGCCGGGAAACCCGGCGGCCAGGTGGACGAGTTCAAGGCCATGGTGGACGCGCTGCACGCGGCCGGGCTCGAGGTGCTGCTCGATGTGGTGTTCAACCACACCGCGGAGGGCGATCACCTCGGCCCGACGTTGTGCTACCGCGGCCTGGACAATCCGGCGTACTACCGGCTCGATGACAGCGATCCGAGCCGCTACGTCGATACGACCGGCTGTGGCAACTCGCTGAACGCCGGCGATCCGGTGACGCTACAGCTGATCATGGACTCGCTGCGCTACTGGCTGACCCAGATGCACGTCGACGGCTTCCGGTTCGACCTGGCCACCACGCTCGGCCGCCAGGACGGCGGCTTCGAGCAAGTGTCAGCGTTCTTCGACCTGGTCGCCCAGGATCCGGTGGTGTCCAGGGCCAAGCTGATCGCCGAGCCGTGGGATGTCGGCCAGTTCGACAGCTACGACCTCGGCCGGTTCCCGCCGCGGTGGCGCGAGTGGAATGGTAAGTACCGCGACACGATGCGCGACTTCTGGCGCAGCCACGCCGTCGGCCTCGGCGAGTTCGCCACCCGCTTCTGCGGGTCGTCGGACCTGTACGCGGGCGACCGCCGCCGGCCCACCGCGTCGGTGAACCTGATCACCGTCCATGACGGCTTTACCCTCCGGGACCTCGTCTCTTACGACGACAAGCACAACGAGGCCAACGGCGAGTCCAACCGGGACGGAACCAGCGACAACCGGTCCTGGAACTGCGGGACGGAGGGCCCGGCCGACGATCCCGATGTGCTGGCCCTGCGAGCGCGCCAGTCTCGGGTCATGCTCACCACCCTGCTGCTGTCGTTCGGCGTGCCGATGATGCTCGGCGGTGACGAGATGGGCCGGACCCAGCAGGGCAACAACAACGCCTACTGCCAGGACAACCAGATCGCCTGGGTTGACTGGGCGCAGACCGACACTCAGCTGCAGGATTTCACCAAGCGGCTTATCGCGTTCCGCAAGGCACACCCGGTGTTCCGCCGCCGCCGTTTCCTGTCCGGAACGGAAGCATCCGAGCTGCGCTGGTTCACTCCCGCGGGCACCGAGATGACGGCCGCTGACTGGTCGGACGAGAGCGCCCTGGCCGTCGGGCTCTACCTGGACGGATCTGACGACCCCGACCGCGCCGCTGACGGCACGCCACTGCTCGATGACGACTTTCTGGTGCTCGCCAACGCCTGGTGGGAACCGCTTGAGTTCGTCCTGCCAGCCACCAGGGAGCAGGCATCGTGGCGTATCGATATCGACACCTACGACCCGGCGGCACCCGGCAGCTCCGCGATCGCGCCGCGAGAACCCGGCGATCACGTCACCGTCAGCCCTCGTTCCATCGTGGTGCTGTCCGATCCGCGCCCGGCCTGACCACGCCCTGATCTGGCGGTGACGTCCTTGGCGTCCACCTTGGCAGGTAGCCTGACCAGCCGGGTGACTCTCGGCCGCGCCCACCGCATTGACATGGTTCAGCGATGCGGGAACCCGGCTGCAATGTGCTGCGAGCCGTACTGTTCTGGGAACGGACCGGAGCGGGGCTGCCCGTCGCCTGTACTGACCTGGGTTACTTGGACAGGTGCAGCTCGATCAGCGGGCTGCGTCCGGTATCGGTCTTGAAGTAGCCGACGGCCCACACGGTGTCGCCGGCTGCCGCTATCCCGCCGAGAACCTTGTCGCCCGTCCCGGGGTTCGGCGCGGGTACCTGCTGCCAGCCGGTGCCGCTATTGCGTGCGACCAGAGTGAGCTGGTTTCCGCTGGCCTGGTCCAGGGCCGAACCGACCGCCCAGATGGTTCCGCCGGAATAGGCCACGCCGGTGACGTTGGAGAACCCGGAGCCGAGCCCGGCTGGCTGCTCCGCGGTCCAGACGCCGCCGAGCAGGTGCTCGACAAGCGGCCGGGCCTGGCGCCGTCCCAGTGCTCGATCAACGTACCGTAGGTGCCGTCCTGGCTCTGCTGGTGGCCGACAGCCCAGACGTCGCGGGCGGACAGGGCGACCGCCGAGTACAAAGTGTCGCGCTGGGTGTCGAGCTTGGGCGTTGCGGCGATGTGCCAGGCGCTGCCGTCACCGAACAGCGTGTTGACGTTCGGCCCCGAATCGGGCACCGGTGTCTGAGTCCACCGTTTTCCGTCGAAGTGCGCCGCAGTGGCCAGAGTGGCGTCCTGGTTGCTAGCCGGGGTGTCAGGGAGGAAGTTGCCGACCGCCCAGACGTCAGACGGCGAGATCGCGGCCACGGCGCCGTAGGTGTTGTCCCCGGCGCCAAGGGCCGGGGCGGGCTGGACCGCCCATCCTCCGCTCGCCGATCTGTCGGTGGTGTACCTGACCGGCTCGGTCGGCGCTGGCGACGGCGCGGCGATCTCGGGCACGGCTAGCGGCTTGAATGCGGACGCGGCCGAGCCTGTGACGGCGAACAGCGGCGTCAGCGGCTTGACCTTCGCGGTGTCACACGTGTTCTGCAGGCAGGCCAGGCCGAAATTGCGCTGGATCGTTTGCAGCAGCGAGTAGTGGTTGTTGCCCTTAGCCCAGAAGCTGGCGCCGGTGATCTCTGCCACCAGCTGGCCCAGGTACTGATCACCGACGGCCACCAGGCGCTGGTCCTGCGGATCTTTGCCGCCGGGGGTGCCGGAGTCGATGCAGTACGGCGGATCGCCATGCTGGTCGTGGCACTCATCGGGGATCACCCAGTTGAAGGCGGGCACGTGGCCGCCGCGCAGGTCGGCGGCGAGCCGCTGCACGGGAACCTGACGCGACCAGTCGGCCGGATTCAGCGACGAGGTGAGGTTGGCGATGGCGTTGTGCTTCGACACGTACAGCGGATCCTTGTCCGGGGCGCCGTTGCAGTTCGCCGGATAGCAGATGCCCTGGTAACCCGGGTGCGGCAGCCCCTGGAGGTAGGCCTTCCAGCTGATCCCGGCCTGGTCGAGCTCGCTGATCAGGCTTGGCGCCACCACCCGGTTGACGTAGTAGGCGTTGTCGGAGGCCACGGTGAACGTGCTGCCCCCCAGCAGCGCGACATAGTTCGGCTCGCTCGGGTGCGACACCGCGTAATAGCTGGTCGCCACGCCGTACTGAGACGCAAGCGCGTTGAGGTTGGGAGCAGCTGGATTCCCGATCACGTCGGTGAAGCCGTGGTTCTCCTCGACGATGACGAACACGTGGTCATAATGGCCGGACGCCGCCGGGGCGGGCGACGCGAGAGCCGGAGACATTCCGCTCACCGCCCAAGCGCCGGCGACAGTAAGGGCAAGCAGACTCCGTGCCGATATGGACATTACAGCAGCCTCCGCTAGCTGGCGGACCCCCCTCGATCGCCACCGAGACTACGGATCACAGCAAACCCGGGGAAACCATGGCCAGATGAACATTCGGTTGTAACGACCTGAACAGCACGCGGATGCACACCTGGCCGCGCTGCCACCGGGCGAACTTCGTCCCCAGGTCTTCTTCCGCCGCCATGACTTCACCCGTTACCAGCGGGAGACGGGCCGATGGGCGGCTTGTCTCCCGCATCAGAGGCAACTCACCGGATGTGGCAGCGGCGCCAGCGCGCGAGCTCCCGAAGCGGGCTGCCGGGCATGCTTACATAAGGTGATCAGGCAGGTCAGATACTTCGATAGTTCCCTGCGCTGAGACCCAGGGCCCGGGGATCGCCGCGCAGATCAATTCCAGGTCGGCCGGGGTCCTGCCCCGTACCAACAGCCAGCAATACGACCCGCGCCCGTCCATGCGCAGCAGCTTGCCCGGCGCGGAGAACCAGCGCACCATGATGTCATCGCCGACCCACACCGGATACTCGGGCAACGCCATCTGCTCGTAGGCGGATTCGACCACCGTGATCAGCTCGCCAGGCAGCGGGCACGCATTGCCAAGCTTCCCCGCCCCGAGCAGCACCTCGCTCAGCACCATCTCCACGCACGCCACCGACACCCGGTCCAGGAACGGCTCCCAGCCGCCGCGGCTCCGGTCCCGGACGTACACCGGCGGATCGGTGCTGGCCAGGTCGGCTGCCGCCACGCCCCATTCGGCGCAGTACTGGTTCTCGACGCGGAACACCACGGCGGTGCCCAGATCGTCCAAGCCGAGCTCGCGCGGGGGGACCAGCCGGTCCTGCCTGGCCGTCAGGTCGGGGCGCCTGCCGAACAGCAGGTAAGCCTCCCGCAACGCGGCGGGCAGCTCAGCGCCGATGCGCTGCTCGGCAGCGCGCCAGGTATCACGGCTGATCCCGTCACCGGGCGCCAGCGGCGTGGTCCATTCCGCAGCGAACCGCCGGATGAACTCCCAGGCCTGCCGGCGATCATCAAGCCCGGCCCGCAACGCCTCACCCGCATCAAACCTGCCCGCCATGCCGGCGAGCCTACCGGCGGCTTACGACACCAGAGCCTCGGCGAAAAAACCCTCACGCTCACTCGCGAGTCGAGCGAGGACGACCAGTATGCACGCTACTCGGAAAATGTCCGCTGGGTCTACGGGCCCGTGGTCTACATCGGGCTGAATGTCCAGGGCTCGAACGACAACTACCCCTACCCCGAAACCGACGCCGAGAGCGGCGCTGTCGTCGTCCGCAGCGACGCGGAGATCCAGCGCCAGCGGGACGAGGAGATCGCGCGCAAGGCGGCTGACCTCCACTGGCTCGGCGAGGGCTTCGCGTACGCCAAGCAGATCGGCGCGAAGGGCATCCTGATCGACTGGCAGGCCGACCCGAATTTCAACAACGAGCAGCACCTCACAAACCCTCACGACTGGGACGCGTTCCCGGACTACGTCAGCGCCCTCCGCACCAACACGATGGCCTTCCCCGGCCAGGTCGTGCTAGTGCACGGCGACTCGCACTACTTCAAGATCGACAAGCCGATCACTCTGCCGAGCGGCGGCGTGCTCGCGAATTTCACGCGCGTCGAGACCTTCGGGCGTGCTCGCGAATTTCACGCGCGTCGAGACCTTCGGCGCCCGTCAGACCCACTGGGTGAGCGCCACGATCAACCCGGACGACCCCAATCTGTTCGAGTTCGAGCCGCGCATCGTCCCGGCCAACGTCGGATAGGCATCCCCGTACGGCATCCCGCCTCCCGGCCGTTCGGGATGATCCCGGGCCGTACCTGGCCAAGGTGGCCAGGTACCGGCTCAGGGATCCCTCAGCCGGTCGGCGAAGGGAAATGAACGCACGACATCCCGAAGGATTCGGTCGCGGTCAGGCACACCGCCGACAGCCCGGAGAACACCCGGTGCACCCCGAAGCTCCAGAAGTACGCGCCCCGGCCGAGGGTGAATGTCCGGCGCGCGATGGTCACGCCGCCCGGGTTCTGCGCGGTGAAGACGATCACCCGCCACGTCTTGGTCGTCGTGACGTTGTACTGGACGAACTCCACGACCGTGCCGATGCACACGCTCGTGCCGTCGCCCGCGTACCGCCACCACAGGTG
>WNGQ01008310.1_pt1 | contig 10257 bp, 8 predicted proteins | sample 5407661 | NCBI WGS metagenome assembly WNGQ01 (sample SAMN13153382, study PRJNA577476) | soil metagenome | isolation source: 60 cm soil or saprolite under Garry oak tree replicate 2 | place: USA:California | collected 2016-06-15 | reverse complement strand
ACCCAAGGTTTCTACAAGATGTGGGCAGGGGAAGAGGACCCGTCCCCTTCCCCTGCACCCCATCCCCGGACCGAGCAAGACCCAAAAGTGTCAGGAATGCGCCCGGTCTGAAATGTCAGGGATGCCCCCGTCCGTTCAAAGTATTACTTGAACTCGCGTCTCAACGCAGGTGGGAAGAGCTTAGCTCATGGAGCTTCTTGAGGTGGGTTCTTTCATATTTGCAGCTAAGAACTAACAGCCTGGGGCTACTTCGTCAAAACCACTGCGGTGCCTCGGGCCAGGCCCAGCGCCCGCGCGGCGTTGCCCTTGTTGACGCCAATTTCCACGAAACCGCTGGAACCGATATACGCAAACCCTGCGTCCCGGCTTGCAGCTTGATCGCGCCATCCTGAGCGGCGCTCTCCGGCAAATCCTCCTGCCGGAGATTGGTGACCAGATTACCAAAAGAGTCCGCGCGCAGAATCACTCCCTTGACCACGCCATCCGTCTCCTTGGGTCGGGGCAGCGAGAACCGCTTGTAATCCTCAATTTCGTCGCCCATCCCGGACGTTTGCCAGCCCTTGGTAAGCCACGCCGCCACCGGAGCAAAAATGTCGCGACCATGAAACGTCTTGCTCACCGGCTGGAGGTAGTAATGCACCGCGTTCGCGTGCCGCACCACCAGGGCCTCCGGCTCGCGCTCGTAAATCATGGACAGCACGCCATTGTCCGGCGCAATAAAATACTGATTCGCGGCGCTCACCAGCAGCGGCCGCCGCTCGGTCCCCACGCCCGGATCCACCACCACCACGTGCACCGTCTTCGGCGGGAAGTAGGAATAGGCCGAGCCAATCGCCAGCGCGCCATCCAGCAAATCAAACGGCGTGACGTTGTGGGTGATGTCCACGATCGTCACGTCCGGATTGATCTTCAGGATCACGCCCTTCAGCGTGCCGACCAGGTGATCGTTCGTGCCGTAGTCCGTCGTCAGTGTAATGATCGCGTTGGCCAAGGAACTCTCTCGTCAGCGAAAGTTGCGCAGTTCGCGCACTCTTTGACGCTAACGGAGACAAGCTTGTCCGTCAAGAATCCAGACGTACTGCCTTTGTTCAATTATCTACGTGCTTCGCGCCGTCTGGGGGGAAGGCACGGGCGCTCTGCAAGGAAAAGTTCAGACGTGGCCTTGCTCCGGCGCGCAGGCATGCCACTCCGGGTCGGGATAGTGCGTGCGGCAGAACCACTGGCTGCACCGCTCGCAAAATTGCTGAGCGCCATGGTCGCAGGGCTCATCCACGCGCGAGACTCCCTGACACGTATGTTCTTGAGGCTTTGCGGCGGCTGTTCCGGACATTGTTCCTCCTCGGCAATGCATGCTGCCAGGAAGGGTGGTCAGCGGGCAGGTACCACAACACCCACTTTGTTCACTCCACTGCACGCAATATACACCCGTCCGTCCACTGTTGCAGCCATATTGCGTACCGTTCCGCCCCCGGACGGAATATTTGTGCGCGCCATCGCCTCCGTCTTGGGATCGAAGCGAACCATCGTGTTCGGCTGTACCCCGGACTCGCTGTACCAGACCATCCCGTCCGGCGTAATGGCTATGCCGTACGGCTGCGATTTGGCCCCGCCCGGGGAGTCCCACATCTTCACTTCGCCGGTCTTGGGGTTCAGCCGGCCCAGGTGCCCGCGCTCGAAGTCCGTGAAGTACACCAGGTCATGGTCGTCAATGGCCATTCTGCGCGGTCGCACGCCCTCTGGCAGGGGGTACTCCTTAATGACCAGCGTCTTGGGATCGATGCTGGCCATTTTGTTGGTGAAGAATTCACAGAAGAAAGGAATGCCCTGGCTGTTGACTTGAATCCCGTAGGGATGGGAGTTTGCTGTCGGAACGGTTTGCAACTCGACTTTTCCGTCATGGGGATCGAGCCGCCCGACGAAGTTGCCGACCTGCACGGTGAACCACAGGATGCCGCCGGCGTCAAAAACCAGCGAATGCGGATCCTCCGCCTTCGCGTCCGGCATCTTGTATTCCTTCACTTCGCCGGTTTTCGAGTCGAGTTTGCCGATGTAATGCGCAAAGTTTCCGGTGAACCAGATATTGCCTTCGGCATCGGCAACCAGCCCGTGCGGCCCGGAGTTGTCGACCTTGAGCGGGAATTCCTTGAACGCCCCGGTGGACGGCTCCACGCGCCCAATCTTGTTTTGCATCTGCTCGGTGAACCACAGCGCGCCGTCCATGCCCACCGCCGGATCATGCGGATGCGCCCCCTTCGTCGGCACGTCCCATTCTTTGATGCTCACGTGCAGCTCGCTTACGGTGAGTTCGGGAGGGAAGTCCTTGCTCCGCTCGGAAGCAGGTGTGACCCGAAGCGGCGGCGTCTGGGCACCTTGACTACCTCGCGATGCAATCACGCCCGCCGCACAAGCCGCGACCAACGCGCCAACGGCGCCAATCCCGCCAATCGTCCTCCAATTTGCTTTCATGAATTCACCTCCGGCCCTAACATCTTCAGCTTCTGCTTGGACTTTTCGAGAGGACAGCTTAACTCCAAAACCGGAGAGCGGGAAGCAAGGAGAGTGCTATCCTTGCGCGCCAGGAAGCAAGCAATCCAGACTTCCCGAGAGCGTTCCAATGCTCACCAGGATGACAGCCATGCAATGCGGTATTTCGGGCAGGGATTTTTGCGGAGCTGTACGCTCACGCCGACTTTTGAGAGGTGAAAAGATGCGCGTAGCTCATCGAGTTGTTGTGGTGGTTGCAACTTTGCTGGTGGCGGGGATTCCCTTGGGACTGCTGACGGGCCGCAGTTTAGGCTTTGATGTTCCGGCGGGTTCGGCGCAGCTGACGCCGGCGCGCAAGGCGACTGTCGAGCAGGAGGTTCGTCAGTTTGTTGCCACCGTGTCGCGAGACATTACGCAGCAAGGGCCTACCGCGTGGGAGAAACACTTTGCCGACGACCCGGCGTTTTTCATGGCGGACGAAGGGAAGTTAGTGTGCCCCAATCGGCAGGCGGCCACGCAGGCGATAAGGGAGTTTTCGCGCACCATCCAGCACATTGAGCTGACTTGGGGCGACGATTTGCGCGTGGATCCGCTCACGCCAGAGTTCGCTGTCGTGGCTAGTACGTGGCAAGAGGTGACCGTGGATAAGGAGGGGCATCAGGTCACCGACCGCGGCTTCTTTACGGGCCTGGCGGAACGTAACAAGGGGCAATGGCAATTCCGTAACGCGCATTGGTCGGTGGCGGTGCCGCCGGCCGGGGCGAAGTGAGGGAATGGCACAGGCATTCTTGCCTGTGCATTACGTTGCCACGAGAAGCGAACCGCCAGAAAGGCGTGTTCCACAGAGACTACAGAGAACCAGCGCAGGGTGGCAGCTGTCCTATTTGGCCATTGTGGTTTTGACGTTGCGGAGCGTGTCGAGTGCGCTATTCCAGAAGCCTGATCCGCCGCTCGCCAAGATGCCGAACAGGAAGCAGTAAACGGCCTTGTCCCAGAATTCAGCTGGGAAAGCAATTCCGGTGGGCACCAGCGTCTTGGGGAAGAGCCCGCAGATTACTCCGCCGATCACCACGGCCAGTACCTGCACGCAGAGAATCCGAACGTCCTCTTGCGTTCCTGTTTTTTCCGTCGACAGGAAGGTCGAGAAAATAGGAAGCCGCTTAATGAATTCGGTGACGCGTTCGGTGGACACGCTCAGCGCGGCCACATAAGTTACCATGCCATTGAGGTCCATAGTTTCTCCTAAGTAAGGATCGGGCTAGTGCCGGAAAGGCATTTGATGGATAGTGACGATTCGGGCGAAAACGTTGCGCGGGATTCGGTGGAAGGTTCGTGGTTTAGAATTGAGGTTGCATGAGGTTCGAAGTGGCGGACGGGTTTAAATGACGCAGGGCATTGCTAGCAGAAAGGCTGCGACAGCGCTGGAATTGGCGCGGCGCGGGCGGGGTGTGAGCCGAGAAGAGGCGTTGGCGCTTGCAGAGCGGGCTTCGCTTGACGAATTGCTGGAAGCGGCGAGCGACGTGCGCGAGCAGGGAAAAGGGAAGACGGTCAGTTTCTCGAAGAAGGTGTTCATTCCGCTGACGACGCTATGCCGCGACTATTGTTCGTATTGCACGTTTCGCAAGGATCCTGGGCAGCCGGGCGCGCACTTCATGACGCCGGAGGAAGTGCAGGCGCTGGCGGAAGAGGGCAAGCGCGCGGGATGCAAAGAAGCGCTGTTCAGCCTGGGGGATCAGCCGGAACGGATTTTTCCGGAAGCGCGGGAATTTTTGAGGCGGCAAGGTTACGCGCGGACCCTGGATTATCTTGCAGCGATGTGTGAGTTGGTGCTGGAGCGCACCGGCTTGCTGCCTCATGCGAATCCGGGCGTGATGGACGGCGCCGCGCTCGACAAATTGAAAGAGTCGAACGCCAGCGTCGGGCTGATGCTGGAAAACGTCAGCGTGCGGCTGATGCGCGATGGGTTGCCGCATGTGAACGCGCCGGACAAAGTCCCGGCGCTGCGGTTGCGCACGATGGAGGAAGCGGGGAAGCGCTCGATCGCGTTCACGACAGGGATTTTGATTGGAATTGGCGAAACGATGGAGGAGCGCATCGATTCGCTGCTGGCAATTCGCGCGATGCACGAAAAATATGGGCACATCCAGGAAGTGATTGTGCAAAACTTTCGCGCGAAGCCGGATATTCCTATGGCGCAGCACGCGGAGCCTTCGCTCGAAGAAATGTTGCGAACGCTGGCGATGGCGCGGCTGATTCTGGGACCGCAGATGAATCTGCAGGCACCTCCGAATTTGAGTTACGAGGATTTTCCCCGGCTGCTCGATGCAGGCATCAACGATTGGGGCGGGATTTCGCCAGTGACGAAGGATTTCATCAACCCCGAAGCGGCATGGCCGCAGATTTCACGGTTGCGCGAGGAGACGGAAGCGCGCGGGTTTGTGCTGCGGGAGAGGCTCGCGCTGTATCCCGAATTTATTGCGCGCGAAGAATTCGCTTCCCCGTGCGTCCACAAAAAGGTGACTGCGCTGGCGGGCGCCGAGGGCTTCGCAAGATGCGAAAACTCTCACGCGCAAGCGGCAGGGTAAGCCCGCCGCAACGTCGGCAGCGTCGGCGCTTCGCGCCTGTAGTAACGGCTTTCGCCGCTGCTCTTATTTGAGGGGGAGGCCAGTGAAGCGGACGCCGGCGGTATGAACCTTATAGCGGACGTTGAGGCCAATGAGCAAAGCGGTGACGGACTCGACGATGCGCGCGTTTTCGAGTTTTCCGCCGTTGAGCGCGCGGGCACCGGGAATTTTCGCTGCGAGTTCGCTCGCAACTCGTTTCGCTTCGTCGTCGTCGCTGCAAACGAGGATGTCGCAATCGACCGGCCCCTCTTTCGCCAGCAGTTCCGCGCTGAGATTGTGAAACGCGGCGGCGACGGCCACGGAAGCCGGAACCAACTCGCGAGTCTGCTGCGCTGCGGAGCCTTGCCATACGCTCAACATGCGCGACGGCGCGCCGCCTACCGCCGCGGCGAGCGGGACGGTCGTGTCGATCAGAATCTGTCCCGGCTTCCAGTGCGGCTTCAGTTGTTTCAAGAGGGCGGCGTGGCCGGAGAAGGGAACGGTCAACACGACGATTTCGCACTGCTCGACGGCTGCGGCGTTTTCGGTGCCTTCAATCTTCGCTGCGGAGCCGAGCCGTGCGCGTAAAAGCTTCGCGGTCTCCTGGGCGCGGATTGCTTCGCGGGAACCGATGACGATGTGCTCGCCCGCGGCCGCCCAGCGCGCCGCGAGTCCCGAACCTTCCGGTCCCGTCCCGCCGATAATTCCAATTTTTCGGCTCATCGTTTGCCTAAATCACCGCTGTCACTATAGTGGGATTTGAGACGCAAGAAAAGCGGGAGCAAGCTCCCGCACTCCAAAAGGCTTCGCCGGAGAGTTCTTGTGAAGTTGGAACTTTTTGCTTGTTCCTTACACTTCCGGAACGAAAGAACTGGCGACAGCCTAGATGGTTTGTGGAGGCTTTGAAGCGGAGTTTCTTGAGACGGCAATCTCTTGACATGATGTTTCGTGCGGAATAGGCTGCACGCAGTCCTTCCTTATTGTCGTTAGGCGGGCGGGGGTGTGGAGTGAAGAGAAAGAATTTGGTGTGCTTGCAGGTTGTTGTTTTGTGCGCGGCGGTGTTCCTCGGACCCTTCCACGTTTCAAATTCCTACGGACAGGCGGTGAATGCAACGCTATCGGGGAAAGTTGTCGATGCTTCCGGGGGAAGTATTGCCAAATCCACGGTGACGGCGACGCATACAGCGACGGGATTCTCGCGCTCGGTTCAGGCGTCGGGCGACGGAGAGTACACGATCCCGGCGCTACCTGCCGGCGAATATTCTGTATCCGCGGTGTATTCGGGATTCGGCAAACAAACGAAAACCATCACGCTGCAAGTGGGGCAATCGGCGGAACTGGATTTCAGCCTGACGCCGGGAAGCGTTACGGAAAAAGTGGAAGTGGAAGCGACTTCTGAGCTACAAGAGCCGACGCGAACGCAAGTCAGCACAGTCATCACGCAAAACCAAATTGTGGATTTACCGGTGAACGGGCGCGAATTCATTGATTTCGCGCTGCTCTCGCCTGCAGTACAGATTGGAGACACCACCTCGGGCAGCACGGACGTGATCGTGGAGCCGGTGACGAAGCTTTCGTTCGCGGGGCAGAACATTCATTACAACTTCATCGCGGTGGACGGCGCGGACGACGTTTCGACGGCATCGGGGATTCAGCGCGGGACGCCGCCGCAGGAGTCGGTGCAGGAATTCCGCGTCATCAACACAGATTATTCGACGGAATTCGGGCGCGCGGTGGGCGGAATTGTGAACATTATCACGCGCAGCGGCACCAACGACTGGCACGGGACGCTGTACGAGTATTTTCGGAACGACAAGATGGACGCCGTTAATCTTCTGCAAGCCAGCGGCGCGCACACGCTGCGGCAAAACCAGTTTGGCGGAGCGATTGGCGGACCGATTCAGAAAGACAAGACTTTTTTGTACACCAACTATGAGCTGCAACGGCGCGCCGAATCGCCGTTTTACAATTCGGCGGTCCTTGCAAACATCAAGTTCATCAACGAATTGAAGACCAACGTGTACGGTCTTCCGGCGGAGCCGAGTCTCGGTGGCGTGTTGCGCACGAACGACACGGACAACGGATTCGTGCGTGTGGACCACAGCTTTAATCCTAACGAGCAGTTGTTTGTGCGCTATTTCGCCAACGACGGGCGGTTGCTGAATCAGTCTCCACTGAACGACGGATTTGATTTGCCGTCGGCGTTCAAGAACAATTTCTACCGCGACCAGTCGATTGCGAGCACGCTGGCTTCGGTGATCAATCCGAAGCTGGTGAACGAGTTGCGCGTGCAGTTTGCCAGGAGGACTTTTGATTTTCCAACGGTGACGACGCAGCCACACCTGGAGCTTTCGAATACGTTCACGGCAGGCGTGAACCGCGGGAATCCTGACTTTTACCGGGAGTCGCGGTTTGAGCTGGTGGACAACGTGACGCGAAGCTACGACAAGCACACGGTCAGCTTTGGCGGGAACTATAATTTTGTGAAGACGACGGAGTCTTTTCCGCTGTTCTATCCTTTCGAGGCGGATTTTCCCAGCCTGGGGGCTTACCTCGGAAATGACAGCGTGAACGGAGCGCAATGCGTATCGCCGGCTGGTGATCCCGGTGGTCCGGGGCCCGCGGGGTGCCAGCATCCGAACGTCATTTTCTTCGAGCGGTTCCAGGCGCCAAACTACAACGAACCGACGCTAGCTAATTTTGCTTCGATTTACGCCGGAGGGCGCATCAGCTCAGCCGTTCGCAATGCGGCCGAAGGCTCGATGAATCACACTTATGACGGCCTCTATATTCAAGATAAATGGCGTGCCACAAGGAATCTCACGCTGAACGGAGGAATTCGCTGGGAATGGGAGACTTGGCCGTCGAACGCGCTGAGCACACAATGGAAGAACTTCGACCCTCGGCTCGGCGTGGCCTACAAAGTCGGGACCAAAAAGAATGTTGTAGTGCGAGGTGGCTTTGGACTCTTCCACGGGATCATTCCAGCGCCCCTGCTGGCATGCCAGATTCCATCGTGCGGCGGGACGCCGAACATCGCGCAGCTGAACAACGGCAAGTATCCGGGCCGGCCGTTCGAGGACAATCTGAATGCCAAGACAGAGCTATTCGCGTTTGCAAGTTCGCCATTTCTTACTGGTTTTGGCATGGACCAACTTTTGACGAGCGGGACATATCCCGATGCAACCACAATTTCTCCATTTACCGGCACTACGACGGGGCCGTGCATTCCCGTTTCCACGTGCGCGTTTTTCGGTCCTTCGGTGATTGTGAGATTCGACCAGAACCACAAGAACCCGTACGGGATTCAGGCGAGCCTGGCGCTGGAATTCGAGCCACTGCCCGATACGACCGTAAGCATCAGCGGACTACACGTTCGCGGCGTCCACCTAGGGAGCTTCTTCAATGTGAATCAGCCGGATCCGAATACGAGCCTCACGGCGGCACAGCGGACGTTTCACGACTCACAAGGGCGCGCAGGGTTAAAGAATCTCTATTGCACTGTAGATACTCCCACGAACCCGTGCGCCTTTAATCCGGGAGTGCGGACGTTCCCCATTGCGGTTTATTTCGAGGCGACTTCGCGTTGGGATTCGCAGTATGACGGACTGCTCGTCAGCGTCAACCGTCGGCTGACCCGTAATTTTTCCTACGGCCTCAGCTACACGTGGTCGAAGACGATCGACGACGGACCGAATCCGAGTTTCGTGCTGATTCCTCAGGACAGCCAGAACTTCCGCGAGGAGCGGGCGCTGTCGTCGGACGACGTGCGGAATCGGCTTGTTCTGAATGGCACAGTAAGGACTCCGACTACCTGGAGCATTTTTGCGCGGGATTATGAGATGGGACTCATTGCCACGATTCAATCACCGCAGCGCTTTTCCAAGTTTGCAGGATTCGACGCGAACGGGGACATTTTTGGAAACAACGACCGGGTGGGAATCGAGCCGCGGAATACCTTTGTGGGCGACAATTTCCGCTCGGTCGATTTGCGTCTTGGGCGCAAGTTTGTTTTTAAGGAAAAACGTAGCGTGGAGTTTTTTGCCGAAGCGTTCAACTTGGCGAATACCTTGAACGTGCGCTTCTTCAATACCGTTTATGGCGCTGCGGACTTTTGTCCATTTAACAGCACGGTGACGGCCTTTGGGTGTCCCCTTGCTCCTTCGGGATTGCGTGAGGGTTCGCCGAACCCGCTGTATGGGACGCCGCGCGCGGTGAACAATCCGCGGCAGATTCAGTTGGCGTTGAAGTTCAATTTCTAGACGAAACCTGGCAATTTGGTCCGATGGTCCGGCCGCCGCGAGGACAGGCAGCCGGAAAACAGCTCTATGGGTGCCTCAAATCGAGGATTGTTCCGAATGACGAACCCTTCACCGGGTGCGAACACAGCTGCCTTGAGCGCACGCATGACTTCGTTTGCGCCGATGAGCGCGCGGAGGCTGCTGGCGTTGGGGGGAATCGGGCTGATTCTCGTGGGGATGCTGGTCGGGGACATTTTTGCGGTTTTTGTTTTGCATCAGAATGCAGCGAGGGTGGGCGAGAGTTTGTCGGCGGCGACGCACGCGGCGATGGCAGGGGATGCGAATGCGGTAGGTGCAAGCTTTCAATCCGTGGGAAGTTTTCTCGAAAACCGCGGGACGAAAGTGGACACGCACGTTCATATGATTGCGTTTGGCTATCTCGCCTTGATGCTGGCGATCCTGCAGCCGTGGGTGGCGCTGCGGGAAAGCACGAGAAAGAAAGTGGCGTGGACGTTTTTGATAGGCGCGTGGTTGCTGCCGGTCGGCGTGTTTTTGATTCACTACGTAGGTTTGGCATACAGTCCGCTGGCGGCGATTGGCTGGGCCAGCATTTTCGCGGATTTGGGCGGTGCGTTGGTGATCGTTGCGACGTTGGCTTGCCTGTTCGGAATCGCGCGCCACTTTAGCCAGGCGCAGCATCCACCAATAGAGGATGTTTTGATGAATGACCGCAGTATGGCGGGAAGAATTCTTTTGGCGGGCGGACTGGCACTGATCCTGCTGGGATTCCTTCACGGCGCTTACCATGCGGCCGTGGATCTCTACCGGCACGAAGCGCTGGACTATTCGCTGCTTTCGCAGATGACCATCACGGCGGCTGCAAAGAATGGGGCGGCGTTGGATAACGCTCTGAGCGAATACGGACAATT
>WNGQ01021904.1_pt1 | contig 10260 bp, 7 predicted proteins | sample 5407661 | NCBI WGS metagenome assembly WNGQ01 (sample SAMN13153382, study PRJNA577476) | soil metagenome | isolation source: 60 cm soil or saprolite under Garry oak tree replicate 2 | place: USA:California | collected 2016-06-15 | reverse complement strand
AAGATCACGCAGCAAATCGACGAGGTTGAGACCAATATTCGTGTGTTGTTGGCCGAGGCATCCGCAACGAATGAAAAGGAGTTTCTCGAATTCGCTGAAATCTACAAACAGCGCCGCCGCTTGATTCATGAACTGGAAAGGATTCCTATTGAAGTGCCCGAATCCGGGCTGCTCTTCGACATGCACGCCGATGAGGAAACCGCGTTTCAAACGGCCCAGGCCGAGCTCACGGAGCTGGAAAGACGTCTTGTCGAGGCTCGGCACGAAAGCGGGCGTGTTGCAGAGCGCATCACCATGATGGAGAAAAGCGAGGAACGCTCACGGGCTCTGTCCCGGCAGGAAACCATTTTGGCCCGGATCGACGAAGCTGCCGACCAATGGGCTGTCATTACATTATGCCGGGCGCTTTTGGACGAAACGCGGAAGATCTACGAAACCGAACGTCAGCCGGAGGTGCTGCGCGAGGCTTCATCCTTTTTCAAGATCATGACGGAGAGCCGCTACATGCGCGTGATTGCTCCTCTCGACGGTGGTGAAATCCAGGTTGAGCGCGCTGACGGCGTCCGGATTTCTCCTCAGATTCTGAGCCGCGGTACCGCCGAGCAACTCTATTTGTCGATGCGGCTGGCGCTGGTTCGCGAATACGCAAATCATGTGGACCCCTTGCCGGTCGTTTTCGATGACATTTTTGTCAACTTCGATCCCGGCCGCAGCCGCAACACGTTCAACGCACTCCGAGAACTTTGCGCGACGCACCAGGTTTTGCTTTTCACCTGTCATCCGCATCTCGTCGAGCAGGTCGAGGAAGTCGTTCCCGAAGCAAACATATTTCAACTACAATAGCGCCTCAACAAATGGAGACGCGAAACGTTGACCACCTCATCCGCTTCTCGGATGACAAGATGCAGAAAATTCCGCTATTCGATTCGGCGAAATATTTCTGCGATCTGTACTGTCTGAAATCCGGACAGGATCAGCGGATTCACAGCCACGCGGAGTCCGACAAGATCTACTTCGTTCTTCGCGGGAAAGGGACATTTCATATCGCGGGTGAAGAGAAGGAGCTTGGCGCCGGTGAAATCGTCATTGCCAGGCCGGGTGAAGCTCACGGCGTGAGAAATGCCGCCGCCGAAGATTTGGTTCTGTTGGTTTTTATGACGCCTCGTCCATAATCGGCAAGAACGTGGGGGGACCGGCGAGAAGTGAAGAGGCCGCCGGAGGCGGTGTACCGAAGCGATCTGGATGGTGGGCCCGACGTTAATAACGAAGTGAGAAAAATATGGGACGAAATGCGCAGTTGATACGGCAGTGGGCGATCCTAAAACAAATTGAGACGAACCGCTGGACGACCATTTTGGACATGGCTGAGGCGCATATCGTTTCGACAAAGACCATCCGGCGCGATCTGGCAGCCTTGATGGAGGCCGGTTTCCCGCTCTACGACGAGCGTTACGAGGGAAAAGTGTATTGGCGGCTCAACGAGGAATATAAAGGACTGCCGCTGGCGACGCTATCGCTTTCGGAAACTGCCGCGCTCTATTTCAGCAAGAAACTTGTCGTGAATCTCGCGGCTCCTCCTTTTTCCGACGATATCGCGTCCGCTTTTAGAAAAATCGAAAGCGCGCTGCCCGATCGGAATATCAAGTTTCTCGACAGCCTTGACAACATGATTAGCGTTCGCGCCGACGCACCGAAGGATCTGGAACATCAAAAAACGCGGATTCGCCTCCTGATGGAGGCCATCGGCGAAGAAGTGCAAGTGAAGATGCAATACTTCTCCGTCCACAGCCAGCAGAAAAAGAACTACACGATCCATCCGTACCGGTTGATGTACTTTCGGGGAGGCATCTATCTGTTCGCATTCGTAAAGGAATACAGCCAGATCCGGACATTCGCCGTCGAGCGCATTGAAACCCTGGAAAAGACACGCGAGCCATTTGAGAAGCCGGCGGATTTTTCTGTCGAGAGCTACCTCGAGTCGGCCTTTGGTGTCGTGAAAGAAGAGCCTTTCGATGTGGAGATCATCTTCAATTCCGATATTTCAGAGTACGTGCGTTCGCGTGTCTGGCATCCCTCCCAACAGGTGTGTGAGATCGGCAATGGGCGGATCTCGATGAAGATGCATGTCGGAGGTGAATTCGAGCTGGTCTCCTGGATCCTGAGTTTCGGTCCCTCTGCGGTCGTTGTCTCTCCCGAGCGTCTCCTCCGCCGCGTCGAAGCGGAGTTGGTGCGCGCCGCGGAAAATTACCGAAAAGAAATCACAGTGGCCCCCGCAAGAAAAGCCAAAAAGATAGAATCAAAGAAATCAGCGGCCGCCGCTGCCCGGCGTGGCTGACCGATAAGCTTTAGGAGTGGGCCGATTTGCGAATGATGCAAACCCCCAACAGATGTCTCTCTTAAACGCTCTCCGCGATCCGAAGCAGTTCTCATTGCATGTCGAAATGTGTCCGCCCCGAGTGGATCTTCCGCTCGAGCAGAGCGTTGAAGCGTGGATTGACAGTAATCGGCTGATGCGGAAGATTACCTCGCGTGGTCAGTTTGTCTTCCTGACCGATGGCGCCATTGGACGTCGCGAGGAACCGAACCTGCGTCACGTGATGATCAATCTTGGCGGCGAGGCGGATCGCGCGCGGATCATTCCAATTTTGACAACGAAACACTCGCTCGACTATTGCCTCGAATTTGCGTCGCGTTCACATACACTCGGCTTTACCTCATTGGTCGTTTTGGGCGGGGACAAGAGCGACGACACCCCCCGATGCGTCGAGCATGCTTACGAATTGCGCCGGCTCATTCGGGAAAATGTTCCAGGTATGACGCTGGGCGGCTGGGCCAGTCCTCATGGTGGAAGGCGCCAGGTGGAATTCATTCTTCACCCGGAATACTCAGCGGACTATTATATGGCCCAGATCGTCTCTCACTATCAGGCATCCGCAATTGATGAGTTTCTGAACGAGGCTGCACGGTTAAGTGTCAAGATTCCCGGCATTTTTGGGGTTTTCTACTACCGTAGTGCGAGCACAAACACGCTGGATATGCTGTCGCGATTCTTTCCCTTGCCCATCGCGGATTTGAAGCGCGACTTCGAAGCAAAGGTCGCTCCCGAAGAAATTTGCGCGCGCAGCATCCGTGCCCTTTTGAAAAGAGGCGTGAAAAACGTGTATATCAGCAATCTTCCGATGGCGACCGCAACGGAGAGGCTGGCCCGCATCGAAAAACGAGTGAAAGAATTGCTTGTGGTATCGTAGAACAAGACCCAAATAAATGTGGCACAACAACATTCTTGAAGTGATCGGCAAGACGCCGATGGTGCGTCTGAATCGTGTCGCGCGAGGTGTACGCGCGACGATGCTCGCCAAACTCGAATATCTCAATCCTGGCGGCAGCGTGAAGGACCGCATTGGCATGATGATGCTGGAAGCCGCGGAGAAGGCGGGCAAGATCCAGCCGGGAGGCACGATTATCGAGGGGACCTCAGGCAATACGGGGATGGGGCTCGCGTTGGCAGCGGCGATCAAGGGCTACCAGTGCATCTTTACGATGCCCGATAAAATGAGCCAGGAAAAGATCGATGCTTTGCGAGCGCTTGGCGCTGAAGTGATCGTGACACCCTCGCAGGTGGATCATCACGATCCGAGAAGTTATCACTCGGTGGCCCTTCGACTGAGCCGCGAAATTCCAAATAGCATTTATCCTAATCAGTACGAGAACCCCGCCAATACGGAGGCGCATTACAGGACAACGGGACCCGAAATCTGGGAGCAAACCGAAGGCAAGGTGACGCATGTGGTGATTGGCGTCGGAACCGGCGGAACGGTTACAGGAGTCGCTCGATTCCTGAAGGAAAGGAATCCGGAGATCCGCGTCATCGGGGCGGACCCCGTCGGTTCCATCTTTGCAGAACTGTTCAAGACCGGGCGCAAGCCTGCGGTGCAGCCGTATAAACTTGAAGGCATCGGCCAGGACGAGAAGCCGGCAAATGTGGACTTCTCCGTCATTGACGAGATTTACGCAGTTAACGACAAGGATGCGTTCCTTCTCACGCGGCAGCTTGCCCGATACGAAGGGATCTTTGCAGGCGGATCGGCCGGAGCTGCCTTGTACGCTGCGTTGAAGTGTGCGGACAGACTGGCCGAGAACGATCTGGTCGTGATCATCATTCCGGACTCCGGCACGCGATATCTGAGCAAAATCTATAACGACAACTGGATGCGCGAGAACCAGTTCCTGGAATCACGCATCAAAGTTAGCGCGGGGCAGATCCTGAAAGACAAAGTTCGGCGTGCGGGCACGCTCGTATCGATTCCGCTGGCCGTCACTGTCGAGCAAGCTGCTGCGCTTATGCGCGAGCACGACATTTCGCAGCTTCCCGTCCTTGAAGGCGGCGAAGTTGTGGGCAGCATCAGTGAGACCCGGATTCTGGACATTCTGGTATCCGATCCTGTCGCCAAACGCAAGCCTGTTGCGGAATATATGGAAAAGCCGTTCCCTATCATTTCCGAAGATGCGCCGATCGAAGAAATTGCCCACAACCTGGACCATCAGAGGCCTGCCGTTCTGGTGCGGCGCGGCACCGGCTTCGACATCATTACCAAATCGGATTTGATATTTTTCCTGACCAAGCAAAAGGCAGAAAAGGCTTAGCCTCTTGGGAGAGGCCGGCATTGTGCTAATATAGTGCCATTAATGACTGGGCCGCCGATCTGTAAATCTACGGATCATCTGTTTGTTCCGATATTGGAAGTCTCCGCTCCATTGTTGCGTTGCATACACTGCAATGTTTTTGCTTACCATGAAACCGTAAAGCAGCTCGCGAAGAATCGAACCTACTGTTCCGACGAGGAGGAAAAGCAAAGTCCTGTCGTGGTGCCTTATTGGCGGCGGATCTGGCTTGGATTAAGAAGACGGTTTGCGTCGGCAGGCCCTTGGGTTGAAGGTTCGTAATCCATAGGGATCTACAATACCTCCCACCAGCAAAACATTTACAAATGCGCGATACGTTCCCAAGCGCTCGTTTGCCAATTGTCTGCGGACCTCGAGGCAACTTCCCACGATGGCAACGGCATGAGCAGGTACTCGGAAAGCGCGTGAACATAAGGCTCGTACATACGGCGCAGCGTATTGAGCTTTTGGACGGCGGCATCGCCGTCCTGAAGGAAGATGCCGTTTCTTCCCAGATTGCTGCGCATCCTGCCCAACTCTTCGGGAGGCAGTCTGTCTTTGGGGGGACTTTGAGGTTTGGTATTGAACACATGTGAGAGATCCGCGACCGCATGGCGAGCAATGGCGAAGGTAAGCTGCGCTTGATGTGCCGGAGTGCCGTCGATACCGACCATGACGAGCGTGGTGGCATCGAGGATCGTCGTCAACGCTCCCAGCCATGATTGATTGGTGTGTTGCGAACGGTAATACGCCAGAACCGGATACGACAAATGGCTTTCGAGCAGTTCTGCCGCCCAGCGTTCCCACTCCCGCAGGAAGGCTGAAAGCTCGACAAATTGGTCGCCGTCAAAATGCCGGCGTAACAATTCGGCGGCCGTCGAAGGCGATCCCGCACGTGCATCCAGAAGCGAGATATTCAATTCGCGCCGCGAAAATGCCTGGTACAAAACCGGAAGATACCCAATAACGATGGCCAGAAAACCCAGGCCCATACCCGCTTCAAGCACTGTGAGCAACCTGCCGGTCCACGAACGAGTCAGGACGTCGCCCAAGCCAAGGGTGAAAAACGTAGACCGCCATCTTCCATCTTTATCGGGATCTCTAGGGAACGGTAAAGGCATGCGAAGCCAAGAACCAAGCCTGCAGCCCACATGCTCAGCAGGAACAGTAAAGACACCGGTCCGTAAAAGCTCAACAATAATTCCCGGCGGTCGTTTGACGAGATCCTTTTCGCAACGGCTGACCAGGGTCGCCAAGTGCCGCGATAAAAGAAGCGCGTCAGGCGAAATTTCCGCCTGACGCGCCGTGGAAGAATAATGACCTCAAAAGCGTCCCAAAGGACGATGAGGATCAGGGCGAAGCTGCCGAGGACCGCGAGAATATGCACCTGTTTATGGTACAACTGTATTCGACTCCTCGCGAGGAGCGGGGCTTTGCACGACAAATGGGGACCGGTACACGAAAGGCACAAAATTGCGCGTTTTGTGTTTGGTCTCCCCTTCGTTTCGTGTTTATGACATGAATCCATTTGCAACGATTCCCATCGAAGAGCGGTACGCGGAATTTCATAAACGGTATCCCGCCCTCAATCTCATCGGAAACACGCGGATGGTGGAAATCTTGTGTTTCAAAGAGGAATTTCCTGAGGTCCGTGTTTACGCGAAAGCCGAGTACACCAACCCCGGCGGCAGCTTAAAAGACCGGCCGGTGCGGCGGATGCTCCTGGAGGCTTTGATTGAGGGAAAGATCGGAAAGGGGCAAGTTGTACTGGATTCAAGCTCGGGCAATGCCGGCATCGCATACGCCATGCTGGGAGCGATGATGAATGTCCCAGTTCAAATTGTCGTGCCGGGAAATGCGAGCAAAGAGCGTAAGCTCCGCATTCAGGCACATGGGGCGAGGCTCGTTCAAACCGATCCGCTCGAGGGCTACGACGAAGCTCTGCGCGAAGGGCATCGCATTGCCGATCGCGAGCCCGGCAAATATTTTCATTGCGACCAATACGCGAACGAACACAACTGGCTTTCCCACTATGAAACAACTGCGCCGGAAATCATTGCGCAAACCGAAGGCAAGTTAACGCACTTCGTGGCAGGCATCGGGACCGGCGGAACCGTAACGGGTGTCGGGCGGCGTTTAAAGAAGGACATTGCTGGTGTTGAAGTCGTGCAGATCGTTCCCGAAGATTTTCCCGGAATCGAGGGGCTCAAACCACTGGAAAGTCCGGGCGATATCATTCCAAAAATTCTGGATCAGTCGGTTGTCGATCACAAGGTCCGTGTATCCAGCGCCGAAGCTGCCCGAATGTGCGCGCTGCTCGCGCGTTACGGTATCTTTGCGGGGCAGTCCTCAGGCGCTTATCTTTACGGCGTTTATGAAACCGCCAAGCGAATCCGTAAAGGCGTGATCGTTACCCTGCTCAACGATATCGGCGAACGCTACATGAGCACCGGTTTGTGGGAGACGAGATAATTGGCCACAAAAAGGCACATAATTCACAAAAAAATGCTTTTGTGAATTTTGTGCCTCTTTGTGGCTAACAATTACCGCAGCGCGCTGAAGTTGCCGGTCACGACGAATCCGGACCAATAATAGGGGTGCGATCGTTCGGGAAATGACTCGAGAAATGTCAATTGCGCCTGCTGGAGCGCCTTTGCGATGGTCATTTGGGAATTTGCAAACGCACGGTGAAAACGGATCATCAGATCGGCTGTGCTGGATGCTTCAACCGGCCACAAGGATCCGACGACCGATCCTGCGCCGCCGAGCAGAAACGCCGAAGTCAGTCCGCGAACGCCAATGCCGTCCCGTGAGTTTCCGACCGACGAGTCGCAGGAAGACAGGACGACGAGGGCGTTATTCGGCAGCCGCTGCTGTGCAATATCAACAGCAGTAATGCTGTTGGGACCGGAACTTTTCCCATCGAGCAGAATCGATGAGCGTAGTGGATCAACTGCATCTTTCGCCGAATGGCCTGCATAGTGGAACACAGCGGCTTTGCTTATCGCCGAGAGGAAATTGGATCTCTCGGCCTGGCGCCCCGCAAAGGTCTGGGATCCCGGATAGATGCTCGCGAGCGCTCCAAGTTCTTTCAATTCCGAGGAGGTGCCATTCTGTGATCCGAATCCGGTAATGCGATCCCGGCGAGGCTCGACAGCTTTGGTCAACAACAGATGCGTCAGATTTGGGCTAATGAGGATTGGAAATTCCTGAAGGAGATATTCCCGGCTGCCGGGACGGCGAAGAACTCCAAACGGCAATCCGTGAAGCGCTCTGTCGGGAACCACCACTAACGTACGGTTTCGATCAAGGAGATCGGCAACCGGTTTGACGAGCAACTTCCCTAAATCCGTTAACAATGAATCAACATCGTCACGGTTCCGGAGTCCTTGAAGGACCTTTCGGACTTTGGATTCGACGTCTTCCCGCTTTGGATTCGACGTCTTCCCGCGCGACTTGAACCGAGCGCACCGTGAACATTTCCTTGGAAATCACCCAGATCAACAAGCGATTCTTCAGTAGCGCGTATTCAACGACCTGCGCATCCGCAGGAATGAGTTTTTGTACTGGCGACCGGTCCAGCGCTTCGGCATGCGCTTGTGCGACATTTGGATTGAACTGGGCCAAGAACTCTATAAACAATTTTGAACGGTATCTTTGGAGATAACTCCAGGCTGCGTCAGGCGAGCCACTCTTGTATTCGAACTCGATCGCGGAGTCATAGAGGTCTCTTCGCTCGTCGTCGAAGTTAACGCGCAACTGCTCTGACCGCAGGTATTGGTCATCATTTTCGACAACGTCGATGGCCTCGTTGAATTTTTCGCCGGCTTTTTGGGCCTCACCGTTTTCAGAATAGGTTTGAGCGAGCAATGTTAAGGACGGAGAAAGAAGAGGGGTTGCGCGGAATGGTTGTCGCGAATAAATTTCCAGGTTTCTTTCTAACAAAGATTCTGCTTTCGCATATTGTTTCCTACCCAATTCAATTCTTGCCTTGGTCAAACCCAACAGGATTTCCGTTCTAATTTGGTCAAAGCCGGGCGGCATTTTGTTGAGGGCATCTTGAGCGATCTTTACAGTCTCTTCCGCATTATTGCGATCGGCCATTGATTCGTATAGCTGCGCCAAAGTAGTCGCAGTCAACGCCTGCATGGTAACGTTGGATACTTTTTGACTCTGCTCCAGAGATTCTTTTTCGAACAGAACAGCTTTTGCCGTCATGCCCTGGTTATGGAGAATCAGGCCGGTTAGCCAATCAAGTTCGGAAATGCGAAAAGAATCACGCAGGTTAACCAATCGAAGGGATTCGAGTGCGAGCTTTAGGGCTTGGTCCCGGTCTCGAGCAGCAAAATGATAAATAGAGGAATAGTACAGGGGCCGTATGCGGTCACTGGGAGCATCCAAATGGGTGAAAATCTGGTTTGCTTCCGCTATCCGTTCGAGCATTTCAGTGTAAGTCGCCGACACCTTCCGCGAAGATCCATAAACGGATAGCGCCTTACCCACGAGCCAGCGGAAGCCATTCTCGTTTGAAAGCGACACAATGTCCTGGAGGGACTCTCTGGCAGCCTCGAAATTTCCTGCGCGGATCAGTGTGTCGACTTTGTTCAGGGAAATCCACAGCTCATCGAAAAGTGAATCTGTGTGGTCTGCTATTTCCTCCGCCTTGGCGTACTGCTTGAGGCTGCCAGGGAGATCACCTTTGACAAACAATTCGGCACCTTCAGTCACGAATTGTCGTAGAGCAATGGTCACGGTCCGCCGATCACTGAACAGAGGAGCCAGCATGGCTGAGAACGTCCTATCTCCGTATCGCCTTTCCATTTCCGAAGCAATAAAGTGCACCACGGCCGGTAGCTCCTCACTTCTGGCAGAGCCGTATTGCCTAACGATCTGACGGAACAACTCCGGATTCTCACTAAAGACACGTTGAGCCTCGGCGATGTCATTGCGGTCGACAGCCAGCCTCAATCGATTTGCGAGTGATAGTTCGTCACGAGAATTTTCTCCTGTTAGCTCTTGGTACCACGGTGAGCCGGAATCGATCGACGCGTATCGTTTCAATGCTCCATCGGCAAGTTTCTGTAAATGAAATCTCCGGTAGGCGATTACAAGATTGAAACGAGGCTCCAGGGCTCTGGGACTTAGTTCGGCCGCGCGTTCAAACTGATCCAGCGCCTTCAGTAGATAGGTAGGATCCTCCTCCGAGAGCGCAAGGTAGCTCGCGCCAAGATTATTCAGCAAACCGGGCTCCTCGCGCATTCCGGCTGAAAAGTGGAGGACAGCGTCGACATATTTTCGCCAATCTCCGGAGGCGAGATAGAGCAGACTCTGAAGCCGCTGTCTGGTGTCCGAATCGGGGAGTCGCAATAGAAGAAGCTGTGCCTTTCCCAGATCAGTGTGCGCAGCCGACGTATTGGCTGGTGGGGAGTATTGGCTCTGGTGTAATCGGCCTCCTCCCGGGCGTTGGGCATTATATGACTCCGTGATTAGGCTTCGGATTTCATTACCGGAGTAGGGATCACGGGCCAATAGGTAGAGGCCAACCGAGCTTACAGCCATAGTCAAGGATGCGGTCATGAATGCTATCCGTAACCATCG
>WNGQ01007791.1_pt1 | contig 10260 bp, 8 predicted proteins | sample 5407661 | NCBI WGS metagenome assembly WNGQ01 (sample SAMN13153382, study PRJNA577476) | soil metagenome | isolation source: 60 cm soil or saprolite under Garry oak tree replicate 2 | place: USA:California | collected 2016-06-15 | reverse complement strand
CCCCATGGTAGGCGCGTGATGGCATGGGCGCGTCCGGGGAGGGAAAAGCCGGTGAAGCCATCTGCTCCGATCAGCGCGCCCCCGTCGACCTCGCCGACACGCGCTGCGCTGACGAGGCTCACTTTGAGCGAAGATTCCTTTGCCCGGGCCCCGCGCTTGAACGCGACAATTCCTCCCAGCAGCGCAGCAGTCGCGCCTGAGAAGAGACCTCGCCGGTTAAGATCAATCGCCATCGAGACTGTTGAACCCCAAAGTGACGCCCACATCGCCGGGCAGCGTTTTGGCAATTTCCGTCTGCGCCGCCTTGATCGCGACGCGCGCCGCATCGACACGCCCGCGGCGTTTGGGATCGGCCGCCGCTTCGCCCAGATCCGCCGGCACCGCATCGATCGCCTTGGCCGCATTGGCCAGCAACCCCTCGATTTTTGCGTGGTGGGCGGCCGTCGTGAGGTCTGCGAGGGCTCTGGTCATCCCTTGCGCAGCCGCAAGGTTGAGCTTGAGGTCGCGCTGGGAACGGGCGCTGCGCCACGCTTCTGCCGATTTGGGTTTTGCCACGGAGGCGTTCGCTCCCAGCACCGGCAGCAGCTTCACGTCATGCATCAGCTTGAAGCCTGCGACGAGATCGGTGAGCAGCAGGCGCGCCGCCTCCGGTGCATCGGCAAACAGGTTCTTCCAACCCTTGTTGGCGACGATCGCGGCACGCACGCCGTCGGGCGCCGTCCAATCCTTCAGCACGTCGCGGGAGATCACGGCAAGATTGCGCGCGATGCCCAACCCCACCTGCGTGCGCCAAGCACCATCCTTGCCTGGCGCCTGAAGAACAGCGGCGGGGTTATCGCCCTCGTAAAGCAGACGCTCGAGCGCGGTCAGCCCCTGCCCGGCGACACTGTCATGCGCAAGCGAGCCCGGCTGGAGGTCTTTGGGATTTGCGGAAGCCAGCAACTGATCGAGGGCGCGGCTGGTTGCGTTGCGTGCCTCTGGCCAATAGGCAAAGCGGTCGTAGCGCAAGAACAGGGTGATGGGACCGGTCTTGATGAATTGGGCATTCGCCCAGGAATCGGCGGTCGCATTATAGGCCGCACGCAGCGACGCAAAATCGCCCGCCTCGCGCTTGGCGGCAAAGGCGGTCCAGGTCTTCTCTTGCGCCTCCGTCGTCTGCACGAGGTTTTGGTAAGCGGGAATGACGAATTGATCGACGAGCGCGAGCGCGGCCTTGGATGCCTGAGCGGCTTTGGGATTGGGCTTGGGCCGCGCGGGTGCGGCGGCCAGGACCAGAAGCGAAGGGCGTGAGAGGATCCGCATGGCTCCCTTTATAGCCCGGTTACGAAGGCGACAAGCACGGCCTTGTCCTGCGCGGACAAATCGCGGAATCGTGCGCGCGCGGCGCGCGCCTCGCCGTCATGCCATTCCACGGCTTCGGCAACATTGCGGGCACGACCATCGTGCAGGAGCCCACCGATTTTCAGGCTTCCGGCGACATCCCAGAGCGGCGCGGTGCGCCAGACTCCCGGCTCCGCGGCCCCTTCCTTGATCCCATCATCCAGGCCCGGACCAAGATCGTGGAGCAGCAAATCCGTATAGGCGGAAACAGGACGGCCGTCCGCGACACGCAGAGTGGCGTGGCAGGCTGTGCACCCGGTTTGCGCGAACAGCGCCTCGGCTGGACCGTTCTTCGCCGCCGCCGGAGGGGGCAAACTGCGGACATAAGCCACGACCATATCGAACATCACATCGGCCAGCTCCGGGGCGCCATTTTCTCCCCCGTGGGGGCCGGCGCGGCAGGCCCGCTCGGCCGGCGTACAGTCGCCCCAGGGCTCGGGATGGAGCCGCGTGGAAAGCCCGATGTCGCGCGAAAACGCCATCGCCGTCTGCGCCCCGAGGTCTGGCTGCGTCGCTTTCCAGCCGAAGCGTCCGAGCACGCGCTGGCCCCCACTTCCAAGCCAGGGCGCACGTCCCGCGACACCGTCATGACGGGCTTCCTCCGCTTGCGCCTGTCTCTCGATCTCGCTTTGGGGAATCTGCGCGAGCAATCCGACGCCCTTGATCGAGGGCGCGCGGCGGAAGGCGATTCTGGTGTTCTCCGCCATGGGACCGTAGCCCTGATGATAAAGGGTGACCGCTCCGGTCCTAAGCGTGCCCTTGGCGTTCCATTGAATGTCGGGATTGGCTTCGGGAATTTGGCCTGCAACTGCGCGCGTCTGCAATTGGTAGCCATAGACCGGATCGCCGGTCCCGTTTGCGTTGCCGAGCCGGATCACCATGCCGGGAGGCGTGCTCGTGTCATCGACCTCGGCCGTCGGGTTCGCTGCGTGGCAGGCGGCGCAGGACGGCGCGTCATAGAGCGGACCAAGTCCGTCGTCGGACTTGGTCGAGGACGGCGCTGAAACCCAATTGCGCTCGAACAGCTTTTTGCCCAATGCGATGTCGAGCGAAGCGGCCGTCAGCATGGGTGCGGCGGCGAGAAGAGCGCTGACGGCGATCAGACGACGCGAAACCACCCCATCATCCCCGTGTCTTGATGTTCGACGATATGGCAGTGGATCATCCAATTGCCGGGATTGTCGGCGACAAACGCAATCTCGACGCGTTCTTCGGGCATGACAAGCACCGTATCGGCCCAGTGCTCGGGCCGCTTCAATTTATTGGCCGACAGGACTTTGAAACTGTGCCCGTGCAGATGCATCGGATGCACATGCGGCGTGGTGTTCGTCAGCTCGATGCGCGCTGTCGTTCCGCGCGCAAGACTCAGCAAAGGCGGCGGCAGGTTTTCGTGCCCCATTTGCGGCCAGGTCTTGCCGTCGATGGCCCACAGAGTCTGGGCGGTGGAGCAGAGCGAATCCAAAAGATCGATCCGGCGTCCGTCGGCAAGCTGGATGGATGTCGGAACATCATAATTTGTCGCCGCGGCGGAGGCGGACAACTTCAACTCGTGGCGCTCCGCATTGGCCAAGTCCGGTTCGGCACGTTTGGAAATGGCCGGAGTCGTGGGTGCGAACGGCTCATCGCGCTTGGACGCGCCCTCCGCGACCAGCGTTGCGAGAACTATGGGCTCGGCTGCGAAAAAGTCGGTGAGCGCGATTCTGCCGCCCGCCTTAGGGGTGCGCAGCACGACATCCATCCGCATGGCAGGGCCCAGCCGCCAGGTGTCCAGCGCAAATGGCGGGAGTGGATTGCCGTCTATGGCGATCACCCACACCTCGGCACCTTGCACTCCGATGTCGCTGACGCGCGTGGAATCGACATTGAGAACCCGCAAACGAATGTTCGCGCCCGCCGGAACGGCAATTTGCGGCGCGACCAACCCATTGACGGTCCTCAGCGTGCCGAAGGTACCGCCGCGCCCCGCACCTTGGGTCGTGACGAAAGGCAGGAAGCTACCATCCTTTGCCACCCGCCAATCCTTCAGTACACAGACGATATCATCGTCGAACGAGGCGGCTTCGTCCTCGACAATGAGCACGCCCGCTAGCCCGCGGCCCAATTGGGCGGCCGTATCGCAATGGGGATGGAAGAAATAGGTGCCTGCATCGGGCGGCGTGAAACGATAGGTGAAGCTTTCGCCGGGCTGCACCGGCAATTGTGTCACATAGGGCACGCCGTCCATCGCGTTGGGGCCGCGCACGCCATGCCAGTGAACTGAGGTGTGTTCCTTGAGGCGGTTGGTCAGTGTCACATCCAGACTCTCGCCCTGGCGCATCCGGTATACCGGGAAGGGCGCCTCGCCATAGAGCCACGCCGGTGTCGGTCCCGAATTGTCGCCAAGCTTGAAATTGTGTTCGGCAGCGTCAAGCGCAGTGGGAATCCCGCCAATGCGCGTTTCCGGCAAACGGCCGGACGCCGCCCCCAAGGAATTTGCGCCACGACTGCATCCGATCAATGCAAGAGCGGCCACTGCGCCTCCGCCGGCCATCACGGCGCGGCGCGTCGGCGTGGGTCTGATACGATGCATCAATGTCTCATCGGGTCGTGGACGGCTTGTCCAGATGGTCCGACCCTTCCAGGGAGACCTTCAGTCCCAGCGCGGCGACCACGGCTTCGTCGGCGCGGGTCTGCGCGATCAGCGCGTCGATGGCGTCCTGCACCATCTTGTTTCCCGCCGCATTTCCGCTGGCGATCATCTGATCATAAGCCATCTTGCCGGAATCTCCCGAATCCTTGATCAACTTAACTTTGGCAAGCACGTCCGCCATCCGGTCATCCATGCGTTTGGCGACCGCGGGATTCTTGGCCGCGGCGTAATCACGAAAGCTCGGACCCTGCACGACGCTGCCATTGGTGCGGGTGTACCGGCCGTGCCAAATCTCGGTCATGCCGAGCTCGTCGTAATAATGCGAATTATGCGTGTTGTCGGAGAAGCAATCCTGCTCTTCCTCGGGATCGTGCAGGATGAGACCAAGCTTCATGCGCTCGCCCGCCATCTCGCCATAGGACAGGCTGCCGATGCCGGTGAGAACCGTGGAAAGGCCACCGTCTTGACCCTTGGCGGCGAGCGCTTGGCGCGCTTTGCCGCCGGGCGCCCAATCGCCCGCCATTTCGCCCAGGTCATCGACCAAGAGGCCCGTCACCGCTTTCAGATATTGACCGCGCCGGTCGCAATTGCCATGCGTGCAGGCCTTCAGATCATAATCGCTGGCCGGCCGCTCGCCCGCGCCGGGCCCCGTGCCATGCAAATCTTGACCCCACAGCAGAAACTCGATCGCGTGATAGCCTGTCGCGACATTGGCCTCGACACCCTGGGCATGCTGCAATTGACGCAGGAATTTCTTGTCGATGACCGAAGCATCGACCAGTTTCGCGCCGATGCGGATTTGCTTGTGAGCGATCACATTCGCCGTATAGAGCGGATTCTCGTCCGACGTCGTGCCGTAGGAGGCCGCGACATAATCGATCAGCCCCTCATCCAAGGGCCAGGAATTCACCTCGCCCTCCCACTCATCGACGATGGCGTTGCCAAAGCGGAACCCTTCGCTCTGCAAATAAGGCACGCGTGCAGCCTTCCAGGCGGTGCGGGCTGCCGCCAGCTTGGCCGGGGTCGGATCAGCCAGGAGCGCGTCTATCGAGGCCTGAAGGGCTTTTGCAGCGGTGAAAGAATCCTCGTACATCGCGTGGCCGATGTCCTGATAGGTGGTGAGCACTTCGGCCGGTTTGGGCGGAGCCACGCCCGCGCCAAGCGCCGCGCCGGAAAGCATCAGTCCGCCCGCCAGACAGGCGGAAAGAATCGCACGCGTGCTGAGGTCTCGTTCCATGGGGAAAATGGAGCCATAAATGCGACTGATTTGCAAGTGCATGTTATGGCGAGAGATTCAGCCTTGAATCCATTGAATAATCGCGCACAAAGCGCTCAAGCCTGGGGGAATATCCTATGTTGAAATTGTACAATTTTCACGTCAGCAGCACCTCCTACCGAGCCAGGATCGTGCTCAATCTCAAGGGGCTTGCCTATGAGTATATCCCGATCCGTCTGGACCGGGCGGAACACCTCGGCGCCGCCTATGGCGAGATCAACCCGATGCGCGGCGTACCGACGCTCGAGGTCGACGGGGTGCGGCTGTATCAATCGGGCGCGATCATCGAATATCTGGAAGAGGTCCATCCCGATCCGCCGCTCCTGCCCAAAGATGCAATCGGACGCGCGCAGGTGCGAGCCCTCGCCAATATCGTCGGCAGCGACATGCACCCGGTGAACAATCTGCGCATCCGCAATTTTATCCGAGACGAGTACAAGCAGGACGCCGAAGGTGTGAGCGCTTGGATTCACCTTTGGAACAAGGCCGGCTTCGAGGCGATCGAGACCATGCTGCGCGCGGACAAGAAGCGACGCGGTTTCTGCTATGGCGCGAGCCCCACCATCGCGGACGCCTATCTCGTTTCGCAGGTTTTCTCGGCGGTGCGCTTCAAGACGGATATGTCGCCTTATCCCGAAATCCGCATCGTCATCGACACCTGCGCCGCGCTGAAGCCTTTCGCCGATGCCCATCCGAGCAGACAGCCTGACGCGCAGAGCTAGGAGACATCCTCCAGCGGTATGCCGGGTTCATGTTTGGATGCTCGAATGGCCAGCGCGGTCTTGACGCTTGCCACATTCTTGGCCGCGGTCAGCTTTTGGGTGACGAAGGTCTGGAATTCGGGTAGGTCGCGTGCGACGCAGAGCAGAAGAAAATCGACCTCGCCAGAGAGCATGTGGCAGCTGCGCACTTGTGGCCAAGCGCGCGCCTGTTCCTCGAAGGCTTTCAAATCTCCTTCCGCCTGGCTGGCAAGCCCGACAAAGGCGAAAGCCGTGACTTCATAGCCCAAGGACGGTGCATCGAGGTCGGCGTGATAGCCTTTGATGTAGCCTGCTTTTTCCAAAGCGCGAACGCGCCGAAGGCATGGCGGGGCGGTTATCTTGACGCGCCGAGCAAGCTCGACATTGGTCATCCGGCCATCGGCCTGCAGCTCAGCCAGAATCTTTCGGTCGATGGAATCCAGCCGGTGTCGCGCCATCTTATGTCCGAGTTCAAGCCTGTGATCTATGACGAATTGGGTTGGTTTTCAGCAATAATATTGCCGTTTAATCCTAGACACAGGTAAAAATAAGTTGTTCGGCTCCAATGGAATAATTCGCTCATTCCCTGGTCCTCGGCTTTAGGCATGAATCTAGGCCTTAGGGGTGGGGCGCGGAATTGTGCGCCTTCACAAACTAGCGGGGAATGCATTCTCCATGCGGGGTTCGAGTGGGGCCGACCCCATCATCTGCCAGCCGAGCGTTTACGCGCTCCTATCGCTGCACATGTGGGCAGATGGCCGCGCTCCTTGACCTTTGCTCCTCCTTCTCACGATATGAGACGGCAGGCGTGATCCAGGTATTCCATGTCCGATAGCGAACATTCGAGGGTCCTTATCTTGGGCAGTGGCCCCGCCGGATGCACGGCGGCCATCTACGCCGCGCGCGCCATGATGGAGCCGCTGATGGTCGCCGGAATTCAGCCCGGCGGCCAGCTTACCATCACCACGGAAGTCGAGAACTATCCCGGCTTCCGCGAGGCCATTCAGGGTCCCTGGCTGATGGAGCAGATGCAAGCTCAGGCCGAGCATCTGGGAACCCGCGTTGCCTATGATCTGATCTCAAGCGCCGATCTGGCGCGGCGGCCCTTTGTCCTCCTGGGCGATTCAGGCAAGCGCTACACGGCGGACTCGGTGATCATCGCCACGGGCGCGCAAGCCAAATGGCTGGGGATTGCGAGCGAAGAGCGGCTGAAAGGCTTTGGCGTTTCGGCCTGCGCCACCTGCGATGGATTTTTCTTCAAAGGAAAGAAAGTCGCGGTGGTCGGCGGCGGCAATACCGCAGTGGAGGAAGCTCTCTTCCTCACCAATTTCGCCACCGATGTGACGCTGATTCATCGGCGCGATTCCTTACGCGCGGACAAGACCAATCAGATGCGCATCGAACAGCACCCCAAGACCCGCATCATCTGGGACAGCGTCGTCGAAGAAGTGCTGGGCGCTGGTGAACCAAAGATCGTCTCCGGCGTACGGCTGAAGAACCTGAAGACAGGCGCGATGGACACCATTGACGCGGATGGTCTGTTCATCGCCATCGGTCACACCCCAGCCACCGAAATCTTCCGCGGTCAACTCGACATGGACGAAGAGGGCTATATTCGCACCGCGCCGGATTCGACCAAGACGAGTATCACCGGCGTTTTCGCGGCCGGTGACGTAAAGGACAAAATATTCCGCCAAGCCGTTACGGCGGCGGGCATGGGCTGCATGGCGGCGCTGGAAGCGGAGAAATTCCTGGCTGCTGGCCATTGATGCGTTGAAGAAATCGTGATCGCTCGGGTCTCGAAATTTCCAAAACCGCTCCCATATCCCATTCAGGTTCGTTTCCCCGAACGCACCTACGGAGGTTTCCTCCCGATGTTGGACGGCCGAGCCGTTCACAACCTCCCCAAATAACTAAGCCGGGATGACAAGTCATCCCGGCTTTTTCTTTTGTGTCGCGTTAAGCAGCTTCCTCGACCTCTCGTCGGATGGTGTCGCCTAATTCTTGTTCGGTTTTCGCCAACTCATAATGAGTCTGCAACTGAGCCCAAAACTCAGAACCGGTTCGAAAAAATCGTCCTAACCTCAGCGCGGTCTCAGGTGTGATACCGCGCTTCTCACCAACGATCTCAGATATGCGATTGGCTGGTACTCGCAATTTAAGCGCAAGCGCGAGCGACGATAACCCTCTCGCCTTCATCTCCCTCGCAAGAATACGGCCAGGATGCACCGGCATCATCAGCATTTTCCTACCTCAATGGTAATCGGTGATTTCAACATCGTAAGCGCTACCATTCTTGAAACGAAAACAGATGCGCCATGGACCAATTACGGCGATTGCCCACTGGCCCTTACGCGGGCCCTTAAGAGGATGAAGATTAATGCTCTTCAAAGGGCGTATGGCTTTTAGCGATGGCGCCGCATTCAACACGGTCAGCAAATCCAAAGCACGGTTTTCGTCCGTACAATACCAAGCATATAAAATCGCTACATGAACAGCCGTTCGTTCTGCATGCCGCTATAGAGCATCGCGACCTGCTCGCCATAACCGTTGTAGAGCTGCGTGGGCACGCGTTCGCCGGTGCCGAGAATTTCCTCCGAGGATTGACTCCACCGCGGATGCGGCACTTTGGGATTCACATTCGCCCAGAAACCATATTCGTCGGGACCGAGCGCCATCCAATAGGTCTTCGGCCGCTCGTCGGTGAAGATGAAATGCTGAATTCCCTTGGTTGATTTGAATCCATATTTCCACGGCGTGGCGAGGCGAAGCGGCGAGCCGTTCTGTTTGGCAAGCGGCTTGCCATAGGCGCCGGTGACCAGGAACGCCATTTCGTTGGTTGCTTCCTCGATCGTCAGCCCCTCGGTGTAAGGCCATGGTACCCAGATCTGATTCTGCGCCGGCGCGACGTCCATGTTGATCCAGGATTTCATCACGACATATTTGGCGCCGGACGCAGGTTTGGCGTAATCGATCAGCGCTTTCATCGGAAAACCGGACCACGGCGCGGCAAACGACCAGGTCTCGACGCAGCGATGGCGATAGACCCGCTCTTCCAGCGGCATCTCCTTGAGCAGCGTGTCGAAGTCCGTCGTGAACGGTTTCTCGACCATGCCTTCGAAGCTGATTTCCCATGGACGGATGGGCAGCCGGTCCGCGTTGCGGATGGGATCGTCTTTCTCGACGCCGAACTCATAGTAATTGTTGTAGGCCGTGACGATGCGCTCCGGCGTAATCTCGCGATCCACGACGAATGCGGCGTTGCGCTTCACTGGATAAAGCGAGGCGCTGGGATCGGGGACATTCGCGGCCGCCTTTGTGGCGCCGGCATTCTGGGCATTCTGGCCGCTGTCACAACCTGCAAGCATACCGCTGAGCGCCACAGCGCCCGCGCTCTTGAGGAGGCCGCGGCGGTTCATCACCAGCGCCTCGGGGGTGACCAGGCGCTCGGGAATTTCCCAGCTGGGTCTGATCTTGATCAGCATTCGGTTCTCCTCGACCCGCTGGCGCGCGCCTCTTCCGGCCCCGCCAAGGGCCGGACAAATCGGGCAAATCAGATTGCCATTCCAAAGATAAATATAGCGCCCGCGGCCACCAACACCAAGCCCACGAAGCGCGGGATAAACCGCCCAAAAGGCATCAGTTTTTCCAACAGAACCAGGATCGAGAGCGCCGCAATCCAGAGCACGTTCATAACGCCCCCCACGAAGAGAAGCATCATCAGGGCCCAGCAGCAGCCGATGCAGGCGAACCCATGCCTCAGTCCGAGCTTAAGAGAACCCATCGGGTCTCGCCGAAATCCGCCATGACGCTGAAGAAAGCTGAAGGGCGCTTGACATTGGGAGAGGCAAGAATCCTTCAGCGGGGTCCATTGATAGATGCCGGCCGCGACCAGCACGAGTCCGGCGAAGATATGGTTGGCGGCGGCTAACATGGGCGTGATGAGCGCCATGTCCGCGAGCGCGAGCTGCGCCAAACTGGCGGCGAGGGCAAATCCGCTCCAAGCCAAAAGGTAACCGGCGGCGAACCAGCCGGTGGACGCGAACGGCTTTCCATCGGCACGTGCCTGGCGGCCGACCAGGGCATAGAGAAGGATCATCGGCGCCGCGGACGGCGTCATCATGCCGATCATCATCACCACCCACATCGCCACGGTGAACGCAAATCCGTCAACGCTCCATACCGAGCCCGCTCGCGCGATGTTCATCCCGGGCATATTCATGCCGGGCGTGGAC
>WNGQ01007780.1_pt1 | contig 10262 bp, 9 predicted proteins | sample 5407661 | NCBI WGS metagenome assembly WNGQ01 (sample SAMN13153382, study PRJNA577476) | soil metagenome | isolation source: 60 cm soil or saprolite under Garry oak tree replicate 2 | place: USA:California | collected 2016-06-15 | reverse complement strand
GCAACCTTGAAAAACTCCTCCAACCTGAACTGCAAAACTTTATAGAGAAGAACAACTATGCCCTACCAAACCCCTACCGGCACCTTTGTAACCTTTACAGCTATTTTCGAGATCAAGTGCAAGAAACACAAAATAAGCTAAAACTTGTAGAAAGTACCGGACCCAAAGACTTAGGCGTAAGGGTGATTGCGAAGCAAAAGACGCTGCTCTTTTCTCCTGGCGAGGATTTTGGAGAGAAAAAACTTCGGGACTCCAAACTAGCAGAATCAAGTGAAGAGCTTAAAAAAGAGCAGAAGCTTATTGAGGATATTCTTGCTAGTATAGTTGATAATCACAACAAGATATTAGAACTCGAAAGGATTGCTTCATACAATGCTTGTGCGATGGTATCTTTCTTTTTCTCTTATATAGAGTTTCTCATGGATACATTGTATATATTTTATCCTGTAGCAAGTAAGACGCTACACGATTTTCAAGAACAATCATGGCGAGAGCGTTTCAAAACTGTATTTCCGGTGGATAAGGACAAGGACCTTGGAAAAATTTATAGAAAACTTTTAGAGATCAGAGAGGGCTGGCGTAATGTCATTGAACATGGATTTAGAAGCAAAGAGGAATCACTACTCATACCTCTTCCAGGATTAGGTCTCGTTCCCATATCGTATACGAGCGCCTCGAAAGCAATACATTTTGCTCTAACACCCTCTCCAAAGAATGGTATTCAAGAGGCTTTAGATGTATTTTCAGCATTTGATGCATGGGCAGCCAACAATCAACAAACTGCCTGTATTATCTTATTTGCTCAATATGGTAATCCAATTCCTTTAATGGAACAAAGATTACAAGAAATCCGCAAATGGATGTCTTCGCCTGAGATATTAAAAAAGGCGCTTGAAGCAGAAGAGGATGAATTACAATCCTGGCAGGATCAGTATCAATGATATTATAAACAGGACGTGAGGCATAGCAATGCAGCAGAAAGAAGTCACCATGAGCAGCGAAGAGTTTCACTACGGGCAGGTCATCCGGTTTTTCCGTCTGCAACGTGGGATGTCCGTCGCCAGGCTTGCATCCCTGTGGCCCGGAGGTTCCGTGGACCCGCGCTATGTGCAGCGCGTGGAGGCGGGTGAGAAGCACATCAAAGATCTCGACACCTTGCGCCAACTCGCTGACCTGCTCGACGTTCCTCTCTGGCAATTTGGCCTGTCCATCTACGACCCGTTTCACCCACTCGCACTCCCCGGTCGTGGCGAATATCTGATGACAGAAACCCTGGATGCGATTGAACAGTTGCTTCAACAGACCTGGTACTTGCGACAGGTTGCACCCATTACCCGGGCGGAAAAGAGCGCGGGTCGGCTGCATCATCTCTTCGAGCATTTCTTCACATCTGTTCCGCTCGCATCACAGTTAGAGCCTCGTTTCCTGCGACTGTACGCCGACGCTCAGTGCATCCGGGCGGTGTTGCATATTGAGCGGAGACGCTATGCTGAGGCGCTCGACACCTATGCCGGGATGTACGACACGGCCAAGCAACTCGGTGAACCAGCGACCCTTGCCCACGCACTCATGAATATCGGCGTGGAACTGGACCGTGCTGATCGCAAGCAGGAAGCGGTAGAGCACCTGGAACAGGCACGAGATGTTTCCTTTCGAGCCAATAAAGCGTGGGCAGCGCTGATTCACTCCTACCTCTCACGAGTCTATGCGAGTAACGGCGAGAGCCTCCGTTTTCAACGCGCCAGTGAGACAGCCCAAACGCTCGCTGTCTACCTACCAGCCTATGAGAACGACGAAGAGGCCGTCTTTTACAACATGAGCGGTGTCTTAGCAGAGCGTAGTTACGGCTACCTGGAAATCGGAAAACCGGAAATGACGCTGGCTATGAAAGACGAGATCATGCGCCAGATCAGGCAAGACCAGAATACACGACTGGAAACCTGGGTTTTCTTGGATTGGGCGCGCGCCTACCTCATGCTCCACGAAGTCGAAGAGGGGGTCAAAGCAGCACAAGAGTTCTTGCGGCGTTCGTCCACGTTGCAGTCAGATCATGCGCTTCGTCGAGTATATGAATATTTAGAAGACTTGGAGAACGCTGGATATGCAGATGTCCAGGTCGTCCGAGACTTCCGAGAGGAATTAAAGTACACCAATTCATCCTCTTCCTTTGGCGGACCCCCCCACGAGATATGAGCTAAGAAAAAGAGGTTATTCAGTTCACACTAATGGTCAGGTTTTGAGCATTTACACAAACTATTGCACAGTCTCGCTCAGAAGAGACTATTCATCCCCTGCATGAATGACAGGGGCTTTCTAGCCCGTTTAGTGTAAAAGTCTTTACGGGATTAGGTTTTGCGTATATCCCGGAAAACTTCTTCATACTATTCATTGTGCCAGGTGCGATCACGAGCATATTCGTATCCTGGTGGATGTACCGCACACTGTTAAAAGCCTGGCAGAATATGCCAGCAACAACAGAACTTGCGCCCGAAACGAAGAAGTAGGACAAGGCTATTCAATCTTTTTCAACAGACTGAGAGGTTGGGTAATGGCTCCCTCGGAGGCTGATGAAACGATGACGTTGTGGCCTTACTGAAAACGCGAAAAAGATTTGCAATGAATGGACTCTGGAAAGAATGCAAAGTCAGATTTCTCATGAGGCAATGCGGTTTGCGGAGAAGCCTGCAATGAGCATGATACGTTTCTCAGTTGCAGGCTTCTTTCTTGTCTGCTAGCCGTAGCGGGCGGTTCTATTTGCCTGCTCAAACGATGTCTATGCGGTGTACCCTGACAGGAGAACCGCTAGACAATAGAAGATTTTCAACAAAACCAGTAGACGCTGAGAGGGAAAGCGAGCACAGGATCGACAACCACAGACATCCATGGATGGGTCATGCCGGTGGAGGGATTCGAACCCTCAACCCTGTAAAGGGACTTGTTTTTGAGACAAGCGCGTATACCGTTCCGCCACGCCGGCTTGCGATGTTTGCATTCTACCCGATTGCTATTTGGAAGTCAATAGCCTAGCGCGACAGTTTGGGCGCCAGTTCAGCTACTGTACCAAACTTCCCGATAGTGCGAAACTTCTGATAGCGTTGTTCCAGCAACTCATCCACGTCCATGGTTTTAAGCGCCGACAGGTTCTTCAGCAGCGCCGCCTTCAGATTGTCCGCTGTGAGACGATAATTGTGGTGCGCGCCGCCCAGTGGCTCTGGAATCAGTTCGTCGACCAGGTCAAGCGCCTTTAGCTCCTTCGCGCTGATGCGCATGGCCTCGGCTGCCTGGGGCGCGTAAACTTTGTCGCGCCAGAGGATGGAGGCCGAGGCTTCCGGCATAGCAACGGTGTAGATGCTGTGTTCGAGCATCAAGATACGGTCGGCCACACTGATAGCTAAGGCGCCGCCGCTGCCGCCTTCGCCGATCACCACCGAGATGATCGGCACGCGCAGGCGCGCCATGCGGTACAGATTGGCCGCGATAGCCTCTGATTGGCCGCGTTCCTCATCACCCAGGGCAAGGAATGCACCGGGAGTATCAATGAGGCTGACCACCGGAATACCAAATTTTTCAGCCTGCTCCATCACCCGACCCGCTTTGCGATAGCCTTCGGGGTGCGGCATACCCAGGTTGCGGAACTGCTTCTCCTTCATGTCGCGGCCCTTCTGGTGGCAGACGAACATCACCGTCGCGCCGTCCAGTTTCGCCAGACCGGCCATAATCGCGTGGTCATCGCTAAAAGAGCGGTCGCCATGCAGCTCGAAGAAGTCTTCACACATCAGTTGAATGTAATCGGAAGAGTAGGGCCGGTCCTTGTGGCGTGCCACCTGCACCGTTTCCCACGACGTGAGATTTTTGTAAATCTCTTCAGTACGTCTGCGCAGTTCTCGCTCGGCCTCATGCAACTGCCGGAGTTCGTCGGGTTTCAGGCGATCACCTTTGCGTTGCAGCGAGACAATCCTTTTTTCTAGCTCGGCGAGCGGCTTCTCAAATTCCAGGTCGTAGGCCATCGCTTCCCCCTGTGTAGTTGTTCTCTGCAAACTCGTGCGTCTGCTGCGAAATCTCAATCCCAGCATACAAGCGCAGTAGCTGCGCCAGTTTGTTGCGCAGATCGCGCCGGTGTACCACAGCATCAATCATGCCATGTTGTAGCACAAATTCAGAGTTGACCGTGCCCTCCGGCAGCTTCACATGCATAAACTGCTCGATCACACGCGGCCCCGTGAAACAGATCAACGCGCCTGGCTCTGCCAGGATAACATCACCCAGCATGGCAAAACTGGCAGTTACGCCGCCGGTAGTCGGGTCTGTCAGCAGGCTGATGTAGGGCACCTTCGCCTCACCCAGTTTCGCCAGCGCCGCAGATGTCTTTGCCATCTGCATGAGCGAATACAAACCCTCCTGCATGCGAGCGCCGCCGGAGGCCGAGGCAATCAGCACCGGCATACGTTTCTCGATACCCATTTCAATCGTGCGCGTGATTTTTTCGCCTACTGCCGACCCCATACTGCCGCCGATGAAGCGAAAGTCCATTATCGCCAGCGCGACTGGCAGGGACTCAATCGTGCCATAACCGGTCACGACACCTTCGTTCAAGTCGACTTTTTTGCGCTCGTCATCCAGCTTTTTCGCGTATTCTTGCACTTCATCTCGCGTGCGGGCGACGAATGTGAGTGGATCGGTTGAGATAATATCCGCATCGGTCTCTACAAAACTATCCGGGTCCACCAGCAGTTCGATACGTTCATAGGCGGAAAGCTTGAAGTGATAGTTACAGCGCGTGCATACCTTCAGACTCTTTTCCCACTCGCGGGCAATCAGAATCTCTTTGCACCTGGGACACTTGACCACCAGATTTCCTGAAGGTAATCCTGGCCTCTCCTGGCTGCTAGAAGATGAAGCAGTTGGCGGATCGGCAGCTTCTTTGGCCATGCAATACCTCCTTGTCAGTCTTGTGCGAAAAGCGCAGCAACAAAGCTCTCTGGGTCAAAAGGAGCGAGGTTCTCGACTTTTTCTCCCGTACCAATAAATTTGATAGGTACCCCTAAATCGTCGGCGACGGCGAAGGCAAAGCCACCTTTAGCCGTGCTATCCAGTTTAGTAATCACCACGCCCGTCAAGCCGATATCCTCCGCGAATTTACGCGCCTGCAACAGCGCATTCTGGCCGGTGGTGGCATCGATGACCATCAACAACTCGTGCGGCCCATCGGGAAGCAGTTTCTGGATTACCTTGTTGATCTTCTTCAACTCTTCCATCAGGTTATACTTCGTGTGCAGTCGTCCGGCGGTATCGACGATCAGCACATCGCTCCCGCGTGAACCAGCGGCCTGGATCGCATCGTATACTACCGCGCCGGGATCAGAGCCGGGATTCTGGCTGATCACGGGCACCCCGACGCGTTCTCCCCACACTTTCAGCTGGTCGATAGCGGCGGCGCGGAAGGTATCGGCAGCCGCCAGGATCACGCGATGGTTCTCCCTTGTCAGGCGGTACGCCATTTTCGCGATGCTCGTCGTTTTGCCCGACCCATTCACACCGATCACTAAGATGACGGTAAGCGGTGATTTTGTAGCGAAACGCAGACCCGCGGGTTTTCCAAGCAACTTGATGAGTTCTTCACGCAGCGCTTGCTGTACCTGGGAAGCGTTGCGCATCTGCTCTTCCGCGACGCGCTTATGCAGGCGATCCATCAGCCACGAGGCAGTACCGGGACCAACATCAGCGCTCAGCAGCGCCTCTTCCAGTTCGTCCCACAGATCATCTGTAATGGGGGTTTGCTTGACGAAGGAATCGCTAAGGCGACCAAATAGTTTGCGGGTTCGGCTCAAGCTATTCTTAAAAGGGTTGTAGCCTGACTCAGACATGGAGTCCCCTCCGACGCGCTCCTGGGTAATAGCCGTATCTCTTTCTGGCTCTTCCTGAGGTTTCTGCCCAAAAAATCGATTGAGCACGTTCGTTTTGACTCCTTACGTGTTCAACTTATACATAAAATAAAAGGCAAAAGGAAAAGGGACTTCCCTTTTGCCCTTGTTTGTCACCACGTGCCGCGCGCCGCGCAATTACTGACGGCTGCCGCGATACGAGTGGAGTGACCCATCACTGATGGGCTCATTGATGATGATGTCACCGTTACGGATCTTAATATTGTACAGGCACGACGGGTTAGTGCAAACCCATGCCTTGTACTCAATGGAAGCTCCCTGGCTGCCGAAATCCGAAAGCGGAACCAGATCACCTTCACTACACTTGCGACACCGGGGAAACGCGTTCTCCACGAATCGCCTCCTTCCTTCTCTCGAGAGGATAGTATTCACCCACCTGACCACACAAAACTGGCAAGGTTTGGCGAAGAAGTAAGCCGAGGGGGAGCCTCCGCCGCTGCATCCGCATCCCCACAGCAGTAATACAGAGTCTTTCTATCGCTATCATACCACAATTTGTTTCTTGTGTCAGCACCCTTATGAAGAAATTTTCATTTTCCTCGCAATCTCTGCCACAAGAACACCAATCTTCTCTCCACCACCACGATATTAACAGTTTTTCAGTGTACCGCTGCTTCTATCCTAAGCATAACAGGTGTTACCACATTGGTCAAGACCGATGGACTTCTATATGTTTCAGAGTTCGGCGTGTTTCGGAGTTCCGCGTGAAGGTGGTGTCATGGATGGGGCAAGCCCATCCACTACTATATACGATCAAGTGCGCTTCCTGCGCGGTATAGTAGTGGATGGGCTTGCCCCATCCATGTTATTGCGTCCTGGGGAAAATTCCCCATTTCTGGAAATCTGTTCATCGGCAGGCATAGCTTAATGGCCCATCATTTCTCACTTTTGATGCTTTCTACCAGATATCTTTTAAGCGTTCCGACCCTTCAGAATGTAGCTCAGGTGCCGATTTATAAAGTGCTCTACATGTTGAGCAGCGATGAGAAATTTTGATACACGATGCCCTTTCTGCTTTATTGGCACGATAATTGCAGTAAAAGACAGTAAAAGGAAATATCGAATCGTTGCGATTTCATAGCCTTGTCACCTTGCAATAGTGTGTGTAGCAGGAGTATTACTCATGGTAGTCAGAGCATCGAAAATATCTAACGCTGATTGTCTTGATCGTGTGCATGGTGAGGAACCTGTACGTTCTAAAAAAAAGGGCCTTGCACGCACGTTGAAAGCCAGTGCCGTTAACGACTTCTATCTCGATGCGGAACTTCAGGATGCGTTCGATTTTGAAGAGGAGGAGGTGGATATAGAAGAGGAGGATCGGCGCGGAGCCATTGATGATGCTGTGAAACAGTATTTGAAGGAGATTGGCATGTATCCCCTGCTCACCGCTGAGCAGGAACTACAGCTTGCCGAGCGCATCTCGCGCGGCGATTTGCGCGCCAGGCAGCAGCTCATCGAAGCCAATCTGCGCCTGGTCGTGAGCGTTGCCAAACGTTACTCGAGTCAAGGTCTGCCCCTGCTCGATATGATCCAGGAGGGCAATATCGGCCTCATGCGGGCGGCCCAGAAGTTCGATTACAGGCGCGGCTTCCGCTTCAGTACCTATGCCACCTGGTGGATACGCCAGTCGATCAGCCGCGCCATCGCCGAGCATTCACGCACCATTCATATTCCGGTGCATGTCGTAGAGTTCATCTATAAAATCAAGCGCATCGCCCGGCGCATCTACCAGGAACAGGGCATCGAGGCCCTGCCCGAACAGATAGCCGCCGAAGTAGGTTTGTCCAAAGAGCGCATTGTGGAGCTATTAAGCGTCTCCGAGCAACCCGTTTCCCTCGACGCGCCGGTGGCAGACGACGAGCAATATCACCTCGCCGATGCCCTGGAAGATACCAGCATGACACCCACCGTCGATGAAGTATCTCAGAAAGTCCTGCGTGACAGCATCGAACAGGCTATGGCCATCCTCAATCCCCGCGAACGCACCATCATAGAGATGCGCTACGGCCTGCAAGACGGCCACTATCACACCCTCGACGAAGTCAGCATAGAGTTCAAACTGACTCGCGAGCGCATCCGCCAGATCGAGGTGAAAGCGTTGCGGAAGTTGCGCTATCCAGAGCGGTATTATGAGTTGCGAGATTTTGTGCGAGTCTGAGTAGTGCTACAGATGTAGTTTTCCAGGGCGACCCTCAGCGGCATCGATTCCAGAAAATAGGGGCAGGCTGCCGCCAAGGCACTGCACCCCCTTGGCGGCGAACCATGCTCCAGGCGCCTGCCTTGCCCAAAGCGGCTCATCGTGCGAAGCCGGGTCCCTGCTCGGGGCACACGAAGGCCTCTCAGCCGACCACACCCGTTTGCTGACTTGAGACGCGTGTGGTGAACTCCGAGCGCTTGGTCGTAGCATTCCCCTCCTTTCAGCTCAGTAAACAGGCATAGCCTGCGCTGGTGAGTCCCCCTGGTCCCCATGTCGGTGGCGACTGCGAGGGGTGCCGCTGGTGGGGGCCTTTGCGACCCGCTTGGCCGGCATCATGCGGATACTTGGCCGGTCGGGTCAGCACCACCTCGGGTGGCAGTGGCTGGATCTGCTCGGCTAGCACCACTGGTCCCTGCACCCGCGTGCGACTGGAGGGACGAATGAGGCCCAGTTGGCGCCCGCGTTGCACACAGACGGCAAGCGCATCCTGCCCCGCCGCCAGGGGTTGCGGCAGGTAGCGCACCAGCAAGGGCAGAGAGACCTCAAAGGGCTCGCGCCTCCGCACGGCAGGCGATTTCCAGTCGTACCGCTTGCAGCAGTTGGGCCAAGATCAGACAGGCCCACACTTGCACCAAGATGACCGACACTTTGCTACTCCACCACAGATGCAAGCCCAAGTGCTCTTTGAGCGCCAAAAACGCCAACTCAATATCGAAGCTTCGCGCATACAGCCGCGCGATCTCCTGGATGGACAAGACCGTCGGATCCAGCACGTTGGTCAGATAGGTCAAGCTAAGCGCTCCCACCTGAAAGCGCACCAGGCGCACGGCCTCCCCTGCTTGGGCCTGGTAGTTGCCCAACCACACCACTGCATCGAAGATGTCCTCGCAGGCATAGTAGGTGTGCAGCACCGTGTAACTGGTCTTCTCGCGCAGTCGGCACACAAACCACAACTTGCGTCGGCTCAGCTCATCGAGCCACTCAAAGCTGAAGTAGCCCAAATCGAAGAGCAGTAAGGTGCCCTGCGCCAAGCCTTTGAGCATGGCAGCAGCATGCACTTTGCCATTTTGCAGCGTCTCGGGCAGGTAGTCGATGCGCCGCCACAACTGCAGACGCACATCGTAGAGGCCGGCCAGCTTGCCCGGCAACAACTCCACCGCCCCTTTCTTCACATAGCGCAGGATCGGTAACTTGCGCGCCACCGGGTCCAAGGTCGTTTCGTCCAAGGCTAGCACATCCGTGGCAAAGCTGGCCAAGGGGTACCACGCTTGCTGCTCGACCAGGGGCCTCAACCAGGCCGCTAACATGGCGGTGATCTGCGCGAAGAATTGCTCCAACCAGGCGGTCCCCTCCTGCTCGAAGCGATCATAGAGCGTCTGATCACAGATGTCATAACCCCGCAGCACCAAATAGCGCCACACCTCGCGCACGCCGCATGCGCCCTGCAACACGCACAACAGCAAGCCGCTCCACAACGCCACCTTGGGCAACTCCAAAGGTCGTCCTGGCCCGTTGGGGTCGGCTCCTGCTCCTTGGCGCTCTGCTTTAGCCGCAATCCCTTGCAGACAGCGCTGCACATACGTTTCGACTTGCTGCACAAAGCCTGCACTTGCTTTTTCCTGCCGAGCCAGCCTATGATACATGTGAGGATCTTCCTTTCGCTTTCAGATTTGTTTATTCAGGATTATCCTCTCTCATTTTTGCTTTGGCAACCCCTCCCCCTATTTTCTGGAATCGATGCCCTCGCGGTCGCCCATTCCGACGGGGTGAAGCCAGACTTGAAATAGTCGGGAGAAAGAACAGCGACAGTGCGCTCGGCGATCCTGGCAGCAGTGTCCATCTCGATCACGAAGTTGCTGCCGGGTCGGAAGTCCCAGGCCTGGAGAATAGTCGTGTAGCCAGCCTCTTCCAGTTGAAAGGCAATCCACTCTGCCCATGTCCTGTCAGCACGGGTGTAACTGATGAAAAAGTCTTTCCCTGCGGCAGCCTGTGACATCATCTGTCATCCTCTTGAGACATACTGCTAGATAACGCTCCAACTACCTGATGAGATAGTATATCTTTCGTTCAGCTTTTGCGCAAATTATTGCTCCTTCTACAAATATGCGCATAGATATTATCTA
>WNGQ01007779.1_pt1 | contig 10263 bp, 11 predicted proteins | sample 5407661 | NCBI WGS metagenome assembly WNGQ01 (sample SAMN13153382, study PRJNA577476) | soil metagenome | isolation source: 60 cm soil or saprolite under Garry oak tree replicate 2 | place: USA:California | collected 2016-06-15 | reverse complement strand
GGGCGCTTGGCATCACCAGGATGCAGTCCAGGCTCGTGGTCGTTACCCAGGCGAGCCTGCTCGCCGCGATCGGGCTGGCATTCGGGGTGCCGCTCGGGATCGTGCTCGGCCGGGTCGCGTGGCGGGCAGTCGCGCAGGCCACCCCGCTGGCCTACCACCCGCCGCTGGCACTCGTCGCGGTCGCGCTCGTCGGCCCGCTGGCGCTGCTGACGGCGAACCTGCTGGCCGCCTGGCCGGGCCACCGTGCCGCTCGGCTGCACAGCGCGCAGATCCTGCGCGCCGAGTGAGCGGGCGCGCCCTAGTCGTAGGTCACGCTGACCGCGGGGGTCAGGGCCACCGACTGGCAGGCCAGGACGTAGCCGTCGGCCAGGTCCTCGTCCTCGAGCACCTCGTTGTGCGCCATCTCGGACCCGGTGCTTACGTCGGGGCGGGACCTGGTGGTCAGGTACTGCGCGGCGATGTGGCCCTCGAGCACGTTCTTGAAGAACGTCGGGAACGCGAAGTGGATGTAGAAGAATGCGCCATGTCGACGACGTTGTCGATCACCTCGCGGCAGTTTGAGTTCTGGACCAGGATCGAGTCCCAGGTCCAGTTCGACCACTCCGGCGAGAATGCCCCGTCGATCAGCGGAATCGTGACGTGCTCGGGCGGCGAGCTGCCCTCGGGGTCGTTCCAGACGAACAGTTGCTTGTTCTGCTCCAGGGTCAGCCAGGACCTGGTCCGCGGCCGGCGGCACCCGCCTGGCGTACGGGATGTGCGCGCACTTGCCGTCGCCGCCCCAACGCCAGTCGTGGAACGGGCAGGCGACCTGGTCGCCCTTGATCATGCCCATGGTCAGGTCGCCGCCCATGTGCCGGCAGTACCCGTCGAGCACGTGCAGCGCGCCCGCCGAGTCGGCGAACACCACGAGCTTGGTGCCGAACGCCTGCACTGCGTGCGGCCCGCCGGAACGGAACGAGTCGGCCAGGCCGAGGCAGTGCCAGCCGCGCGCGTACCGGCTCGGCAGGGCTCCCGCGTCGATGGTGCGGACCCGGGCGCGGTCGCGGGGGGCACCGGGGGGTCGTTCCCCCGCGTCGACACCGTTCATGGGCACTCCCGTACGTGATGGCCCTAGACTAGAACATGTTCTAGTCTAGGGGGCCAGCGCGGCAGCCGGTGCGGGCGCCGGTCGCGCTGGTAGTGCGGGTATGCCGGGAGGCCGGGGAGGAGCAGCCGGTGGGCGAGAAAGTCGGGCAGTCGGTGCTGGCCGCGGTCGGCGATCTGCTGCCCGTGCTTCGGGAGCGGGCGCAGGAGACCGAGGACGCGCGGGTCGTCCCGGCCGAGACCGTCAAGGCGCTGGAGGAGGCCGGCTTCTTCCGGCTGCTGCAGCCCGCCAGGTTCGGCGGTCTCGAGGCCGACCCGATGACCTTCTACACCGCGGTGCGGATGATCGCCGGCGCGTGCGGGTCGACCGGCTGGGTCGCCTCGGTCGTCGGCGTGCACCCCTGGCAGCTCGCGCTGTTCCCCGCCGCCGCGCAGGAGGAGGTCTGGGGCGCCGACACCAGCACCCGGATGTCGTCGTCCTACGCGCCGACCGGCAAGGCGCAGCTCGCCGAGGGCGGCCACCGGCTGAGCGGTCGGTGGAGCTTCTCCTCCGGCTGCAGCCACGCGAGCTGGGTGCTGCTGGGCGGGATCGTCACCAACGACGAGGGCGCCCCGGTGGACTTCAGGACGTTCCTGCTGCCGGGCCGCGACTACGCGATCGAGGACGTCTGGGACACAGTCGGGCTGCGCGGGACGGGCAGCAACGACATCGTGGTGACCGGCGCGTTCGTTCCGGAGCACCGCTCGCTCGGCTTCGCCGACGTGACTGCGTGCGCCTGCCCGGGCCAGAAGGTCAACCAGGCGCCGCTGTACCGGATACCGTTCGGCTCCTTGTTCTCCTACGCGATCACCACGCCGGTCATCGGCATGGCCGCCGGCGCCTACGAGGCGCACGTGGCCTACCAGCGGACCAGGGTCAGCGCCGCCTACGCCGGCCACAAGGCCGCCGAAGACCCGTTCGCGCAGGCGCGGGTCGCCGAGGCGGCCGCGGAGATCGACGCGGCCTGGCTCGCGCTCGAGCGCAACATGACCGAGCTGATGTCGCACGCCAGGAGGGGTGAGCCGATCCCGATGCCGTTGCGGCTGCGGACCAGGCGGGACCAGGTACGCGGCACCGGCGAGGCGATCAGCGCCGTTGACCTGCTGTTCGAGAACTCCGGCGGGCGCGCGCTGCGGACCGGGACGCCGATCCAGCGGTTCTGGCGGGACGCGCACGCCGGCCGGGTGCACGCGATCAACGACCCGGAGCGGGCGCTGACCATGTTCGGCCGCGGCGAGTTCGGCCTGCCGCCGGCGGCCGACGCGATGCTGTGAGCGACGTGACCAGCGCGGAGGCGACCAGCCGGTTCGCCGAGACCGCGATGATGCGGGTCCACTACCACGAGGCGGGACCGGCTCAGGGAAGCCGGGCCAGCCCGGACGAGCGGTTCCGCGTGCTGATGCCCGACCAGCCCGGGTTCGGGCGCTCGGCGGCGCCGCCCGTCGAGGGCAACTACTTCACCTTCTCCGCGCGGGCGCTGGCCAGCCTGCTCGACCATGTTGGAATCGAGAAGATCCACCTGGTCGGCAACTCGCTCGGCGGCGGCACCGCGGTCAGGTTCGCGCTGAACTACCCGGACCCGGGCCGCCGGGCTGGTGCTGATGGGGCCGGGCGGGCTGTCCCTGAACGTTTTCGCCCCCGATCCGACCGAGGGCGTCAGCCGGCTGGCCGCGTTCGCGGCGCCGCCGGGACCGAGCAAGGAGAAGATGGCCACGTTCCTGCGCACGCTGGTGTTCAACGCCAAGCTGATCACCGACGAGCTAGTCGACGAGCGGTACGCCTACGCGAGCACCCCGGAGTCGATCGCGACGATGGCAGCGCTCGGGATGTCGTTCTACGACCCGGCGACCGCGGAGGACGGCATGCTCTGGCGCGAGGTGCACCGGCTGCGCAACGAGGTGCTGCTGATCTGGGGCCGGGAGGACAGGGTCAACCCGCTGGACGGGGCGCTGATCGCGCTCAAGCAGATCCGCAAGGCGCAGCTTCACGTCTACGCCGGGTGCGGCCACTGGGCCCAGCTCGAGAAGTTCGACCAGTTCAACCGGCTGGTACTGGACTTCCTACGTGCTGCGGGCCGATGAGCGGCCTCGAGCGGCGGGGAGCGGGAGGACGGCGATGAGCGGGATCGGGTCGCTGGGGTATCTGCGGATCGAGGCCTCCGACACGGGCGCGTGGCGGGAGTTCGGGCCAGGCTGCTCGGCATGATCGAGGGCCGCGGGCCCGAGCCTGGCGCGGTCTACCTGCGGATGGATGACTTCCCCGCCCGGCTGGTGATCGTGCCGGGCGAGACCGACCGGCTGCTCGCCTCGGGCTGGGAGGTCGCCAGCGAGGCGGATCTGGCCGCGATCGGGCAGGCCCTGGACGGGGCGGGCGTGCCCGCCAAGGCGGGCACGCCGGAAGAACTCGCCCAGCGCCGGGTCGCCGGGCTGCTCAGGTTCGACGACCCGTCGGGTCACACGCTGGAGGTGTTCTGGGGCGCGTCGCTGGACAACGGGCCGGCGTTCAGCCCGTACGGCAGCCGGTTCGTGACCGGCGGCCTGGGCATGGGCCACGTGGTGATCCCGGCGGCCGACGACGCCGCGGCGATGGCGTTCTACACCGGGGTACTCGGGTTCCGGCTGCGCGACACGATGGCCATGCCGGGCGAGCTGTTCGGCCGGCCGCCGGGCACCTCCGCGATGATGCGCTTCCTCGGCGTCAACGCGCGGCACCACAGCCTGGACCTCGCCCCGATGAGCAGCCCGGCCGGCTGCATCCACGTCATGATCGAGGTCGAGACGCTGGACGACGTGGGCCGCGCGATGGATCGGTGCGCCCGGCGCGGCGGCAAGATCAACGCCTCGCTCGGCCGGCACGCCAACGACCATATGGTCTCGTTCTACGTTCAGACGCCCGGCGGGTTCGACATCGAGTACGGCACCGACGCGCTGCTGGTCGACGAAGCGACCTGGGTCAGCAGGCAGACCACGGCGGTCAGCCTCTGGGGCCACGTCTTCGCCGCCGGGGGTTCCCACTAGGCTGGCCTGCGCCGGCGCCGGAGAGCACGCCAGACAGCACGCCGGGAGCACGCCGGAGAGCACCCAGGCGACACGGCGGGAATGAACGGAGCCGGAGAGGCGCTTGCGGTGATCGTGGACGGCGCCAGCCCGGGGGGCGACCCCCGGACCCCCGCGGGGGCCAGCCCGCTGGGCGACCCCCAGACCCCCGCGGGGGCCAGCCCGGCGAGCCATGAGCCGGAACCGCAGAAGTTCCGCCAGGTGCTCGGTCATTTCTGCACCGGCATCACGGTGATCACGGCCATCGACGACGGCGAGCCGGTCGGCTTCTCCTGCCAGGCGTTCGCGGCCCTGTCGCTGGACCCGCCCCTGGTCGTTTTCTGCCCGGCGCTGACCTCGACCTCGTGGCCGAGGATCGCCCGGGCGAAATTGTTCGCGGTCAATGTCCTGACCGAAGACCAGCACGATCTGGCCGGCAGGTTCGGCCGGAGCGCGCCCGACAAGTTCGACGGCGTCGGCTGGGCGCCGGACGGGGCCGGCTCGCCGGTCCTCGACGGGGTGCTGACCTGGGCCGGATGCGAAGTCGAGGCCGTCTATCCCGGCGGCGACCACCACATCGTGATCGGCCGCGTCCGCGAGCTGGGGGAGTGCGGCAGCAAGCGGCCGCTGCTGTTCTACCGCGGACGGTACGCCACCTCGGCCGAGTCCGGCGGCCCGCCCGAGGTCGTTGAGACGCTGCTGGCCTGGCCCAGGTACGCCGACTGGATGTGAGCCGGCCGGGCCGGGCTCGGGGGCGCCAGCCGGTCAGGGCCGCGGAGGGAGCGTCAGCTCGGCGGGGACGAGTTCGACCGGGAACGGGCGCTCGATCCGCAGCGCGTTCGCTCCCGACGCCTGTGCGGTCTGCTGATACCGTCCGTCCCGCAGCTCGAAGATGGTGAATTCTGGCCGGTCCGGGTTCGGGTCGAAGATCCAGTACGACGCGACGCCGAACTTCTCGTAGGCGGCCAGCTTGACGTTCCTGTCCACGATCGCCGTGCTCGGCGACCGGAGTTCGACGGCCAGCAGCGGCGGCGTCCAGAACTTAGCGCCGCCGACGTCCTCTCGCCGCACGACGACGATGTCGGGGTCGAACTCTGTCCTGTCGGTCAGCTGCACCGCCGGCTCAGCGATCACGTAAAACTGACCGGGGCAGGCGTTCACGAGATGCGTCGTGAGCAATGTCGCGGCCAGTTGATGCACCGTCGTTGGCCGGGGGCTCACGATCAGCACCCCGTCGAGCAGTTCGTAGCGGCGGCCGTCATCGGGCAGCCGGTCCAGGTCATCGACCGTGAACGGCTGGCCCGCCGCCGGCCACGCGGCCTCGTAAGCCATGGCAACCATCGTGCCTCCAAGGTCTCACGGCGTCCACTTTCGCAGGTCGTGCCGAAAGTCAGGCCGGACGATCCGGTCATCCAGGCGGGGTCAGCTTCTATCCAGGTTGGCGGCCGACGTCGCCGGTGTGCAGCCAGCCGTCGGGGTCGATCGCCTCGGCCGTCGCGGCCGGGTCGTCCAGGTGGCCGAGCATCACGTTCGGCCCGCGGAGCAGGATCTCGCCGGGATCGCCGCCCGCTGCGGCGATCGTGATCTCGAAGCCGGCGGTTGCGCGGCCCGAGGTCGTGGCCACGGTCCGCGGGTCGTCTCCCGGCCGGCACATCGTCACCACGACGGCCTCGGTCAGCCCGTAGGCGGTCAGCACCACCTCGAAGCTCAGCTCGGCGCGCATCCGCTCGACCAGCGCCACCGGCACGACAGCCGCGCCGGTCACTGCGAGCCGCAGGCTGGACAGGTCCCGGCGGTCCCGGTCCTGATGATCCAGGATCGAGGTGTAGATGGCCGGCGCGCCGGGGAACACGGTGATCCGCATCTCCTCGATCAGCCGCATTGCCGCACCGGCGTCGAACGTTCGTTGCGGAATAATGGTTGCCCCGGTCAGCAGGCAGGCGAGTATCCCTGCCTTGTAGCCGAAGCTGTGGAAGAACAGGTTGACGATCAGGTACCGGTCAGCGCTGGTCAGCTCCGCGCAGTCGGCCCACGCCCGGGCGACGTCGAGCGCCTGCCGGTGCGCGGACATCGCGCCTTTGCTCCGGCCGGTGGTGCCCGAGGTGAACAGGATGTCGCTCACGGTTGCCGCGGTGACCACGGCGGCCCGTTCGTCGACCGTTGACCTTGGCCCCCGCGCCGACCGGGCCAGAAAGTCCGCCCAGCTAAGTGTGGCGTGCCCCTGGCTGGCGGGCGCGGTGGGCGCTGCCGCGGACTGGTATTCACCGGAACGAGCGTGGCCCCGGCATACAGCGCGCCCAGCCCGGCGAGTACCCAGTGATGCGTGTTCGGCGACCAGATCGCGACCCGGTCGCCCGGCTCGATCCCGCTGGCGATCAGCGCCCCGGCCACCTCGCGGACGCGGTCATGCGGTCCCCGGTAGCTCAGTACCTGGCCGCCGAGCTCGGCCACCGCCGCAGACTCGCCGAACGTCCTGGCTGCCGCCCGCACGGCCTCCGGGATGGTCCGGATCGTCCTGTCCACGGCATCCCTCCCGGAGTGCATGCCGAACGATAAACCGATAAACCGCTCAAATACCGAGGTTATTCGGTCCACGCCGTCGCGCATCGGGTCTTTCCGTCGAGATAGCAATTCATATCATTACTCGTGATCGAGCGAAGCTCGCAATTCGGACACGAAATTGACCGCAAGTCGTGAAATGTAGATTCGGCCGCGCGAGCCGGGTCGCGAAGCGCGAGGATCCGGCGGCGATTAGGTCTCGGAGGTCGTCGAGGCCGGTCGGTTCCCCTGTCGGGGGGTAGCCGCACAGGACCGGCGCGAGACTGCCTGCACGAGATCTTCACAGCTTAGGCGTCGATATCTTCACATCGGAATGGATAGCTTCTGGTATGGCCAAGATAGTGGTGGTTGAAGACGAGGCCGAGCTCGCCGCGGCCATCGCCGCACGCCTGCGCAGCGACGGCCACGCGGTCTCGGTGGCGGGGGACGGCCCGTCCGCGGTGACGCTGGCCGGGGCCGCGCGGCCGGACGTCGTGATCCTCGATCTCATGCTGCCGGGCTTCGACGGCCTGGAAGTGTGCCGTCAGATCCAGGCGGATCGCCCGGTCCCGGTGATCATGCTGACCGCCCGCGGCTCGGAGACCGACCGCGTCGTCGGCCTGGAGGTGGGCGCCGACGACTACCTCTGCAAGCCGTTCAGCATGCGGGAGCTCACGGCGCGGGTGCGGGCGCTGCTCCGCCGGGTGGAACGCTCGGCGGCAGCGGCGGATCGTGTTCTGAGGGCCGGCGCCGTCGAGGTCGACGTGTCGCGCCGGCGGGCCAGGGTCGATGGCCAGCTAGTAGGACTGACCGCCACGGAGTTTGACCTTCTCGCCTGCCTGCTCGCCGCGCCCGGCGTCGTCCGCACCCGCGATGACCTGCTCGCCGAGGTCTGGGGATACCGGGACGGCTCGGGGAGGCGCACTGTCGACTCGCACGTCCGCGCGGTGCGGCGGAAGCTCGGAGCCGACGTCATCCGTACCGTGCACGGCGTCGGATATGCCGGCACCGACGGGCACGGCCGCTGATGGGGCTGCCCCGCATCCGGCCCCGGCCGCTCGACCGGGTCCGCTCGATCAAGGTGAAGCTCGGGCTCGTCGTTGTCGGGTCGGTCGCCGCGACGGTCGCCGCGATCAACGTGTCGTTGTACGTCGGCCTGCACGCGCGGTTCGCATTCGCCGGCGGTCTGATCGTCTCCCTTGTGGTCATCCAGTTGCTCGCCCACGGCCTGGTCCTGCCGCTGCGCGAGATGGTTTCGGCGACCCGCGCCATGGCCGAGGGTGATTACAGCCAGCGGGTCACCGCCACCGCGCAGGACGAGGTGGGAAGCCTGGCACGGTCGTTCAATGCGATGTCGGCAAGGCTCGACGAGGTGGAGCGCCAGCGGCGGGAGCTCGTGGCGAACGTCAGTCATGAACTGCGCACGCCGATTGCGGCGCTGCGGGCCCGGCTCGAGAACCTGGCCGACGGCGTCGAGGAACTCGACGAAGAAGCCGTCGCCGCCATGCTCAAGGGCACCGAGCGGCTCGGCAGGCTGGTCGACCAGCTTCTTGAGCTGTCGCAGTTCGAGTCGGGCGCGATCCGGATCGACCGGCAGCCGTTCGGCGTGCGCGCGGTGGTCGAGGACGCCGCGGCCGAGGTCCGCCCCGTTCGCGCGCAGGTGCGGATCGTCACTGAGGTGGATGACGGGCTCTCCGGGATGGGCGACCCGGAGCGGATACACGAGGTGCTGACCAACGTCCTGTCCAATGCCGTCCGGCACAGCCCGGCCGGCGGACAGGTCAGGGTGTGCGGCACGCCTGTCCGGGGCGGCGTCCGGCTCGAGGTAAGCGACGAAGGCGTCGGCGTTCCCGCGCAGCACCTGGAGCACATCTTCGACCGCTTCTACCGGGCGGACGCCGCGCGCAGCTCGGGTTCCGGCGGCGCCGGCCTCGGGCTGGCGATCGCACGATCGATCGTCGAGCTGCACGGCGGCTCGATCCGGGCCGAGTCGCGGTTGCCGTCCGGCTGCCGCATCGTCGTCGACCTGCCGAGCTGACCAGGGCGCCGGTTTCGGCCGCCCTGCCCGCATGCCGAAAGGACAACCGTGGAACCTGCTCCGCCCGGGACGGGCGCGCCAGTGTCACCTCAGCCAGTGTCACCTCAGCCAGTGTCACCTCAGCAAGCTTGGACCTGGCCAGCGCCACCGCAGGCCGGGGCCGCCCGGCCGCATCGCCCTCCCAAGCCCTACTTCGTGGTGCGAGCGCGGGCGGATCGCCGCCTGGCGATCGGGGCGCTCGTCGGCGGCATCGTCTTCGACGTCGCGACCCGCAGCGGCATCGCCACCATCGCGGGAACGTCCTGGGTGTGCGTGGCGGCCGCTGCCGTGCTGCTCGGCGGACGCGTGCGCGGGTCGGCCAGCCGCGTGCTCATCGGCGCCGCGCCGGTGCTCGCGCTCAGCCTGACCTTCAGGTCGAGTCCCTGGGTGCTCGTTCCGGCCACTCTCGCGGTCGCGCTGTCGCTGGTACTCGGCGTATCGCTGGGAGCCGATGGCGGCGGGCTCGCCGCGACGTTCCCGGCGCTCGGAACGCGGATCGCCGTCGCCCTCGGCCATCTCGGCCTCGCTCCCGCGATGTTCAAGTTCGACGGTGACCCCGCGGCAGCGGGCGGGGCAGCGGGCGGGGCAGCGGGCGGGGCAGCGCGGAAGCGCGCGAAGGCGGTCGCCCGAGGGGCGCTGCTCGCCATGCCCGTCATGCTCGTTGTCGGGCTCCTGCTCGCCCGGGCCGATCCGATCTTCCGGTCCTGGTTCGACCTGTCGGCCGTGCTCAGGAACCTGCTGCTGGCGGGCATCGGCGGCTGGGTCGTGGCCGGCCTGTCGCGGGCCGCGAGCGCGAAAGACCCGTCACCCGACCGCGCGGCGGTGCCCGCACTCGGCGCCGTCGAGGCTTCGTTGGTGCTCGGCGGGCTGTGCGTGCTTTACGCGGCCTTCGTGGCCGCCCAGTTCGTCGCCCTGTCGGGAGGCGGTCGCCACGTGCTCTTCACCCAGGGCCTCACCTACGCGCAATGCGCTCGCGGCGGCTTCTTCCAGCTACTCGCGTGCGCTGCCATCACGCTGCCCGTGCTGCTGAGCGTGCGCGCCTGCGCCGGTCAGGCCGGCCCGGTGCTGCGTGGCCTCAGCGGACTGACGGTCATCCTCACGATCGGCGTGGTTTTCGTCGCGATCCGGCGGTTGCAGCTCTATGAGGCGGTCTTCGGCCTCACCATGCTGCGCCTTGCCTGCCTCGTGGTCGCGGTGTGGATCGGCATCGTATTCGGGCTGCTTGGGCTCACCCTGCCGCGGCGCGGGCTGCCATCCCACTGGTTCCCCGCTGCCGTCGTGCTGTCCGGGCTCTTGCTCGTCGGCGTGTGGGACGCGTCGAACCCGGCCTCGATCGTGGCGCGGGTCAACGTGCACCGGGCCGAGCACGGGCACCGGCTCGACGTCGCGGAGGTGGCGAGCCTCGGGCCGGACGCCGTGCCCGCGCTCGTCGGCGGCCTGAGGCAGCTAGGCGGGCCCGAGGCCGCGGAAGTGCGCCGTGCGATCTGCGC
>WNGQ01015191.1_pt1 | contig 10264 bp, 13 predicted proteins | sample 5407661 | NCBI WGS metagenome assembly WNGQ01 (sample SAMN13153382, study PRJNA577476) | soil metagenome | isolation source: 60 cm soil or saprolite under Garry oak tree replicate 2 | place: USA:California | collected 2016-06-15 | reverse complement strand
AGAGGCTCGAACGAGAGGACATTGCACACCGAGGCTCAAGGATTCAAGGAAGGCGAGCGGATCGCCGGAGTCTCGGTCTGGACCCTCCTCGCCGTCGGAATAGCCGAGCTAATCTTCAGCAGCCTCACCGGCAGCATAGCCCTCTTTGCCGACGGGGTCGACAGCATCAGCGACGCGGTAGTCAGCTTCTTCGTCTGGACCGGACTACGGTTCGTCCGGAAGAGGCCAAGCCGTCGATTCCAGTACGGATACTACAAGGTAGAGAGCCTAACAGCACTGGCCACCGCAATTGCCCTGGTCGGTTTTTCGGCATTCATATTCGCCCGCGCCTATCGAGCATTCAATGATCCCCAGCCTGTCAAACTGCCGGTCGTCGCTCTGGTTGTTACACTGGCAGCCGGGCTTCTATCCTTGTATCGGGCGCTGCAAATGAGAAGCGTCGCCAATAGGAACCACATTCTCTCCTTGAAGGTGGATGCGAGGAACTCGATCAAGGACACTACTTCTTCTTTCGTCGCCTTCGCAAGCATTTTGCTGGCCAGTTTCGGAATACTTCATGCAGACGCAATTGGGGGCATGCTGGTCGGAATTTACATTCTTACAGTGGCATATGTTGCGGTTAAGGAATCATCGCTGGTCCTATTGGACGCGTTTCACGAGCCTGAACTGACCAAGGAAATAGAGAATCTCATACGATCACGTGCCGATGTGAAGGACATTCGCGAGTTGAGACTTCGACGTGCAGGACCATTCATAGTCGGAGGAATAGAAGTCGTTGTCGATGGGAACATGAGTCTGAATCAGGCTCATGAGGTTGTCACGCAGATAGAGAACTCGGTAAAGTCGAGGATTGCAGGGTTGAGAAGACTAGTGGTCACACCGGTCCCACTGGTTGATCCACACGAGCATTCATCGTCATAGCAAGGGCCAGCCATTTTCATTTTGGCAACTGGTTCCCGCAACTGGGGCAGAATCCAGCTGACGGGTCGACTTGGCGCCCGCACTTTACGCACACTCTGATAGGTTGAGCAGGGATTGGGTCTTCGTAGCGTTCGGTAGGGCGTAGGTGCTGGGTCATGTGTCCACCCGCGGTGAAAATAGCGCCGACGACAATCAGGGGTACTCCGAACAGTAGGAGCAGGAGCATGGTGACTGATCGGAGTGCGTTTTCGACCGAGCTAGTGTTGCAGTTGTTGAAGCTGGTGTTGCATAGGATCTGTTGGGCGAGAAGACCGGCACCGGCGGCGAACAGTATGAAGCCGATGATGAGGAGGACGAATCCGCTCTGGGTGAAGCTCTCAGGTCTCATAACACACCGGTATTGGTTCGAATTGCTAGTTAGGCGTTGGGGTTTATGCCAAATGAGAGTTTCGACTATTCTCTTCTGAATATCAGACAGTAGTGATGGCTGCGGTTCCCAACCCAAGCATTGTAAACACCAAGAGGCAATAATCGCTTGTCGTCATGCAGCCAGATCTTCTCGTCCTTCGGGACCCACTGGCTGCTGAGGCTGGTTAGCGTGTCGAATGCCAACGGGTAGAGTCGTCCTTGGAAGAACACGTTGTTAGTCACAACCACTAGGTAGCCATTGGGCTTGACGACCCTGTGAACCTGGCTGAAGATTTCTGTCTGTGCTTGTAGGAATTCCTTGTAATCATCGATGTTCCCAATATCGTCTCTACTCTTGCTGTACCGGGTGTCCCAGCCCTTCTCGGCCCGCTCTCTCTGGCGCATGCTAGCACGCTTCAACTGGTTCCAGTAGGGCGGAGAAGTGATGCAGAAATCCATCCTGGGAAGACTCCGCTCCCGAAACAGATCAGCAAGATGTGACGAGTCGCCTTTCAACGTCAATTGTTTCGAAGTATTGGTGCGAGGTGTTTCGGCAAGTCTCCTCTTCGCTATAGCGACATATCTCGAATTGATTTCGACGCCGACGGCGTTTCGGCCGCTAGCCTTGGCTGCGAGCAGAGTACTTCCGGTGCCTAGGAATGGGTCTAGGACCCACATCCCGGGCTTGGTGAAGAATTCGATGAATCCCTTGACGAGTGATTCGGGGAACCCTGCAGGATGAACTATCTTGGTCCGGTCCCGGCGTGGAGGGCTGAGTATGAACCATGACTTTGTGAACTTGATCCAGTCCTTGCCGGAGAGCTCGTTGAGCCGGTTTACTATTCTACGCTTCTGATGAACCGGCCGAGCTAGCGACATAGACTGGGGCGCTGGTTCTGGATGGGGCTTTTATGGCATGCTGAAGAATTGTCGAGGAATCGTACTATGGGTTTTCCATATGTTACCCTGTCGCTACTTGTTTCCGAACAATTTGCCTTTAACGCGCGACGTGGATGATTTTGTGGTGAGCCAGCTCTTGAGCCGGCCGGTTTTGACGCCGCTGGAGTTAGCCGAGAACAGATTGAGGCTTCTCCTAGAGAGATTCCCTGACTATCGTAAGACTCTATTCCTTGCAGTTGCACATGAGGAGACAGCCCCAAACGCCATGAGCTATCAGGGGTGGCAGTGGCATGATGTGGAGACCCATCCCACGAAGCTGATACGCCTCGTTACGGAGGGCATCTCGAGGATCAGCCTGAGAACGCGGCAGGCGACTTACTATCTTCTCCGCGACAGAGATGTTGTGAAGCTGATCTTGAACAAGTACCGCTACTAGAAACACCACCCCCACACACACTCCCACCTACACACAGAGACGGGTTACATTCACGAAAGAGATGCGAATTTCAAAGCGGGTTTCAAAAAGTCGAAGTTTCACGGATGCCGTATACTTTCTCGAGGGAAAAAAATGGCTCTCGTCGTCAAGCCTGTGAGCATAAACAGGTCAACATACCTGCGTGTTCCGAGAGAGATGGAGGAGCTCATCACCCTGATGACTCCGCGCGTCTGCACGGTCGATGTCAACATCGATGAGAAAGGGTGTGAGCTCGTCTACAGCTTCGCTAAACCGATCCCTGACCTCACTGAGAAGACCGCTCACAAGCCGCTGTGGATCAGGCCAATGTGGATGGAGAAGGAACTGGCCGCCTAATGATCGGCGACTGGAATTCCTCCAAGAACCAAAAGTTTCTTTTTTCTGCATTCAAATCCTGAAGCCGGAGCTTTGCATAGGGATGCTGAACGCTTAGCTCCGTCATGTTCCAGTTCCTAGAGAACCAAAAGGTAGCTAATCACAAACCAAATTGGACGGTTTGGGGAACATTATCGGGCGCGTTCAAATTTCATGGACATCTAATCGCGGCATTGTCTACTTGCTAGACGACAGGGATTAGGGTTATCGCTGGGTAGCCCTTCTCATAGTCAGACCTCGCAGCATAGGCAGGGGTGAACGGTTTGATTCCATAGATGAGGAAGGAGCCTCCTTCATTCTGAACCTTCAGATGATAGTCAGCGTTTCTGAGAGTGTCTTGTCTCACCCTTGTAGGAAGTGATGAGGTGCATATTTGGATCGCTCCTGCGTCTCGTAGTCCCTCCCCGATCTCTGTGAAGCCTGGAAGGGCGAGATCATCGCCGTATACGGCGACTAATCTGTCGAGGCTAACGCCGACGATTGTCCCCGCTTGGTTTCTCGCCATGGGTGCCCAGGCTTTGGCGAACGTTTTGACATCTTCTTGAAGCTGCCCCGAGAGTTGAAGCTTCCAGTCTTTGGGAGTCGGAGTCCTACCGTACGCGGCTATTCTCACTCGTTCACTCATTGCTGCTTCGCCTACCAAGGGCCTTAGTGCTTCTGCCACATTATCTGAGCTGTAGCCCCCTGTTGGTAGTATGAAGCAGGAGCCTCCTTGGTTGACGAAATTAGCCTCCATAATGTTGAGCAGCAGTCTCATCCATTGGGGTGGAACATTACTGTCCACGTCTATGAGCAGGAGTGTGCTCTTTTCCAGTCCTCCTCCGAGGATACGGTCCAAGTCTGGAACTCCGGTGGAGTATGTTTTTCCGCTGTGAGCAATGGGAACAAGCCGTTCCGGTGTCTGAGGAACGCCATTTTCAGGTCCCTGCGGCAGGAGAGTGAATCGTCCATTTTCTAGGGTGAAAAGTCCCCTTAGAGTCGATACTTTGAATCCTCTGAGCTTTTTCAGCTCCAGTGATCTTGTTCTTCTCCCCTCTAGTTCCGCTTGGGATAGGCTGGCTATTCCATCGACTAGGTAGTCCAAGTGATCGTGTTTTTCAGTCTCTGTGACGATTACGATGCTGACTCGGCTCTCGTCGAGCTCGGAGAGCAGTGCGGATTCGAGCATGTTTCGTCCGTCTTCCTTGGTGTTTCTCACTGCGCCTTCCCAGCTGTCGACGACGAGTACTGCTTTGCGTCTTGAGTGCTTCAGCCTCAACACCCTGTTGAGAACGCCATCTGGCTCGGTCGTCCGAATGTCGTGGAGTTCGTCCAGCCAGCTTGCCCTAGCCGTTCTCCCCGACATGGAATCTATGACCTCGTCTATCCAGGGAAAATGCTGTCTGAGCCTCGCTGGAGAAACCCTGCTCGAGGCGTAGACTTTGTGAGCATTCTCGATCTGGTTCAGTATTTCCAGGGCTAGGCTGGTCTTACCTGTCCCAGGGGCGCCTTCGATGAGCAGGACTTGTCCAGGGACATCGAGAAAATTCAAGATTAGACTCATTAGATAGCGAAGCTTGGGTTGCTCTGAAGCCCTTGAAGTGGGCCCAGTGCTTTCCGTTGTAACCTGTCTAGAAACAGGTCCAGGTTCGTTCTCTTCTCTCGACGAGGAAGCGTCGATTTCAGATGGCTCATCGCTTGGGTTGATTCGAGTTTCCCCGCTCATTCGCGCTCAATTATTTACTACAATTACCCGCCCATATTCGATTTTGTTACTGCGAGGCGAGCGCTATGGGTCTAGTTAGATTGTATGTGCGTGTGTGAGTGTGTGATCGACACAATCTGCTTATGATAGACGAGGTAGGTACCGCTTGAAACTATTCGTTTTCTCTCATCACAAGCTACCCTCGCGTCGTACGGTTTCCAATCTTCACGGTAGCTCCGGTCCTTACTTCGCAATCTTGAATCACCCTGCGCAGAGTATCTGCCTCGAAGGGTTTCTCGATCGCGGCGTCGGCGCCAACTTCCGCGGCGAGTTCTTTTGCCGCGAGAACGGCCGTGAACAAGACAATGGGGATGTGCCGTAAATTCGGGTCGTCGCGGATTGACCGAAGCTGGGTGCTCAGGTCAAGACCTGGCATGCGTACGTCGTGGAGAACGACGTCAGGGCGCTGATTCCGCATCGTCTCAAGCACGCGTTCGGCGTCCGTGCACGTGGCCACATAGTACCCAAATGCTCTTAGCAATTCGGCAGTGGACCCGAGAATGTCCCGGTCGTCGTCTACAAGGAGGATGCGCTTCACCGTCGAATCTCCTGTTGGCCGCTCGTCTTCTTCGGAAGTAGTACGGTGAAGGTTGTGCCTTTGGAATCTGTTGCAAATCGAATAGTACCTCCGTGGGCCTCGATAATGCGTCGCGAGACAGATAGTCCCAGGCCGGTCCCCTCGCTCTTGGTCGTGAAGAACGGGTCAAACAGCCGGGATTGCAATTCTCTAGGTATGCCCGGCCCGCGGTCCTCTACGTCAATCTCTGCGCCTCCAGGCGTCTCGCGGAGTTGGACCCTCAGCGTCCCCTTGTTTCCCATAGCCTCGGCGCCATTGTTTAACAGATTGATGAGGACCTGTTGCATCTGGCCTCTGTCCACGTCAAAGCCGCTGAGGGGCCGAAGGTCTGCCATTACGATAACCTGTCCCTTGTGCACGGATCGGAAGAGTTCGACCGCGCTGGCCACGACGTCTTGAAGGGCAGAGGGTTCGGTGTTGAGTTGGGCACTCGCGAATTGGCGTAGTTGCTGCACTATTCTGTCTGCTCGCTCGACACCCTCCTTGCTCTTCGAGACGAGTCTTGCAATGTTTTCTGATGCTTCGGCGGGGGCAGTCTCACCTTTTGCCGTTTTTTCAGTCTGGATCTTGATGAGTTCGAGGTTGGTGTTGATATACGTTAGAGGAGTTCGTATCTCATGGCCGACGCCAGAGACCATTGTCCCCAGTGCCGCGAGTTTCTCGCTCACAGCGACTTGGCGGCGAGAGGCTTCGAGCTCGGCCTCCCTGTTCTTTCTCTCGGAGATGTCGCGTATGCTGCTCGAGACCCAGTCACCCTCATCCGTCTGAAGAGGACTTAGGCTGATTTCGACCGGAAACTCGCTGCCGTCCTTGCGTTGTCCGAAGAGTTCTAGGCCCGCTCCCATCGGCCGTTGGCGCGGGGCCGCTTGAAAGTCGGCACGATGAACCATGTGCCGGTCGCGGAAGCGTTGAGGAATCAGGTCCTCTATCCGAAGCCGGAGCAGCTCGTCTCGGCTGTAGCCGAATACTGCCTCGGTTTGCGAGTTGACCTGAACAATTCTGCCTTGGATGTCGGAGATGACTACTGCGTCGGGTGCCGATTCGACCATGGTATGGAACCGACGCTCTGCAGCCTTGGCCTTACGAGCCTCTTCCTCGGCATCAAGCCTCTCGTGAACCAGTGCCCCAAGGGCAAGACCTGTCGTCGCGAGGACCATGATGGAAAACTGTAGTGACAGGAGTGCCGTGTTGACATCGGCGGAGCTGAAGGGCCCAAACCCCAGACGCGTACCCCACACTGCGACGATTGAGAATAGGAATGTAGTTGCAGTTGCGCCTCGAGAACCGAAGCGAACGCTCGCCCAAACTATGAGCGGGACGATTGTGAAGCTCAGGGGGATTGAGGGTATCGTAGAATATACTGCGGGGGTGAATACAGCTGCGCAAGCAACCGTCATTCCAAATGCGAGAGCTACGAGTTCGCGGGGGCCTCCCACAGAGGTGGAGTCGGGGCGGCGTAGTAACGATACTAATAGCGGTGTAACGATTAGAGCTCCGGAGGCGTCTCCTAGCCACCAAGTTTTCCACACGTCCCCGTAGAGGGAAACGACGGACCAGTAAGAAAGCCGTAATGGCTTCTAGCGCGTTTCCGGTTGCAATGGCTGCAGAAGTGGCCGGCGTTCCAGCGTTCAACCAATTAGCCGCAAAAGCGCCTACGAACACTCCTGGCCAGAGCTCGGGACCCCACAAGAGTAGGACGGCGATGGCGAGGCCTGTGGGAGGCCAGACTGGACTAGAGCTGACGTTTAGTGTGGCGAAAAGCCTAAGGCTGCCGAACGCGACGGAAGCATACACCACCGAAAGAATAGCGTTGGCCACCACCGTGTGGGTGGGCCGTGTGATGATCATCCAACATCGCGTGACCTCCATTTTCGCCAGTATTGATTGAGGGTTGTGTTCTCCCACCCTCTTTGAGATGAGGACAATTGCAAAGTTATGAGTTGACCTGCTTCACGGGTCCTTTTGAGAGCCTGTAAACAAAAGCCTCTATGCGCTAGAGAGCTGTATGAGCGTCCATCTTTTCGGCAAGAGAGGTTCCGAGTTGTAAGTGTGATGGGTTTGGAGGTTCATGATGGCTCTGGGCAGAATTGGATATCCAGGGGCATCGTAATCTGGCCTGAAGAAGATACTACGCAAGTCATAAATCCCAAAGTTGTGATAGACCTGTGAAGGTTTCTGCCAGAATGAGAAAGAAACTCTTAGTCGTTCTGCTTCTCGCTGTCATAATGGTTATCGCGGTTCCACAGATTGTGCTAGCAGGCAATCACAACAATGTCCATGGTGACTCCGGGGAACATGGAGACTCGGATCATGGGGCGGTTGCCACGTTCAACCTGCGACTAATAGGAAGCGAGCAGGTCCCAGCCGTGAACGAGACCTCTTTTGGCCATGCAAAGCTGAGGCTGGTTGACAACAACACTTTGCTGTTTAGCTTGGTCGTTTGCAACATTGCGAATGTGACGCATTCTCACATACACGTTGGCGCAGCAGGCGCGAATGGTCCTATCGTTGTGCCGTTGTTTGACGAGCCCACGTATCCCTTCTCGGTCACACATGGATACGCGACTCTCGCGGCTGGCGTTCGTACGCCCTCTGACCTCCTGCAGCAGTCAGGTGCGGGAATCAACACTTGGAACGATTTCCTCAACGCGCTACTGACGAATCATACTTACATCAACGTGCACACGACGGCTCATCCCGGCGGCGAGATTCGTGGCCAGCTCATTCTCAAAGGCGGTCTCGGTCATGACCGGGACGAGGCTGGGCATGTTGAGCATGACGATGCGGAAGACGACGAATAGTCGCGCATAGTCTACTTCAATCCTGAATTTCCGAGCGGACTAGTTGAGGCTAGCTTATGCTCTACAGGGTTTCTTTAAGGGAAGGTCTAGGTTGGAGGAATCGATTGTTGATTGTTTACTGTTGAGGAGAGAGACTGGACTCGCGACCGGATTCTCGAGCTTGCGCGTGCAGACAAACGCCTGGTCGCTGCTGCCTTTGTCGGCTCGCTAGCCGACGAGACCGGACAGAGTGATCGCTGGTCCGATATCGACCTGACATTCGCACTAGATGACAACGTGTCGATGGAGGAAGTATTGGCTGACTGGACTAGCACTGTTCAGAAGGAGCTCAAGGCGATTCATCTCTTCGACCTACCACACCAGTCGACGGTCTACAGAGTCTTCCTGCTGCCACATGCCCTTCAGATGGACCTGTCATTCACGCCCAGGAAGGATTTTCGCCCCTATGGTCCCAAGTTCAGGCTGATCTATGGACAGGCAGGCGAGCCGAAGTATCCGGAGACATCCCTGCCCCGTCAGGTGTTCGGTCTGGCGGTTCACCACTTGGTCCGGGCGAGAATATGTCTTGAGAGGCACAAGCTATGGCAATGCGCGTACTGGATTAACGAGACTCGAAACCAGGTCTTGGCTCTAGCATGTCTGGACAAGGGTCTTCCATCAAACCATGGTCGCGGCTTTGACTCTCTACCGTTGGAGGTTTTGAAACCGTTGGAGCGAACGCAGATCGGCTCGGTAGAACCGAGCACCATGATCGAAGCAATTCGCGGACTTGTTGATGGACTTCTAAGTAATTCTAGGAGTGCAGGGGATCTTGCTGCGAGCTTGAGGCCGCAGCTTGGCCTGCTCGGAGAGTTATCGAGGGGTTACAATGGTTAGGCGGTGTGCTTGGTCAAGCTTCAGCGACGACCCGTTGATGCTACGGTACCATGACGAGGAATGGGGCGTGCCGGTGCACAGAGACCGGACACTGTTCGAGTTCTTGATTCTGGAAGGTGCGCAGGCAGGGTTGAGCTGGCAGACGATTCTGAACAAGAGGGAGAATTATCGCAAAGCCTTCGACAGGTTCGACCCGGCAAAGATTGCGAGGTACACCAAGTCGGATGTGAAGCGTCTCCTCGCCAATCCTGGAATAGTCAGGAACAGGCTGAAGATCGGGGCGACAATCACAAACGCGAAGAGACTCTTAGAAGTCCAGAGGGAGTTTGGTTCCTTCAACAAGTACGTCTGGGGATTCGTAGATGGCAAGCCGATCAAGCATGGTTTCACCGCTCTGAGGGAGATTCCGGCGACGACGAAGGAGTCGGATGCGATGAGCAAGGACCTTCGAAAGAGAGGATTCAGCTTCGTGGGACCAACAATCTGCTACGCTTTCATGCAGGCCGTCGGAATGGTCAACGACCACACCAGGGAATGTTTCAGATACAACAGAGTCTGATTCGGCAAGTTAGAATTACGAGAGGTGTCCTGCTGGTGATCAATGAGAAGTTGACTGAGAGGGTTAGAGAGTCGTTGTCAGACGTTTCGAGGGTCGAAGAGAGGAAGATGTTCAGCGGCGTCGCTTTCATGGTGAATGGCAAGATGTGCGTTACCTCGAGCCACAGGGGGATAATGTGTAGAGTTGACCCGGCCAGAATGGATGAGCTGACGGCGAAGAAGGGATGCAGTGTCACGAAGATGAAAGGCCGAGAATACCGTGGATACGTGCGGGTCAGTGAGGACGCGTTGGAGAAAAAGAGGGATCTTGACTTCTGGGTTAGCGTCGCGCTGGAATTTAACGACAGGGCCACTTCTAGTACGAAGAAGAGTAGAAGCTAGTTCGTTGATGAAATTGCTCTTATTGATTTCTTCTGGTTCTTGCTGAAGAGCGTTAATATCATCAGCCGAGCTTGATAGAACATGAGTAAGACAGTGAGTGAAGCTGGTCAGGGATACGTTCAGTTGTTCGTGTACCGAGTGCCAAATAAGGACCGGGACGCGATGCAGAAGCTTCTGAAGGACATAGCGGACCTGCTGATGAGACATGAGACCTTGTATTCGGAGTTTTATCGGCTCTACTCGCCCGA